>Ga0307515_10011480_pt1 | contig 16812 bp, 18 predicted proteins | sample 17_EM_MG_FD_194513 | JGI IMG/M metagenome (GOLD analysis project Ga0307515, IMG submission 194513) | Populus trichocarpa ectomycorrhiza microbial communities from riparian zone in the Pacific Northwest, United States - 17_EM | ecosystem: Host-associated > Plants > Roots > Unclassified | place... | reverse complement strand
ACTTAGAGCCGGAAGCAGAGTTAGTGGGCAGGTGACTCGTACGCGGATAGACTGCGATTGTGATTTCTGTTGTTTGGGTGCGGTTTGTAAAAGCGCATGCGTTTAACGTTTGGAAGCAGGGGCAACACGCATCGGACGGCGCGCAGACAGAGCACGGAGAGTCGTTTGTAGTTCGTCCTCCTCTTCTAGTACGAGGACCTCCTCTTCATCGAAATGTTCCTAGCAGGAGTCAGCTCATTGCACCCAATAAACCTCCCAAAGAACACTTACCCTCTCTTTTTGCGGATGGATGTGTCCGGCAGGAATTCGGTACAGTTCTTCCAGAAGTCCGGTCTGCCAGTCATACAAATGACGGCATGGCTGTGGTTGAGACGTTGGCACGAGCTGCTGACGCTTCACAGGCTTGTCCAAAGTCGAAACCCGGGGTTGCTCATATCCGTGCACGGGGCGAGCTTGGTAAGGGGACCCTCGTTTTCTCAACACGCTTTGCGAGGGCATCGAGCTGGACGCGGTGACGTTGATTCTCGAGAGCGACTGCACCTCTTATTTACAGCGCTGTTGTTGCTGGTGGAAGGGCCTCGAGGTATCCGCGGCGCATAGCTTCAACATAGTCATCGTAAGTAAATAGATGTCGGGTGGCGAGGAGGGTATCCAAAGGGATTGTACTCTGGCCGACGGTCGTAGGGCTGAGGTTGTGGGATATAGAACATGTGGATGGTATGGATGGTGTGTGGGATAAGTTTAGGAATCACCCTTGGACCAGCATCGGAATTATATAGACCATACGTAGAGCGTTAGAGCATTGTGGCGACTCGCGACGGTTCGGTATGTAAGAGCATTCTGGAATTTCCTCAGGCTGTCACCGGAACGCCACAGAAATGATTTGATACAATCGTACGTCCTCATAGTGAATATGCGACTCGAAATATCCCACCTCCACGGAATACCCACTTGAAGCCCGTAACACAGGCAACTTGACTAGACTTGATAACGTTTGGAGGTGCGCTGACACACCCTCAACAGTGATTTCCTGCAACGTCGGACCGGCAACGAGGGCGAGTATTGAAAGCGACGATGAAGAAGGATGGCGGCAGCGCCCGTTGTAGAATTCGATCTTCTGTAACGGGTCGTATGCTGGTTGGAATGGGGCTGCCAGAGCCTTGGTGGTTTCAGAGACAGGGACTATGGTGGGGGACGACAGGTCGGATGGCGTTGTTTGGACGTCATTCGGCACAATGTTTTCATGAAAAATACAAGTAAACTGCGCGTGAAAAATACAGGCAACAGGCCAGGAAACAACTAATAATGGCCACCATTACAATATTCGCCTACAAACCAAACTCGTATTCGTGGCTAGGGGTCGGGCTTATATTATATATATTTTGTGGGGGAAAGAAAGGAAATGCGACATGCACGGGGGCTTATATATATCAACATGTGAACACGGAATGACTATAGTCCATGGCATAGCAGTGCCCGAAGCACACGGAGGTTGTGCCACTTCGCCTCCAACAATCAGGCATAACAACCAGACACGCGGATGGCAGACGTACAGAACCTCACCAAAAACTCCTGATATCCAACACTTTCTTCCCCTATCTGCCTGAAATGGAACCCATCGGAAATCTTGAACCAAGCGAAATCTGACAATATTCCTCAATATCCGATCTTTCATTTTGAAAACTCGATGTGTGTGTCTACATCCTCCTTGATATCCCAAGCATGTGCCGAATCCGCTTGGTGGCATTTCTGTTGTACAGCGCGTCAGGTAAATCCACGAGGGAGTTCACAATATCTTGAGTGTGTGGCTTCGCACTCTCTCCAAGTTCTTCGATCGCACTCGCGAACAACGGCAAATAGATTTGAGCACATGCGCCAAGTCGTTCTTGGAATCGCTCATCCCTGGCCTCTAAGGATACTTTTCTCTTCCAGTGGTTCCCTATGTCACCGTGGTTGACAAGAGCTAGCACTGTTGCCCCAATCAATTGCTTTGCCTTCCCTGAGGCTCGAATCCCTTGTCGCTGTTTGACCTTGACCTCCTTGGCTAAGATCCTCTGGCATTTCTCCATCCACTCCGTTGCTGCCACAAGGGCTTCGGCGATATCACGTCTCCAGTCTGCTGGGAGTAGCTCCCATCTTGGGTACACATCCTCTGTGAACATTATCCAAACGGACTGGCACATAGAGGTAGACTGTTGAGGGTCGAAGAAGCGGGATATAAGATGGGATCGCTTGCCCTGCTCTAACAACGCGAAGGTGAATGGACGAGGTGATCCAGGACTTCGACCACCTGACTTGTCAGTCAGGGGCGATTCCAGAAGATTGACACCTTGACCAAATGCCTCGAGGGAAATTGCAGGATCATCAAATTGAACGAGTAGGGTCAGGATATCCGGCTCGGGTTCGATAATCGAGGAAAGGTAAAGGTTGAGCCTCTTCCTTGCCACAATGGCTCTCACACGAGAGTCTAATGTCGTCACTCTTTCCAGGGCGGCTATGCATGGCGTGGACCTACGTCCGAGTATGTTATCAACGTGCAGCGAGAGCCATGGATCCAGCGACTGCAAATCTCGTAATTGTAGATCCAACTCGTCTTTCGTGGTTCCAGTTGTCAATGAGTGCTCCAATGTCGCATCGATGAATCGAAATGCCTTTTCCGTAATCTGAGCAGGCGACCGATTGATTTGTTGAATATAGTCATTCAAGAGAAGGACGACCATTGACATCTGCGGGGCTCCATCTGTCGAAGACGGTGGAATAACTAGTGCCAGCACAAACCGGAGAAGGTCGGACTGATTGGACCCTCCTTCCCATAAGTCCCACAAGCCTTCCAGGGAGCACCGGAGGTCATCCCTTTGGATACAAGGAACCGCATCAGAGATACTCTTCCCTTCCTTCTCAGCCGCAAAGCTTTCGATTGCCATGATGGGAATAAGTAGGGTGCGAATGACGAAGTCCGAGCTGGAGTCTGACTTCTGTGAGCCTTGATATAGCGTAATTGTACGTTGAAGCCTCTCGGACGGGGAGAGTCTCTGGTTATCGACTAGAACAAACATCTCCTGGTTCTCCTCGTCGGAGTCGACATCCTGACCCGATAGAATGTATTGCCGCGGGGGGTTTCCATTATCAGAACCTTGGCGAGAAACCAGCCACTCTGCTGCCATAATGGTAGCAGTTCGTAAGAGGTCTCCATTATGATCATCGTTGGGACACTTGGCGAGATAAACGACGACTCCTCGGAGGAACTCCACGATTCTGGTTGTGAAATCCTCTTTGATCTCCGGCGTATATAGCTGGATGGAGTCAACGAGCCACACTAACTCCGATGTGTGTTCTTCACTATACTCCAAACACTTTAAAATTCGACATGCGTCCTGCCAGTGGCCCGTGACTTCGGTAGTAGCATAGAGTTGTGAGAAGAACAGGTGCAGGTACAGATTCTGTAATGGATTGGAGGTCTTGATGGTGCTGTACGCTCTCTTCGATTCCTTGATCACCCCCGGCTGCTCTGCCTGATTTAGCCTGGAGACCGCAAGGCACAGACGAAGTGCTGGTAAAGGATTAAGCTTGGGCTGTGAATATATCTTCAAGAGCATGGAAGGTAAGATCGAGGATAGTTGGTTCCACGGCACTAGGGACGTGATGCGGCGTCGTGAATGCTCGACTGGAAGGGCGAAAAGTTGAATGAAAATAGGGAAATTCTTTGGCACCATGGAAGTATGGATAAAGAGGAAGTTTGAGATTCCCACATCAACAATTTCGGGGTTAAGAGCTGCTTCATGTGAGGAGCTTCTGAATATCCTTCTCCCCCACGCACGGACAACTTTACGACTCGGGGGCGGAAAATAGACAGGTAATGGATCTGCGGATAGGCGGAAGAACAGAACGACCGTGTAGAATACAAGCAAAATGGCCACCGCGGGTATGGACCGGCCGGGCCCAGACCATGAGGCCATCGTCAAAGTGCAACCGATGTAAAAGCAGTGCCCGGAGAATAGCATGAGCCTGGGGAGGAAGCCGAACGGGCTTGAAATGCTTCGCCTCCTAAGGCGCTGTGCATAGATTTCTCGATTTTTAGCTTCCTCCTCAGCAATATGGTGTGTTCTCGAAATCCACAAAGAATTCCATAGTTCGTATTTTAAGTATAGTGCTAGAATGATTGCAAGCAAGACCGAGCCTAGGGTCAAGAGTAACATCACCATAGCGGCGGCTCCAGTCCGCAGGTCTGTCACCTTACTGGACTTGGAGACAGAGTCTGAGGTATTACGGAGATGGTTGGAGATTTTATTTAAAATGAACACCATCTCATCGTCCTTGTAGTCAGGCTGTAGCTGTTGGAGGACGACGCCGAGGAATATTGCAAGGACGGCCGCAAAGAGACCTGACTACTTGGACATTAGCTACAGGGAAATCAGAGAGAGAGGGAAGGAGACATACATAGATAAGGGTGGTGTTGGTGATGTCATGACACTCTGCTAATAGCTTTGCGTCCAGCTTGGCCCTCAATTCGTTGTAATGCTGCCATATTGATTTTTCGGTCCCAGGATGTGACGCTAAACACATGTAAGCGCCGACGACGGTCCAGGCCATCCGATACCTACCATGTAGCTGGTTCTCTTTCTCCATTTCGTATATTGTCTGCGAAATGAAATGAGTTCTCCTTGTATGTTGTTGCACGATAGGCCTTGCTAAACCGTCCTCTAGCACGTACGACGAGAACGAACTATCGCAGGCACCTCAGGTAGAAGTGGAGAAGGGGCGGATCGTTGGGGTGTTTTCGGTTTTCGCTTCCCAAGAGGTGTCGCCCTTTAATCCTCCACGGTCCTGTGCACATGCGTACGTCAGGAAACGGGAAAGCACATGCTACAGCCAAAAGCGAGATGTCACCTCGGTTGTGTATCTGAATTACAACTGGCAGGCAAACCTCCACTCACCTCAGGCTCGATCAAAATATGCCAAGGGCAGAGGGTATTCACGGGACAATACAAAGAATAGCCTATCATAATAATGATCAGACTAGAGAAGCGACAGACGCCGTACACGCGGAAACTCAAAGAACGGCCGGTTCAATCCTTCCATTTGCAACAGCAGCGAAACACCCCAAGTATACCCTGGAAACATTTCCTTCTCGATCTGCGGATAATTCGGGTGTTCATTGCCGTCATCCTGTTCGTTGTGCAGGTCGGTCAGTCGGTCATCGGCGCTTCTTCGACAACTATTACATGGGCAGTGTCAATAGATTCAGGTGCAGAAGCGAGCTCAATTGCCCGGAAGTTGGGATTTGCGCTCGTGCCAAGGTTGCGGATAGGAGGACTCGATATCAAAGCAGGTGCCTCTGATACTCCCGCAGGTGCAACGGAGGGTCGACCTCCCATATCCACATCCTCCAAAACCGCTCTCTCGACCTGCTCTTCACCCTTCGTTTCTTCACCCTTCCCTTCCTCACCCTTCTCTTCGCCCACTCCGAGCGCCTGGACCACCTTCTGCTCTAGCTCCCCCAACTCCTTCTCAATCTGGACGACTAACTCCTTCCTCGCGTCTCTGACCGATTTGAATCCATGGCTCTCCACGGCATCCAGTTTAGTCAACAGTTCAGAAAGCGCATTCTCGTATGCGTACACGACGCTATTCTGTGCGTTGTACGCAAGGTGCGGGATTGACGAGTGGGGGTCGCGCTCGAGCGGACCAGCCGGGAAGGTAAATGTCTTGCGAAGCATATCGAATATGTGCGAAATCTCGGCGACTGTTGTGAGCGCCTGCATGCGTTCATGCGAGCCAGACTCGGAATCAGAGTTAGTGGGGGAGGTGACCCGTATGCGGACAGACTGCGGTTGTTGTCTCTGTGGTTTGGGTGCGGTTTGTGAAAGCGGATGCGTTTGAGGTTTGGAAGTAGGGACAACGTGTGTAGGACAGCGCGCAGACCGAGTTGTTTGTGGTTCGTGTTCCTCTTCTAGTTCGAGGACTTCCTCGTCATCGAAACGTTCCTATCGGGAGTAAGCTTACTGTACCCAATAAACATCTCAAAGAGCACTCACTTTCTCTTTTTGCGGATGGATGTGTCCAGCAGGAATTCCGTACAGTTCCTCCAGCAGCCTGGTCTGCCAGTCATCCAAATGACGGCGGGGCTGTGGTTGAGACTTTGGCGCGAGCTGCCGACGCCTCACAGGCTCGTCCAAAGTTGAGCTTTGAACCTGGGGTTGCTCATATCCGTACAAAGGGTGAGTTTGGTGAGGGGACCCTCGTTTTCTCAACACTTCACGCTCTGCAAGGGCAGCGAGCTGGGCACGGTGACGCTGATTCTCGAGAGCGACTGCACGCTCATATTCACGGTGCTGCTGTTGCTGGTGGAGAGCCTCGAGGTATCCACGGCGCTTAGCTTCAACATAGTTGTCGTACTCGTCGAGTTCCTCGTAGTCGTCGTAAATAGATATAGGACGGCGAGGAGGGTAGCCATAGGGATTGTACTCTGGCTGACGGTAGTAGGGTTGAGTATGTGGGATGTAGAACATGTGGATGGTATGGACGGTGTGCGGGTTATGTTTGGGAATCACCCTTGGACCAGCGTCGGAATTATATAGACTGTACGTAGAGCATTAGAGCATTGTGGCGACTCGCGAAGGTTCGGTATGTAAGAGCATTCTGGAATTTCCTCAGGCTGTCACCGGAACGCCACAGAAATCATTCAACACAATTGTACATCGTACAACGAGAATGCGTGCTTCATTTTTTTGGTTTTTATTCGCGCCGTCAGTAAAGGAAGCAGGAGCCATGGTCAACGGCTTTGTTCAGCCTTCCACCCCCACCTCAAGGACATCTCCAGTTCCCTTCTACAAATCATTAATCATCGTATTGCGAAGGCTTTGTCATTTGCGTCCTTGTTCGTCTTGCCTTTTCTTTTTCCAAAAGATCAACGTTGGTCGCCGACTTAAAGAACTACATATCCTCAATATCTCAATGCGTCGTTTCGAGAAAGTTGTAGAATGTTTCGAAAACTACCCGACGTTCTAGCCAGCGATCGAATTCTCTAGAAATCACCAGGGCCCGAATGGCTAATCAGGAAACCGCCCGTATGTAGACGCGCGGTACTCAGCAAAAGAGACGCGGACGTGCGTTAACTGCTATAAGAGCCAGTACGCAGTACGCAAACCCTCGACCTGTTCTCCATTCTATCAACCATCAGATCACATCACCAAAGTCGCTCTGCCTTCGCACTCCATGCTCTACGTACTCCACCCTCAGCCCCCTTCTACCTTCGGCTACAGCCGTCCTGTTTACCTTGAACTTGACCCTGAGGTTGCGTATGTCGAAGGCAAGCGTCGCGAATATCTCGCGGCCCTCCAACAGCAACAAGGACGTCATGCCTACGAGCGAGCAGTAGCGGCTGAAGAGGAACGCCACCGTGCTCGTCTTATTGCTCTTGCTCAGCGAGAATGCATGCGTCGCCATGCTACCCAACCCCGATCTCTCCCCCTGCACGCCGTTGGATGCGCCGGTCCATCTTGCGCTCCTACCAACACCGTCTGTGGTCGGTATAACCGTCCATGCGAGGCTCCTCAATTTCATACATCCGCACTAGCACCCATACCTCAACACTCGCGCCCTCAAAGTGAGGAGATCACGCTCGACCGCCTGTTTGCGGAACTCTTCGACTACCATGCTCATGGTGTTCGTATATAGCTTGCATCTGATCCATCTGCTCCAATTCTGACTGATGCACAGGAACCTGAGCCCGTAGCCCGCAAGCAGACTGAACCAACACCTGTTTCTGCACAAGAACCCCGTTCAGCCAACCCGACACCAGTTCCAGTTGCTTCAAATGCGCCCGAGGAGCCGAGTGAAGGTCACTGGTCCGGCGCAATCAAGCGCACTCGATCCGGGGTCGTTGCTGCCATTTCCCAGATTTCCAGGGCCTTTGGGTCCCTCAAGCGCACCTTCACCTTCCCCGCTGGTCCGCTTGCCCCCATCAAGGGTTCCGAAGCGCCATGCCTTGCGTTCAACCAGACCAATGCGCCCATCCACGCGTACGAGCACGCGCTCTCTGAGCTCCTCACCAGGCTCGATACCGTTGACTCGTTTGGGTTCCGAGACATCAGGGAACTCTGCAAGGAGGTCGTCGGCCAGATCGAAAAGGAGCTCGAGGCACTTGAGAAGAGAGTCGCAGAGGCCATCGCTGCCGGTGCCTCTCCGGTCATCAAGGCCACCGAGGTCGTCGCCCCTGAAGAGCCTGGCAACGAGAATCAAGCCAGGATGGAGGAGAAAATGGGGGACAAAGTAGCCGAGGACATCATGATGGAGGAAACCGATGTCTCGGCTGCTGTAGTTTCTGGTAATGCTGAAGAGACCGCCGGGGGCTACGATTCGGACACTGATAATGCCGCTACCGTCGTTCCTGCTCCCACTCAACCCACACCGGTTGAGCCTGAGCCTTCATCCACTCAGCCTATGGGAAACGCTGTTGACACCGAGTACCAGGCAGTCGATCCCGACAGTATAATCACGGAAGCCGCCGTCGAGCCCGAGCCTGTGTGTGAGGTTACCGAGGTCGTCTCGAACGAGGTCGTGGCCTCCACCACCACTGAGCTACCATTCGAGACCGTACTTCACGATGCCACTGCGACTGTCAGCTCTTCAGAATCGGAGCCTGAGATCGAAGACGCTGTGGAGATGACTGTCTCATGTGATTCCGACGCAGAAGTCACCCTCGAGGCGGATGGTGCCGCTTTTGATGCAGAGGAGGACTTTGAGATGCTCTAATCTACCATTGGTTTCAGGGCTTGTCATTCTCGTTTCTCCGCTTCATATTATATTCTCAAGTATGCGATAATCATGTAATCCATTTATGGTGTCTAATAATGGAAAGTAATTCTATTTGCTTTCAATTGCGAGAAGTAGCGCTCGGGCGGTCGACTGCCAAACCTAACAAATTGAAAAAAAAGGTCAAAGTACCGAGTGGTTGGTGGATGCAAAAGGAGATGGAAGGTCCCCTCGTTGAACCGATGTTTCGATTGACGGTCACGTTTCACATCCTGGCCGCTGGGACGTCTGCCTGCTCCACCAGCCCCATGCCCACATCTCTACACCCTGACGATGGGGTACGTTATCGACGTGGAGGATGAACCATGCGTAATTCGATGCCTTGGTGGTACGTTCATGTCGTCTGCCGTGGTCCCATCTGTGATAGTGTTCCTCAATGCCACACCGACGACCCGTTCGGAACTTCTAGACCTCACACTAAACATGAAACTTGACAGGTCGAATGGCGTTGTTTGGACGCCGTTTGGCACCATGTTTTCATGAAAAATACAAGTAAATTGTGCGTGAAAGGACAGGGAAAAGTCCAGGAAACAACGAGTAATGGTCTACATTACAATATTCGCCTACAGCTACAAATCAAACTCGTATTCGTGACTAGGGGTCGCTTATATATCAGCATGTGAACACGGAATGACTATAGTCCATGGCATAGCAGTGCGCGAAGCACGCGGAGGTTGTGCCACTTCGCCTCCAACAAACAGGTATATGCATAATAATCAGACGCTAGCATGGCAGAGGCACAGGGCTTCACCGAAAACTCCCGATATCCAACACTTCCTTCCTATCTGCCTGAAATGGAACCCTTCGGAAATCTTGAACCAAGCGAAATCTGAAAATAGGCCCCAATATCCGATCTTCCCTTCATATCATTTCGAAAACTCGATGCATGTACCTACATCCTCCTTGATATCCCAAGTATGTGCTGAATACGCTTGATGGAATCCCTGTTGTACAGCACGTCAGGTAAATCCACGAGGAAGTTCACAATATCTTGAGTGTGTGGCTTCGCACTCTCTCCAAGTTCTTCGATCGCACTCGCGAACAATCGCAAATAGATTTGAGCACAAGCGTCAAGTCGCTCTTGGAATCGCTCATCCCTGGCCTCTAAGGATACCGTTCTCTTCCAGTGGTGTCCTATATCACCGTGGTTGACAAGAGCTAATATTGTCGCCCCAATCAATTGCTTTGCTTTCCCTGAGGCTCGATTCCCATGCCACTGATTGATCTCCTTCGCTAAGATCCTCTGGCCTTTCTCCATCCATTCCGTTGCTGCCACAAGGGCTGTGGCAATATCACGTCTCCAGTCTGCTGGGAGTAGTTCCCATCTTGGGAACAGGTCCTCTGCGAACAGTATCCAAACGGATTGGTACATAGAGGCAGACTGTTGAGGGTCGAAGAGGCGGGATATAAGATGGGATCGCTTGTCCTGCTTTAACAACGCGAAGGTGAATGGACGAGGTGATCCAGGATTTCGGCCACCTGGCTCGTCAGTCGGAGGCGATTCCGAGAGGTTCAAGCCTTGACCAAATGCCTCCAGGGAAATTGCAGGATCATCAGATTGGACGAGTAGAGTCAGGATATCCGGCTCGGGTTCGATGGTCGAGGAAAGGTAAAGATTGAGCCTCTTCCTTGCCACAATGGCTCTAACACGAGAGTCTAATGTCATCACTCCTTCCAGGGTGGCCACGCACCGCGTAAACCTACGTCCGAGTATGTTATCAACGTGCAGCGAGAGCCATGGATCCAACGACCGAAAATCTTGTAGCTGTAGATCCAACTCGCCTTTCGTGGTCCCAGTTGTCAATGAGTGCTCCAATGTCGCATCGATGAATCGAAATGCCTTTTCAGTGATCTGATCAGGCGACCGATTGATTTGTTGAAGATATTCATTCAAGAGAAGGTCGACCAGTGATCTGTGCGTGCCTCCTTCTGTCGAAGGCGGTGGAGCGACTAATGCCATCACAAACCGGAGAAGGTCGGACTGATTGAACCCTCCTTCCCATAAGTCCCACAAGCCTTCCAGGGAGCACCGAAGATCATCCCTTTGGATACAAGGAATCGCATCAGAGATACTCTTCCCTTCCTTCTCAGCCACAGAACCTTCGATTGCCATGATGGGGATAAGTAGGGTGCGAATAACGAAGTCCGAGCTGGAGTCTGCCTTCCGTGAACCTTGATATAGCGTAATGGTATGTTGAAGCCTCTCGGACGGGGAGAGTCTCTGGTTATCGACTAAAGCAAACACCTCCTGGTTCTCCTCGTCGGAGTCGACATCCCGACGCGATAGAATGTATCGCAGCGGGAGGTTGCCATCATCGGAACTTTGGCGAGAAATCAACCACTCCGCTGCCATGATGGTAGCAGTTCGTAAGAGGTCTCCATTATGCTCATCGCCGGGGCATTTGGCGAGATAAACGACGACTCCTCGAAGGAACTCCACTATCCTGGTTGTGAAATCCACTGTGATCTCCAGCGTATATAGCTGTATGGAGTCAACCAGCCACACTAGCTCCAATGTGTGTTCTTCACTATACTCCAAACACTTCAAGATTTGACACGCATCCTGCCAGTGGTCCGTGTCTTCGGTCGTAGCATAGAGCTGTGAGAGGAGCAGGTGTAGGTACAGACTCTGTAATGGATTGGAGGTCTTGATGGTGCTGTACGCTCTCTTCGCTTCTTTGTTCACCATCGGCTGGTTTAGACTGGAGACCACAAGGCATAGCCGAAGTGCTGGTAAGGGATTGAGTTTGGAATGTGAATATATCTTCAAGAGCATAGAAGGTAAGATCGAAGATAGTTGGCCCCACGGCACTAGGCACGTGATGCGGCGCCGTGAATGCTCGATTGGAAGGCCGAAAAGTTGGATGAAAATAGGGAAATTTTTTGGCACCATGGAAGTATGGATAAAGAGGAAGTTTGAGATTCCCACATCAACAATTTCGGGGCGAGGATCTGCTTCATGTAAGAAGGCACTGATTATCCTTCTACCCCACGTATCGGCAGCGTTACCGGTCGGAAGCCAAAATTGGACAGGTAGTAGATTTGCGCATAGGCGGAAAAACAGAGGGACCATGCATACTCCAACTACACCCAACACGAGGGTTGCGAACGCAGACAATTCGATTATCATATAATCGCAGCCGATGAGAAAGGAGGCTCCGGAGAGTACAGTGAAGAAGGGGAGGATGTCAAACGGACTTAGCATGCCCCACCTCCTGAGGCGCTGTGCAAACAATTCTCGGTTTCTGGCTTGCTCCTCGGGGTTATGGTGCGTTTCCGAACTCGGCCAAAAAATCCATAGCATCTGCTTTAAGAATAGCGCTAGAAAGATCGTAAGCGAGACCAAGCCCAGGCTCAAGGTCAACACTCCGATAGCCAAAGGAATAATCGAGCCTGGGCCATCCTCACTGGAGTCGGGGACAGGGTCTGAGGTATTACGGAGTTGGTTGGAGATTTGATTTAAAATGAGCACCATCTCAGCCGTATCATTGTCAGGCTTTAGCTGTTGGAGGGCGATGCCGAGAAATATTGAAAGGACGGCCGCAAAGAGACCTAACTACTTGGAAATTAGCTACAGGGAAATTAGAGAGGGAGGGAGGAAGACGTACAAAGACAAGGGTAGTGTTGGTCATGTCGTGCCATACTGCTTCTTGCCTTACATCCAGCTTGGCCCTCAATTCGTTATAATGCTCCCATAGTGATTTTTCGGTCCCAGGAAGTGGCGCTGAACACATGTGAACACCCGCGGTGATTCCAGGCCTTCCGATACCTACCATGTGGTTGGTTTTCTGTCTCCATTTCACTGTCTGCAAAATGCAATGAATTCTCCTTGTATGAAATAGCACGGTGAAACCTTACCAAACCGTCTTCTAGCACGACGAGAACGAACCATCGGCGGCAGAAATCGACGAGAAGGGAAGATGAACCTCAGAACGTTGGGGTGTTTCGGTTCTTCGTTTCCCAAGAGGTGGCACGCTTTAATCCTCCACGGAAGTGCAGACGGGAAAGGCTATACTACAACCGAAAGCGAGGTCCACGGGTGTGGCACCTCTGTCCACGTTGTAGGTGTATCTGAAGTAAGGCAAGATTCCACTCGCCTCCTCAAGCTCGATTAAATTATGACAAGGGGAAAGGGTATTCAAGGGACAATAAATACTATTACAAGGAGATAACCTGTCTCAATGACTAGATCACATGTTGTACACGGGGAACAGGACATCACTTATCATAATCATGTCGAGACTCGAAAAGCGACGCACGCTGTACACGCGGAAAAGGCGACAATAATGACCAGAATCGAGAAGCGACACGCTCTTTACACGCGGAAAAGGAGATAGATTATCATAATCATGTCCGGACTCGAGAAGAGACACGCGCGAAAACTTAAAGCATTTCAAATACACATCCTTCTATCTGCGGGCAGTAGGGGTCACCTGAAGTGCACCCTGAGAAATTATCCTCCAAAGTAGGATCGATCCACGGACAAGCAGGTATTCACTTTCCGTCATGCTGTGCGTTGCCCAGGTCAGTGGTTGGCGCTGGTTCGACAATTTGATGGGGAGTGTAGAGTCAGACGCAGAAGCGAGCTCGGCAGTCCTATGTGTTGTTGGGTGTTATTGGATGTTGGTATTTGCGTCCGTGCCAAGGACCAATTCGGCTTGTGGATGGGAGGACTTCCCATGCTCGCCTTCCAACGCAGAAGCTCCGGGTGCCCCTGGCACTTCCACGGGTGCAACAGAGGGGAAATATTCCATATGAACTTCCTCCACAACCGCTTTCTCGACCTGCTCTTCACCCATCGTTTCTTCAACCTTCTCCTCAACCTTCTCCTCCTCTTCGCCCACTCCTAGCGCCTGAATCACGTTCTTCAGCTCCCCTAACTCCCTCTCGATCTGGACGACAAACTCCTTCCTCGCGTCTTTGACAGATTTGAATCCATGGCTCTCCACAGCATCCAGCTTGGTCAACAGCTCAGAAAGCGCATTCTCGTATGCGGATACGACGCCGTTCTGTACGTTGTACGCAAAGTGCGGGGTCGACGAGTGAGGGTCGCGCTCGAGCGGGCCAGCCGGGAAGCTAAATCATATCGATGTGTGCGAAATTTCGGTGATTGTTGCGTGCGTTCATGCGAGTCAGACTCGGAATCAGAGGTAGCGGGGATGGTGGCCCATACTGTGGCTGTGGGTTCTGTGGTTTGGGGGTTTGGGTGTAGTTTGTGAGAGCGCATGCGTTTGAGGTTTGGAAGTAGGGGTAACGCGCGTACGACGGCGCAGACCGAGCACGGAGAGTTGTTTGTGGTTCGAGGACTTCCTCTTCATCGAAACGTTCCTAGCGGAAGTGAGCTCACTGCACCCAATAAAGATCTCAAAGAACACTTACCCTCTCTTTTTGCGGATGCAGGATTTCCATACAGTACTTCCAGCAGCTTGGTCTGCCAGTCACCCAAATGATGGCGGGACTGTGGTTGAGACTCTGGCCGAGGCGCTGACGCCTCACAGGATCGTCCAAAGTTGAAACCAGGGGTTGTTCATAGCTGTACAATGGGCGAGCTTGGTAAGGGGATCCTCGTTTTCTCAATGCTTCGGGGAGCGAGCTGTGCACGGTGACGGTGATTCTCGAGGGCGACCGCACGGCGCTGCTGTTGCTGGTGGAGGGCCTCGAGGTATCCGTGGCTCTTAGTTTCAACATATTCGTCGTAACTAGATGTAGGGCGGCGAGGAGGGCCGGTAGCCGTAGGGATTGCACTCTGGTTGGCGGTAGAGGGCTGTGTGCGTGGAATGTAGAACATGTGGATGGTATGGACCGGTGTGCGAGCTAAGTTTGGGAGTAAACCTTGAACCGGCGTCGGAAATACATGGACCGTATGCGTTGTCGTGCGACCGTAGAGTAGATCTGGAGCATTGTGGTGACATTACCCCTGAAAACTGTACAGTAAGAGCATTCTGGAATTTCCTCAGATTGTCATTGGAACGCCACAAAAAATAAATGACTCGACGGAATTGTATGTTGTACAATGAGAATGTCTGCTTCATTTTTTCGGGTTTTAATCACACCGTCCGGGAAGCAGTGTCAATGGCTTTGTTCACATCTTCCACCTCGAGGGCATCCCCAGTTCCCGTCTACAAATCCTTAAACCTCGTATTGCGAAGGCTTTGTCATTTTGCGTCCTTGTATGTCTTGCCTTTTGTTTTCTCCCAAGGATCAACGATGGTTCCCAATTAATGTCGCCCTCCGACTTACCCAATGCGTCGTTTCAAGAAGGTTGTATAATGTTTCGAAACCTCTCCGACGCCCTAGCCAGCGACCGAATTCTCTAGAAATCAACAGAGCGCGAATGTCAGCTAATCAGGAAACCGCCCGCAAGTGGACGCGCGGTACTCAGCAAAAGAGACGCGTAAGTACGTCGACTGCTATAAGAGCCAGTACGCAATACGCAAACCCTCGACCTGTTCTCCATTCTATCAACCATCAGATCACATCTCCAAAGTCGCCCTGCCTTTTCGCACACCATGCTCTACGTACCCCACTCTCAGTCCCCTTCTACCTTCTGCCACAGCCGTCCTGTTTACCTTGAACTTGACCCTGAGGTTGCGTGTGTCGAACGCCAGCGTCGCGAGTATCTCGCCGCCCTCCAACAGCAACAGGAACGTCATTCCTACGAGTGAGCAGTAGCAGCTGAAGAGGAACGCCACTGTGCTCGTCCTACCGCTTTTTCTCAGCAAGAATGCATGCGTCGCCATGCTGCCCAACCCCGATCTCTCCCCCCGCCCGCCGTTGGATGCACTAGTCCGTCTCGCGCTCCTACCAACATTGTCTGCGGTCGGTATCACCGTCCACACGAAGCTCCTCAATTCCATCCATCCGCTCTAGCACCCATACCCCAACGCTCGCGCCCTCAAAGTGAGGAGATTACGCTCGACCGCCTGTTCGCGGGACTCTTCGACTACCATGCCCATGTTGTTCGTATATAGCTTTCATCTAATTCATCTGCTCCAATTCTGACTGATGTACAGGAACCTGAGCCCGTAATCCGCAAGCAGACTCAACCGGCGCCTGTTTCTGCGCGACCGTCAACCCGACATCAGCTCCAGTTGCTTCAACTGCGCCTGCGGAGCCGAGTGAAGGTCACTGATCCGGCACAATCAAGCGCACTCGATCCGGGGTCGTTGCCACCATTTCCCATTTGGGTCCCTCAGCGCACCTTCACCTTCCCCGCTGGTCCGCTTGCCCCCATCAAGTGTTCCGAAGCGCCACTCCTTGCGTTCAACCAGAACAATGCACCCATCCACACGTACGAGCACGCGCTCTCTGAGCTCCTCACCAGGCTCGATACCGTCGACTCATCTGAGTTCCGAGACATCAGGGAACTCCGCAAGGAGGTCGTCGCCCAGATCGAAAAGGAGCTCGAGGCACTCGAGAGGAGAGTCGCAGAAGCTATCGCTGCCGGTGCCTCTCCGACCATCAAGGCCACCGAGGTCGTCGCCCCTGAAGAGCCTGGCAACGAGAATCAAGCCAGAATGGAGGACAAAGTGGGGAACAAGGTAGCCGAGGACAGCATGATGGAAGAAGCCGATGTCTCTGCTACTGTAGTTTCTGGTAATGCTGAAGGGACCGCCGAGGGCTACGATTTGGACACTGACAATGCCGCTACCGTCGTTCCTGCTCCCGCTCAGCCCACACCGGTTGAGCCTGAGCCTTCATCCACTCAGCCTATGGAAAACGCTGTTGATACCGAGTACCAGGCAGTTGATTCCGACCCTATAATCACGGGAGCCGCCGTCGAACCCGAGCCTATGTGTGAGGTTACAGTAAGGAATGTCGCGGTGCGGTACGGTAAGTACCGCGAAAATCAAAAACCGCACCGCCTTGCGGTACTGTAATTCACCACTCACCGAGCAGCAAGTTTTCCCACGATGGTGCTTGTTCCCGGTAGCATAGATTCTGCAATAAATTACTTCTATACCTTGTCAAGTACTTGATTTTGCAATTTGAATGGGT
>Ga0307515_10011479_pt1 | contig 16812 bp, 17 predicted proteins | sample 17_EM_MG_FD_194513 | JGI IMG/M metagenome (GOLD analysis project Ga0307515, IMG submission 194513) | Populus trichocarpa ectomycorrhiza microbial communities from riparian zone in the Pacific Northwest, United States - 17_EM | ecosystem: Host-associated > Plants > Roots > Unclassified | place... | reverse complement strand
TTCCTTGAATGCCGTGGAGGAGATTCCCCGAGGAACGAATGTGAGGCTTGCGACCGATATTGTCAGCCACCACCTGAGCCTACAAAGGTCCAGTGTCTAATCTTGATCCACAGGAACCCCTCACATTTGACACATTGGTCGCTCATGTCAGCTCGAGGGCTTACACCACTGCGGAAGATTTCGATCTTGATATGGCACGATTCTTTGTCAAAGCAAGGAGATGCTATCCAGAAGGTTCACAGCATCATGGCCGCGTGTTGGTGATCCAGGTGAGGTCGCCGCGTGTGGGGTCAGAGATGGACTGATTGTTCTGTCAGCGTCTCTGGCAAGCCTTGACATTCTCTACACCGGCATTTGTAGCATCATCTTCCGTACCCGCTGGACCTCTCAACCGCAATGCCAAAAGTATTACTTCTTCCGCCATCGAACCGAAAGGTCGCACGGCCGTGGATAGCATATGGTACAAAGGCCTGGAGTATCGAGTGGGTAATTATGTGCACCTAGTGAACCCAGACGACTCGTCTAAGCCCATTGTCGCCCAAATTTGGGAGTGCTGGACGAAGGATGGCGTCGAGTGAGCTGCCCATTAATACGCGGTTTAAGTGCACTACTCACAATACCGCTAGGTCGATTACAGTGTGCTGGTATTACCGGGCTGAACAAACCGTCCACCCAAGCGAGCGCATGTTTTATGTAAATGAAGTCTTCAAATCTTGTACGCCCCAACCATCCACTTGTCATTCAATCTAACCAATACCCACAGCCCATTTCGTCGACCATGCAAAGGAAGACATCCTTGAAAAAGTTGCCGTCCAATTCGCGAAGAAGTATATCCAAGGCCGGCCACGGCCCCCTTACTGGTACCCCTCCTGGCCGCTGTACATCTGCGAATGCAGATACAACGATGATACTCATGTTTTCACGAAGATCAAGAATTGCCTCTCCTGCGTCCCACCCAAAGCCCAGCTCGAGTTGTCCTCCCTTTACGGCTTTGAGAAACTCGTCTACCCGTCACGTGTGGCGAGCCCTTTCTTGCGGGGTATCAAAGGTCCGGGGAGAGCGGAGGATGCCGGGAGTGCAGAGAGGATGGAAATCGTGGATGGGAGGAGACGCCCGAAGCGCGGTGGCGGGACCAGTGCAGGGAATAAGAATATACAAGGGAATTCGAACGGGAGTGTATCAGCACGACCTGTCCCTAGTGCCACCGGACCAGATCGGACTGTATTCACTATGGCTGGTGGGACGGGCATGGGCACCGCAATTGTGGAGAAGCTTCCATGGGAGACGAGTACGCGTGTTGTGCATTTCCATCTGGATGGAGAATGCTGACGTTCTTTTTCCTAGCCCAACTGTTTGACCGCGATACGACCACTAACGAATTGCTCTGGTTTTCTGGGCCCCCATTGGACGTGGCGCGAACACCGGCACCAAGATATAGCCTAGATTATCTCTACCACCTCGCCCTCGAGAAGAAACGTCAAGCAGGAGAGCAAGTCGATGACGCATTGCTCCCAGCACCGAAACGACCACGAATCGTTCCGCCAGCAGTGTCCGATATCCTGCAGACAGTATACGGAGACATTCACCATAGCTGATCCTCAGCACCCATATCGCGTCCCTCTGCTTATTCCGGCCGTCGTGACTTCTAATCTCTCCTTGTATTCTATGCAAGCTAACAATAATGTACCAGTGATCGTGCGCGAACATGCGTGCAGGGATGCGTGTCTCATATTGTCCGTGATCCGGTTGCTTGTGTCTTGGAGATCATAGTGCCCAAACCTTGACAGTTGCGTCTCGCGCGCCTGACACTAGATAACGGTCCATATATCGCAGCCTCTCGACAGGCTTAGTGTGCCCGTTGGTCGTCAGTATTGAGTGCTGCATCGATGTTCGGTTATAAATCTACCAAGGAATGATCAGGTCGGAACGCTGAGAACAAAGTATCGACGCTCACCTTAATACCATTTTCACCGGTACATGATATAACCTTGCGACTATCGAACTGAAGAGAGGTAATGGGGTGGTCATAACGTAAGGTTTCTGAGATCCCGCCTGTTCGCAAATCCCATATCTGCACAAAACATTCTCATTATGGCGTTGAACACAGCGAAGGACTTTGAGACGTACCCGGACAGTCTTATCCAGACTTCCGCTCACGATATGGAGCTCGTCGAACTGCAAGCATGTTACAGGTGCGGTGTGACCAACCAGGGTACGGTGCGCCTGTCCAGTCCGCACTGTACTTTGTTAGTATGAGCTAAGCCCAATGCAAAACGGCCACTTACTATCCCACATACGTACAGCTCCATCGCCGCTCCCGCTGACGAGGGCATACCCCCAGAACTGGACCCCACCGACGAAATCCTGGTACATATCCCAGCTACCATCCGCACTCGGAGGACTTGGAACCGCGAAAGAGCTGCTAGCGGCACTCAACAGCGACACGCCGGGCAAGCCACCCATTCCGAATGCGCCGCCTCTCGACTGGCGAGGGTTTGCAGTCGGTGGGTGCGAAATAGCCCATAAAATATCCATAGTCATAACGCACTGTCCGGTGTTGATATCCCATTGCCGAAGAGTCTTGTCCGAAGCACCGCTGACTAGACATGATTCTTCGAAATACACTGCCGAAACTCCTTTTGTATGCCCCTCGAACGTCCGTAAGCAGCCGCGAGGAACAGATGACGTGGAGGGGCGTTCGACTAAGACCGCTGCATCCTGATCATCGTCTGGGATGGATGGGATCGTGGATCGTGGACTACCAGCAAGACTGACGAGAGCCTCTTCCTCATCCTCAACGGCTCGTAGATCCCACAACCTGACAGTACCATCCGTGCCGCCAGTAACACAAGTATTTTGTTCGACCTGTAGACATCGAACCTCACCTGCGGTGATTGTATTAGTGCCTTGATCAGAAGGTATGCGGAAAGAATCAGTACCAGAATGGCCCCTCAGGAAGCCAATCGCTTCTCCTGACCTCAAATCCCAGAGCCGAGTACTCTCGTCTTGAGAAGCAGTGACGAGCATGCCATAGGGTTCGGAAAAGTCGAGTGCTGTGATAGGGGCACTATGTGCCTCTAATGTCATAAATGCTACTCCATGCGGCAGATCGTCATGTTCAGAGGGCAGGAATGCTGGGCCTTTCCTTCGTCGCGAGGGCCGGAATGAACCAGAGGCTTTGGGGTGTCCAGTAGATTCGAATGCCTCACGCTCTTCCACTCCTTGTACTGAGGAGGAATAAGCGTAGGTTCGGGGAGGTACGATAGCACACACGCACGCTCGTCATCGAGTTCCAATTCCTCCTCTTGGAGCTTTAGTAGGTCTTGTTCCAGCTGTGATCGCATAGTTTCTAATGAGAGAATTTTATGCGTGATCTCTGCTATATCGGATTGAATAAGTTTCTATTGTTGCGAAGCTCAGATCGGAAATCGCGGGGCAGGAACGAAAAAAACATACGCGCCGAACGTGCAGGTTCTCCTTGTCCTTCATAATTTCCTTCCTCTGTCGACCCAGTTCCTCTTTGCCGAGTACCCTTGACGCACTCAGAGGCTCTCTCGTCGTCTTCCTGCTCTTCCTCTTGGACACTCTTCCTCCAAGTTCGGTAGTGTCATTCGTCAGAAGTCCCCTTGCCTCCATTCCCATCCCTTTTGACCCTAGCCCCTCGTCACCATCAAATTTAACATTTCGCGTCTTTCTGCGCCTGGTCTTGTTTCTCTCCGAGCTTGGAATTGTCGCCTGAAACCCTTGAAACAAGCTGACGTCCTGGGCGACCCCCTCTGGCTCTGGAATATCCGCGCTCAGGAGATCAGGAGCGGATTCTACGATCTGCAGGTCGCGCGAAGTAACGCGTTGGCCGAGTCCCAGGTGCAGGGGAGCACGCCCAATGGTTGCGAAATCGTATTTCGAGGTAATACCCGACGGCTCTCCGCGTCGCGACCGGGTGGTTGCGTGATGGACCATCCTTGGGGTCATCATATGCGGGGCAACTATAAAATTCGAGAAAAAGTAAGGAGGAGGAGGAATATAGTATTTGGAATACGGGCATACGCTCAGTGAATATTTTAGCGGACGAATCGCCGCGGTGGTGCGTGAACGGTGCGACTATGGCCTGGCCAAACGTGGAAAGCGCGCTGGGGGCCTGAGGTACAATAATAGGCTGGAGTGCATCTTTGATGGGCTTTGATGACGACGGCGAGTCCGGCCGAGAGGTCATAGACGGAGACGCAACGGGTTCAAGTTACGGCTCACTCCTTGGATACCTTTTCGTCAGTGAATTTCTCTACAAAGCCTTGGACGTAAGGCGGACCACCTATGGCTTTTATAAGTCCCTCGTAATAGAAACGAGCGAGGTAATGACATCGTCACAGCGAAAGCAGCGTCTGATCAATGCTCATTGAAATTTTGTCCACCCGTCCCATGAGGGATTTGGTGAGTCGGATGTTTGATATATCTTACGGTAGATCATCTTCAGTATTTGGGCTCTCGAATTGTCTCGTTCGGAGAGCTGGCTCTGTTGTGAGGTCTGCTGAACGAAGTAACACCATATTCAGCGCATCAATGCACGCACCCACTCTCATTATCTCATATCCTTACAATTTTAACACCGCTCGAGACGACATTCGTGCTGGTCGCTCTCCACTAGTCCCGGGAACGGCGTCGATGGATTTATCTGACGAACAAGCTAACTATATCTCGTCATATCCAGAGAGTCCCTCCAAAGCCTAGCAGTTAAATGTTTCGGTTCTATGTAGCCAAGCTGATTACGGCGTGTACATCGTCAGGGCTTTGAGCGAACCTAAATCTTTGCCACAGGCCCTCAACACATGTCAAACCGGCTCGACCGGCCCGACCAGTTCGTCCACATGCATTGAGGACATTTTTAGATGATTCCCACCAAATGTGCCTTCGCTCGATGCAACCAAGCTGAAGGCAATTGACTTGGAACAACCCGCGTTCTTGACAAAATGGCTTGCTCGCGAGCGTCGTGTTCCCCGAATCGGAAACGCTTCGGCAGAGTGCAAGTGACGGTCAAGTGACGGTCAGGTACCAGGTGGAAGGTGGAAAGAATACCTAGTGGAGTGGATGTTTCGTGTGACACCCCTGTTGGAAGGAGAGTTCAATTCGTAAGATTTTGGGGTGACCAAGAACGACGGGCGCCCAGAGTCCAATGCCTTCACGTAAGGTGGCGAAGATAGTGGAGCATTTTGGGTCAGGGCACTCACACACTAGAATGTATATCGAACTAGGACGACATTCCGGTATTGTTTGCGAGAAAGCCCTCGGCTGGTCCATACGTTGATCAGCCAAGCCCAGGAGCCGTGTGCTCTAAAATTTCTCGTGTTTTGTTCGACGACCAGATGTAGCATCCCAGGACGTACTGAGCTTGGTCGATCCGCCTGCCTGGGTCGGGGCATGAGGGATTATATCCTGTGAAAGTAGTAGGGAATAAACCAGATACAAGGGGTTCTGTACATACCATCGAGTCCCTGCGTAGCCTAGCAATCTCCCATAATCTTGTTTACCTTGCCGATTGGGACTAGTTGGAGTGCTTTCAATATAAGTGTCTTTAGACAATGCCCAATGGACTCCACTTTCACTCCATCTGTGAGGATGCCCATGATTGGCATGTACCTGGATGAGAGGGCCTCGGTGTATCGCATCCGGGCAGCTTACCACCCGCACTCTACTTCATATGTATTGTCCGACTAGGCATCGCTGCTGCCTCTGGCTCGAATTTGTCATCTGATACTGAAGGGCCGGCAATACCGTTGCGTGTTGACCGGGACGGCGTCGTCCGATTCACGGATTACTAGTACTACATTCAGTGCTACTCTAGTTCAGGTGCTTCCGCGGGTCGATAATACCACGCCGATGCAGATTCCATACTATGAAACACGCCGAACACCTCATTCCAAACGGAGATAGCACTTTTCCACCCAATCCCACCACCTTCCAGAATCTCGAGACATGAGAAACATGAATTTGCATTCCGCAGTTTGGTAGCGACGTCGTTGATGTTGAGGTCTACCCATGCTGTGCGACGAAACAGATTGAAGCGTAGGCTCTTGAGGCACTTGAGTGAAGTGAGGGCTTCGACGACATCGAGGAGTGTCTGAAGGAAAATGAGCCGCCGAGGTCTGGGTAATCGAGCGAAAGGTCCAACTCACATCATTGGACACGGGCAACCACAGATGTTCTAGAGATGGAAGAACCGTCACCATTCGCTTCACCATTCGTGTATTGAGTATTGTAATTTTGGGGTGTACTCGTAGCATCCGCACCCGAGCGGTGGACTCCCCGACTCCCTCCCGGAACCAATCCTGATCACATTCATGTTGAGAGATGATAACCTCGATCGCTTCCACTGGTCGACCGGGTATGAGCTGGCTGACCTGTTTGGTTGAGGCTTTCAATTCTCGGAGATTGGGTAGGGCATTCGGCGGAATTGGGGGTAAAGGAAGCATTGATCCCCTCAAATTGAGCTTCCTGATCGCCCTTTGCGCAGTGATGAACGCAGCGGCACTTGTTCTGGAACCCTCGTATCCAATTTTGATCCACAAGCTGAGGTCATGTAAGAAGGGAAGGTTGATATCCGCCAGCTTCATGAGTTCATCTTTGTCGGCCATTATGTCAAGCCCTGTAAGTGTAGTGGCAGACGCATGGAACATCAATCGACAAAATTCGAGCGAAGAGTGGTTGACCGTAAAGTCGAGATGAGATATCTGGAGGGGTGTTTGAGGCGTTGGAAGTACACCACACGGGTATATATTCCAACTCAGGGAGATTTGGAGCGGCTTGTTTGCTGCTATCCATAGAAAGGCGTCCAGAAGCGCCTTGTTGCTCAGATTAACCTGATTTATCGACACCTTTCTTAATCCCACCATCTCTGGAAGCATTTTTTGGATGACTGAAAGCTGATTGTCGTCGTTGCGATGACACGTAGAGCTGAACAGGGACTGTCCACGAAGCTCCAGAAAACGAATGGCGGCACATATTCGTGGATTGGCAAGCAAGTTGTCGACTGAACCCCTTAGACCTCGGTCCGTTCCTAGGTCTATTTGGAGCTTTTCGAAGAGGATGGATTGGGCGATACCACGGAGAGAGCGAGAAGTGACCGAAAGCGCTTTCAGCGTCTGGCGTGTCTCCACAAATTCGGCGATTTGGAGTTGTATTTCTGGAGGGATATCAAGTAAGCCAATAGCTACCATTTTGTGGATTGTAACCAGTTGTGGTCTTGTGCAACACAGCACACCTTGGAGTGGATCGAACGAATCCAATATCCAGGACAGCCACGAAGCAAGAGTACAGAACAGGCGATAGTACGGAGAGTTGATCTCAAGGCAACTGTACTTATCCCGATTCGTTACAAATCCTTGTCTCGGTTCACGATTGTGGAACGGGCGATGTGAACCATATAGCTGCCCCCTCGCAGACTCGCCTGTACCTGTCCTTCCTCCTGCTGAAACTATGCGAAACCACAGGGATTGAGGGGCCACTTCCTCCTTCACGGTAAGCGAGGGGACCTCTTATGCACATATCCATGCACATATCCGTTCCTATTTCACCATACCATCTTCATCCATTCTCTTGCAGGCCCTCCACGCGTCACTCCCGCCCTTCGCACCAATGCGCTTCCTCCCACTTATTGCCTGGTCACTCCTTCTCCCCACCTTCTCTCTTGCATTCCACTTTACAATGTATGTTTCCCTATCCCATGCCACTCTCTTCCGCTCGCCAAGTCACCATTTCCTCCTCCCCCTCCCCCTCCGCAGCACCCCCAAGAAGCGTCTCACACTCCAGGAAATCGCAGTCGCGCTCATTGCAAGCTTTCTCGGAGGAGTCGGGACTGTGGCCATGTTTTGTACCCTCGGTATCTATGTGAGCGTGGAGCAGCCATTCGAACTGGCGCAGCTTTTGGGTTTTGGAGTCGCGTATGTCGCATATGTCGTGTAATCATTAATCCAGTCGTAGTCATGCAGCACTGGACAATCATACGCAACACAAACACGCTTAAGGAGGCCAGCGATCGCCCTCACTTCGCCCACTCAGACATCACAATAGATGTCACCTCTGCTAGTTTGCTTTCATTACGCCCCTGATCAACCGCAAATCATTCCATCAGGTAACCCGTCGTTAGAAGGATGGTCTTGCCGGCTGGGTGAGCATGACTGAGTACACCCTTTAGGCTGGGTAACCGACTGACTGCCGTAGTGCATTGTCACCTTGTCCATAATACCTTTCTTTTGGCAGCCCGATCTATCCCAACCAAGCCAAACTCTGCCAATGTTCACACCAGTTGATGACCCCCTCAGTCCCTCGTGCTACGACTCGACTCCTATGGCTATTGATCTATGAAACCTTGTTTCTGCTCACAAGTGTACTACATTCCAAAACGTAGGGAAGACTATCTAAGAAATTTCAAGAACAGGGTCAGTCTATCAGCGACGGAGTCATCCAATTCACTGATCACTTGTGCCACCATCAGTGCTACTCTGGTTCAGGTGCTTCCCGGGGTGGGTCAATATCACCCCGCCAATAAAGATTACATCCGATGAAACACCCCGAACACCTCATTCCAAACGCAGATAGCAATTTTCCACCCAACCCGGCCACAGCCCCTCATTTTGAGAGATGAGAAGGATGTGTTTGCATTCCGCAGTTTGGTAGCGACGTCGATAGCGATGTCGTTGATGTCGGGGTGTGACAATGCTTCACGACAACACAGATCGAAGCATAGGTTCTTGAGGCACCTGAGTGAAGTGAGGACTTCGGTGACATTGAGGGATGCCTGAAGGAAAATGAGCGCCAAGGTCCAGGTAATTGAGTGAAAGGGCCAACTCACATCACAGAACACGGGTAACCACAGGTTTTCTAGGAATGGAAGAATTGTCACCAATTGCTTCACCATTCGCGTGTCGCTTATCGGAGTAATGGGGTGTACTTCAAACCTTCGCACCCGAGCAGTGGACTGCCAGTTTTCTTCCCCGAACCAATCCTGATCAAATACTGGAGAAAAAAGTCCTTCTAGAGGGAAGATAAACTCGATCGCTTCCACTGGTCGACCGGGTACGAGCTGGTTGACCAGTTCGGGGGAGGCTTTCAAATCTCGGAGATTGGGCAGGGCACTCGCCGGGATTGGGGGTAAAGGAACCACTTTGCCCCTCAGATCGAGCTTCCTGATTACCCTTTGTGCAGTGAGGAACGCAGCGACACTTGGCCTGGAAACCTCGTTTTCTATCATGATCGACAGAGTGAAGTCATGTAAGAAGGGAAGGTTGATATCCGCCAGCTTCATGAGTCCGTCTCCTTCGACCACTATGTTAAGCCCTGTAAGTGTAGCGGCAGACGCATGCAACATCGATTGATAAAATTCGAGCGGAGGGTTGCCGACAGTGAAGTGGAGAAAAGATACCTGGAGAGGTATGTGAAGCGTTGGAGTGACACCATACGGGTATATATTCCGACCCAGGTGGATTTGGAGCGGCATGTTTGTTGCTATTCCCAGAAAGGCGTCCAGAAACATCTTGCTCAGATTAACACGATATATCGACACCTTTCTTAATCCAACCATCTCTGGAAGCAAGATTTGGATAAGTGAAAGCTGCTCTTCGTTGTTGCGAGGAGGCGCTGAACTGAAGAGGTGCCGTCCACGAAGCAGCAGAAAACGAATGGCGGCGCATATTCGTGGATTGGCAAGCAGGTCGTCGACAGAACCCCTTAGCTCCGTTCCTAGGTCTATTTCAAGGCTTTCGAAGAGGATGGATTGGGCGATACTACGGAGAGAGCGAGAAGTGACCGAAAGCGCTTTCAGCGTCTGGCGTGTCTCCACAAATTCGGCGATTTGGAGTTGTATTTCTGGAGGGATATCGAGTAAGCCAATAGCTGTCATTTTGTGGATCGTAACTGGTTGTGGTCTTGTGCAACGTACACAGCACACCTTGGAGTGGATCAAACGAATACAATATCCAGGACAGCCAGGAAGCAAGAGTACGGAACAGGCGATAGTACGGAGGGTTGATCTCGAGGCAGCTGTACTTATCCCGATTCGTTACGAATCCCTGTCTCGGTTCACGATTGTGGAAATTAAAGGGCGATGTGAACCATATAGCCGCCCCCCTCGCAGAATCGCCTGTACCTGTCCTTCCTCCCCTGTCGAAACCATGTGAAAACCGCAGGGATTGAGGGGCCACTGCCTCCTTCATCACGGCAAGCGAGGGGACCTCTTACGCACTTATCCATGCACTTATCCATTCCCATTTCACCATTCCATCTTCACCTTCTTACTATTCATTCTCTTGCAGGCCCTCCATGCGTCGCTCCCGCCCTTCGCCCCATTCGTACCAACACGCCTGGTCACTCCTTCTCCCCGCCTCCTCTCTTGCTTTCTACTTTACAACGTACATTTACTTATTCCCATACCCACTCTCTTTCCCTCGCCAAAGTCACCCCGCCCTGCAACCTCCCCAAGAAGGGTACGTCTCCCACTCCAGGAAATTGCAGTCGCACTCATTGCAAGTCTTCTCAGAGGATTGAGGACCGTGGCCATGTTTCATACCTTGGTGTCTATGTATAGAGCGTGAAGCAGCCTTCGAACGGGCACAGCTTTTGGGTTTTGGAGTCGCGTATGTCGCGTAATCTTTAATCCAGTCGCAGTCATGCAGCACTGAACAATCAAACGCAACACAAGCACACTTAGGGGGGCCAGTGATGGCCCTGCTCGACCACAGCTCAGAGATGTCACCCCCGCTAGTTTGCCTTTCATTGCGCCCCTGATCAACTGCAAACCACCCCATCAGGTAATCCATCGTTAGAAGAATAGTTTGCCAGCTGGGTGGGCGTGACTGAATACACCCTTTAGGCCGGGTAACCAACCGATCACTGTAGCGCGTTGTCACCTCGTCCATAAGGCCTTTCTCTTGGCAGCCCGATCCATCACAACCAAGTCAAAACTCTGCCAATGTTCATGCCAGTTGACAACCCCCTCACAGTCCCTCGTGCTACAACTCGACTCCTACAACTATTGATTCATGAAACCTTGTTCCTGCTCATAAGTGCACTACATTCCAAAACATAGGAAAAGCTATCTAAGAAATTTCAAGAACTATCAGCGACGGTATCGTCCGATTCACGGATTACTAGTACTGCAGTTAGTGCTACTCTGGTTCAGGTGCTTCCGCGGGTCAGTAATACCACGCTGATGCAGATTCCATACTATGAAACACGCCGAACAGCTCATTCCAAACAGAGATAGTGCTTTTCCAACCACTCCCACCACCCTCCAGAATCTCGAGAGATGAGAAACATGAATTTGCATACCGCAGTTTGGTAGCGACGTCGTTGATGTTGAGGTCTACCCATGCTGTGCGACGAAACAGATTGAAGTGTAGGCTCTTGAGGCACTTGAGTGAAGTGAGCACTTCGACGACATTGAGGAGTGTCTAAAGGAAAATGAGCCGCCAAAGTCTGGGTAATCGAGCGAAAAGGCCAACTCACATCATTGCACACAGGCAACCACAGACGTTCTAGAGATGGAAGAACCGTCACCATTTGCTTCACCATCCGCGTGCCGAGTATTGCAGTTTGGGGGTGTACTCGTAGCATCCGCACCCGAGCGGTGGACTCCCCGACTTCTTCCCCGAACCAATCCTGATCACATTCATATAGAGAGAAGGCAACCTCGATCGTTTCCACTGGTCGACCGGGTACGAGCTGGCTGACCTGTTTGGTTGAGGCTCTCAATTCTCGGAGATTGGGTAAGGCATTCGGCGGAATTGGGGGTAAAGGAAGCATTGATCCCCTCAAATTGAGCTTCCTGATCGCTCTTTGCGCAGTGATGAACATAGCGGCACTTGTTCTGGAACCCTCGTATCCACTTCTGATGCACAAGCGGAGGTCATTTAAGAAGGGAAGGTTGATATCCGCCAGCTTCATGAGTTCATCTCTGGCGGCTTGTATGTCAAGCCCTGTAAGTGTAGTGGTAGATGCATGGAACATCGATCGACAAAATTCGAGCGAAGAGTGGTTGACTAGAAGTTGGAGATGAGATATCTGGAGGGGTGTTTGAGGCGTTGGAATTACACCACACGGGTATATATTCCGACGCAGGTGGATTTGGAGTGGCTTGTTTGCTGCTATCCATAGAAAGGCATCCAGAAGCGCCTTCTTGCTCAGATTAACGCGAGTTATCGACACCTTTCTTAATCCCACCATCTCTGGAAGCAGTTTTTGGATACGTGAAAGCTGCTCTTCGTCGTTGCAAGGAGGGGCTGAGCTGAGCTGAAGAGGTACCGTCCACGAAGCTCCAGAGAACGAATGGCGGCGCATATTCGTGGATTGGCAAGCAAGTCGTCGACTGAACCCCTTAGACCTCGGTCCGTTCCTAGGTCTATTCGGAGCTTTTCGAAGAGGATGGATTGGGTGATACAACGGAGAGAGCGAGAGATGACCGAAAGCGCTTTCAGCGTCTCGCCTGTCTCCACAAATTCGGCGATTTGGAATTGGATTTCCGGAGGGATATCGAGTAAGCCAATAGCTACCATTTTGTGGATCGTAACCGATTGTGGTCTTGTGCAACACAGCACACGTACCTTGGAGTGGATCAAACGAATCCAATATCCAAGACAGCCACGAAACAAGAGTACGAAACAGGCGATAGTACGGAGGGTTGATCTCGAGGCAACTGTACTATCCCGATTATATTCGTTACGAATCCTTGTCTCGATTCACGATTGCAGAACGGGCGATGTGAACCATATAGCTGCCCCCTCGCAGAATCGCCTGTACCTGTCCTTCTTCCTGTCGAAACTATGCGAAAATCGCAGGGATCGAGGGGCCACTTCCTCCTTCACAGCAAGCGAGGGGACCTTTTACGCACTTACCCACGCACTTACCCATTCATTTCTTCTTACTATTCATTCTTTTGCAGGCCCTCCACGCGTCACTCCCGCCCTTCGTACCAATGCGCTTCCTCCCACTTATCGCCTGGTCACTCCTTCTCCTCGCCTTCTCTCTTGCATTCTACTTTACAACGTACGTTTCCCTATCCCATACCCACTCTCTTCCGCTCGCCAAAGTCACCATTTCCCGCCCCGCAATCTCCCCAAGAACACCAGGAAACCGCAGTCGCACTCACTGCAAGCCTTCTCAGAGGATTCAGGACCGTGGCTATGTTCCATACCTTGGTGTCTATGTATAGAGCGTGAAGCGGCCATTCGAACTGGCGCAGCTTTTGGGTTTTGGAGTCGCGTATGTCGCGTAATATTTAATCCAGTCGTAGTCATGCAGCACTGAACAACCATACGTAACACAAACGCGCTTAAGGAGACCAGCGATGGTTCTCACTTCGCCCGCTCGACGACAGCTCAGACACCACAATAGATGTCACCCCTGCTAGTTTGCTCTTCATTACGCCCCTGATCAACCGCAAATCACTCCATCAGGTAATCCGTCGCTAGAAGGATGGTTTTGCCAGCTGGGTGGGCGCGACTGAGTACACGCTTTAGGCCAGGTAATCGACCGACCACTGTAGTACGTTGTCACCTCGTCCATAAGGCCTTTCTCTTGGCAGCCCGATCTATCCCAACCGAGCCAGACTCTGCCAATGTTCACGCCAGTTGACGACCCCCTCACAGTCCCTCGCGCTACGACTCGACTCCTATGACTATTGATTATGAAACCTTATTCCTGTTCACAAGTGCATTACATTCCAAAATGTAGGGAAACTACAGTATCTAAGACATTTTAAGAACAGGGTTAGTCTATCTGCGACGGTGTCGTCCGATTCACTGACCACTAGTACTATTGGTATCCCCTCATCTTCTCCTCTTGAAGCTTGACCCAAGACCTGTCCTTACCCTGGGTCGGGGCATGGGATATTAGATCCTGTGAGAGTAGTAGTGAGTAAACCAGATATAAGAAGTTCTGTACAGACCCTTGAGCCTCTGCATATCCCATAATCTTGTTTACCTTGCCTATCGGGATTAGTTGGAGTGCTTTCGATAGAGGTATCCTGAAACAGTCCCCAAAGGACTCCACTTTCACTCTACCAGTGACGATGCTCACGATTGGTGTGTGCAGGGATGAGAGGGCCTCAGTGTTTTACGGGCAAGAGTGTATCGCGTCTGCGCAGGTTACCACCCGCACTCGACTTCATATGCACTGTCCGACCAGACATCGTTGCTCCCTCTGGCTCAAATTTGTCATCTGATACTGAGGGCCCGGCAAAACCGTTGCGTGTTGACCCCGATGCACGTGCCTCGGGATGTGGGGTACATGTATGACAAAACTTCATGAAATAGTTCGCGTACATGGCGTGAACGCGCAACAAACTGAACCAATCGGAATCAGGCCCGCGATTGGTGCCTTCAATTCCTCAAGCGGTACCGGCCATAACCGGCCAGCGCAGCCCAGGGTGCCACACTTCTAGGTCCAAAGGCTGGAAGCGTGGGTGGGGGGCACAAAGTGTGTCCCAATTTGGCGCCTTCCTGGGTGAGAACCCAATCAGGTTGTCTGCAACGTGGGTACTCGATTCCCCGCTGGAATCCGTTATAAAGAAGAACCGAGGCTGAATAGGACGCCACCGGACCTGTGAAGGGGCGCCTGTGTCATCAGTCACGGCCCTAAATAAGCTTCCAGAAGTGGGGCATACGCAGTGGCGTGCCCAGAGCGCTGAGGAAAATGAGAATTACTGTGATGGATGGGAAACCCACCACATTGTCTCCGCTGACTGTGTTTCCGCTGTCAACATTTCTTGTATGAGAAGCGAGATCAATACCCTTACCGCAATTCAACCTTGTCAAATGAAATCTACCATATCAGCCGAGCTCTTTGGCCCTTTTTGACACGTCGGCTCATAGAACAAGTGCCCCTAAGGCTTGATAGACAAGGACCCAGAGCGGCGGTCGAACTGTAAGAATACGCGGGAGTTGTTGAGACGAGACATGGAGCTCCATATTTGGTATTGAGCATTGGGGGTGATAGGTCTTTCGAGTCGAGGCTTCTATTCCACTCCCTGCGATCGACCTTCTGTATTAGGAGGACGCGTGCTTACCTCGTGGTTCTCACTACCTTTCCTATCGAGTACTTTCGTCATCAGCTAAGCCCATTAGATGCGATGACGCATTGGGCCTGGTGGATTCCCAGCAACCCAGCTGGGGTCAAGAAGAAAGCCGCAAGGCGGCTGCGAGAATCAAACTCAATGAAACGCGGACAAATTGGTATGCACCTTGCGCTGTCCACGTGTGCCCCAAATGCTGCGCACTTCCCTAGGCTGCGAAATCCATTAAATGTTAAAGTAAATGGGAAATCTCCTGATACGATGAAGTGATGTATAAGGAATTAGTGGTTTCATCATAAGTAGTCTACTGTAAGGTGTCCATATGGAGATGACAAACCGTTTCAGTAAGAAGAATGATTGACCAGTGTGAAGCCACGCCCTTTCCCTTGTGGCGCGGGAACGTTTGAAATGAGAATCTCTTACGTTTGAGTAGCTCGACGGCGTGCTATTTTCCTTCTCCGCCTTCCGTCTCAGATTGACTTTATGAACCCTGGAGGTTGAGCGTGTGGCGGCTGCAGTGTGTAAATGGCAAGAGAACCAGCAGTTTGGAATCGCGTGACCTTCTTGGTGCTTCTCGTTCCATTCGTTGGACGTCTGCTCCAATCAGGCTCCACATCGATGGCAATTTTGATAGCAGAGACCACGCGACCAACTCCATATTTATCACACCACATTTGGAAAAGTGGTTGAACAAGGGACAATTTAGAAGTGCACTTCTGTTCTGACGCCACACATCGTGTATAGGGGTCGACCTGCGTCTTCAGTAGGGTCGTTGAAACAACTGTATTCAAGGTTACGTGATGCGAGAAATGGTTGAATTCACACTCAGGACAAGTTGAGTTGGACGTTGTTCTAAACCAGAAATTTAGTATCAGTCATCAGTTGTCCTCTTGACAGGGAAAAAGGTGTTGCTAACGCACTCCATTTAGCCCATACAGTGTGGGAAATTCTCGCCATCCCTTTGAGGTGGGAGCGAGATAGGGTTGTTTCTCTTCGAAGTTCGGTGGCGCCAGGGTCAAAAATTCTCTGATCCACATTTTAAGCTTTGGTTCATAGCACGGGTTCTATGGTAACACCAATCGACTGTTCAGCCTAGTTACAAGTGAAAGCACCCAAGGTGATGATTCTTCGAGCTAGCAGTCCACTTGGTTCCCTTGTCCCTTGCCTCCTCGGTCGCTTGCCTCCGAGATGAAGGGACTCTTGCCAGGCACATTTGAAAATGTTAAGCTTGCCACACTGCTAGCCTCCGCCACAAGGGCCACGCCTTGAGGTGTCCAACAAGCCGGTAGTGGCCAAAGAATTCTAGAACCAATGGTAGTCACTCAGTTCTTTGCCCTGGACCTCGTTTCTTTGCCGTAGCTGGGAGCAGCGAGAGTGACAAATGGTCTCCTTGCTTTGTTTACACTGGAGATCGATTATGACGAGTGCCACCTGAATTGGTCAACTCGTGTTTTGGACACGTTTCGTAAACATCCATTTGTTTGAGTTCCATAAGGGGGGTGATGTATTGCGAGGGTGCCAGCGAACCACGATCTGTCATCGGTAGTAGGGGGCTGACTCTCTAATTAGCTCAAGCTCACTGCATTGCTAAGGGCAAAGGCATGACACCTCCGCCTTTTCAACATTCAACATTCACATATTGCCCCTTCGATGGCAAGCCTACCACTGAGTTGAACAGTGAGCCCCGAACAGAAGACAGATGAAAATCATATTTATAAATTATGTGTATGATTGCATACATCTTGACACTTGACACA
>Ga0307515_10011478_pt1 | contig 16813 bp, 21 predicted proteins | sample 17_EM_MG_FD_194513 | JGI IMG/M metagenome (GOLD analysis project Ga0307515, IMG submission 194513) | Populus trichocarpa ectomycorrhiza microbial communities from riparian zone in the Pacific Northwest, United States - 17_EM | ecosystem: Host-associated > Plants > Roots > Unclassified | place... | reverse complement strand
TGGACGCCCATTGGCGCAGTCACCCTCAACCCCGAACGCGACTCGGTCGTCGCGGACCACTCGAAAGCAGAGCTTATGCAGCCGATGGCCGCATAAATGAGGCGACAACTACCTTGACGCGCGCCGAAGGGAAGCACAACCTGGCGCGAGTGGCTCGCCGCCAACGCCGACGAGCCGAAGGGCCGCGTCAGGCACAAGCCGTTGCCCGCAAGCGCATTCACTCCCGACCGACGAGGTGCCAATTGACTGCCAACCCGCTTGAAACCTGGCATCGCATCGTGGTCACCCAGGACCCGAGCGGCCTGCACGCCCTGCTTGCCGACGACGTGGTGTTCCATTCCCCCATCGTCCACACACCCCAACGCGGCAAGGAGATCGCTACGCGCTACCTGGAGGCCGCGCTGCACGTGTTCTTCAACCCGAGCTTCCGTGTCGTTCGCAAGCTCTTCGGCGACACCGACGCCATGCTCGAATTCGAAAGCGAGGTCGACGGCGTGGCCATCAACGCGGTGGACATCGTGAAGTGGAATGCCGCCGGCCAGATCGTCGACTTCAAGGTGATGGTCAGGCCGCTCAAGGCGATCGGCGTGGTGCAGCAGAAGATGACGGAGCGGCTTCAGGCCAGACAGTGACCAGCGCTTCACCAGCGCAGGCCTTGCCCTTCTTCTGGGCCTTGAGGCGATTCGGTCTCCGGTCAGCAGCCTTGGATGTCAGATGCCCACACCCCTTCTGGGTGGGCTCGAATCCAACGGAACAGTACCGAATGACTACCTTCAGCTTTCTTGACGACTACAGCGAGGGCGCGCACCCGAGCATCTTGCGTGCGCTCGCGGAGACGAACCTCACACAGGAGGCGCCCTACGGGAACGATGCTTTCTCCGCCGACGCGGCATCGCGAATCAAGGCTCACCTGGGCGAAGCGTTCCAAGGCGCGATCCACTTCGTTGCGAGCGGAACCCTGGCCAACATCGTTTCGATTTCGAGTTGCCTTCGCCCGCACGAGGCAGTGACGGCCGGGCGGCGCGCTAAACTAACGTCGTTAAATTAATCCCGGAGCCCCGACCCCATGCGAATTCAACGAGAACAAGTCATCGACGCAGCGCTGTCGTTGCTCGACGAGGGCGGCCTCGAAGGCGTGACGATGCGCAAGCTCGCCGATGCCCTTGAAGTCAAGGCGGCCTCGCTCTACTGGCACTTCGAGAACAAGCAGGCGCTGATCGACGGGATGGCCGACGTCCTGGTCGAAGCGGTCGCGCGGAATCTTCCCGAAGACCAGCCCTGGGAAGATGCGTTGCGGCAAGTCGCGGGGGAGCTGCGCGGTGCATTGCGCGTGCATCGCGACGGCGCGCGCGTGTATGCGGGCACCTACGTGGTCACCGACAACGTGATGCGCACCGGCGAGGCCATGATCGCGGCCTGCATCCGGGCCGGCGCCGACCCGGCACTGGCGGCCGACACCGCCTTCAGCTTGTTGTACTTCGTGCTGGGGTTCGTGATGGAGGAGCAGGCGCTCGACCTCGAAGGCGGCATAGACCTCCACGAAAGGGAAGAGGCTTTCATGGCGCTCGCCAGAGAGAGCTACCCGTGCAGCCTCAAGGCATCAGGCTCGATATTCCGCCAAGACTTCGACGCCCGCTTTGAAACGGGCACGGAGCTGCTCGTCGGCGGACTGGCAGCCTTGCTCGCGCGGCGCCGCAAGCCCCGGCGCTCCTGAACGGGCGCGGCAGTCCTCGCACGATCCTCAGTTCACAGGCCCTTGCGCGGCTTCGGAGGTCAACGCCCAGGCTTCCCAGGTGGCGAGGCGCTGTGCGTAAGCCTTCTTCGCAGCAGGCAAGCCCACGTTGCCCAGGATGAGCCGCAACGGCGGCTCATCGGCATCGACCACAGCCAGGATGGCGGATGCGGTCGAACGGGGGTCGGCCAACTTCCTGCCGACGCTCGCCGCCTTCATCGCCTGCCGCAGCGGGTCATACGCCGCGATCGGCATCGTGTGGGCGGCCGATGCGCCGCGCCAGTCGGTGTCATAGCCGCCGGGTTCGATCAGCGTGACCTTGATCCCGAACGCCGCGACCTCCGACGCCAGCGTTTCCGTCAAGCCCTCGACGGCCCACTTGGTGGCGTTGTAGACACCCGCAGTCGGAAAGGTGATGACCCCGGCGATGCTCGACGTCACGAGCACATGGCCGCTACCTTGCCGGCGCAGGTGCGGCAGCGCCGCCTGCATCACCCACAAGGTACCGAAGAGATTGGTGTCGAACTGCGCACGAGCCTGCGCTTCCGCGCTTTCCTCGATCGTTCCGAACAACCCGAACCCGGCATTGCTGACGACGACGTCGATCCTGCCGAACTTCTCGATCGCTGCATCGACGGCGCTGAACACCGAAGCGCGGTCACTGACATCGACGCTGAGGGGCAGGATGGACGCCCCAAACGCGTCCACGAGAGGCGCCACGCTCTCGACGGAACGCACCGCCGCGACGACCTTGTCGCCGCGTGCCAGTGCCGCCTGCGCCCAGGCGTGGCCGAGGCCGCGCGACGCGCCCGTGATGAACCAGATCTTGTCTGACATGGTGAAGGCTCCTGCATTGCGTTGATTGAGCGACTCGGTCGCCGCGACAAAATCTAACGACGTTAGTTTAATCTAACAGCGTTAGATGTCAACGCAGGGGGCATTGCCTTCAGCCTCCCGAGACGAGGTCGCCTATTCGCGGACGGCGCAGTACGCGGTAGAGCGGGCCGCGTTGGCGCGAGCAGCGGTTGCGGGCCCGGGATGCTCCCTGGAGGCCCGCGCTTCGGTCTCGATCCATTCGGCCACGCGGCGCACGTCCTCTCGCGGATGCTCGCTTGCGCAGATGAGCCAGTAGGCGTGCGCCGCCTCTGCCCGGTGCTTGGGAGGAGCGAGCAGCACCAACCGGCGGGCGTCAAGCAAGGGCTGGATCAATTCGAGCCGGCCGAGCGCGACACCTTGGCCGTCCAACGCGGCCTGGATCACCTGATCGTACTGATTGAAATGCAGGACGCCCCGGTGTTTGACATCCGCCCAACCCATCGCACTGAGCCAGTCCCCCCATTGCAACCAAGGATGCACCGGGTTGTCGAATTCCAGCAGAGACAGCTTCGACAGAGCTTGAGCCGACCGCAAGGCCTTGATGCCGAGAGACGGGTGGGCGACCGGTGCAACGGACTCGCCGAACAAGCGGATGGCCCCTTCTGGCGCCAACGACGGTGTGGTGTAGCGGATCGCGATGTCGATACCGTCACCGCGCAGATCGGCCACCCGGTTGTTCGCAGAAACACGAAGGTCAACGCCGGGATAGCGCTTCTGGAATCGGCTCAGCCGAGGGAGCAGCCACAGGCCGGTGACGCCGATGCTCGCGCTCAGCATCACCGGCCTGAGTACACCCGTCGTGTGGATCTCGCCCATCACGTCCTGTAGCTGCTGCAACGCGCCGTCCGCGCTGCGGAACAGACGCTCACCCTCTGGCGTGAACGCGATCGAGCGGTAGCCGCGGACCAGCAGCTTCACACCCAGTTGCGCTTCCAGCGCGTTGATCTGCCGGCTGACTGCCGACTGGGTAAGGCAAAGATCCTGCGATGCGAGCGTGATGCTCATGCGACGCCCGACCGCGACGAAACCCCGAATCAAGTCCAGCGACGAGAGGCGAACCAGTGGGAGTGACATTCCTGCAGCGCATGTGGTGCGACGAAAAGATCGATTGAAGCACGGACAGATAAATCCTGTAATGAGGGCCCTGAACCGGCCACCGTGCCGGTGTGCGACACAAGCAAAGGCTCCTGGTGACAACTGCTCCATCCTCTCGCCCAGACCTCACCGACGCAACCAGATCGGTGGTACCGCCTGCCATCTGGTGGCAGCAAGCGTGGGTTCTGGTACTGGCCGGCGGGATCGTCATGGGGCTGGCCTTGGGCGTTCGCCATGTGCAGGGCCTCTTCCTGCTGCCCGTCACGATGGACCGGGGTTGGTCTCGAGAGACGTTCGGGTTTGCGATGGCGATCCAGAACCTCACCTGGGGCATTGCGCAGCCGTTCACCGGCATGGTCGCCGACCGGTTCGGCTCTGCCAAGGTGATCGCCGGCGGCCTGGTGTTCTACGCCACGGGTTTGTTCTTGATGGTTCATGCGGACACGCCCGCCAGCTTTCTCTGGACCGCAGGCGTGTGCGTCGGAATCGGCTTGTCGGGAACCACCTTCGGCGCGGTGTACGGCGCGCTCAGCCGGCTCGTGGCGCCCGAGCGGCGAAGCTGGGCGCTCGGGCTGTCGGGAGCCATCGGCGGCCTCGCGCAGTTTGCGATGGTGCCCGCAGCGCAGCAAGTGTTGAGCGCCTGGGGCTGGCGTGGCGCGTTGCTCGCGCTGGCCATCGTCATGGTGCTCGTGATTCCACTCGCCTTCCCACTGCGCAGCCATCACGAGGTGCTGGTGCCCGCCGAGGCGAACCTGTCGCTTTCTGCCGCGCTGCGCGAGGCCTTCAGCCACCCCGGCTTCTGGATGCTCAACCTCGGCTTTCTGGCCTGCGGCTTTCAGCTCGCGTTCGTCGCCACGCATCTGCCGGCCTATCTTCTCGACAAGGGAATGGCGCCCACCCATGCCGTCACCGCATTGGCCATCATCGCGCTGGCGAATGTCTTCGGGACCTACTACTTCGGCCTGCTGGGTGCGCGCCATCGCAGAAAGCATCTGCTGGCCGGCATCTACCTCGTGCGCACTGCGGCGATGGCGCTGTTCGTTCTGTTGCCGCTGACCCCCATCAGCCTGTATGTGTTTGCGGCGGTGATGGGCTTCGTCTGGCTGGGCACGGCACCGCTGACCAATGGCCTCGTATCCCAGGTCTTCGGGGTGCGCTACATCACCACGCTCTTCGGGTTCGTCTTCTTCGGCCACCAGCTGGGGTCGTTTCTTGGTGTCTGGATGGGCAGCTACCTCTTTGAAGCCACGAAGTCCTACGACTTGATATGGCTCTGCGCAATGGTTCTGGGCGTTGTCGCGGCAGGGCTTCACTGGCCCATCGATGACCGCGAGTTGCGGCGACCGGCATTAGCCGGAGCATCCGCATGAGACGGCGTGCCGCTGTTCCTTGGAGAACATGGTTGCCGATACTGCCGTTGCTGGTGGCCTGTATCTCGGTCTTTGATGCATGGCTTGCGCCCCGGAACATTGCGTCCTGGCTGCTGCTCCTGTCGTTCTGTTCCTGATGCCGATGGCCACCGCGCACTGAATCACCACTACACCTGAAGTCGGAGATTCCGAATGATCACAGCCATCACCACGTTCCGGTTGCCGAAGCCCATCACGCGGGACGAGGCCCGAAAGATCTTCCTGAGCACAGCACCAAAATATCAGGGCGTGCCGGGTCTTGTCCGCAAGGTTTATGTGCTCTCGCAAGAAGGAGACACGGCCGGCGGAATCTATCTCTGGAACTCCCGAGCCGAGGCTGACGCCATGTACACCGAGAGTTGGAAAGCTTTCGTGCGCGAGAAGTACGGCACAGACCCGTCGGTCGCATACTTCGACAGCCCCGTCGTGGTAGACAACCTCACAAACGAAATTCTCTCGGATGAGTAGCGTCGTCTTTGACGCGCAGGCTGCTCACAGCACGAAAGCACATCGACATGAACGCAGATCAACGAATCAAGAACCTTGGCATCCATCTTCCAGCCGGAAGCGGCCCCGCAGGAAATTACGCAACGGCCGTCCAGTCGGGCAATCTGCTCTTTCTGTCGGGCAAGGCGCCTCTTCCGGTCGACGGCAAGCCGCCGAAGGGGCGCCTCGGAAGCGACTACTCGACGGATCAAGGCTATGCACTCGCACGCTCCGCGTGCATCGACCTGCTGGCCACGTTGAAGAATGCGCTCGGCTCACTGGAGAGGGTCGCACGCGTCGTAGAGCTTCACGGGTCGATCTGCACCACTGCAGACTTTGAAGATCACGCGAAAGTCTTGGACGGCGCCTCCGATCTCATGGTGGAAATCTTTGGCCCCGCAGGCCTGCATGCTCGTTCGGTCATAGGCGTCTTCTCTCTGCGCAACGGCGTACCGCTCACGCTCAAGGCAACCATCGAGATCAAGGCAGCGTAGGTGTGGGAGCCCATTGACCGTGTGGCGAGCCTTCAGGTGCCGGCGACAGCCGGCCTGAACCTGCTTGGGTTGGCGCCGGCCACTTTTCTCATCAGCCGCCGCAGCGCCGTGGCGTCTTGATAACCGACCGCCACAGCCACCTGCTCCACGGTCATGCGGCTCGACTCCAGCAGCGCGCGTGCGCGTCTTTGTCTGACGCTCTGCAGCAGCGCTGATGTGCTCTTGCCGGTCGCTCTCTTGATGCGCCGAGACAGCGTTCTCTCGGACATGAAAAATTCCTGCGCGAGTTCACCGACGCGCGGCAGGTCAGGTAACGAAGCTTCGATCCGCGCCGCCAAGCGACCGATCAAGTCATCTCCATTCGAGAATGCTTCCGGAATGATGAAGGGCGCCTGCGCCTGACGCCCGTCAAACAGAAGTACGCGAGATACCGCGTCGGCCAGAGCGCTTCCGCAAAGAGTGCGGAGCAAATGCAGCATCAGATCTGCCTGCGCGAATGCGGCGCCTGCCGTCACGATCGCCCCGTCGGCGCACACCATTCGATCCGAATCGACATGACAGTCGGGCTCGATCCGTTTCAGTTCAGGCGCAAGCCACCACGAGGTGGTGACGCGTTTTCCCTTCAGCAGGCCTGCGGCCTGCAGCAAGAAAACTGCGGAGCAAGAAGCTGCGACCGAGCCGCCAGTCTGTGCATGCTTTCGCAACGCATCGATGGCGCGGCTTGCATCGTCAAGGCCGAACCGGCGCGTGATCGCCGAGGGCCTGTCCAAGCCCAACCCCGGGACGATCCAGACCGAGGTCTCAGAGCGCGACGGCCTGGGAAGGCGCACCGTGTCGACGCTGACCCCGCCTTGCAGCGCGGTGCTGCCACCATCAACCGAGCAGACTTTCCATTTCGGCGGGGCGACGCCAATGCGCGGCGCAAGCGTCGCAGCGGCTGCAAGCATGTCAAGCGTGACCGCAACGCTTGTCGAGTAGGCTCCTTCGAGAACCAGGACTGTGAAATCACGCATTGTCGAAATAGTCCTCAAACCAGTCCAAATAGACACTGTCATTCTTAGACCTTCGAGGTTGAAATACAAGCGCGAACCGATTGCCAGAGTTCTCGGTCATGCTCCGAGTGGTTCACCACGGCGCCGATCGCCGCGATTCAAAAGCTATGCGCCAAAGTTGGCGATCGAGCTGGCTTGAGCCTGAAGTTTGAACTGACCGAACAATGAAATACGTGCTTATCGTTCACGCAGTCAAAGACTACAAGGCCTGGAAGCAGGTCTTCGACGACGCGGCAGTGATACGCAAAGCCGCCGGCGAGCAGAGCTACTACGTTCTGCGCGATGAGAACGACGCGAACAAGATCGTTCACTTTTCCAAGTGGGCATCCATTGCTCAAGCCAAGGCCTTCTTCGAGTCGCCCAGACTGGTAGAGATCCGTCGCCTGGCAGGTGTAGAGGCTCCGGAGTTCAACTATCTGCACAGCCTGGAGCAAGGCACTCTCTGAACGCAACGACGTTTTTGAACGGGGTCACGCGGGGCAGTTGCTTGCCCGAATGCGCATTAAACCTGTCCAAATCGACACTGGAACTCTGCCCACTCGTGGCACCTAATGGAGTCACCCATACGACGGTGCTGCCTATGCCTACCATCCTCATCAAAGTCCCCAAAGGCGCGTTTCCCGGCGATGCGCGCGCGAACCTCGTCCGCCACATCCTCGATGCCGCCACCGCGGCGGAGCAGATGCCCGCAGATCCCAGAAAGCTCTTCTTGTCCTGGGTCGTGATAGACGAAACCGAGGCCGGCATGTGGACGTGCGGCGGCATCGACATGGCATCGCAGCTGCTGACCTGCTTCGCGATGGTCAATGTGCCCGCCGGAGTTCTGGACGAGCGCTCGCGGGCGCTGTACGTGAAACTGATGCACGACGCTTTCAAGCAGGCGCAGCCCGCCGACGACAAGCGGCAGGTGGTGTCTTCCGTGATTCTTCATGACGTGGCCGACGGCACCTGGGGTGGCAACGGCGCCATCTGGACACTGCCCGCCCTCGCCAAGGCGGCCGGCTTCGCACACCTTCAACACCTGGTCGCTGCGGCTTGACGCGCGCGAAAATCCGGAGGCACCTCGATGACGAAACGCAGCATGAACGAGGACGACGGCCTCGAAGATTTCACGCATCGCGAGATCACGCTCGATGGCGTTGCAAAGACGGTGCACGTGGCAGGCTCAGGTCCGGCCGTGATCGTCATGACCGAGATGCCGGGTATCAGCCCGCACGTCGCGCGATTCAGCCGATGGGTGCGCGATGCCGGCTTTACCGTCTACATGCCATCGCTCTTCGGCCGCGACGGCGCCGTACCGGCCGCAGAGGAGGGTGCGGCGGTCTTCCGGCGAGCCTGTGTCAGCGCCGAGTTCCGCGCTTTTGCCGGCAAGGGGGCTGCCAATCAGTCGAGTCCGGTGACACAGTGGCTCAGGTCATTGGCGAGACTCGCGCATCAGGAGTGTGCAGGCCCCGGCGTCGGCGCCATCGGCATGTGCTGGACCGGCAACTTTGCGCTTTCGATGATGCTCGAGCCCGCAATGCTGGCACCCGTGCTGTCGCAGCCATCACTGCCGTTCGATGACCCAGGCGGCATCGAGATATCTCCCGACGACATCAGAATCGTCCGCAAGCGCCTTGATCGGGAGGATCTCACGGTCTTGGCCTATCGGTTCGAGGGAGACAAGTTCTGCACGGCCCAACGCTTTGCGGCCTATGCAGAGGCACTCGGCGATCGCTTCGTGGCACGGGTGCTGCCGGACAGTGCAGCCAACACTGACGTTCCACCGTTCTTCGCACAGCATGTGCCGACTCCCCACAGTGTGGTGACCGCCCATCTGATCGACGGAGCGGGTCAACCCACGGTGGCTGCACGCGACGAGATTTTGAAGTTCTTCATTCATCGCCTCGCTTCGTAGGTGTATGAATTCGGTGCCCAAAGCTTGTAGAGATCAAGCTCCCGGACTGCGAAGAACACAGGCACGCGCTACCTTCCATCGAGCTGATCAATCGCGCAAGCGGATCACCAGGAACGACATGAGTCAAGACAAGACGCCGATCGCAATCCACGCCCATCAGGCGGCGACAAGAACCAAGCCGTCCAACTACCCCGAGCCCTTTGCCTCGCGCATGGTGGGGCGGGTGAAGAAGCCGCTCGGTGATGTGTTCGGCCTCGCCAATTTCGGCGTCAACCTCACGCGCCTGACGCCGGGCGCGGTGTCGGCACTGCGACATGCGCACACGCTGCAAGACGAGTTCGTCTACGTGCTCGAAGGCCACCCGACCCTGGTGACGAACGCAGGTGACACGCCGCTGCACCCCGGCATGTGCGCCGGCTTCAAGGCCGGCACGGGCGACGGCCACCAGTTGGTGAATCGCACGAGCGAAGACGTCGTCTACCTGGAGGTCGGCGACCGCACCGCGGGCGATTCGGGCAGCTACCCCGACGATGACCTTCAGGCCGTGTCGGTCGAAGGCCAATGGCGCTTCACGCACAAGGACGGCACGCCATATTGACGGGGGCTCTGGCCCTTGGCGAAGGGATCCGTCAGACCATCTTGCGTTGCTACCACCTCGCGCAGTAGGCCATCTGCCGTCACTCCCTCAAGCAGGGACTCGTCCACCTCAGCAGAAAGGCCGACCAGTGCATGGCGTACCTTCGTCTGAGACATGCATCGCAGAAAACCGGTCATATCGCAGTGCGTCGTTGCCTGCCTTCCATGCCTTGGGAACCTTGCCAGCGACGTGCGAACAGGCCAGTTCAGCTGCCATCAGCCAAGGGTCGGTCTTAGTGCGAGGGTGGCTTGCGGGATCGTCAGCTGAGTCACATCACAACCTCGCTGGGGGTTCTGATGGGATGGTTGAATGTTGAACAGCAGACCATGCAACTGCAGGCCAGCCAAGCACGAGTCACCTCCAACTAATTGCCGCGCCACCAATTAGCGCCTGAGCGACCTCACCTTCGTCAAAGACCGAACTAGACCGGCGCCTTGGGGCGCTTGCCCAGCCCCTTGATGAACACTGCCGGCAGTTGTTCACCCGGAGGAATTCCAATTCCCACATCTACACGGGGCGCCCATCGTGTACCGGTCAGGTTGAGCGGCGCGGTCGTCTTGTGCAACAGATCAGCACCGCTGCCGATCACATAGCGATAGCAATCGGCGGCTACTACGGCGTTGAAACGCTCGACCTGCTCTGACCGTACGTCGGAATGCCTCATGCGGCCCTCGTCCCCGTTTATGACCAGCGCCGCAGTGCGTGATAGAGGAAAGAAAACGTGCGTGTGAAGCGAGCCGTAGCCAAGCGGCAGATGTTCCGTGTTGGACAGGGGCGACAGCACGACCGGGGAATCGGAGGTTATGTATTCTGATCCGCTGGGCGCGTGAACAACGGTCCAGTCTCTTTCGAAGAGCGTCCGGGCCACGGTATCCCAGGTCTTGAGAGCATCTGCACGCGCCGCTTCTTCGGGAACTTCGATACGAAAATGGTTGCCGCTGACCATCTCAAATAGCTTCGCCGCGAGCCTGCGCAGTTCTTCCTCGGACGTGTCTGCAGGCTTTGATTCTTTGAGCAGCTTGTATGCGGCGACCTCACTCGAATAGGTGAGCTTCAACCGCGCATGTTCAGCCTTCTCGCGCACGCTACGGGACTCTGCAAAGGCAGCCGGCGTTCGAATCGCGTGCATTGCGACGAACAATGCCAGGTACTCGCGATCCTCGAAGTTGAGAGGCAACCTGGAAGCTGCGGACTTCAACGCAGTCCCAGCACGACTTTCTATGAGGCCGAATAGGGCTTCGAGCTCGAATCGCTGCCGATCGCTTTCGTCAATGAACGTGTAGAAGTGCTCAAGGGCGGCGGCATTTCTTGGCGTAAGCGAATCGACGACGCCAGTGGTTCGGTCGTACACAGCGACACGCCGATTCTGGGCAAAGCCCTTCAAATGGGGCTCTGATCAATTCGGCGTGAACTTGCTTGCTGCTCAAAGAACCCGCAGCACGTCAAACTGCTGTCGGATTGGAGCGACCTGTATCGACACCTCATCACCCTCGCATTTGCCCAACATGGCCCTGCCCAAAGGGGCTTCGCTGCTGATGACCTGAACGAGCTCAGAGCCGCTGACCAACTTCATGCTGCCCCCATTCGGGCCAAGAAAGAGCTGTTGCTGCTTGTCGTCGGAATCGACTAGGCAGACCAGCGCGCCGAGCTGTATACCTTTGCTGGCGTCGTAGGGGCTCGGGCGGAATTGCCGCCAATTGGCCATCGCTTGGCGGATGGCTTCGGCGCGACGAGCTTGGCCGGTGGCCAGGTAGGCGGCTTCGAGTCCCAAGGTGTCGTATTTGTTTTCGGCGATGTTCTCTTCGTGAGTCGCCGCTTCATGGGCCGCCCGCACTGCCTGTTCGGCTTGCAGCAGGTCTTCGGCGAGCCGTTCCAGCACCTGCTGCCGCAGCACGAATTTATCCATGATGAAAGGTAGGCATCTCGAACAAGCGGGGGTCAGGTTTTGATTATGAAGGGCTCCACCAGCCTTCGACGCTTCTGTTGGCTGCAGGTCAACTTCAGCCATGGGTAGGGTTCCGCCGGTCGTCAGGGGCAGTAGGACTCATTCGCGGCCCGACGCGTCGGCTGCGCTACGCGAGTGACCGGTCAGGGGGTGCAAGCCGTTATCCGCCTTGTTGACGATCGTGCGACCGGCTTCCGCTCGGGCTGCCGTTCACCTGCCGACCCTGAGCGGCTGCAGCCAGTCTTCAAGCGACGTTCGCCAGGCAGGCGCCAATGCCTGGGCCTGCCTTAGATCACGAGTTCGAAGTCGCCCAGCCATTCAGCTGGGGTGATCCTCGCAAATGAAAACGCCAGCGCCTCCTCCACCGCCATTGCCAGCCCCACCTGATGCCGCTGAGATGAACATCGGAACCGTCCCACTCGTCCAACTTTTTGTCTGGTGCAAGGCAGCGAATTCGACATCGCGAACCCGCGGAGACTTGTTTTCGACTCCGCCGTCGTGTTTACGACTTTAATAGCGCGGAACAACAAAGTGATGTGAGCAATAAAGTCCGTCGGGATCCACCTCCCTAAGTCCTTGATTCTCATGAGACAGCATTTTGGAGCAAAGTCCGTCGGGTTTGCGCCTCAGTCGCCCAGCCCAAGGCTGCAAAGTCCGTCGGAGCGGTTAACCAAGTGTGACGGGGCTAGACAGACAGCTTCCGCCAGATCCCGCATTCAATGTCGAGCACAAAGGCTTCGACATTCTCCGACTGCTTCTCCTGGTCCCCCTCCAGCGTCAGAACTTGCCCCTTATCCAGCCGTATCTCGTGGTGCGATAACTGCGTAGCCCGATGTCGGTTGATCCAACCTGGATCCGTGCCACTCGTCTGGACAGGCTCAATGCGCCAGCTGCGGGTATCCAGTCGATAGACAGGCGTGCTCCCCTGCACACGCTGGGCTGAGTAGCCAAGCGATCCGATGATGTAGATCGCGTCACCGATCAAGGTCGCGGTGTGGAAGTCAGTAGGCGGGAAAACGTCTTCGGGGTAGCCATAGATGTGGATCGTGCCGTCCGGATCGTGAACGAACACGTCGTTGTAGATGCAGAAATCTGGGTCGTAGTAATCCTCATGCTCGCCTGCGATTTGCACGACACGGCCATCAGGCAGCAGCGTCGTCGACTGGCCAAAGCGGTGGGCGCACCAAACGGGCTGCCCACGGAAGGAAGAAGGGCCTTTGAATCGTTCGTTCGCTTGATAGCCGGTGATGCCTGAGCGGATCATTCCCAGCCAGAATCTTTCATCCATCTTTTCTGGATTGCTCGTGCCGAATCGTCGGCTGCGTGCACGCAGAAACTCATCGGCCGTCACGCCATCAAGCAAGGATTCGTCCGCGTCAGCAGGAAGACCGACCAACACGCGGCGACCTTCGCCTGAGAGATATCGTGGATTCGCGTTCGCATCGAGCAAGCGCATCACCATGCGACGAGACCGTGCTGCTTCGAGGGCGGTTCCGCCGTGGTGCTCACGATCAACGGCAGCGCCAGCCTGCAGCAGGAGTTCGACACCTTCGTCGTGACCATGTTCGACAGCTTCGATCAGAGCCGTAGCACCAAATTCGTCAGTTCGCTCGACATCGAATCCGAGTTCCAGCAACCAACGCAATACGTTGGTTCGATAGCATTGGATCGCATAGAACAGTGGCGGTTGGCCGCAGCGCCCGACAGCGTCTGTATCCGCCCCGCTGTCCCGAAGCAGCGCGGCCTTTCCTAGATCCCCGACCTGCAACGCCACAAGCCACGCGGTGCGTGACCACCGATCGCGGTCTTCAAGTGGAGCACCGGCTGCCAATAGCGATTGCATTTCATCCAGGGTACCCAGCGCGACCGCCTTGATCAGGGGCGTCCACTCCAGTTGGGACTCATCAGCACCTGCATTCAGGAGCAGCCGCACGCCATCAAAACGCCCCAGCCGCGACAAGACACGCAGCCCAGATTCGCCGTAGCTGGTCACATTGCTGAGCTCGACCCCGTGGTCGATCAAAACCTGCAGCAGATCGAGCAACCTCTCATCGAGAAAGACGCTGCGACCGTGCACAGCGTTGACCAGGGCATCAGATCCTTCGCCGATTCGATGGTGCAGATCGGCACCCAGTGCGATCAGAGCCTTGACCTCATCAGGGTCGCCCGCCGCCAGAGCCTGCGATAAAGCGGCTGAGCTTGGGCCATGCTGTCTCGGTTTGAGATGGTCGCCTGTCATGTCAGTTGGCAAACTGCAGCACCGTGATGCCGGCTTCCTGGGCGACCGCAAAACGGCAACCAGGTGCGTCCAAAGCCATGGGTGGAACAGGCGCCGTCCCTCGCACGATGCTGCTGGTTTGAGTGCCGGTCTGGAGATGAGGCCAGCTCTGAACGACCTGACCCGTGCATGACTCAACCAGCCTTGGGTGATCATGAAGCGCCAGCACGTGATCGTTTCCAACCGGCATCATGGTTCCGATCCGCTGAGCAGTCGGGACCGCAGAGAGCAACTTCCCCGCGTCGAGATCAAAGAGTCGCAGTTCTCCGTCCTTGATGGTTTCGCCATCCTCGTCCTCGATACCATTCAACGCGACAAGAAGCCGCCCATCTCGCAGAAACGCGGCGCTGCTCTCCTCTGCCCAGGCATCGATGCGCAAGCCGCCTTGATCCAGGTGAGTCGAGTCAACAAGAGCGACGGCAAGGTCGTAGACATTCACGGCATCTACCGGATGCCAAATCCACCCGGCGCTCAGCAGGTATCGACCGCTTGGCGATGCTACGAGCCTTGAATGAAAGAAGTCTGCAGCCTTCTGCCCGCTCGACTTGGCGAGAATCTCTCCGGTCGCAAGGTCTTCGATCTGCAGGCGGCAATACTCGTCTGGGCAATGGGCTAGTACCTCGCGACCCGAAGGCAGGCGAAACATCGCAATCGGATACTCGAAGGCATCGGCCTGGTAGTAGCTGCGGTTGATCTCGCGGACGATCTCACCACTGCGGAGGACGAGTGCCTTGGTTCCAAGGTTCGCATAGATGGCTGCGTAGTCGCTGCCCGCCAACGAGATTGCGGCATCAAATGGGTAGGCGTAGTACACCTGCCGCGGAACCATTTCTCCTGTCATGCGATAGCGCTGGCCTCCACTGACCCAGTCAATCAGGTCGTCACCGTCCCATACAAGCGACTGGACGCGTTCAGCAGGGATGCGAGATTCGATGCAATTGAACATGTTCTTTTCGGATCGCTGCGGCTAAGAGCGCAGCAGTGTTTTCATCATCTCGGGCGTGACACGCCCTTCTGCCACTTCACGCAGCAGGTGCTTCAGGTTCTTGCGGCCCACCGAGTTCGTGGCGCGCCATGCCTTCAGCATGAGCGCGAGGATCTGCTGCTCGCCCTGCGACACGCCACTGGTGCCTTGATCACGGTCTTCATCCAGCCAGCCTTTGGGTTTGGCGCAAGCGGCTTCGATCTGCCGGGCAATCTTGTCGCCAATCGGTCGCGAGCTTTTGATCTGGCTCCACATGCTCGGCGACACCTGGATCGTCTTCGCGAAGGCCTGCTCAAGCCCGTTGGGCGCGGCGCCCGCTCCCAACTGAGCTTCGGCGTACTCCTGAAACAAGAGTCTGGCGTTGCGCTGCCGTGTTGCTGTGACGTTCGCAGGCGATTTGCCTTGCGCCTTGTCGCTCACTGGACTGGGATCTGGCATGAGTAGTAAAGATTCTTCACTTTTTTACAACATTCATTGTCTCACCCGTTGACGCACACAGTAAAGTCCCTTTACTATTCGTTTGTCGACTGCAAGAACCTGCAGTCCTTGCATGAACACAGCCCGCTTCGAAGCGGGCACACAAACCAAACACCCATCGCCTGGAACTGATCGTGAAACTAGCAACCGCATCCTCGACGCAACTGACGCCCCACACCGGGCGGCCAGTTCACGTCTGCGCGTTCGTGTTTGCGCGATCCATTGGATCCATGCGGGCCGCACGCAATCTGCACCCCATGAACAGTGCCGCCAGTCTTTCGATTTCGAAGACGGGCAAGCAGTGGGGTTGTGCGGATCAAACCGAACCGGGAGAGGGAAGCGCGTAAGCGACCACCCTCGAATCTCTCAAACGAGAGGCCCGGTTCCGACAAGGACCGGGCCTCTTTGCATTTCAGCTCCGGTTTTTCGATCAACGCGTTCTCGAACGCACAACCGAATCGACAGATTCACCGTTTGCAGCGTGGCAGCCGCAAACACCCAGCCCCGGCATCGGCCGAGGCCGTGCTCTTTAAAAACTCATCGCGATACGCTGCCGGCACTGGCCGGTCGAGCGAATCGCAACATGCAGGCGTACCTCAGCTGGTAGAGGGGTGCGTTGCCAACGCGAAAGTCGCGGGTTCGAACCCCGCCGCCTGCTCCACTTCGGGTGTGCCCCTGCACTCCGTTCAGCGCAGCCATGGGAATGGTTGGGCGGGATGTGCGCGGCTAGCCGCGTGCAGCGAGAGAACCCACACAGGGCCCTGTGTGCTCGCGCTTGGACACAGCCGAAGTGGATTGAACATCACACAGATCTATCGCGGGATAGAGCGTAGTCGGTAGCGTGTTGGGCTCATAACCCAGCGTCGAGAGACCCCGCCGGTTCGAGCCCGGCTCCCGCAACCAGAACAGGAGACCTCACGCTGCCTTTGCAGCGTTCGAGGTCGGAAACCGTTGGCATCGATTGGGCCAAGCCGGAACTCGTCACCGGAACATTCTTGGGGGATTAGCGCAGTTTGGAAGAGCACCTGCCTTGCAAGCAGAAGGTCGCCGGTTCGAGCCCGACATCCTCCACCACACAGAAAGACATGGGCGGTTGGCCGAGCGGTCTAAGGCACCGCTCTTGAAAACCGGAAAAGGGGTCACCCCCTTCGCGAGTTCGAATCTACGCACCGCCCGCCACTCAATTGAACTTCATGGATGCGTGTCTGAGAGGCTGAAAGAACCCGGCTGTAAACCGGGCGCCCTGCGGGGCCGCGGTGGTTCAAATCCATCCGCATCCACCATCTATTCATCAGGCCTCGTTGGAGCAGTTGGCCGTGCTCGCCCACTACTGTCCGGTTAAACGAGGCTCGTCACGCCGATTCACAAGCATTGGCGCGGCCTAGCGGCCGATTTTGTTTGGTGCCGATTTGAACTTCGATCTTCCAAAACCGCGTACTTTCCCGGGCTT
>Ga0307515_10011477_pt1 | contig 16817 bp, 5 predicted proteins | sample 17_EM_MG_FD_194513 | JGI IMG/M metagenome (GOLD analysis project Ga0307515, IMG submission 194513) | Populus trichocarpa ectomycorrhiza microbial communities from riparian zone in the Pacific Northwest, United States - 17_EM | ecosystem: Host-associated > Plants > Roots > Unclassified | place... | reverse complement strand
TAGTAGAAAAACTAGCTAAAAAGACTAGTATAGTTGTTTTCTTTTCCTATTAGAAGTAGAAAAAACTACTAAAAAAAAGGACTTGTTAGGCTTTTACTAGCAGAAAAGCCCTAAAGGCAATCCTCCTCTTATTAAAGAAAATCTGACTAAAGGAGATATAGAAAAGTACCTACACCCCTTATTTTATTAGGCTTTTGCTTTTTATAGAAGAAAAGCCTAGGAAAAGTCTAGTTTTGGTATTGGTAATAGTAGTAGTGGTAGTAGTTTTGGTGTTCCTATCCGTGCCTCGCTTATAAGCTAGGACCACCCTAGGAAGAATTTTTTGTTGGGGGAAAGGGGGTAAAACGATAAATAAATCCACCTCTAGCTCGCTAGGCAGTAGGAATTAGGTCTTGAAAGTTGGAAAATCGATTGTTTTTGGTGGTGAGATGGGTATGCGTAAGTTTTGAAGTGTGGCGCTACCTTTTGGTAAGGTCGCATGTGTGGTGAATGGTGCTCTATATTTAAATATTAACACTGCAAATATTAGCAAATGTCAATATTTTATTGGCTGGAATTTCGCTTATTGAAAACCACGCTGCCGATGATCGTTATCGTCGTATATTGTTCTGCCCTATACTGGCTCGAGCCTCGTTCCGGAAAATTTCTGCGTCATACCGGAACAAATCGTCTTCAAAAAGGAACGATTGTATCGGTTTTATCGTCTTAATTCCGGAACAATTGCTTCATTCCGGAAAAGATCTTTAAAAGATTAGGCTAATTATAAGGTGGTATAGCAGCGCAAGGCTTACTAACGCCTATGCGCATACCACGAATGGTAAAATATATTATACTAATAACTTCGGTTTTCTTCCCCTCTTAATCTAATTGGTAAATCATTACCGTATAACGTCCAGAACAGCCTTAAATTACCCTAACCATGCGCACACGACGTTGCCAAAACGGCTAGTTAATAAGCCTAAATTTGGTAGTTGGTTTATATTTTATACATAAGTGCAAGGCATTTTGTAGAGCTCTCATCCTAAGGTGTTAATTTTCTTATTGCGATTACCCGATTAGGACTAGCGCAGGGGCTTAGAAAGTCAAACCTCGCAAGCTTTTGCTCTCTGTTAAATTTTCTCATTAGTCCTTCCTTATTTACCGCCTCTGCGTACGACTTAATTAGATCCTTAACAAGATGGACGTCTTATCTGTAAGTTCTGAATATATATTGACTTAATTGCCAGCTTAAATCTAACACCAGCAATAGCAATGTCAACCTCTGCGACTACCGCGACCACCTCCATACCTAATACGATTACCTCTCCTTCTACCGCAGACGACTTCTACAACGTCTCTCACGCTATTCCTGCCTTCTCAGTTATAGTAGTTATCAAAAAGGAAATATAGAGAATTCTACATACTGCTATAGAGGGAAGCCTTATACAAATCAACCTGTAGAGGCCTTAGTAGAGCCTCTTACAAGAGGCCATAGAAGGCTTACTAGTACTTAGCTCAGCCCTTAATCAAAGCGAGCCCGACAGGAAACTCTATCAAAAGGCCCTATACTGCCTTAACCAACAATAGCAAATAAAGAAGGTAACCAATTAAGCCCACCATAAAGGCTATATAAGGGCGTATTCGGTTGCAATCTGGAGCTTTTTCAATCTGACGTTAATCTGTGCTTTCGCCGGCGTCAATTAGTAGATAATTAGTGGCGCTTAATCTAGTAGTCGTACTCAATCTAAAATAAAGCCGACTGTTCGGTTGATTGTTCTAAAAAGGCCTTAGATAAGGCTTAAAATTAGCGACATCTTCTATCCACATTAATTAATCCTCTACTAAAACGTACCTACTACTGAACCTCTACTACTAGCTCCTTATTTCGGTGTCTTATTACCATATTATTAATAACTACTACCCCTACTCCTGCTACTAATGCGTATATATTACGTTCCTTACGCCCTCCGCCCCTTTATATACAGCCTATGGCTCGCCAAGTAACTGTAAAGAAATAGCGTATTAGCTAGACTTATAAAATAGAAGAAGCTATAATTAAAGGCCTAGTAGAGGCTGTTTGGAAAGGGCTTCGCGCAGATAGCTTATATAAGAAGGAAGGCTAGTAGATAGCTCTAGACGCCGCGTAGGTAAAGACTTAATATTTGATTACTATACGGCAGCTTAAAAGTAAGCACAATAGTTAAAAAAGGGATTAGAAGGTGTAGAAGGAGCTCTATAATTAATCTAGCTAGGGATAGGACGATAATAAAGGTATACTAGTTACCTCCAAAGACGTTATAAATAGATATTTTAAAGCTAATCCTAACGCCGCGAAGTTTTAAGACGCTCCGCCGCCTTTCCTAGAGGAGCTTAATAAGCTATTTTAAGGCGTAGTTGCAACGGGCGACTATGCTTTTATAGTTAATAAAGCTCTTAATTAAATAGAGAATAGGCCGCTAATTAATCCTACGCTAATAGAGGAGGAAAGCGCTGCTACTATGCAGGACGGCAGGAGTAAGGAAGATAAGTCTTATAATAAGGAAGACAATAAGGTAGCTAATAAGGATAAACCTTAATCTTCTATAAAACAGCGTCAGTCAGCTTCGTTAGCTAGTGATATTTCCTTAGACAATCGCTCTACTACACCTTCTAGTTAATAATTGTCGTCCTTAGTAGGCCTAAGCCTTTATTATACGCCTTCATTAACGCCTGCTTAAAAGTTTTCGCTAGCTATAAGAAAACGCGCTACTAAATAAGCTGCTATATTAAATAAACTAGATGTAAAGCGTTAGCGACCTAGAGATAGGTAACGGATAAAGAACCTACTAGGAGAGACTATAGAGTTAGTATTAAAAGAGATTAGAGCTACGCGAGAGCTTCTTAGTTAAAAGCCGCCTCTAGAAAAGGCCTTAGTAGAGTTCCTTAATAAGTTTAACGATATAGACCTTAATAATTAAATGCTTATTCTAGAAGCCTTTAAGATAAAATTAATAATAAGAACCTTTTTAATTATATTAGGGGCGTTACAGAAGAAACTAATAGATAGAACTTTAGCAAAAATAAAGAAGAAGGAAGACGTTAAGGGTTAAAATTAATAGCTGCTTTTACTTTGCGTTTTTAATTACTTTACTATTAATAATTTTATTTTTTAGTAAGGATTTTATATATAAATTAGTAAATCCTTAAACCTATTATAAATATACTCTACAAAATTAAAGTAACCGCTTTTCTATATGTAATTATTAGGAAGTTGTTATATTAAAAGGCTCTTCTAAAGCGCGCTATATAGTAGTAAAATGTATTAGTACATAATTTAGTATAGTAATTTATCTATAAATTATGTACCTATATATTATAAAGGCCTCCTAATTGCCTAATAATAGCCTCTCTATATAAGCTTTGTAATTTCGTCCTGTCTTTAATTTATAGCGACCTTACTCTCTTCCTCTACCATCTATACGTCCTCCTTATTAACCTCCTTATCCTCTACTACACCGTAGTCCTCTAAATTATCCGGATTATGCATATTTAAAAAGTTATATACTACTGTTAATACATATACTAAAAGAATCTGCGTTGCTAGAGGGAAGTTTTATCTTACCGCCTTAAAGCACTAAAATCGTCTTTTAAAGACTCTAAAGGTACGCTTAATAACATTTCTTAGTCCTATATAATGTAGATTAAACAGCTCCTTTATATTCTGCGGCTTTATATTTACCTAAGCTTATTTACAAAGATGATATTAAACGCCTTGGTATAGTACTAATATTATAAAGGTATTTAAATAACCAGCGTTAGCAAGATAATATTAACCTTACAGAGCTTTAAAGCCTTTCTTCTTTGCTAAATTAATAACTTTATAGTTATAAGCGGTACCTTTCTATTTAGCTAGAACGTATATAAAGTTTATATTAAAATTAACGGCAGCTAGAACGTTCTGCGTTAATATATCTTTCCTACCGCGCTAGGGAGCTTGCTTCTTATACCCGCCTTTAATCGCGATTAGTAGATACATACTATTAAGCGCTTTAATACAATCGGCGAAGAATGGATATTACTTTAGGTCATCTACAATCTTATCTAGCGTAGTATTTTTAGGTAGATTAATAAGCTCCTTATACAATTTAATAAGCCTAGGAAGAACTATATATACTACTCTATATACTAAATTAGCTCCGGTAAAAAGACTATATTAAAGTATATATTACCTACTCTTTAACCATTAATAAGGCGTACTACGTTTCCTTATAAACTAATCGGTATAACTAATTATTACTAAATATTAGCTAGAATATTAATAGCTTCTCTACTACCGATAGAAGCTTTATATCCTTTAAGTCGCCGTTAATTTAAAGCCATTCGAGCAACTTTCTAAACACCTCTGGTCGCATCCTCGTTAAATTATAGAGCCTCTATAGGTGGCTATAGAGCAATTACGTTATCCACAACATCCCCCGCTATATATTAGTGTGTTGAGTATAAACGCCAACTAGTTGGATCTGAACGGCAACAGTAAGGATTAAGAAGAGGACGTCATATAGGGCCTGCAGCTGCTGCAGTAATACCGTCGTCGGTGAGGGTAGTGGCGGTAGGGTCATAATGGGCAATCGGATGGGTGCACGAGCAAAGCTCCAGATTCGACTTGACGATTGACCTATAGAAAAAAGCTACAGGTTGATCTGACGCCAAGAGCTTAAGTTCAACTACTATATACGGTAAAGCGTGCGAATTTGACGCGGTTGCCGATCTAGAGGAGCTCCAGATTAGAAAGTCGTCAGATTGACCAAACACCCACCTCCAGATCAGATTGAGGCTTCAGATCAACTCGGTTCTGAAGCCTCCAGATTCAATCTGGAGCTGCAACCGAACACGCCCTAAGGCGAAGGAAAGGAAGATTACAGAGCAAGCAAGGCTAGCGCGGTTAGGGGAAATCTAAATCGCAATCGTACTAAACCTAACTAGGCAATCAGTCTACGGCCGGTAGAACCTCAGAGGGCCCGGTTTTTAAGAGATCTTAGTGGGATTGGAGCTTTGCAAAGATTTTTAATTTTTAGTGTCGGGGAACGCAATTAATTACCCCCCACCCAATTAGCTTCTACTACTTGTAGGCTATATCTATAACGCGAAACAGCCTTTAAACATACTTATTAATCGCAGCGTAATCTGGTTTATATAGAATTTGACGGTATTGTGGTGGTTAGGGGGGGGGGTAGTAAAATTTGATCTCTGAAGCCTTACAAAATCTCGTTAGAAAATCAAGATCTTATATTTTGTGCCAAATATCGCGATTATACTCTACTAGACGTTTAATTATAAGATGCAAGATATATTACTACTTATTTTACGCCTAAAATCAACTAAATTATATATTCACCATTATTTGCAACTGTCTACTACACCATATTTTCTAAATCTGCTCGTAGAAACGGCCACCAAAAGGCTTTGTATAGCTTTAAAAGTTCAAAATAGTATTAAATCTTTTCCGGAATGAAGCAATTGTTCCGGAATTAAGACGATAAAACCGATACACGATTTGTTCCTCTTTGAAGACGATCTGTTCCGGTATGAAGCAGAAATAATCCGGAACGAGCCGTGTGCCAGCATGGGGCAGAACAATATTCAAACTATGAAAGAGTTCTCACACTCTATTCTGAGTGGGGACGTTTACCACAAGGCGAGGATATGTGGACTAAGGAGCGGTTGATCAAATACAAGGTCAAAGACTTTGATTATAGGATACCAGTCTACAAGGAGCGAGCGCAAGAGCTCATCATACAGGATCCATCCTGGAGGAGAACCTGCAGGCAGCGTGGTTTTCAATAAGCGAAAATCCAGCCAATAAAATATTGGCATTTGTCAATATTGTAGTGTCAATATTAAAATATTGGCAATAATTTGGATATAATTATTATAATAGAAATATACTTATTAAAAATAAATATTATATAAATTATTAGCATAGATTGGCAGTTTTATAATATAATTATGTGACTTAAGCTATAGTTACGTAATAGCGCGCCTTCGTACAATCTTTTAACATTAACTCTTTACTTTAACTTTAACTTCACCTTACTAATAACAGCAATAATAATGTACGTATATTATCTAGAAAGATTATATAAAGCTAATATTAACTTAGGGCTCTCGTCCTCTATAACACTGCCGTTACTACCGCCGCCCTTGCTGGCGCCAACGCCAACCCCGTCCTCATTATAGGATAGCAGCAGTTGGCTCCCTGGTGTCATAGTTCGCAGAGCCATGCGTTGCTGGCCCTTCTAGGGCAGGATATGGAGTTCATACGAGGCGCGATCTCCCCTTATTAGATAGCTTTGCACCGGCCTTTATACATTAACGCTATTCTTATATAATCTTAGGGTCGGGTAGTAGGTAACCCATACGCTATATGCCTTAGCGCTCGCCCAAGCTACCGCCCGTTCCTATTATGTTATTAAATACCTAGGCACTTTAGCGGAATATATAGGAATTATAAATGGCGTAACTATATATCCCGCTGCTCTGTATAAGGCAAGAATAGAGGTAATAACGGTAGACCTCTGCGCTTGCCACAAGTAGGGCTTAGTGGCAATAGTAGGGACGGCACGGCAGCGGCACCGTTATTAATTAATAACGAGCCTAGGGCTACGGCCTAAAACGCAATTATTCTTGCATAAGGTACGTATAAACTTTTATTTAGCATATATTAGCACACATCTAGCTATTAGGATTGTTAGTAGCACTTATATAAGATCTATGGCTTAACGTGCCATATAAGCTAAGTAATCGTCTTATACAATAAAACCAAAACAGATTAGCATATATATAGATAATTAAGATAGATACTATTAAAAGCTTTATATAAAAAATAAGTTAAATAACCTTAAGCGAGAGCTTAGTTCGCTGCTACTATTTTAAATATTCTACTCTTTTAAGACTCTTAACACCCATTTATATCCTCTCCTATAAGATTATATAACGCGCTCCTAAAAAGGATCGTTCTAGTTTATTACTTATTACTAGAATTAATAGAATAGTAATAGCCAGTAGCGATAGTCGTGGCTATTATACACACTGTTGCTCTTAGCATTACTATTTAAGGGTAGAAAGCTTGCTAATCTAACTTAGAGGATCGGTAATATAGTCGTCGTACTTATCTTAGCTTTAAGGTCAAGTAAACTTATTAAGATCCTTAATAATTAGATTATATAAATCTAATTCTTATTTAGTAGAGGCTTACCCATATAGTAAAACTAATGGTTAGGTAGAAAGAGTCTTAGGCCTAAAAGCTTGCGATTAGTAATCCTCCTAAAGTCCTTTAACCTTTTTAAGTGCAGCTTTCTACCACTTCTTTTCCTAATTTACTTAGATATACCTCGTACAACATTTAGAATAAAGAATAATTGCCGCAGTATATAATGGGGATTTATTAAACTTTAGGTAGTATTTATTAAACACCTTTTATCCAATTTAAATCCTTTTACTAAAGTAGCTATTATTATTATAGTGTTCCTATTATACGATATTAGAAAAACTTTTAAAAGTAAAGAGAATTCTTATAAGACTCTGCTTAAAATGCCTTATAAGAATATCTATTAAAAAAAGAACGCTTAAGATCGTTGCGTTATGCCCCTAAGTTTCTAATATTACCCTCTTAAAGATCTAGAGGAAGTTATACATCGTATAAAGCAAAGTCCAATCCTATAAAATTAAGAAATCTTCGCCTAAGGTCTTAGTATGCTTCTTTATATAAAGATTAATTACTAACTTATACTCTAAGGCAACCTAAAGTATCTAATGCTAGCTATTCCACCTTATATAATTATTTAATAGAATTCTTCTTTAAGTAAAGGTAAGGAAGTTGTTTGTATGGCTAGGTAAGCTCTAAGTATATATAATAATATTATAAAGTTTACCTAGTATACCAAGAGCTCAAAATCGGCTACTCTTAAAGTTTAGGTTAACTTAAAGTCCTTTTTTATCCTTAACGTTGTACAATATAAGCTCATCTTCTCAAATTAAGTCTTAGAAGAGGAAGGCCTTAACAGTAAAGTGGATAATATAGCTATTATACCAGATTCGTTAGTATATAGATTTCCACTCCATATTATATTCTTCTTAAAGATACTTCTAGATTGTATAACATAGGACGTTATTTATAGATATATTATCAGCGACAATAGCACCAAGTCTTTATATAATACTATAGTCCTAAAGTATTAGAAGCAGCGTTTAGAACTAATCCTCTTCGCTATATAATAAAGTTATATAAAGCGCAAGAAGGCCTCTTTTTAATCTTTTATTTCGATCTATAAAGTGTGCGCAAACCCTAAATAAAAGATATTAATTTGGGGACATCTAAATATCCAGTAAAAGATAAACCTTAGATATTGCTAATTAAAGCTTCTTTTATATAATATCCTTCTGCACTATAAATATATTCTAAATTATATTATTAACTGTAGAGTAAGCTATTATAATATAACCTTTAACCTTTAGATTAAGGACCCTATAAAATACGTAAAACTTTAGCTATTTAACTATTTTAAATGGGAGTCTCCGTACGGTTATTAAGGAAATAAGCGCTATAGTAATAGCTTCCTAATTTAGGGTGTTTTAAAGGGCAAGTATATTAATATTATTTAACTACTTTATATCGCGGAGCTATATATAGAGATGTTAAAGTTAATTACTAGTGTTTATATAAATAGGGCCCTCTTACTTTTCTAAGTGGATATTATGCTTAATTCTTAGGTAATTTTAAAAGTTTGTAGTAGATTTTAAGTAATATACTGTTGTTATACAATATTTGCAGTATATAAGCCTTATTCTCTTATAGTGTGTATCCTTATCTTCGTCTAGAGCCCGAGTATATATCTATAGGTCGGAAGTCTTCTTTTACTAGCGGTTTAACGACTCCTCTATATTAAAGGAGTCTAATATAGGTGGAAAAAGTAATAAGTCTGCTTCAGAAGCCATAATATTTAGATAATCTATCCGTACGATGTTAAGGTTAAAAATTTTTAAGGGGTGCCAAGAAGATCTGCAAATATGGCCAATACTCGCCAATACTCGCCAATATTGATTAGTAACAATATTGATCAATCTGATTGGCAGTATTTATATTGAAAACCACGCTGCCTGCAGGTCATGGACACTGGTTGAGTCATTCGCCTTCCATGAGACACACGACTCGCGTATTTGGGAGATTGCGTCGCTGCTGTATTCGAATATCTATGGCGCAATATTAATATTCTAATACCGTAATCAACATGAAGGAACTGTGGGTCCGTTCAACACCATGGGCTTTGGTCAGATTGTTCCAGTATTCCTGCTAGCTTTACTGATATTTGCCGCTATAGAGAGCATTTACGGTATTACACGACCAAAAAGTTTTGAAGAATTGGGCTGACAAAAAGCAACAGGATATCGTGATGCTTTAGAAGAAATCGCTACGCAGAGCACGGTCGCACATGCGACAGAAACAGTTGCTTCTTGGCACGAACCAGCCGACTCAGAGTCGTTCGCTGCCAGTAGTGCTGATATTGCAGAAGCTCAGGAAGTTGGATCCCAACAGTCAGAGCATTTCGCAGTGGATGCCACAGAGACTTCGCAAAGCATGTTTGTAAAAGAGCCTGTGCTTAGCCACTCTCTTAATGAAGTGGAGGACATTACTGCGGTACCTGATGCCGAAAACCCGAGCGTTACTCAGTCTGAGGGGGTTGATGGAGAGAATGCCACTCATCACGAGTCTGCTGATGAATCTCATGGACAAGAAGAACATGACAATCAAGATCAGAATCGTGGAGACTTGTTTGTTCCTCAAAACCTCAACAGGACCTTTTCGACCGGAAACGATGTGCCGCCGCACTTGGACGAGGTTCTGCTGAGACCAATTTACAGTACCCCAACAAAGGACCAGGCCCGGGCTCGACAGACACAGGGAAAACCTTCACTCGAAACGAGTAAAGGTATCTCTTCTCCCAGTGCCCTCAGCAAATCCATTGCAAGCCTGGAAGGGTATCGTAGCCCGACGAGAAACGACACGGAAGCACGGATGGGCATCTCGATCTCGGATGCGGAAGCACTTTTCAATGCCGTTCAAGAGAACCCAAAGTCACTGCTCGCTAGATTCATTCGGGAGGACCTGTTTGAGATTCCAGAAGTTCACGGTGTCATCTTAACATATGCCTTCTTCATCATTGCGCTTCAAACGATATTAGCTTTTGCCACACGCTTGATTCTCGGAGATGCTGTCTTCTTTATTACCGGCTCTCTGTATATATGTATGGAAATTCGTCATTGGATAGAGCTCTATACTCGGCTGAAGAGGATAAAAGCTTTAGGCAGTAAAACAACGGATTTGCAGCAATAGCAGACCTTACGAGGATAGCAAGCCTCTAATTCAGGAAGGGTGGGCACCCAGTCAAAACCTTAGTAAAAGTCGAGCACAGTCCAGCTCTGGGCGTAAAGCATTCTGCGTAGAGAATAGATGAGATGGGGCAGCGCTTCATGGTGCTGTTCCACAAGGGTTAGACATGGGGTTGTCAGTATATAAGGGATCTACGTACCATTGGATTTCTAGTAGTATAGGAATAGAAAATATTAATATCTCCAATTAACTAATATTGTGTTCGCTTAAGGTAGTTAAAATTATTATATATAATATAGATATTATTAAAAGCGGATATTAATTAGAGGTAAGTCTTTAATAATATTAGCACTAGTATATCTGCCGCTAGTATTATAATCTTCCGTAGAGCGTTTAGCTAATTCTATTTTTTAGCAGCCAAGCGTTTTATATCTATTAATAAGCCTTACTCTATAAAGTAGTAATAGAACCTAATGCTTTATATCTATACCTTAAAGATAAAGACTAAGAAGCTAAGTAAAATAATTAGTATAACTTTAAGCGCGGCCTAATAAAGGGATAGACGTAAGAAGAATAACCCGCCCTAGGTACAGATTTTATAATTTATTAGTTTTTAACTATGCCGACAATCCTTCTATTAGTTAGTAGAGTAGAGGGGTATATTAGCTAATTACCTTATAGCCCTATAAGAGTTAAATATCTTTAAACTCTAAATCTAACTTCTATAGGTTAAAGATAACCGTCTTTTACCAAAGATTATAAAGCTCTTTATAAAAGATATTTATAACTATATTAATTAGTTCTAAATGGATATCTATAGTCTCTACAATTGTATTATAGATTTCTTTATCCCTTAGAAGGGTAGTAATAAGCTCCTTTACCTTTTTTTTGTCTTCTCCTTTCTTTATATATTATCTTTTTTACCGGCGCTAAGCTATAGCTACGCTAAAGAAAGGTTACTAAAGGACTATTGCTAGTCTCGTAAATACTTAAAATAATCTTAATCTTCTCTTTCTTTATTACCTAGCGCGATATTTACTTAGCGGATACTCTAGTTAGTATTTAGATAGGCGTCTGCCAGTTAACTGATATTATATTTATAGTAGGAGTAGGTAATTTAATTGTTAATATATTACTCGTTTAGTAGCGCTTTCTACTTAATATTATAGAGGCTAATAGGGTAAAGATATTTATTAATTATAGAGCTGCTTCTACGGATTAGTTTGGTAGTATTTCTAAGATAATAGCTACTATAGGGATGTAGATTAATTTCGTTAAAGAAAGTAACTACTCTATATATAAAATAAGTCGCGTCGCTTAATAAAGTTTAGAAAAGTGCCCTAGATTATAGAATTGACCTTTTAACCAAAAAGGTTAGCGATATCCGCCAATTAATTCTACGGTCTGAGCTTGCTGAGGTAATAAGCCTACTAAGGTATGGGCTTCCCGAGGTAATCGCAATAATATCCCTTATATTAGAATATCAAAACTACGCACAGACGAAATTTGTTAGGAATCGTTATAACTATACCAACCGTTATAACCCTATTATCTACGTTAGATAAATAAAGATTTAATATAAAGATTTAATTAAAAATAGCTACTTACCTATATTTTGTTAAGGGGCTTAATATTAGTGCGTCTAACAGTTAGCCTAGCTACAAGCTTGAGAAAGTAGCTAACTAACTGCGTTAATTGGATCGCTCGCTGCCCGCTAACTATTAGATTATATACGCTAACTATTAAGCTGTCAGCTAGCTGTCCCAATTAGGAAATTTATATAGAATTTACAGTGTTTTATTTCGGATTTTGGCAGCACCTCTCTATATATAAATATTAACATTACCTAATTAAAATCCAGCTCTAATTTACCTAATATATTATTTAAATATAGCTAAATTTGTTCTACACCCGTAAAGGCTTAATAGGTAGGTAAAATAGTTAATAGTAAAGGCTCTAGAGTCTCTATTTTTATATTACATTTAATTAAATATAAAGCTTTATTAAATCTATCTTACCAAGCTAGCTTTTCTATCTCTATAGTTGGCTTATAGCTAATAAGGTTAAGTTTTAAGCTTATTAATTAGGGTATAGTTAAAGCTCTATTAGAGTTAATATAGTCGATTAAACTACTTAATAAAACGCCTTTAATTAACTACCACTTCTAACATTAATCTGTCGGCTAAAAGTCTATTCCGCTTACTAGTAATAATCTTTTTAGCTTAACTAAAGGCTTATTTATATATAGAGCTTATTGCCGATATAGAGAATATATTAGGAGCAATATTAGCAAGTTTTAAGCCACTAGTTAAGAGGATTAGGAATAACATTATTCTACTTATTGCCGTTATTAGAACGGATCTTAATAAACTTAAGCCCTACGTTATAGTAGTGGTTAAGCTTACTAGGGAGCTTAATACACTTTTAATTGCGCTTTAAGTAAGGCTCTTATCTAAGGACTATATATATTTATTAGCTAAATCGTTATTTAATTTATAAAGAACCTTTCCACGTTATAGCTTAACTAGTTCCTTATCTTCCTTATCTACTTACTTATTAATATAGTTATTAAATAGAGTCTCTATATACCGCTTGGCGTACTTCTATTACTAGGGCTACTATTTCTACATATTGCGAAAGTAGGCACGTTTAAGAGATAGATAAAGGATTACTACGGCAAAATAGTAAGGGCTACCGGCCTTTATTTTATTAAAATATTAATTAATCTTTTTAGTAGCTATATTAACCCAATTTAAAGAAGCAGTTATATTTATTCTTAAGGCTTAGCTAAGTTCGCTAGATAATTTAATAGAGGAGCTTTATATTAGTAATTAACTCCTATAAAGCGCTGTATAAGCCTTTAATACTAAAATTATTAGCGTTACCTTTTATATACTTAGTAGCTAATATAAAAGGCTTTAGGATCTTAACGGGCTACTCTACTTACTACTAATCTTTATTAATAAGCGCGTCCTAAGATAGTATAAGGGGTATTTTTATCCCTTACTTAGGTATATCGCCTAAGGGCTACTTAGGAGTAGCTAAGGCCTAGCTAAAGGCTAGGCTTAGCACCTCCTTATAAGCACCTTGGGCTTACAGCTCTTCCCTCCTTATTAGTTTATCTCTCTCCGTATAAGGCTATTAATATACTTTTTACTATATTGTCCTCTTCTATTAACTCTCCTATAACTTATACTTAGCTTGCCTACTCCCTACTATATACCTAGGCAGTATACTTTATAGATAGATTATAGCTATTATTAACGGGCTTCCTCTGAGCTAGTAGATATTTATTAATCGCTTTATAAAGAAGTAATACACAGCGAAGTATAAAGTAGGTTAAATTCCGCTAAACGCCTCTATCCTTAATAAGTAGAAGCTCTACTTAATTAAAAAGATTGTTTTTAATATAGACCTTAGTTATTACGGAGTAAGTATATGTAGCGGTAATATATAGCAAAGTAGATATTATTAAGCTACGTAAATAAACTATAAAATAAAGTTAAGACGTTATATAAGGAAAGAAGGTAAGATAACGCGAAGAAGGGGTATATATTATTTACTTAGTTGCTTAATATAAGGGATCATTTAGCAGCAGCCAAGGCTAGCCCTCGGCTAGGCCTTGGCACCTCCTTATAAGGTCCTTTAGGCTTATAGCCCTCGTATCCTCCTTATTAGTTCGTCTCTGTACTAGGGTATTACTATACCTACTCTTTACCATATTGTCCTCTTCTATCGACTCTTCTTGTAACTTATGCTCGGTTTGCCTACTTCCTACCATATACCCTAGCAATATGCCTTATACTTAGTTAATATATATATGGAGTAGAATAGGATTTAGGTAGTAGTCTTAGTAGAACTTAGTACAATTTAGTAAAACTTAGTAAAATATAGCAGAATAAAGCAGATTGCCGTTAGATTGCTATTAGATTGCTATTAAATTACTATCTTACGGTTAGTCTCTAATTACTAAGTTAGTAGAAATAGGTAGACGTGCGTAAGGTATTATAGGGGTGTTCTATAATAGTACCCCCCCTTTAAACTTAGGCTGCTGCGAGATAGGCTTATAGTAGTTCTAAGTAAAGTTTATAAAAGTCTTCTATTATTAGTATTTTGTTAAGGTGCTAAGATCCTAAAGGCCTCCTAATAGGATTTTAATTATACTAGAGGTCCTAGAGGTCCTAATAGGCTTCTAGCAAGCTCTTAGCAGGATTTTAATTTCCTAATTATCCTAGTTACCCTAATAAGCTCCTACTAGGATCTTTGATTTTCCTAATCGTCCTTTTAGGGTCCTGTTAGGGTCCTAATAGGAAACTAGTATTTCTTAATCGTCCTGTCAGGTTCCTGGCAAGATACTCCCTAAGCGACACCCCTCCTAATACCCCCCCAAAGCGACACCTATGCATATACCCCTTAAGCAACACTCCTAATGTGATACCCCCCACCTTAGGTGTGCGCGCGCGCGACACATAGTGTTATCGGAGCCCCACTACAGTCCCTCGTCAAAAGTTTCCGTGCGAGCGCCTTTTTTAGACAACCTACCTTGCTAAATTACTATATAATAACCACATAATTAATTCTAAAGCTATAAAAAATATTTTAAGTTTATATTATATATAAAATCTAGCTATTATACCCTTTTTTAAAATTTAAAACCTATAACTCTTTTAGAAATCCTATTAATTCTTTACTAAAATCTATAATCTATAATCTATATTTTCTACTACTAAATATTAAAAATATTTTTTAAAAATTTAATATGTTACAGATATTTACTTTTACTTTTACTCCTTTTAATTAAAATTTTATTTTAAAAGTGTAAAAGTTTATTATAATCCTTTAAACCCTTATTTTTTTTTAAATTTGTATAGGAAATTGCATTTTAATACTCTTTTTTAAGTTTATAAGCTTATAACAATTATATATTTTTTTTAAATAAAAATTAAAGTACAGGGAGTTTTAGTGAAAGCAAATTTCTATAAGATATTAGATTTTTAAGAACTATTTTTAATATTTAGTAGAAAGGCGGTAAAAACTAGAGGCTTTTAACAAAGGATTATAGATTTTAAATACTAAAAAAGTATCGCGATTACTAGATTATATATCTGTAAGTAGCTTTAGATATTTTTTTAAGCTTTAGAATTAATTATATGACCTTTATATCCCTTTATCTAGTAAAAGAGACTTTTTATATTAGGCGTTTTAGGCGCTCCTGCCTAGGTTAGCATGCTGTAGACGCCCTAGCTAGCGTGATTTTATTAGCGAGCCTTACCAAAACGCGTTAATATTGCGATGCCGATGAGATGCTATAGAAGGCCACTACTAAAAACACCTATATATTTTTTTTAAGGAAGTTAAGCAAAAAGTCGCGATATATAATGTTATAACTATAGGTTTCTATCCTTTCTCTATCAACCAGCTACTAATTATATAGGAAAATCCTCTATTAGATTCCTCCCCCACACCTATCTACTTTATACGCATTCTTAACGTTAATAAGGATAAGTCGGTAAAGGACCAGCTTAAGGTTATAAGGGAGGACGTACTATATATATTAGATAAGGTGTATTAAGTGTTATAAGTGGTAAAACAGTTTAATCAGCGGCTATTTAATGTAGAGGATTAATTAAAGGCAGTAAAGGAGGGCTTAAAGGAGGCTAAGAAGGGCGCTATAGTAAAGGCTTAATTAGCTTTAGAGTCTCAATATTAGAGATATAAGGAAGTAGGGGACTAAAAATAGTTACCTAGTCGTCGCCTACTAAATAAAAGTTGTTAAAGTACCGAAGGTATAGAGGAATCCCACAGGCCTTATATTTATATATTATTTGCCTAATCTTTACTATAAGCTTCTTTACCTCCTTCTATCTATATATTTAGCACCTTAGTAGGCTTTTAAAGCCTTACTTCCTTATAAAGCTTTTAATAGAATGGTAAGTTTATATCTTACACCGTTAAATTATAGGTAGTAGGGTTTTAGTGGTAACGTAGGTAGTTTTTCAATTCGTTCTATTTCTATAACTAGGCCTAATACTAGATTAATATTGCCTATATTTTAGTAAGCTTTAATAAAGAAGACGCTTAGTATTATGCTTATTTAGGCCTATCTTCTAGCTACCTATAATAATAAGGTTTTATGCCAATTATATACGGAAACGGCGGTAGGTTTAGAGGAAGGGCTTCCTTAATGTCTAGAAGATCTTCTTACTAATAATATAGGCGTTAATTATAGCCGTATTAAGCGCTTAAAAGAATAAGGGCAGCAAGGTACGTATAGTAGTAATTTAGGCGGTATAGTAGCTTTAAAGCTAATTATAAATATTAACGCCGCCTATTTAGTTATTATAGTTTTTTTATTTTAATTTTAATTTTTTATATCCGATTATATTATACTATGTACAATACTGCGCATGCAGCCTCTAGGCTATAGCGCTATAGTTCTATATACATGAATCCTTTCTAGGCAGCTTAATAT
>Ga0307515_10011476_pt1 | contig 16817 bp, 15 predicted proteins | sample 17_EM_MG_FD_194513 | JGI IMG/M metagenome (GOLD analysis project Ga0307515, IMG submission 194513) | Populus trichocarpa ectomycorrhiza microbial communities from riparian zone in the Pacific Northwest, United States - 17_EM | ecosystem: Host-associated > Plants > Roots > Unclassified | place... | reverse complement strand
GACGGTCAGGAACCGGCGGACGCCCTTGCGACGTCGGCTGGTCCGTTCGGCGGGGGCAGGCGGGTGGCTGGGGACAGGGATGGGGGATGCCATGCCGGATGTGCTCCTTGCGGTGGCCTTGGGGGAGGCGGGGGCGGCTGCCCGGGGATCGTCCGCGGTCCGGTTCGAGACGGTTCACGTCCGGCCGGCCCGCGTGCGGATCAACGATGGGGAATAGTCGATGTCCGCGAATGAGTGACAGCCGCGATCAGCTTGACCGCTCCGCGTTGGAAGATCAAGAGGACCGCCCCCGGACCGCGTCGAACTGGGTTTGCCGTGCGGTGAGCGCCGGTTCCAGATACTCGAAAGCGCCCTGGCCCACCGGCAGCCGCAGCGGCGGCTCCGGCATTTCGGCTACGCGCAGGACGGTCTCCGCGAACAAAGTCGGCGGGCTCGCCTCCGCGCTGCCGGTCACACCACGCACCGCGGTGAACATGTCGGCCACGACAGGCTGGTACGCGCCGATCTGCCGGGCCGGCAGGCGCAGTTTTGCCCCGTACGACGTGGCGAACCCGCCCAACTGCAGGATCGTCACCTTGACGCCGAACGAGCCCGCCTCCACCGCCACCGACTCGGCGAGCGCTTCGAGCGCGAACTTGCTCGCTGTGTAGGCGGACAGGCCAGGAAACGCGATCGATCCGGACAACGACGAAGAGAAGATCGCGTGCCCGCTGCCCTGGTCCCGCCAGAGCGGCAACACGTGGCGTAGCAGGCGCCAGGGACCGTACACATTGGTGTCGAACTGCGCGGCCACCTCCGCGTCGGTGACCTCCTCCACGACGCCGAACTGACCGTAGCCGGCGTTGTTGACGAGCACGTCCACACCGCCGAAGGACTCGGCCGCGAGGGCCACGGCCGCCGCGCACTGCTCGGCGTCACGCACGTCAAGTGTCGTGGTCACCACGCCGGCGCCGAGGCCGGCCAGGTCGGCGAGTGTGGCGGCGTCGCGGGCGGTGACCAGCACCTGCTCCTCGGCAGCGGCCAGCCGCTCGGCCAGGGCGCGCCCCAACCCGGTGGAACAGCCAGTAACGAGCCAGCGTCGTTGCGTCATGACCGCAGCCTTGCAGGATGGCAGTGCCGTGTCAGCACCCTTTTCGCGTGGGGCCTAACGCAGGTCGCCGGTCGCCTGGTCCTACTACGATCGGCGCCACCATGCGGCCGCCGCGGCCGCCCCAGGACCCGAAGGCGGCTATGGAAGACGTGGTCGTGGCCGTGCTCGGCGTCGCCGCGGCGCCCGGCGCCATCGCGGGCATCTTCGGCGCGACCGCCGCGCACCGGCGGCGGCTGAGTCGACGGCTCCGGCGGGCCGTGCCGGTGACCTGCCAAGAACTAGCGGCCATGAACCAGGCACCGAGCCTGGTCGTCATGACCGGACGGGTCCAGCCCGGTCCGACCGGGCAGTTGACCTCGCCGGTCACCACCAGCCCCTGCTTGTGGTGGCGGGTGGACGAGACGCACACCTATCGGCAGGGCGTCCGCACCTACACCACCAACGCGGTGACTCACCGGGTCGAGGCCACGGTGGGTCTGTCCGACGACACCGGCTCGGTCCTGCTCGACGGTCAGGTGTTCGACCGGTTCATCTCGGTGCACGACATCGACAACCCGACCGGGTTCCAGCTGGCGACACACGACATCGTGGAAGGCAACCGCGGCGGCCGCCGCAAACTGCTCGCCCGCCTGGGCGAGCTGGGCATCTGCGACTTCGTCGACGACCCCCCGGCAAGCTTCACCTTCCACGAGATGCGCGTCGAGCAATACCGCAGGGTCACGGTGCTCGGAACCCCGGTCCGGCACGACCGCGGCTGGCGTCTGATCGCCGGGCGCGGCGGGGGCAGCTCCGTCCGGGACCTGGCGAGCTTGCGCGCGGACGCCGACCGCGAGGCTGCCAGCCTGCGCCGGGTCGCGCGGGCATTCGCCCTGGGCTCCGGCGCGTTGCTCGCGGTCGCCGGTCTGACCCAGGCCGTCCTGCTTTGGTGAGGGCTGTTCGGGCCGATCCCGACAACTCGATAGTCGAGTCGACTCGGTCCGTGCAATGATCGACATCTGGGTCGCTAGCTCAATTGGCAGAGCATTCGGCTGAGTAGCGCGTCCGCTTTCCGCCTATGCGGTAATGGGAGCGCTTCCTTCTCCTGGTTGGACCGGAGGGTTCGGGGTTCGAGTCCCCGGCGACCCACTGCGCCGCGGCCGCAAGCCCGCGGCCGCCCTGTCGAGGATCACAACCAGCGGAACGGAGGACCGCGTGCTCGAGAAGCTGATTATCCAGAAGACATTGCGCGTACCGGCAAGCACGGGCGCGGCCGGCGACGGTACGCCGGTGGCCCGGCAACTGGATGCGGCGCTGCTCGATGTCGGGTTCTCGGCGTCGCGGGCCTTGCTGGAACATGTCGGCGCCCTGGCCCCCGGGCCGGCGATGGATCTCGCCGCCACGGTCGTGTCCGCGGTGCGCGAGCTGGTCGGCGACCATGTCCAGCACAACGCCTATTTCATCGGCTTCCCGGACGACGTGCCGGACACCATCGAGTTCTGGATGGAGCGGTTACGGGCGGCCGTGCTCACCGGCGGCGGCACGGCGACCGACGAGCAGCTGCGGGACGCGGTCGTCTCGGGTGGGGTGAACCTGCTCGACCTGCCGGCCTACGGCACCTACCAGCACACGTACGCCGAGCTGCTGGCCGCGCACGACGCGCTGATCACCGCGGCCGGTGACCGGGTGACCCTGCTGCATCTCGGCGACACCGCCGACGTGGAGGCGCAGCGCCTCTACCTGGCCCTGGCCGGTAGCACGACACCGCACGGCGAGGCGGACCTCGCGATCCTCAACGAGCTCGCAATCGCCTGCATGGACGGCGCGCAGCCGGCCGAGATCCCGGTACGGGAGAACCGTGCGGTGCTCAACGGGATCCGGCTCGTCCTCGGCCGGCCGCTGGTCGCCGTGGACACCACGACCGACGTGCTACGCCTCGCCTGCCAGGTCTCCGGCGGGGACGCCTCGCTCGCGACACCCACACGATTTCGTGCCTTCCGGCGCCGGGAGCGGCGGATCCTGCTGGCCGCCTTGAACGAGATCGTCGGCGCGAGCGAGGACAAGCTCGGTGACGTCGTGCGCTACGCCGAGCGATGGAAGCGGCTCGGCGAACGGCTGCACCCGCACGAGTACGCCGAGTGGCCGCACGCCCGGGAGGTGTTCGCGGTCGCGCGTGGCGATCGGCGGGTCCGCAACCTCGCCGGCCGCGCCGAGGCGGCGATCCGCGCCGGAGCCATCGGTCCGGCCGCGTCGGTGCTGTCGGCCGCGCCGGGCCTGCTCCTGCGCTCCGCGGACCGGCTGCTGCGGCTGGCGCCGGCGTCGGAGCGGGCCGTTGTGGTCGAAGCAGTCACGGGTGCGCTCGGCTCGGCGTCGGGCCGGGTGCTCTGCTCGCTGCGGGAACATGTCGGCAACCGGCTGACGCCCGCGTCCGCCCGGATGTACGCGAGCCGCTCGCGGCGCGCGTGGGTCGGGCCGGACCAGCGGCCACCGCTGCCGGCCGAGCTGGTGGCCGAGTTGTCGTCGCTGCTCGACGCGGAAATCAGCGCCCGGCTGCCGGCGTCGGACCGACCGCTGGTGGTGGACCCGGAGGTGCTCGACGTCGCGCTGCCGTTGTCCGGCAAGGCGGCCGAAGGAGGATTCGCGGTGCTGCCGAGGGGATCGCGGGCAACGGTCTCCGGTGAGCTGCTGCGCTTCTTCACCTACTGGCGTCAGACCAGTCGTCGCACCGACTACGACCTGTCGATGCTGCTGCTCGATGACGAGTTCCACACGGCGGGCCAGGTGTCCTGGACGAACTACCGCCACGACGGCGTGGTGCACTCCGGCGACATCACCGACGCGATGAACGGCGCGACCGAGTTCATCGACGTGCCTCTGACAGTCCGCGGGCACTATGTGGTTCCACAGGTCTACATCTACGCGGGCGAGTCGTTCGATGAGATCGCCGAGTCGATGTTCGGATACCAGACCCGCACAACGGACCAGCAGGGCGCCCCGTTCGACGCACGGACCGTGCGGGCGCGCTCGCACCTGCGCGGCCAGGGCCGGGTCGCGCTGCCGATGGTGTTCGCCCGCGGCGAGGGTGGCTGGCAGGCCGTGTGGCTGCACCTGTACCTGCGGGGTATGCCGTCATTCAACCGGGTGGAGGAGAACACGTTCACCACGGCCGAGCGGGTACGAGCGCTGCTGGAGCGGCGCTACCTCACCGTGTCCTACCTTGTCGACCGGTGGCGCGCGCGGGCCGAGGTGATGACGTGGAACGGCCAGCTGCCGGACGAGCCGGTCACGTTCATCGGCATCGAGGCGCCCGAGGACCTGCCGGACGGATCGGAGGCATATACACTGGACCGGCTCAGCGAGCTGATCCCCACGTAAGCGGCGACAGCCGAGGCCATGCGGGCGCTTCCTTCTCTTCCGTTCAATTCGGGAACCTCCGCGCAAGCGGAGGATCTGGTATTCAGCGCCCGCGCTCTCCTCGGACCGTCACCTGGTCGTCATCATGCGAAGACGATCGTGTGGGAACCGTTTCGGATGACCCGGTCCTGGCTGTGCCACAGCACGGCCCGGGACAGCACATCACGCTCGACGTCGGCGCCCAGGCGCTGCAGCTCCGCGACGGTGTCCGCGTGGCTGACCCGAATCACGTCCTGCTCGATGATCGGCCCCTCGTCGAGGTCCTCGGTGACGTAATGCGCCGTCGCCCCGACCAGCTTCACACCGCGTTCCTTCGCTTTCGCGTACGGGTTGGCACCGATGAACGCCGGCAGGAACGAATGGTGGATGTTGATGATGGGTACGCCGACTTGCTGGATGAAGTTGCCGGAGAGGATCTGCATGTACCGGGCGAGGACGATGAAGTCCACGTTGCCGGCCAGCAGTCGCAGGTGCTCGGCCTCGGCCGCGGACTTGTCCGGACCGGCCGCCGAGGGAACGTGGAAGAACGGGATCCCGAAGGAGCGCACCTCGTCGGCGGCGTCGGCGTGATTCGAGATCACCATCGACACGGTGATCGGCAGCTCGCCACGCCGGTGCCGCCACAGCAGGTCGAGCAGGCAGTGATCCTCCCTCGACGCGAAGATCGCGACCCGCTTGGGCACGGACAGCTCGCGCAGCGTGTAGGTGAGCTCGAAGCCGGCCGACAGCTCCTGCTGTAGTTCCTTGTCGATCTGCGGGAGCGCGGCCTTGAGGTCCGGACGGCCGAAGACGGTCCGCTGAAAGAAGACGCCGTTGCCGCCCTGCGGATCGTCGGCGTGATGGTCCAGCGACACGATGTTGGCGTCATGCTTGCTGAGCACCGCGGTGATCGCCGCGACGATCCCCGCACGGTCCTTGCCGTGCACGACGAGCACGGCGTGGTCGGTCATCCCCTGGCGGGTCCGGGCATACTGGGCGACGGTCACACCAGGATCTTCCCTGACCCCGTCAACACATCCGCCAGCGGCCCGATCTCTACCCCGGATCGGGGCCTCTGCGGCCGATGATGCTTCGCAGCCCGACGGGCAGCGGATGGTGGTCGTCCTCGAACGAGCCGCCGAGCGCCGCCGTCACCCCGCGTCCGCGCAGCAGCGCCGGCACCGTCGAGGTGTCGATCAGTACGTTGGCGTGGTGCTCGTCCGCGCGGCGGTAGCTGCCGTCGGCAACACGGACGAAGGTTGTGAGGTCACGGTCGAACCGATCCGGCGACGGCTGGCTGAACCTGGTGATGATGGCCCAGTCGTCACCAACGCGCCCTTGCGCCATCGCACCCGCCCGGGCGGCGCCCCATTCGAGGTCGCACAGATCCATGGCCAACAGCCCGTCCGGTAACAACGCGTCAGCGAGCGCGGCGAGACCACGGCGGATAGCGACGACGTCGGACAGATAGTTCAGGGCGTGCCCGATCCCGACGATCGCGTCCACCGCCGGAACCGGATCATCGGGTAACACCAACGTCCGGATGTCCTCGGCGCCCGGCACGGCAGCACGTGTCAGATCGAGCATCGCCGGCGACGCGTCGGTGGCGATCACCCGGTGGCCGGCATCCACCAGGAACTTCGTGAGCAGACCCGACCCACACCCGATCTCCAGGACCAGACCCCCGCGCATCCGTACGGGTTCAAGAAGTGCCAGGATGCCGGGCGCGCAATCCGCGGCGTGAAAGCCGTAGCCCTGGTCGAAAACATAGGCAAGATCGCGGCGGTAGTGCGGCTCGTTGGTCTGCACAAGCGCATTGTGTCGTACAGCCTCAGATTCTGTCGGGTCGTCACGCCGGAAGCGGAGCGGTGCGGGCGATCCGCCGCGGGTTGCCCGCACCGCTGCGGACGAGGCTAGTTGCGGTAGCGGAAGAGGATTCGGCCTCTGGTCAGGTCATAGGGGCTCAGCTCCACAAGCACCCGGTCGTACGGGAGGATCTTGATGTAGTTTTTGCGGATCTTTCCACTGATGTGGGCCAGCACCTTGTGGCCGTTCTGCAGCTCCACCCTGAAGGTGGCGTTGCGCAGGCATTCCAGGACGGTGCCCTCGAGTTCGATGCCGTTCGATGTTCTAGCCATGGTCAGCGACTCCTCTCGTTCGCGCTCAGCGCAGGACCAGTTCGAGGCTGCTGCCGGTGCGCCGGGCCCCGATGCCCTCGAACAGCGCCGTTGCGGCCACATTGGATTCGGTCACCTCGGCCGAGGCAATTTCCTTGCCGATACGGTGTAGTACGCCCAGTGCGTGGGCCAGCAGCGCCCGGGCAATGCCGCGGCGTTGACAGTCGGCCCGGACGGCGATCAGCCCTATCCTCGGCAGCCGGGTCACCATCGCTACCCGCAGCAGACCGAGGTATTGGCCGGACTGCGCCGCCACGGCGTATTTCGACGGGTCGAGCACGGGAGGGGTCAGAACTTCGGCCGGCATGTCCTGCCATCCAGGGCCGGCCTCCACCTGGTCGCGGATCGTGCGATCCAGGGCACGCAGCGGGGCCTCCTCCGCACGGCCGAAGGCCTTTATCGTCACGTCCGGCGGCGGCAGAGCCGAGTCAAGGCCCGTGGCGCGGGGGTCGGTGGGTAGGGCGTACTCCCACTCCCGGCGCCGTATCGTGAAGCCGGCTCGCTGCCACCGGGCGGTCAGGTCGAGGTCGGCCTCGTCGACCACCGTGTGCAGTGGCCTCGGCAGGGCCGCCAGCATGGCCTCGGCGAGCCGCTCGAAGGCCATGCCGTGCCAGGCGTCGATACTGACGAACATCCGCCCGTCGGGCCGGCGCAACGCCTCGCCACGGCCGACCACGAGGTCGTCCTCAAGCGCATGCCATTGCCCGGACGCGACACGCGAAATCAGCACGGCGTGGCTGAATTCCACAGGATTCATAGGTTGACGCCTTTCGGGATCGCCTTGTCATGGCGCTCCCGGCGACACCTAGGTCAGTGGCCGGCCCGTGACGATGAGGGGAGCACCCACATTGTTACAACGTTCACGGGTCTCACCTCCTCGGACAGTGTCACGGCTCGAGCGAAGCTACCAGCCGGCGAGTCACACCGTCCAACCATTTCCAGCCACAGCGCAGCCAAGGCTGCCGCAGCCCCCACGTCGGTCAGTGCCAGCCCGTGCAGGCCCACAGACCCTGGCCGCCGAAGTAGGCGAAGTGGCAGGCCCGCACCGTCTTGGAGAAATCGATCATCCGCGTCCACTTCACCTCGCCGTTGTAGCCGGCGAGGTTTACCTGGTACTCGATGCCGTCGGTGGATTCGATCGAGATGATCCCACCCCGGCTGTCAGAGCTGGTCCAGCGGGCCCACGCCGCGCGGCAGCTGCTGGAGTAGCGCAGCTGCAACAGCCCAACCCCGCCGTGGGGCAGCTCTTCGAGGTTGCTGATACCGGTGCACCCGGTGGTGTTCGGATCCCAGCCGGTGCATGAAGATCCGGGGCTCGGGCAGGACGCCGCCTGTGCGGGCGCCGCGGAGACAACGGACACGCTCGCTGAAACGAGCACGATCGCGGCAAACCAGCGGAGCGCTCGCTGCCGGCTACTGACATTCAACATGGCTTCTCCCTTTCTCGGGTTGCGCATCGTGCGGCAATTGGTCAAGGCGTCTGGGGTGAACCGCGGCTCGACCGTGCCGCAGGGGCACGCCGCCAATCTCGCCGAGTGCATCAGCGAGCGGCAAGACCCTTTAGCGAGGGCTGAATTGAAGTGTCCCGTCTCATCGAGCTTGGTTCGGGGCGTCGCCCGCGGATCGTGGTCCGGGGCTACAACGCGAACGGGACGTTGCGGGTGCCCTACTCGGGGTACGGGCAGACCTCGGCGCAGACGTACACCCCGGCGGTCAACGATGCCGGCCTGACCGCGCGGGCCTGCGCCTTCGTCTTCTCGTCCGGCGGCCAGTACACCTGCACAGAGCCGTACTGACATGTGGATCACCAAGGCGGCGCTGATCGGCACGCTGTTGCCGGTCGTGATCCCGGCGGCCGCATCGGCCGCCGGGGAGGGATTCCGCCGCCTCCTGAAATGGCGAACCGGGTGCGAAGGCCGCATCAGCCACCTCAAACGCCGCTGCGACCTCCACCGCACCCGCCTCGACCGTCTCAGTACTCGTCGTCGCAGCCGTGACCGGCGCCGGCGATGGGGATGAAGGCCATCGCGTCAAAGGCGATGTCGACGTTGCCGCGCCCGTTCACGTCCACGTTGTTGAGCTGCACCCGCGCGCCCTTCTTCAGGTTGAAGTTGCCGAGATAGACCCACTCGTCCTCACCGTTCTCCCCGGGAAAGTCCGCGGTGGTCTGGTCGAGGAGGCAGTGCACGCTGACGTCGGTGCCGGGATCGGCGTAAACGCGGTACCGGGCGTCGTCCCACTCGCCGCCGTGACTCGGCAGGTGCGCGACGATGTCGTAGCGCCGCTCGTAGGGAATGTCCGGGCTCCAGGTCGCGAACACCTGGTGTTTTGCGCTGGTCCCTTCGTGCGGGAACGGCGGTAGCGTGTCGGGTTGATAGACGTGCGTGAACCACATGTGGCCCTTGTGGCCGGCGCCGAGCTGGTGCAGATCGACATTGGCATACTTCGAGCTCTCTCCACCGGCCGGACTGCCGAGCCGGAGCGTGAACTTGCCGTCGCTGACGCCGATCGAACAACCCAGATTGTATTGACTGGTGTAGTTGAGCGTGTAGACCATCAGCGGAGAACCCGCTTTGTATTCGTCGTCGCTGCCGGTGAAATCGCCGCAGTCCCGGTCATAGATGCGCTCGACGCCCGGTTCGGCACTGTCCAGACCATAGGCGAGCGACTCGGTGGCGCACTGGGTCGAACAGTCGGCGAAGGTCGCGCGGCCGTGCCACCAGCATGCGTCGCTCTTCGCCGGGCACGGGTTGGCAGGCACCGATGGGTCGCAGTTGTTGACGTCAGTCGAGCAGAACCGGAGCCGGCCCGGCAGGGTGATCTGACCCGGCAGCGGTGTGCCGGTCCCCCAGTTGGGCTTGGCGTACTTGTCGAAGGAGAACCCGAACCGCCAGTACCACTGCGGCGTCTCCGCCCAGCCCATGATCCGTTCCGGGTAGGACCAATGCGACGGCGTGCTGGCGTCCGTGCCCTTGTCGTACCGCAGGAACGGCAGGCGATTGGCCGGATAGTCCGGGTTGGCGGGATTGTTGAACCAGCCGACACCCCAGCGTCCGTTGTGCAGACCCCGATCGGCGTAAGGGTAGAACCCGCTGTTGTACGCCCACACGGCCAGGAACCAGTTCTCGATGTACCGCGGGTTGCCGTCGTTGAGCCAGTTGCGTCCGCCCGAGTCCGTGTTGAGCTGGTTCCACTTGGCGATCAGGATGTTGAGCGCGGCCGCGATGTTGGCGGCGTAATCGACCGCGATCATCTGCTGCTGCGCCCGGGTGTAAACGGTCTGCCCCACTCGCATCCCGGTGGTGACCTGACCGATGCCATAGCCACAGTCGGCCTGCGTGTAGTCGATGTACTCGCTGCTGCCGTTCCACGGCTCCGCGCGGTTCCCGTAGTAGTCGGAGATCAGCGGGTTCGCCGAGTCACCGGGCACTCCGTGCCAAGACGCCTGGGCCATGTTCGTCTCCTGGGCCAGGATCGCCAGCATCAGCTGGGCCGGCACATGGTCGCCGTATTGGATGCCGGCCATCGGGAAGGTGTTCGTGCCCTGCGGCGTGTAGGCCGGCAACTGGGTCTTCAGGTAGTTGTCCGGGCGCGTCACGGTCAGACGGTTGTGCACAGCCCGGTCGACCGCCCACTCGACCATGTTCGGGCTGGGCTGGAAGGGCTGGACCGTTGGCTCGTTGCGGGCTACGGCACAGGTCGGCGTGGTTGTGTCGGCCAGAGCTGTCACCGGGCCGGCCTTCGGCGCCGGAGTGCCGGGCAGCGGTGAGCTGTGCGCCGGGCCACCGCCCGAGCCGACCGAGCCGGTGACGCTGCGCCCGCTGTGCGTGGCCCGGGTCGTCATCTCGAATCCGCCCGGCCGGGCGGATGCCCGCTCCACGATCAGATGTCCCTGGGCGGAGACGGCCGGTACCTGGCGGTCCGCGCGCAGGGTGGCCAGGCCGGGGATCCCGGCCCGCACGCCGGCCACCTCGCCGACCAGACGGTTGCCGCCCGGCCCGCGGAACAGCTGCAGCCGGTCCCACGGTCCCGTGCCGGTCTCGGTGAGCCGCCCGCCCTGCCAGCGCTGCGCCACCGCGTCGGATCCGTGCACCGACACCAGGTCGACCGCGCCCGCGGCTGTCGCGGCGACGCCGAAGGCCTGCCCGGCCGGGGTGGCCAAGATGGTCAGCCCGCCGGTGGGCCCGACCTTGACCAGCTTGCCGCCGGCGATGCCGTAGTCGCCGTCCGGGGCAGGTGCCGGGGTGGTGAACTGGGCCTTGACCCGGCGGGTGGACTCGACCTTGCCGGTGGCGGCGTTCGCCGCGATCAGGTCGGTCTCCTGGCCGTCGATGCCGATGGCTCGGGTGAGCAGCACCCGGTCGGCAGGGCCGCAGGCCGGGTTGAAGTAGGCCAGCTTCACTCCGGTGGCCACGGTCCGGGCCGCACCGGTCGCGAGGTCCACCACCGACGCGATGGCGCCGGCGTTCGTCACGGCCGGCCGGTTCGTCGCGATGGCCGGGGCGTAGACGGCGACCGCGTACCGGCCGGATCCGGTCACGCAGACCTCACCGGTCCACGCGCCCAGGTCGGTGCCGGGCGCCCGCAGCGTGGCCAGCGGCGACCACCGGAAGGCGGCCGACTCGCGGGCCACATAGAGGTGGAAGCCCTGGAGGTCACCGACGCCGACGACCGCGGCGTCGCTCGACTTCTGCCATTTGTCACCGAGCGCGGCGTCCGGTGTCGCGAACGCCGCCCCGGCCGGCGCCGGAGGCTCCGGTGCCGCCTGCGCCGGTCCGGGCGCCGCCGTGCCGGCGAGGAGCGTCGGGAGAGCGAGGATGCTGATGGCCTTCGTCCACATCGTCATCGTCATCGCCACCCGGAGCAGACAGAGCCGGTCTCGCCGGACGGCTGGGCACACACACTGATCGAGTTGTTCCAGGGCACCATCGGAAGGTTGTAGTCGGTCTGCCCATTGGTGGTTCTCGTGTACGCGTCGTTCGGTCCGGGGAGCGCGCCGTACTGCGGGAGCCAGTAGACCGAGACCGTCCGCGTCTCGTCGTCGAGGTCGCTGTGGTAGTTGCCCCAGGCCGCCTTGCAGATGGGCGAGTACCAGAGGGTGACGTCCGGTCTGGGGCCGTCGGCCGGGACCGTCGAGCCGGTAACCGGGAAGCCCGCGACCTGGTAGGCGTCGGCGGTGCAGCCCTGCGCGACGGGATCCTTGCCGCGGCAGGTGATGTCGTAGCAGGTCGCCGCGGCGGAGGAGCCGGCCCGGTCCGGTCCGGCCGCCGCCGCGCCGGCCGCGCCCACCATGATCGCCGTCACCGCGGCCGCCGCCGCCACCATCGTGATGTCTCGATGTCGCATGAGTCCTCCCCGTCGCACGGTTGTTGGCAGGACTTTCGCCAGCCGCGTGGTGGGGGAGCAAGACGTTTCAGGCGACCCTGAAAGGATCAGTCGAGCAGCGCGACACCCAGCGGGGTCATCGTGTGCACCACCGACTTGCCCAACCGGCTCGACCGGATCAGGCCCGCGTCGCGCAGCACCGCCGTGTGCTGGCTGATCGAGGCCGGGCTCACGCCGACCCGCCGGGCCAGCTCGGTCGTGGTCCGCCCCTCGCCGATGGTTTCCAGGACCGCGGCACGGGTGCTACCGATGAGCGCGACCAAGGACGCACCGGCCCTGAGCCCGGTGACCAGGTCATGCTCGACCGGATAGACGATCACCGGCGGCAGCGCGGGGTCGCGGAGCATGTCCGGCGTGTGCCACGACAGGTACGCGGGCACCAGCGTCACCCCACGGCCGTCGAGATAGACGTCCCGCTCGTACCGATAGGCGTCGATCGTCAGCACCGGCCGCTCCCAGCGCATCATCGGCCGGAAGCTGTCCAGCAGTTCTTCACACCCGCCGGCCAGGAAAGCGCGTGCCCGCTTCGACCGGTCGGCCTCGATGTGCGCGCGGATCTCCGGCCAGACCGGCGCGACCACCGTGTCGTGCTGCGAGCGGACAGCGTCCACGACCCGGCCGAGGACGGCCGGACTCCCGTCGGCGAGATCGCTCATCCAGGCGGGCAGGCGGGTCTGCTGCCGGGCGAGCAGATCCAGCTCCGTGCGCAGCCGCTTCTTCGGCGTACGCAGCAGGGCATCCAACCCGGCGTCGAGCCCGTCGAGGCCCTCGGCCGGCGTCAGGAAGTCCGGGTAGTAACCGCCCGGCACCAGCGGCAGCAGAAGACCGAGGTCGGGCCGGCGGATCGCCGCGGTGGCGGCACGCCGCCAGGGACCGAAAATCAGGGGAGGCCCCGCATAACGCAGCCGGAAGATGCTGAACACCGTCTCCCAGATGGGGTCCGGCCGCCCGGCCAGCCGCACCTTGCCGATGTCTTCCGGTGTGAAGTGAATGCGGAGCATCGTCTCCCCCGATGCAAGCGACGCCACTTGGCAGAATACCTGCAATGACCTTCAATATCTCCGTGGGTCTGCAGGTTCCCCTGACAGGTTTCTGACCCTAGGCACCTAGCTAGATCCTTTGCAGATAGTGAATTCGCGTCGCCCGGCTCAACGATGACGCCCGCTGCCCCGTGCTCATCAGCGCGGGGCTGTCCGGTCCTCCGGCGATCCCGCGCGCCGTCGCGCCGCGACCGGTGACCTGGAGACGACCGGGAGTGGCACAAAGCCCATGGCCGAGCAGCAGACCGAAGCAGACCCTCGACGTGCGTTCGCCGATAGCCTGCAAGAGCTGCGGGCGGCGGCGGGGTCGCCGTCGCTGCGCTGGTTGGCCGAGCGCATTCGGCGACGCTCCGCCGACACGCTAGGTCCAGCGACTCGGGGAAAGCCGGGCCGAGCCTTAAGGGGAATGGGCAAGTCGAGCATCGACGACAAGCTCAAGGGCGACTCGTTGCCGTCGAGGGAATGGCTGCAGCTATTCGTGGACGCGTGCGCGGCTTGGGCGCGATCGCACGGCTCGGTGCTGACCGACGCCATGGTCGACGACCGCGTGTGGCTCCGCCGGCTCAAGAACCTGCTTGAGCAGCTCGAGCTCGACCGGCACAACGAAATTCGATCGGCCGATGCCAGCGAGAGGCTACGGATGTTCGCCGTGCCGCGTCGCTTGCCACCCACGGCGCCATACTTCGTCGGGCGTGACACCGAGCTGGCCGCGTTGACGGCGGTCCTGAACGACACCGGAAGGGCGCCGGCCGCGCCAGGTGTGGCCGTCGTCTCCGGGCTCTCCGGCTCGGGCAAGAGCAGCCTGGCCGTGTGGTGGGCACACCTCGTCGCCGAACGTTTCCCGGCCGGTCAGCTTTTTCTCGACCTGCGCAGGCCCGACGGCACCCCGATCCATGCCGCTCAGGCTGCGCGGGCGTTGTTGTTCCAGCTGGGTGAACGGCCCCCGGCCACCGACGAGGAGCAGCAGGAGGTGCTTCGTAGCCGCCTCGCCGGGCAGCAGATGTTGATCGTCCTCGACAACGCCGAGTCGGCCGACCAGATACTTCCGCTGTTGCCCGCGGCGAGCGGGTCCTTCGTCGTCGTCACCGGCCGCTCGGCCCTCGATCGCCTCATCGAGGACACGGGAGCCCAGGTGGTTCGCGTCGAGGCGTTCACCTCCGCGCAGGCCCGGCTTCTGCTCGTGGAGCGGCTCGGCGAGGAGGTCGTCGCCGCGGATCCGGCGGCGACCGCGACGATCATGACCGCCTGCGCAGGCCTGCCCTTGGCCGTGAACGTCGCGGCGGCTCTGGTGGAGAGGAACAAGGAATCTTCGCTACGCCGGGTGGCCGAGGCGGTGACCTCAGCAGACCTACGCCTGGGCGCTGGGCGCGGCGCCGACATCGAGCGGATCTTCCGGCTTTCCTACGCCGACCTGGAACCCGAGGCGGCGCGCGTCTTCCGGTTGCTCGGCGTCCATCCCGGGCCGTTCGTGACCCAGGGCGTCGTGGCGAGCCTTGCCGCGACAACCGTGGCGGAGGCCGGGCGAATCATCGCCGCGCTGGTGGACCGGCACCTGCTGGAGGAACGGCAGTCCGGGCGGTACGGCCTGCACGATCTGCTGCGGGAATATGCGACAGTGCTGGCCAACGCCGAGGAGACAGCCGCCGAGCGACGGGCCGCCATCGCACGGGCAGTCGACTTCTACCTGCACGGCGCCCACCGAGCCGCCATGGCGTGGGATCCGCAACGCGATCCGCTCAGCCTGCCGCCCATGGCGTCCGGTGTCCCCATCGAAAGGATCGTCGGCGACGCCGAAGGACTCGACTGGCTGAGGCGCCAGCACCTCAGCGTGATGCGGATGATCCCGATCGCGGTCGACCTGGGTTTCGACACCCACGCGTGGCAGCTGGCCTGGACGATGAGCGACTTCCTCAATCGTCAGGGCTACTGGCATGACCTGGCGACGGCGGTGGAGCAGGGTCTGGTCGCGGCGCGCCGGGGCGGGGACAGGCTCGCCGAAGCCCGGATGCAGCGGCTGCTGGGGCGCACGTACGCACTTCTCGAACGTCTCGACGACAGCAATACTCAGCTGGAGGCGGCGCTGCGACTGTGGATCGCGGCGGATGACCAGGCCGGCCGGGCGCACACGTACATCGACCTCAGCCGCAACGCCGGTGCACGCAAGCACTACTCCCGCGGAGCCGAACTCGCGCGGCGAGCAGCGGAGTGTTACGCGGCGGCTGGCAACGCCGCGGGCGAGGCCAACGCGCTCAACGCCGTCGGGTGGTATCTGAGCCTCGGCGGCGCGCACGAACAAGCCCTCGCGGTTTGTGAGCAGGCGTTGCTTCGCAACCGCGCGGCGGGCGACCGGTCCGGCGAGGCGGCGACCCTGGACAGCATCGGCGCCGCGCACCTGCAGCTCGGCAATCTGCAGAGCGCCGAGGCCAACCTGGTGGCCGCTGCCGCGCTGTTCGCCGAGACCGGCGACCCGGGGGAACAGGCGGGATCACTCGGCCGGCTCGCCGCCGTGCATGTCGAGGCGGCCCGGCAAGCCCTGCGCCAGGCGGTTGGTCTTTTCGAGGGCATCGGCGCACGGTCGGCCGCGCAGGAGGCTCGAAACGCGCTCGACCGCCTCGGCTGACGGCCCCCGAGGCCTGAGGCTCCGGGGGCCGCCGCCGTGATCAGTTGACGCGCACGCCCTGGTTGTCGGTGGCGCCGGGGCCGTGTCCGCCGAGCCCGGGGTTGTGCTTGTTGACGACCTTGCCGACCAACGCGCCGGCGGCCATGACGGTGACCTTGCGGCCAAGGGGCGAGGCCCAGATGGCCTTCGCGACGGGGACAATAGCCTGGATCATGACTCCTCCAGAGTCTCTAGGTGCCGTTGCCGACAACGATCCGGCAGATCCAGGAGTGTCCGAGCCGATTCCGGACACTTTCCCGAGGCGCGTTCAGCCTGGGTTCCACAGCTCGGCCATGTCGCTAGCTAGGCCTTGCCACCTGGTGGTTCCCTCCAGCAGGAGTTGCCGGCTTTCATGATTCATCCGGCCAGCAGTCGGCGCACTCGTCGTGTGTCGGTGGTGCGGTGCTGCTGCTCGTACATCCGCAGGGCCTGCCGCCAGGCCTCCCGGGCCGCGATGTGGTCGCCTCGCGCCGCTTCCTGACCAGGGGAAGGGTCTGCTGGAAGTAGTCGACCGCCGCCGCGAACCGGCCTCGGGCGTGTTCGAGCTCGCCGAGGCTGTCCAGCACCGCCGCCTCGCTGGGCGGCCCGGCCGCCCGGACACCGCGCAGCGCGGCGGTCAGGTGCTCGGCGGCCTCGTCCAGCCGGCCCAGCCGGACCAGATAGAGACCGGCCTCGTTGTGCACGTCAGCCACCTCGCTCGGGAGGTCCAGGCGTTTGTAGATGCGCAGGGCGTCCAGGGTGCTGTCGAGAGCGCGCTGTTCGTCGCCCTGCTCGTCCCAGGCGAATCCGAACGCGTGGTGGATGCGTGCCGTGCCTGCTCGAGCAGGTCGCCTGCCGCTTCGGCGAGGCACAGGGCCCGTTGCAGGCACGCGATGCCGGCCGCGTGGTTGCCCACCTTGACGTAGGTCGAGCTCATCAGCCGCAACGCGGCGATCAGCGGTCCCGGGCGGCTGAGGCGCTCGGCCGCGGCAAGCCCGGCCTCCCAGACCGCCACCTCGTCCTGGGCGCGGCCGAGCCGATGGTGGTAATTGTCCATGCTCCAGGCCAGCTGCCAGACCGCGTCGTCCCAGCCGTGCTCGGCGGCGAGGTGCTGGGTG
>Ga0307515_10011475_pt1 | contig 16817 bp, 16 predicted proteins | sample 17_EM_MG_FD_194513 | JGI IMG/M metagenome (GOLD analysis project Ga0307515, IMG submission 194513) | Populus trichocarpa ectomycorrhiza microbial communities from riparian zone in the Pacific Northwest, United States - 17_EM | ecosystem: Host-associated > Plants > Roots > Unclassified | place... | reverse complement strand
TTGTCAGATTCTTGGGGTCTTTGAGTTTTCATTTGTGCGGAAGCGGAAGCGGAGGGGAAAACTGTAGCATTTTATATATGCCATGGCCGCTAGCGGCCGAATGCAATATGATTACAAACAAACAAACTGCAAAACAGGGAATCCTGGTAACTTTTCCGTCACCCCAATCACGCTTAGTCACTCTGAACTTAGGGAATCTCACCTGTTACGATATGGAGAACCGTGTGCATTGACTATGGTGCGATGACTGTGTAGGTACAGGTCTAAAGGTCCAAGATAAAGGAGTAAAGTGTGAAGTCTAAAAGAGTAGTCACGAACCCTAGGCTCCGACTCATGTACATCTGTAACATCACCCAAGCTTGGACAATGGTGTAAGGCCCAAAATGACTGGTGGGGCAGACGGACTATTGCGGACCTTGGATATTACTTCGAAATTGTAAGCTTTTATAGTTATGGGTTCCTCCCGGGATCAGCATCACCCGATTTCATCCAACATCTCGTCCTCCGTAGTACCAAATTACAAGTACCTTATCCAAATCAAGCGGGAACCTAAACTAGTCCTACCGGTTGAAGCTCGTTTGAGCAATCACCTTTAGAGTAAAACAGTTTTATATTAATGATCTTATACATTGTATCTCTAGCTGCCCGTATCCCCCCCGCTGTTCATGACTCCTGCTTCCAGTCGTGTTGTGCACTCGGTAGTAGCACTTAAACGCTTCCCGTGGCCGTTTCATTGTCCTCTTGTCCTCCCACTTCCTGTCTTTCACCTCCCTCAATATGGGGATTGCTCTCACTCGTCCCCGCGTCCGCTGCCACTGCCGCAACCGCCCTCTCGCCCTCCGCGGCCCTAGCTCTACGTCCGCCGCCACATCTTCCATGGCTTCCTTGAGCACTACTTGCTGTCTCTCGATTACCTCATAGCAGTTCCAAGCCTAGTAGCCGCCGTGTCATGTCGATTAGTCGATGACGTGTCGATTAGTCGGTGCCGTCCCGATTGTATGTAAAATAGACATGTTGGGCTCGCCTGTAGTTTGTATTCTCCATTAGTTACTGCCCCACTGGTTGAAGGGTTGTCACCCCCGTCATCATACTTAATCGTAGTCATCGTCATCCTCTCGGAGCCACGTCTGGCAGAAGAATCGGACTCGATGTTTTCGGCATCGGCGACGGTGTCTTTCGTGTCGTGAATGTCTACGCTGGAAGCTCCGGTCCCTAATCACATACTAAGTGGCGGTACTCTGCGGCACACTTCCTGAGATCCTCGTTGTGGCGACGTCTACCCCCAAGTATCCAAGGTCCGCCCGTACTCGTTCCCGAACGACTGCCGTCGCGTCGGCATCATTCCGAACAGCATCTTGTGCGTCGAACTCAGTCTGCGGCCCGATTGCCCTGTAGCCTCGAACTCGAACCCGTGTCAAACTCGTCTCGAACGGAGGGGTAGATGATGGTGGAGGACGTAGATGGCAGTGCGCACAAGGCTGAGGAGAGACACGGGCGGGGGTGCAGACCATAGATGACGGCGTAGGCAAGTTCAGTTGCCCGTAGACGAGGCGGGGAATACAACGGTGGGGAGGACTTAGACGAGGGCGAGGTAGATAATAGGGCGGAGGAGTGAACGGCAGAAGAGTCGTCGCTGGAAGGCGGTAGAGGGACGGCTCCGGGGGTGTAAGTATGGACGAGGGCGGCGGCATGTGAGGGCGGATGCGTGAAAAAAGGATGAGCGTAGAGAACAGTACACGCCAAGTGCGGATCGAAAGCAGTGGAAGAGAGCAATATCGAACTTGGCTTTGAGGTGCAGTGTGAATAGCGGATGGCGGGTAGAAGCTACAAGGTACCGTGATGCATCCCACTACAGCCATTGGCAAAAAAATCGGGATATGCACAAGATGACAAGGGGTTTGCATATCGCATATGCTTGTTCTATAATCTACACTACATGACCAAAAATACACACTTAGCATTGAAACCTTCTACCAGCCCAATAGAAAGCTAACCCACCATCATGCATATGCGGCACCTTCCCTCTTGTGGGAGACACTTTCCTTTGCACGGTAAAGTCGCACGAATTCCCGATTAAAGCTCCCGATGGCTGTACCAAAGCAATGCCCAGATGTGTTCCTTCAGTTAGGTACCCTGGCACGCGCGCTGGACTATTCCGGGAACTCTTTGCGTTCGCTTACCGTTTGTGGGGCCACCGAGATTTGTTTCGGCTATTACACTTGACGATCACAACGAATTGCCGCTATGCCAATGGCATATCCGAGATTGCGACACTACTCTTCAAGCTTGGCTCCTATTCCAATTTATCACGAACATAAGTGATGTGTACTAAGTAGGACACCTTTTGATTGTTTATTCAGCTAAGGATGACATATTCTACATAGTCAATTGGTCCTAGAAAGTACTCGAGGGGGGTTGCTTGGCATGGATTGGCAAATTAAACATGCGGGAGGACAGGGCTTTTGACGGTATGTCCCGCACCATCCCTGTAAAACATCTCTTTAGCGAGCGATCATCGTGCTGCCACATGCCGCGAAATTCAACATTGCAGAGAAATCTCGGCAACTCTCAATACGGTAAGCGAACGCAAAGAGTTTCCCAGAATGGGCATGCGTACGTACCTCAATCGCCTATTCCATGCAACTCGTCTCTACCCCCTGAAGCCTTTTGGCGCCCTATCCATCCACTTCACTTCATCTTTGACTCGACTTACAATGTCAACATCAATATTGCTCTCTTCGACTACTGACGATCCGCACACGTCAACTCCTCAGATTTCGCTGTATCATAACATCAAAGTCGATATTGCTCTATTCCACTCCTCGCAATCGTTCATTCCTCTTGATCATTTGTCTCTACCTTCGTTCCTCGTCCATTTCCCACGCCGCCTCACTCATCCTCTCTCCATGCCTCTGCCGCATCCATGCCTCCGCACATCTACGCATCAACTATGATATCCTTACTAGGCCTTCTGATGTCCCTCGGCGTAAAACGCCTCTCAGTTTTGTTCACCTCTGTCTCTTTCTATTCCCACCGCGTGATCTATTGCTCGAATATTTAGATTACCCAGACAACTTGCAGATGTCAGGTCTGGGCGGACGCTAAAGTCATTAGCACCCGCCCAGACCTGACATAAGCACAGTGATTTCTGTCGATTACGAAGTATAGCAAGAGGCAGTGTAGCGTCCAGCCACCCCGCCACCTGCCCTCTTGTCTCGGCCATCATCTTCGCTCCATCTTAGCTTCGTCAGTCCTCGTCTACTCCTCCGCCGTTATCTCGTCAGTCCTCGTATACTCCGCCCAGGCTTCCCAATAGTCCGTCCCGTCCGGGCAAAGGTAAGCCCCGGACCAAACGACAATTTTCGGGGCAAGCAAACTATGGACTGTTTAGGACTAGGGCAGCAGAGCCACGGACGAAAACACTGTAGGGCCCTGCAGTCTAGCTCTGCGCACTGCGCACGGTGATACTATAATACAAACATGATAACATACAAACAAACAAGACCCTCTGCTCACTACCAAGCCTCCTCCATTCACAACTGTAGCTCCTCCGCTTCTGTCGGCATGTGGACCCTTGCATCTTCAGGCACCCAGCCGCAGCATTCAGGCACACTCAGGATTTGGAGTTCGTATAGACCCATCCTTCGTATCCTAAAACCGTATCCTAAAACTACAGTCATCTATATCGGGCCCTAGGTATTCAGATTCCGTAACGGGACGGACCAGGCCTCCGAAATGCATGCCCCGGACAGGACCGTCATTCGGGGCCCTGAAAGACGCCAGTCGCCCCGGACCGTTGGGAAGCCTGACTCCGCCCCCCTCTACGTGCAACTTGTCTACGTCGTCGTCTACCCCTCTGCCGTTATCGTCCCCTCCACCCTCATTTCTCCTCTGCGCCGTCATCAATCCGTTTACGCAATGTCCGCTACAGCGCACCGTCATCCACTCCCTCCTGTCTACATCTACCTTCCGCCAGTATCTACTCCACAGCTGTCAACAACACCACCAACGTCGTTTCGTATCCTCCACCGTCATCTCTCCGTACCGTCGACTTCGTCTACAAAAGCGACAGCGACCCAGGGCATTTACGGCAGCAGTATGGGCGGAAGCAGATACCCAGCAGAATAGACATTACGTACCTTATGCCTTACAACTCGGTAGCAACACTTCAGCGCCCGGGGATCTCTTGTCAGCGATCGGTAAATGGGTGGATCAAGCAAGTTGTCGTTTGCGGTTTACTTATCGCTTCGAAGGGACAAGAGACGAGAACATAGTAGCCGAAAGACGTATCAACGAGATGAGATCAAGACGTAGTATTCAGGCGAAACACAGATCACCGCATGTTGTTCGGATGACAAAGCTAAGGCAACAACTACGCGATGTAAGCCGCTGGCAAAATTTACGGGGAGGGAGAGATGCCGCCCAGATGCTAATCTGAAACCCATGGAGAGCGCGGCAGGGTACTGACAGAGGAAGGTGCGAGGCATGTGATCTGGGGTGGAGACCGCCGGTAGCCATTGCCGACACCGACACCAACACCACCGAGTTCGACCCTTCTGCCGGGGGTGTGGCGCCGAGAGGACGACTGAGGACAACGGAAGGCGATGATGTTGCTTTAACTGGTTGGAGCAGAAACTTCGATGGTGACTACCGGCGAGCCAGCAGTTTTATTTATTCTGACGCCAATTGATATTGACCGATTGATACCATACCGACCAATCAACGCGATGGCGGCGTAAGCAGCAAAACATTGTCAGGGATCTTAGCCGGGGGGTTCTGCGGGAATGCCAGGTCGATCATGACGCTGGGAGATCAGGAGGGGCTGCTGAGCTAGCCATGAATGCAGGTTAGGAGAATCGTAGAGATCAGTAGGTCGTGGGGATTGGAGAGAGGGTTCGGAGCGTTTTTTTTCTCGTGCGGTGGAAGCATTCTTCCAGACGAAGCAATGGATGTAGGAAGTATGATCCGTACATTTTTGTATATATACCTTGGTCAGCCTTGAGAATAGACTTTACACTCTTTGCGCTTTACATTGACATGGATGTGCCGATGACAGTCATTCAGCTTGTAGACGCGTACGAGACGCTCCAAACGAATCCGGTACCTTATTGCTCACTACTGATGTACCACAGACTATGCGTTGCCACTACCCTCGACTCGAGGTGCATGATAATTTTAGCTAAGATAGATAGGACCCCGCCGCTGATGTTCAAGCCAAAGGTGGCCGAGATATCCGTGAGGTTTGTCCGGGGTTAGCACCCCAATTGTTTGCCAGGTGGCGACTGGACTGGTACAAAATGAATGCCGTCAGTGCCACAGCATTAGCTGCAACTACCTTCAAACAGCCGCAAAGTAATTTGGGGGACAGAGAATGGTGCTCAAGCAGGCTACGGTGGACGTGAAAGACGAGAGGGCGGCGGAGCAGCGGTGGTAGCAGCCAACTGAGTAGGAGCAATTACCATTCCGGAAGTGAACGACAGAGGCGGAAGCAATGGAAACAGGACTACAGTGAAATGGAGGGAGGAAACGTCTAAATGGAGCTTCCCAGTGCACAGCAACTTACAACGTCAGCTAGTTTAAGCGGTATTGTCGATGAGTCTCAACCGCAGGAGCCCCACAAATTGGTGCCACCAAACGTGGCGAAGCAGAGTGTGCGGTGGAAGCTATTCCGACTCATTCGAGGGCGGATAAGGAAACTACGTGGGAGCCGCTAACGCATCTCACCCGGTTCGGAAGAAGAAAGTTCGGGAATATACGGTGGAGACTCAACAAACACCGTAGAAGGAACAAGCCCAGTGGGCCCCTCGGCGGTGACAACGATGGCCCACCCGCAGGGGTAGCGGCACTAAGGACTACTACTAACTTAGAGCGCGACGTTAAGGGTAAGGTGATATGCAGACTCAGAGTGGGCAGGCGTGTCGAGTTGCGTGTGCGGCTCGGTGCTGTACATATAATGAACGTATCCCATTCAAAATAAACTGCACATTTCTAGCAACTCATAAGTTTGCACGTAGCGCAATCAGCGTTTCCAATTGAAGAGCTAGGGCTAGGGTATGGTTGTTGAAGTGCAAGTACGCTACAAAACTGGCGGGTTTAAGTGCATTTGCCTTCAGTTACTTCCTAGGTGCACTAATTGGCGTGATTGGGTTCCGATAGTCCCCTAGTGCTCATGTACTTGCTTGTATATATCTCGAATCTTTCTCATCTCTGTACTATAGTCTATACTCGCACACGATTCTTCCCTTCATATTGCAACAGCATCGGCATATGCCAAGGACGGTCTCCGGCGTAGCTGAATTAATCTGACCAGACTGACAATCTACAGGTCCGCAGCCGACTGGCCTGGCCGATTCAGAACACTGCTGTCAGAAGCTCAGCGTACATTGAGGTGTTATAATCCAATCGGATCGGACAAAGGACTCACATTGGGTTTCCGCGGCGAATTAGTAATATTTAGTACCTGACTTGCCGCTTCATGTTCGTATTTATTTATATTGGCCGATACCCCACCTTAATAAATTCAGTCTTCCGTAATGCGACATCACGATTTAGTTGAATACCCAGAATGAATAATACTAATACCGAACATAATACATGACTTCACTATCAACACAACATTTCGATTAACAAGGCTCTGTGTGCCACGCCGCCTCTCTATCGCCTGCCAAACTCGTACTCAAGCACAACGATTAACCAAGACAAGAAACCCGGGAATGAGGAAGCAGATCGCCAAGCGAACCTAGCGCGAGAAGGCCGCAGAGCAGGCACAGTACGAGAACGAGTATACACCTCGGCGGCGAACAGGACCAGACGAATCTCAGAAGCGAAGACGGCGGCGAAGGCTAAGTGGGAGGCCGACAAATGCAGCAAACACTACGGCTACAGACTGAAAGGCAAAGCTGGGAGCAAGAGATCCCAATGAATAGTGTGAAGTCGCTGGCAGCCAGATTCTACCGACTGAAGTCCGGGCATGCGCCAGTGGGCACGTACATGAAACGGTTCGGATACCGAGACGACGACAAATGCTGGTGGTGCGGCGGCGGAGGCAGGGCGGCGGCCCAGACCCAGACGCGGGAACACCTCTTCCGCCACTGCAGCCAATGGAAAGACCAGCAAAAAACGCTCTGGAAAGAGGTGGGGAAAGCAACGGGATGGAGAGCGGGCAGATGCCGACACGTGCAAGTCTCTGAGCTGTTATCTATGGAGAAGCGCGATAAAGCGGTGATGGACTTCCTGGCAGCCACTGATGTCGGGAAGTTCCCGCCCAAACAGGTGGTGGAGTAAGAGCCGGCGGTCTCTCTTTGATTTCATCCCATTTCCTTTGTATTCTATCGATCGCGTTTAGATACTTTCTTTTGTCAGAAGGGGACGACGGGTAGCAGGAGTGGAGCTCCGCCATCTAGCCGGCCAGCCCGGAGGCAGAGGGGATTAAGGGGCTGTCATACTCTAATTAGAGTGAATACAGTATGATTAAAACAAAAAAAAAACCAAGACAAGAAATTAAATAAGCTCATTATTGCCTCCAAAAATAGAAAGGACAGAACCAAAATGGATATTTAGGATAAGCTATACCGTCCATATGTGTACTGCGCTAAACAACAACACCGCCAGTTGATCGAAAGTTCCGAAATGTACTAAATGAGTCAACAGCTAGTTCAAAAGAACCTCTCGTGGTTTGATAGAGGGGACTTCTTACTCGTCAGGTGGGCACCACTTTCGCTTCATCTCTCCATGCCGTCAAGGCATCCATCGAATCCTTGGTATCCGAATGATCTTTGCCGATTTTGACAGAGCGGAGAGCTACAACTTTTGCCATCAGTGAAATAGCTTCATCAATGCGGCGCAGTTCTTTGTAAGTAAATCCAAGGTTATGCATTATGAATAAAGTTGCTGGATGTTCCTCGCCGAGTACCCTCTTTCTCGTCTCCATGACTTGCACTTCTAGCTCTTCGGCCTCCTTCAACCGCCCCTGATAGCCATATGTAACTGCAAGGTTTTGGATGCTGGTCAAGGTTTCTGGATGCTCTAGGCCAAGTACCTTCTTTCTCCATTTCATGACAGGCTCAAACAGCTCCTCAGCCTCATTCCATCGCCCCTGCTTCAAAAATGTCGAACCGAGGTTGTTCATGCTGGTGAAAGTAAGTGGATGCTCTAGGCCAAGTACCCTCTTTCTAGTCTCCATGACCTGTACCTTCAGCTCCTCGGCCTTCTTCCATCGCCCCTGGCTGTTGTATGTAGTTGCGAGGCAGTTCATACATGTTAAGGTAGTTGGATGCTCTTGGCCGAGTATCCTCTTGAACGTCTCCACAACCTGCACAAACAGCTTCTCGGCCTCCTCCCATCGCCCCTGATTCCAGAATATCGATGCGAGATGGTTCATGCTGGTCAAGGTATCTGGATGCTCTAGGCCGTGGACTCTCTTGAAAGTCTCCATGTGCGATACGTTCAGCTCCTCGGCCTCATTCCACCGCCCCTGGTTCAAAAGTATCAATGCGAGACTGCTCCTGCAGGCCAAGGTATCTGGATGGTCTTTGCCGAGTACCCTCTTGAACGACTTCACGACATGCACAAACAATCTCTCGGCTTCTTTCCATCGCCCCTGGTTGTAGTAAGTCCATGCGAGGTTGGCCATGCTAGTCAAGGTATCTGGATGCTTTTCGCCGTGTACCTTTTTTCTCATCTTCACGACCTGCACGTTCAGCTCCAAGGCCTCGTTCCATCGTCCCTGGTTGCAGAATGTGGATGCGAGGCAGTGCATTGTGGCCAAGGTATGAGGATGCTCCTTGCCAAGTACCCTCTGTCTCATCTCCCAAACCTGCACTTCCAGCTCCTCGGCCTCCTTCCATCGCCCCTGGTTCCCGTATGCCGATGCGAGGTTGCCTATGCTCTTCAGCGAATCTGGATGGTCTTGGCCAAGCACCTTCTTTGTTGTCTTTATGATTTCCACCAACAGCTTCTCGGCATCCTTCCATCGTCCCTGGCTGCAGTATATTGTTGCGAGATTGTTCATGTTCGCGAAGGTGGCTGGATGCTTTTTGCCATGTATCTTCCTTGTCGTCTCGAGTGCTTGCGCCTGCAGCTCCTCAGCATCCTTCCATTGCCCCTGGTTCCAGAATGTCGTTGCGAGGCTGTTCATGCTGGCCAAGGTAGAGGGATGCTCTTCGCCGAGTACCTTCTTGAATGTCTCCATGACCGTCACCTTCAGCTTTTTGGCCTTCTCCCAATGCCCTAGGTTGCTATATGTAAAGGCGAGTCTGGCCATGCTGGTCAAGGTATCTGGATGCTCTTCGCCAAGTACCTCCTTGAACGTCTCCATGACCTGCACCTTCAGCTTTTCGGCCTCCGTCCATCGGCCCTGGTTGCAGTATGTCGATGCAAGGCCAGCCATGCTAGTTAAGGTAGAGGGATGGTCGATTCCGCATGTTTTTTCCATTCCGTTTCTGATCCGCACTCGCAGCACTTCTGATTCCTTAAATTCTTTTAACTCATCTAAAAGATCTGCAAAGATGCTGCATAAGGTAAGTACTGTAAAATGGAGCTCTCCAAACTCTTGCGTCATATCACCAATCTCTCTTTCGTACTCTTTCCGGGCTTCCTCCAGTTTTGGCAACCCGCGTGCTCGATATTCATGAATAAAGTCGGCCCAAATAATTCTTTGGAAACTCCTCAGCCTCGCGCTCTTCAAAGTGACAGGTTGTACTGCTTCTTGTTCAACCTTCAGATCGTCGAGACATTTGTTGCTTTTTTCTAGCCACATACGACATTTATTTGCATCTGACTTAACCCCAAATCCAACCTGATAACAAAAGGCAATCTGAAAGGCAATGTGAGCGGCAAAAGGTTGATCTTGATTCTCGGTGTAGTGCTTTTCGAGGTTGTCTCTAATATGTATCCGCACACGATAGTCGGTTGTCATGAGGCTGGCAAGATTTTCCGCAATCTTGAATATATAAACGCTGATAAGCTAGGTTGTTTTGCAGTAATATGGAAATCGACTGATAATTACCTGGAAATCTGCATGCGTTGGGAGTTTGGTCATTGTTTCACACGGTGCTGCATTTGAGAGTTGTAATGTAATTCTAAATATCTTAGCTAATGTTTCGTTTAACATGACTGGTAAAGCTCACCGTTCTTGGCTGAGAATGCCGACTAGTTTCTCAATATCAGATGTCCGTTTTTCTGGGTTAAGAGGCAGAGTCAAGCTGAAAAATTCTTGCAGACGAATTCTTTGTTCAGTATTCCAGGCTGACTGTGATTCTATAAGTCGAGTGGCAATATGTTGTACTTGATCGTCGTCTTTTAACTGTTCAAGGAACGTGCGAGGACCCGGGAGCGCGTCGAAGGAAATGAACCCAGTCGCACCTTTTGCAGCTGTTTGGGAAATTTCTGGCAGGCTGCTTCCAAACAGAACCCAAAGACACACCATGCCAAAAGAGTACACATCAGTCTTTTTGGCTCCAAGAACTTCAAACTCCCCGAAATGATGCTCGGGAGCATTCCAAGGTCTTGACTTTGGCAAAACAATTCCCAGGCTCCGGTCTTCGCTTGTTATTAGAGTGGAATACCCGAAATCGGCGACCTTCACTGTCGTCTTGCCGGTAGCTTCTTTGAAAACTAGCACATTTTGGGGCTTGATATCGCCGTGAATCACGCCTGTGTCTTTGTTAGATTGTAAGCCAATAATCTTTTGGAATCACAAACCATATGCATGCAAAGTCATGATAGCACTTCCAATGTCGGCACAGATTTGGAGCCGGTCTTCAGTGGACATTTTCATACCCTCACTCGCAGTGAAGAACTGTTGTAGATCCCAGGCCGCTTTCTCAAAGACCAGCACAGGGACAGCTTTCTCAGTAATGGGCTTGATTTCCCAGCAAATGCCCTCCAAGTTGACTATATTTGGGTGATTCTGGATAGCTGGTTGACTCAAAATCAATACCTCCGACATCAAGGGTAAAAGGCCCATGTCTGTATCTCTAGAGTCGTGAAACCGCTTGAATGCCAGAGGGATGTCCGTGGTGAATGTTGACTGGCTTACCGTACTGGAGCCACCCTCACCGAGATTATCGAGAGCAGATTGCCAAGAAATGGGGAGGTAATCGACTTTGCATTTCTGGACGATTGAAAGAAATGCGATCAGATCGCTTTGGAGGTAACCATTGGTGTGAGTCGTCGAGGCGGAGTAGCGGGTAAAAATTCCATCGGAGTGAGATACCAGCGTTGAAAACATGGTGTATGTACTTGGGCGGGGTGCAAAGCTGCGGCAAGTCGAGTGTAAGTAGAAAGATTGCACAATGATAATGCGTAGTCTTATAATATTTATGCGGTTAGCCTCTGCCTCCAGGATACACAAGAGTGACAAGGCCTACAATACACGAGACAACGAAATTATAAATACCTAACAATGATCACAGAGCGGTGTTCTCAATCGTCCTTTACGTCCGGGATATCTTAGGACGGGCGCCGTCCGTCCGAGTCAGGACGGCGACGGACGGATAAGACGGCCGGGAACGCCATGTTGCAGCTCCGGTAGTCCCTGGCAGTTTGTTAGTATGTTTTAATCACTATGCATACACTCTAACTAGAGTATGACAGTGTCCAATTTCCCCTCCCCCCTCCGGGCAGCCGGCTAGATGGGGGAGCTCCCCTTCTTTTCCATAAACAAACGGAAAACGCAGAACGTGGGTGACTGGTAGCGCACTGAAACAAAAGAAAAGGAAGTGAACGACTGCTAGCTACACTCTGCTCCACTGTGCTCAGCGGCGTGGGAACTTCCCGACCTCCGTGGCTGCCAGGAAGTCCATCACCGCTTTGTCACACGTCTCTAGCGAAAACGGCTCCGATATTTGCACGTGCCTGCACCTTCTCGCTTTCTAGCTGGTTTCTCGCCCGACTGCCTTCCACAGCTCCTGCTGCTCGTTCTTCCATTCTGCAGTGGCAGAATAGGTGCTCCCGCGTCTGGGCTGCCTTCCCGCACCACCAGCACAGATCATCATCTCGTCTCCCGAATCGCTTGAGGTACGGCGCTGTGGGTACATGCCTGCATTTCAGCTGGTAGTACCGTGAGGCATGAGACTTGTCCCTGGAAGTCCCCAGCAGATACTTTTTGACAACGAAATTCACAAGTAGTAAACGACATGAATCATACCAAACTTCAGATTTACTCATAATATGTACTGCAAACTCTATCCATTACCGTTGGTTCACTCAGCTCTAGTCTCATAGAACACCTAGATGCTTACTATCCGCCGAAGACAGTGAATATCGGCCGGGGACGGAAGATATCGACCGGGAACAGTGTTTTCGCCATCCCCGGCTGCTAGGGAAGATAATTGGGAACACTATCCCCGAGTGTGTCATATGGAAACTCTTGTTCGCTGCTACTCGATTAGAGTTTTAATGCATGCAGTAGGCAAGACTGTGCAAGCAGAATGGTGAAACATTCACCTTATAGATATTACCACTAACAGGAGGCAGCTCACATCATTGGTGCCAAGACGGCACAATAGGACACCTCACTTGCGGCGGTATCTCATGCACATGTACAAGCGACTAGGCTGCCGCTACCTTTGCCACCCTGTTGCGAAACTTAGTTTTTATTTGTATTAATACACCACTTGGACTGAACTTATTCGCTAGCTGTATTCCCCTCATCCTGGCGGGCTGGGTCGTAGGAAACCACATACTTTTTAAGTGAAATAGAGCGACCAATCCAGCCAGATTCAAATTATTATAGCGCTGCAGATAGCATATGCAACCGCAATGGCGGTATTTTATTCGCCTTGAGTGCTATACAGTTTCATATGTTAGTTACGCCATGCAGTTCAGCAAGTCTAGCTGCAGTGCCACAATACTCTAATTTGTAATGCCTTCCAGACGCACTCATCAAGTGAGTTCGGCTATTACCGGGTGTATTTGTGGTCTCTCGTGTGCATATTGTTACTATTGATGGTCAGTGTTCCGAAGCGGCCAGTCCGGCCAGAGCAGGGCATCATCTAGGCCGGACTATGCCAAGGCCGGCAACGAAATTCTTGACCCAGGCCAGCCGCAGATCTGCCAGACTTGACCTAATCGGTCTGCAGATATCTGGCGGTCAGCGATGCAGGAATGCATGACAATGTGATTTAGAGTGTACCCGCTCATAGTGTTGGGTGCCGACATGAAGTTGCCGCCGTATATATTCAGATATACGAGAATAGCTGACGATCGACATACATATACAGACATATTACGGGCGACTGCAGGCAAGCATGGTTCTGACAGGTCTGCAGATATCTGCAGGCCAACCCAGGCTTTAGGGAGAATGGACTAAGCCGGCCCAGGTCGACGGCAGTGATGTCAACCGTCTCGTCCGACGGCCGTCGACGGCGGTCCGACCGAGATGCCTCCGGGGCGGACGGAACCGCGCTAACGCTATCTGCCCCCTTCCAAGCTTGATAGAGACGGCTGGACGGCCGGCCGAGATCCACCGTCCCCGGTCGACATCCACTATCCAGGCTGCACCAGGTATTTCGGTGTTTTACATGGTTTGATATGAACGAAGCAGCGGTACTGGATAGAGTTTACTTTACATAGTGTGGGTAAATTCGAGGTTTTGTATAATTCAACTCGTTTTACTACTTGTGAATTTCATTATCCACGGATATCTGTGGGAACTGCCTGGGACGGCAAGTGGCGTCGCTGGCCGTCACTTTCGTCCGTCCCCATCTTGGCTCGGACGGACGGGACAGTTGACATCATTGGTCGGCGGCGGCCTTAGTTAGGGTGGCCTGTATCTGGCCGGTCTGTTAATCTACAGTCCGGTTGGCGGCCGGCCTGGCCGCTTCGGAATACTGTTGATAGTCGATTGACTTGATTGATCTCTCGAGGGCCCAAGATCCGTACGTATAGGCTCCCATATGCGTACGCGTATGCACTATCTCCATGAGCCGCGCCACCCTGATCCTGATACAAGCCATCAATCGGAGGCTGTGACTGACGATCTAGGTACATATGCAACACACGTGACGCTATAACATTTCAAAAATGGTGGTAACCAGTAATTATTGTTTGAAATTTGGATCGTACCTATTACATGTATTGGCTTTTTGTTTGGGGACAGATGTGTGCGCTAGCGGAGCAAGCCTAAAGTGATATTTTAGTTAGAAGGTGTAATAAATTATACAACGTGAGAAACACTCCTTCATTGCGGCTGCTGTGGTTGGCCTGCAGAAATCAATGTGATATCGCCAGCGGTTATTAATATAATAGTAGGGAAAGTAAAAAATCCGTCTACAACATCATTGGAGTAGTGAGCCCCATCGAGTCGGATTACTACAGTTACCCCCATGTATGCTATTCAGCCTTCGATGTATGAGAGTTACTTCGATAGGGATGGAAACAACCTACGTACCTCCCGAAATTTGAGGCCTGATGCTATCATCCAGTCATCGGCAGGATATATGAAGATCAGGGCCCGACCAGGCGACTGAAGGTGACTGTCGGGTTGGTGTTTCTGATTAACCACTCTTATTGCAATAATTTTGCTTAGAATACTATCATGTAGGCTCTCACATCATTACATCATCAAGTGGACAAACTATATTGCTGTGGACGTGCAATTGTTGTGGTTTGTGAGCATGTTGGAAGTGGTCACTCGGTCACAGTCATCACTCGCATCATGAGAGCATCACTCGAAAGGCCCTAACATATTTTTGAATATGTATCGCCACCCTTTGTAAAGTTTATGAGCTTCAGTTGGGCTGCTGGAGAGTAACTGGACTGATGGGGATTATGATATCATCGGGCTGACGGTTATTTAGGGCTTAGCTGGATATTGCAGCTGAGTACGCATGCATGCGTATAAGGCATACATAGAATGCCGCATATAAGAGCATACAAACCCCCCACAGATAGAAAGGATCAAGGTTCTCTATCAACACTATTTTAACACATGTTGTTATTATAGTCTAGAACGAAGTCTAGAGAGTTTTCTAAGAGTTTTTGGAGTCACCGATACACCTCTGCATAAATTCTCACTCACGCCACTTGCTACGTTGTATGTTGCATAAATAGATCTCAGCTCTCATACGGGCTGACTGGGCTGGCTCTGATACGGGCTGACGGAGCTCAGCCGTCTTTACATTTAGATGAGTACGTGTTCGTACCGTATATATATGGCTTTGTGGCCCTCTTAGAAAGTATAATTAAAGCTTCTAGCAATCAGTATTTCAACAGGTTATGAGCCCGGTTATCGCTACTATCTAAAGTCTCACGATCTTTCCTAGGATCTCTTTCACGATCACCAAAAGAGCCTCAAGAACCCTAAACCTCGTCACTGTAGCAACAACCGCATAAACAGCACTAAGACTCAACACCATCATGAGCCATCTCCATGATCTCACAATGACTTCCTCAACACTCCACCTCAGGGGCTGCTCTCCTCACCCAACGTGGCGGCAATCGTGGCCAGGGCAAAGGCCAAGGATGTGGTGGATGCGGTGGACGCGGTGGACACGGAGAAAGCAGTCAAAGCAGAGATAGCCACGGACATGGGCAACAGAGTAAGTGCACCTATTGCAAAATTAACAGCCATACTACAGATGCATGCAGAAAACGGAAACGCGCTCAGGAGGGAGGAAACAGCGGAGGAAGTGATGAGCGCATTTGCTACCAGTGCGGGCTTCCAGACCATATCAAAGTCAATTGTGTCACCTAGAAATGTGTAAGGGAGTGGTAGAGAGTGAAGACAGCCACCGCTACAGCAGCTCTCGCTACAGCCGGAGACTGCGATCCCCTTTGACTAACTGCTCGTGCTCTTACCGCCGCTGCCACTCCGAACTTCTCAATGTTCAAAAAGCTCTCATTTCCTATAGTAATCGAACTTGGAGACAACAATTCAGTCACCGCTAAGCATTACGGTTTCGTTGATGTCATACAGGGCTACCAAGTCGAAACTCTCCATACTCCTACTTTTCAACTTTCCCTCCTTCAATCAACCAATTAGATTTGGTGGGCATACGACTATATTTCGGAACGGAAAATTCTCCTCTACAATCGAGTCTTCAGAGGTACACTCTCTGCATCCTGGCCAAGCACATGCAAAGGATCATTAGAATGCCAGTCAAGCACACTACGAAGCGCCATATGAGATGCTGCATGGATTTAACAAACCTACGCACGATGCGGCCAGCAACGAAATATCGTATCAAGCTCCTATCCACAACCTATGTCACTTCGGATAGTACGCCAGCAGACTCATCCCCAAAGTACAACGCCGAGGCAAATTCGGCCCAAGGTCAAAGCTCTGCATGATGGCATGGAAGCAATGAGATTGATATCGATGTTTGGACTACTAGAAGACAAGGAATATATTGAGGAAATAGATACCGGAGAGGAGCCTCTCCGAGGACAACATAGTCAACCTACGTAGTTAGAAAACGCCCACAGCCGGCGCCTCGGCAGAGAGGATACGACTGCCCAGCGTTTGCGGCAGAAGCAGAACGCATCGCCCACAGCCGGCGCCTCCGTAGAGAGGATCAGACTGCCCAGCGATTGGCGGCAGAAGCAGAACGCATCGCCCACAGCCGGCGCCTCCGCAGAGAGGATCAGACTGCCCAGCGATTGGCGGCAGAAGCAGAACGCATCGCCCACAGACGGCGCCTCCGCAGAGAGAATCAGACTGCTCAGCGTTCGGCAGCAGAAGCAGAAAACGCCCACAGCCGGCGCCTCCGCAGAGAGGATCAGACTGCCTAGCGTTCGGCAGCAGAAGCAGAACGCATCGCCCACAGCCGGCACCTCGGCAGAGAGGATCAGACTGCTCAGCGTTCGGCAGCAGA
>Ga0307515_10011474_pt1 | contig 16818 bp, 8 predicted proteins | sample 17_EM_MG_FD_194513 | JGI IMG/M metagenome (GOLD analysis project Ga0307515, IMG submission 194513) | Populus trichocarpa ectomycorrhiza microbial communities from riparian zone in the Pacific Northwest, United States - 17_EM | ecosystem: Host-associated > Plants > Roots > Unclassified | place... | reverse complement strand
CCGGCCTCGCACACAGCATCTTCTCGGCGACCTATCGCGTGTTCGGCGATCTCGTCGTGCATTACTATCCGACGCTCGTCCCGCGCTATCCGCCGGTCGAGGCGGTGGTCGATACGTCGTATCTTCAGGAGCTCGCCGCCGCCGCGCCCGCGCCGGCCGCCGAGGTGCCGGTCTACACCGCCGCGGATCCCGCCAGCGACGCCGACAAGGAGGTGGTCGGCCGCAAGAACTGGAACATCAACTTCGGCAGTGGCAGTGATCGGCTCACCGGCGACGCCGCGAAGCTGCTCGACGAGCTCTATGCCCAGCTGGTCGTGACCCGCACGATCGTCGAGATCAATGGCCACACCGACGCCGACGGCGATGCCGAGGTCAACCGCGAGCTGTCGCGGCGGCGCGCCCTGGCGGTCCGCGACTACATGGTCAAGCGCTCGCCGGTGAGCTTCCCCGAGGCGCGATTCCGGGTGATGGGGTTTGGCGAGGACTCGCCGCTCGTGGCCAACGACAGCGCGGCCGGCAAGGCGAAGAACCGGCGGGTCGAGATCGTCATGCGTACCAGGTGACTCCCATGGTCATGCCAAACACCATATTCCAGCAAGTGACCGACGCGCTGCGTCCGAACCGGCGAATCGCGCGGCCGATCCATGTCGGCTACGCGGTCGCGAGCGCGGCGGTGTTCGGCGCCGCGTGGAGCCTGTCGTCCGGCGCGGTCCCGTCTCCGGCCGGAGTCGCGGCGGCGCTCGCGCGGCTGTGGACCGAGCACGGGCTGTTCGACGCGCTGGCGGCGAGCTTCGTGCTCAACGCGCAGGCGATCGCATGGACCACCGCGATCGCGCTCGGCCTCGCCTACCTCACGGTGGTGCCCGCGGTGCGGCCGCTCGCGGCGGCGATCTCCAAGCTGAGGTTCACCGGGCTGGTCGGCTGGGCGTTCGTGTTCACGCTGTGGGCCCGCGACGGGCACCAGCTGAAGCTGTGGATGCTGGTGTTTGGCATGGCGCCGTTCTTCGTGACCGCGATGACGGCGGTGGTCGCCGAGCTTCCCCGGGAGCGCTTCGATCACGCGCGCACGCTCGGCCTGACCGAGTGGCGCGTGGTGTGGGAGGTGGTGATTCGCGGCACCGCCGATCAGGCGCTCGAGGCGCTGCGCCAGAACGCGGCGATGGGCTGGATGGCGCTGACCATGGTGGAGGGCCTGGTGCGCTCCGAGGGTGGGATCGGCGCGCTGATGTTGAACGAGAACAAGCACCTCGATCTCGACGGCGTGTTCGCGCTGATCGCCGTGGTGCTGGCGGTCGGTATTGCGCAGGACGCAGCGCTCGGCTGGTTGCGCCGCGCCGCGTGTCCCCATGTCCAGCGGAGCAAGCCATGACCCATCTCCACGAGCGACGCGATACGCTGATCAAGCTCGAGGGTGTGCACGCCGAGCGCGGTGATCAGCTCGTGCTGCGCGATATCGACGCCGAGATCAAGGACGTGGTGCGCCCCGACGTGGCCGATCAGGGCCAGGTCGTCGGCGTGCTGGGCCCGTCGGGCGCCGGCAAGACCACGCTGCTGCGGCTGCTCGCCGGGCTCGACGCGCCGAGCCGCGGCCGCGTGCTGATCGGCGACGCGCTGCAGCCGGCCCGCGCCGGCATGGTCGGCGTCGTGTTTCAGCACTATCCGCTGTTCGAGCATCGCAGCGTGCTCGGCAACCTGGTGGTCGCGGCGCGCCGCGGCGGGGCCGCCACCGCGGACGCCAGGGCCCGGGCGCTGCTCGAGCGCTTCGGGCTGGGCGACCGCGCCGGCGCGTGGCCGGGCGAGCTCAGCGGCGGCCAGCGCCAGCGCGTCGCGATCCTCCAGCAGCTGTTGTGCGGTCACACCTACCTGGTGATGGACGAGCCGTTCTCCGGACTCGATCCGCTCAACAAGCAGCACGCCTGCGAGCTGATCGCGGAGGTCTCGATGATGCACGAGCGCAATACCATCGTGATCGTCACTCACGACATCCGCGAGGCAGTCAAGGTGTCCGATACGCTGTGGCTGATCGGCCGCGATCGGGCGGCGTCCGGCGAGCCGGTCCCGGGCAGCCACATCGTCGAGACCTACAACCTGATCGAGCGCGACCTGGCGTGGCAGCCGGGGATCGAGCGCACCCCCGCGTTCGAGACCTTCGTTCGCGAGGTCGAGGACCGGTTTCGCAGCCTGTGAGGGAAGCCATGATGAACAGACCACGACCCTGGATCCAGCACATGCGGCGCGCGCTGACCTCGCCGGGCAACCTGCTCGCCGCTGCCGGCGCGGTCCTGGCGTCCGCCGTGACGTGGAATCCGCTGCCGCTCATCCTCTACGGGCTGGGCGAGCCGGTGTGGCTCTACGCCGCGACGACCTCGGGCCGCTACGCGCGTCAGGTCCGCGACGAGCGGCACAGCGCCGCGCACGACGACAGCCGCCGCGAGGTGGCGTGGCGAGCGCAACAGCTGGCGTGGCTGGTGGCCGCGACGCCGTGCGGGTCATGGATCCGACGCGGTCAGCTCCCGGACTACGCCGCCGGCCACGCCCGGGTGGCCGCGATGCGAGATCAGGCCGAGCGCATCGTCGAGCACCGCGACGACGCGGCCAGCTCGCTCGAGCACGACCTCGTCGCGCGCCTGGACGACCTGCTGCGCGCCTACCTCGTGATGGCGATCGAGCGCCTGGTGTTTCATTGCGCGCTGGCCAGGATCTATCCTCAGCTGCCCGCGCCCCCGGCGCCGCCGCCGGCGCTGCTCGGTCGGATCAAGCGCGCGCTGGTCGCCCGGCAGGAGCCAGCGCCCGCGGCCCCGGTGGGAGCGCCCGCGGCCCCGGTGGGAGCGCCCGCGGACACCGCGTTCGTGGCGCTCGCCGACGCCGAGCGCGAGATCCGCGACAAGCTGGCCGGCTTCGCGCGCGACCTCGCGCGCCGGCCGGAACACCACGAGGTCTACCGGCCGATGATCGAGCTCCTCGAGAGCCGGCTCGGCGAGCTGGCCGCGCGCGGTGAGAACGACCTTGCGATGACCGCCCAGCTCGAGGTCCTGCCGGATCAGATGGAGATCATCCTGAACAAGCTGGCGACCCCCCAGGGCGACGTTGGCGAGGTCATCGGCGACGTCAAGCTGCTGCTCGAGCAGACCGATGACACGCTGCGGCTAGCCGAGGATATCCGGATCGCGGAGCGGCCGATCCTCGCGCACAACTGATCTCCAGCTCGCGCTGGCCAGAAGCCTCGAGCAAGACGCCGCGCAGGTGCCCGCGAACGAGTGAGTCGTGAATCCAGTGATTGGTGCGGCCGTGTGCGATATCAGCGCGGCCAATCCCGTCGAGCGGGATTCGCATCGGCTGACGGGGCACACTGCCCCGCAGCCTCGGTGTCGGCGACGTCGCGACCGAGCGACGCGACCGCCCGGTAGGCGTGGTTCAGCGTTCGGGGCACAATGCCTCATTCGGGGCGCTCTCATTTACGCAATGGCGGCTACGATTGTTCGGTGAGTATGGACCGGCTGAATCGTCTGCATCTCTCTGAATACTGTAATCGCAGGCACAGCCGTGCAACAGCGCAATCTGCGATTGTGTGGCCTCTCACCAGCCGTCATTGTCTTCGACGCCGCTGGCGATGAGTAGCGTTGCAGTTCTGCAGGTCGCAGATGTCAAACGACATCATGTTAAAAAGCTATTGTTATCGGACAGAGCTATCGCGCGGCGCTCGTGTGCAAGATTGTCCCGCCTGGCAAGAGCGAAGAGATAACAAGAGAAGAAGGAGGCAGCAGATGAGCAGTCCGATTCGTAGTAGAGTCCGTAGTCAAGCCAAGCTGTTGGCGGTGTGCAGCGGTGTCATCCTGTCCGGAGGTATCGGCGTGGGATGCGCCGCGGATCCCGGTGACGAGGAGCCGGTGACGTTCAGCGCCACCGAGCAAGATTTGACCGCTGTCGCCGGCGATCCCCTGCCCGGGATCACCGCAGCGGACTTTGCCGCGGCAAAGGACGCGTTCGCCACCGTGGAGGAGCTGGACGACGGCCTCGGGCCGATCTTCAACGAGAAGGCCTGCGGCAACTGCCATACCCAGGGCGCGATCGGCGGCGCCGGCGTCCAGATCGAGCGCCGGTTCGGCCGATTCACCTCCGCCGGAACGTTCGATGACCTCGCGAACAAGGGCGGCTCGCTGCGCCAGCTGTCCACGGTGGGCTCGTTCACCGGCCTGGGTGGCCAGCGCTGCACCGTTCCGCTCGAGGTCGAGCCCGCCGAGGCGACCGTGCGCAACGTCGGACGTCTGACCACGCCGCTGTTCGGCGCCGGGCTCGTCGAGACGATTCCGGACTCGGTCATCGCGGCGAACGCCAGCGCGCAGCCGGCCTCGGTGCGCGGCATCGTCAGTCGCGTCCGGGTCCTGCTGGGGAACCCGGCGGATCCGGCGCAGGCCATCGGCGCGACGCGCACGGGGCGCTTCGGCTGGAAGGCCGGTATTGCCACACTCACTCAGTTCTCTGCCGATGCCTATCTGAACGAGATGGGGATCACCACGCAGCACTGCGTCGGCGGTGCGTCGGTCACCACGTTCGCCACGGAGTCGAAGCCCAACGGGATCGCGCAGCCCGCAGGCTGCGACGACCGCGGGCCCGGCGGACCCGGAATTCCGGCCGGGACCGACGACGGCGTGGGCAGCTGCGCAGGTGGGCTGACCGAGATCCAGGACGACGTCGAGCTGTTTGCGGACTTCATGACGTTCCTGGCACCGGCGCCGCGCCTGCCCATCGATCCGAACGTCAACCTCCAGGGAGGCACGGTGTTCAACGCCATCGGTTGCGCCCAGTGCCACCTCTTGAAGGACTACGTCACGCCCGCGCACCCGGCGAACGGCGTCCCCGGCAACTTCACGTTCCGGCCGCGCTCGGACTTCCTGCTGCACGACATCGGCACCGGCGACATGATCGGCAACCCGGGTGACTCGCAGGCGACCACCCGGCTGATCCGGACCGCGCCGCTGTGGGGCCTCCACCACCGCACGAAGCTCCTCCACGATGGCCGCGCGTCGACCATCGAGCAGGCGATCTCGTTCCACGCCGGTCAGGCCACCGCGGCGCGCAACGCGTTCAACTCGCTCGGCACGTCGGACCGGAATGCGATGCTGGCCGCGATGCGGTCGGACTGATCTGGCTCTCGCATACCTGGTGTTCTGACTGCAGCGCTCACGCCATGTCATGGTGTGAGCGCTGTGCTCGTTTCGGGCTCCCGGGAGTCACCGGTCGAGCCACACTGTGACGAGCTGGGTCACTTCGATGTCCGGCCCCGCGCGTAGACGCTGCTCGAAGGTCTTGCCGGCGAGGCGCTCGCCGGCGAGCGGAACGCGCAATCGCTGCGCCCTGGGCGGTGAGCGACGCAAGACCAGCGCGGCGGGAGGGTGATCAGACGGGTGGGTCCTGACGTCGTGGACGTGGATCGTTCCTTGCTCTCCAACCGCGGCAATGACCATCGACCGAAGCGCACCTGCGGGCACACCGTCCCGATGCAGCGGTCCGGGCTGGCGTTGCGTGTACCCGCGCCTCGCCGCCGTCGTGGTCGGCGTGGCCGCGTGCGTGGCTGCGCCGTCGTTCGCCGCTGCCGATGCCCCGGACGAGCTGCCAGGTCCGCTGCGCGTCGTCGACGCCGTGCGGATCGCGAAGCAGCACCGCGCCGAGGTGATCGCGGCCCGCGCCCGCGCCCGCGCCGCGGCGGAGCGGCCGGCGATCGTGTCGGCGCTCGACGATCCCGAGGTCTTCTCGTCGATCGATCATCTGCCGTTCATGGGCGGCGGCGCCGACCTCAGCCTCGCGATCGAGCAGCGGTTCCCGCTGTCGGGGATCCGCGGCCATCGCCGCAGCGCGGCGGAAGCGGACGCGCGGCGCGCGCTCGCCGAGGTCGATCGCGCCGGACTCGATGTCGAGCTCCAGGCCGCCGCGGCGTTCTGGATGCTCGCCGAGCTGCGCGAGCGCGCCAGGTTGCTCGACGATCAGCGCGCGCTGGCCGACCAGATGGCCGCCGCCGCGATGGCGCGGTTCTCGACCAGCGCCGGGATGCAGGCCGAGGTCCTGCGCGCCCAGCTCGAGGTCGAGCGGTTCGCCGGTGAGCAGCGCGCCATCGTCGCCGAGCTCCGCGGGGCGGAGGCCATGCTCGACGCGAGCCTCGCGCGCCCTGCCGACGCGCCGATCCCCGAGCTCGACGCCACGGCGCCCGACGCGGAGCCGGCTCCGGCGGCGGCGATCGCGAGCGCGGCGATCGCGAACCGGCCGGAGCTGCGCGCCGGCCACGCCGAGATCGCGCGCGCCGAGGCCGAGGTCTCGGTGATGCGATCGATGTACGCGCCGATGGCGATGGTGCGGACCGGCCCGTCCTACACGATGGCCGACGGCGCGGGCTGGATGGTGATGGTCGGCGTCAGCATCCCGCTGTGGCGCGGCAAGCTGCGCGCCGGCGTGAACGAGGCGCGCGCGATGGCCGACATGGCCAGCGCCGATCTCGACGCGATGCGACGGATGATCAGCGGCGAGGCCAGCGCTGCCCGTGAGCGGGTCGCGGCGGCGCGCGCCCGGTATCTCGCGCTGCGCGACAACATCGTCCCACGCGCGAGGGAGGCGATCGCGCCGGCGCTCACCGCGTACGCCGCGAGCCAGACCCCGCTGGTGAGCGCGATCGAAGCTGCCCAGGCCCTGTGGGAGTCGCAGCGCGAGCTCGCCATGGCACGCACCGAGCTCGGACTCGCGTGGGCGCGCCTGAATCGCACGACCGGAGAGACCCCATGACCACCGACGCTGCCACGAGCCCACCCGTCACGACCCCATCGGATCTCGGCAGCGCACTGCTGCAGCGCCGGCGCCACCGCCGGGCGGCGCCGTATGTCGTCGCGCTGGTCGCTGGCGGCGCGGGCTTGCTCGCCGGAACCCAGCTCCGCGGATCATCAGCCACCGCGCCACCGGCCGCGGCTCCGGCAGGGGACATGGCGGGCATGGCCGGCATGCCCGGGATGGAGAGCGGCCCGCCGGCACCTCCCGGCGCGGGTTCGCAGGCGGTCTACATCTCGCCGGCGCGCCAGCAGCTCGTCGGTGTGCGCAGCGCGCCGGTCGGCCGCCAGCGGGTCGAAGGCAGCGTGCGCACGGTCGGCAGGCTCGCCTACGACGAGACCCGGACCGCGCAGATCCACACGCGCGTGTCCGGATGGGTCGAGCAACTCTACGTCGATTATGTCGGCAAGCCGGTGCGGCGCGGTCAGCCGCTGTTCGCGGTGTACAGCCCCGATCTCGCCACGGCGCAGGCCGACTACCTGGTCGCGCGGAACGCGCGGCAGAAGCTCGCCGACAACGCGAACGGCGACCTCCGCGCCGGCGCCGATGCGCTGCTCCAGGCGTCGCGCGATCGGATGCGGCGGTGGAGCGTCACCGACGAGCAGATCGCCGAGCTCGACCGGACCGGTCAACCGTCGCGCACCGTCGCGATCGCGTCGCCGTTCGATGGCATCGTGGTCGAGAAGGACGCGATCGCCGGTCAGTACGTGACCCCGGAGATGACCGCGTTCAAGCTCGCCGATCTGTCCGCGATCTGGGCGATCGGGCAGGTGTTCGAGTACGAGGCCGCGCGGCTCCACATCGGCGACGCGGTCGAGGTCGAGTTCCCCTACGGCCAGGCCACCAGGCGCACGGCCAAGATCGACTTCATCTATCCCGACGTCGATCCGCAGACCCGGCGCGTCCGGTTCCGCGCCACGCTCGATAACCGCGACCACATGCTCAAGCCGGACACCTACGTGAATGTGGTGTGGCACGGCGAGTCCATCGACCGGCTCGTGATCCCGAAGGAGGCCGTGATCGACACCGGCCCACGCAAGTACGCACTGCTGGCGCTGGCCAACGGCTACTTCGAGTCGCGCGATGTTCAGATCGGGCCGGCGGTCGGCGAGTTCTATCCGGTCATCTCCGGGGTCGCCGAGGGCGATCGGGTCGTGACCTCGGCACAGTTCCTCGTCGACTCCGAGACCAACCTCATGGCCGCGATGCAGGGCATGGCGATGGCGATGCCCGGCATGGACATGCCCGGCATGGACATGGGCCAGCCCGCTCCCAGGCCGGCCGGCGGCTCCGCCGCGATGCCCGGCATGGACATGAGCCAGCCCGGCGCCATGGACCACGCGCACCGCGGCCACGCGGGCTCGGCATCCGCCGGTGGCGGCGGAAGCGCGGCCGCGATGCCGGCCATGCCGGGAATGTGAGGACGCCGTGATCAATCGACTCATCGAGTTCTCGGCGCGCAACGCGTTCCTGGTCGTGCTCCTGATCCTCGCGATCGCGGGCTCGGGGTACTGGGCGCTGCGGCGCACCCCGATCGACGCGATCCCGGACCTCTCGGACGTCCAGGTCATCATCATGACCGACTGGGAGGGCCGCAGCCCGACGCTGGTCGAGGACCAGGTCACGTACCCGATCGTCACGGCGCTGCTCTCGGCGCCGAAGGTCAAGGTGGTGCGCGGGTTCTCGTACTTCGACGTGTCGTTCGTGTACGTGATCTTCGAGGACGGCACCGACCCGTACTGGGCGCGCACGCGGGTGCTCGAGTACCTGAGCGCGCTGCAAGGCCGGCTGCCGGAGGGCGTCCGGGCGCAGCTCGGCCCCGACGCGAGCGGCGTGGGCTGGGGCTTCGAGTACGCGCTGGTCGACCGGACCGGGAAGCACGATCTCGCGCAGCTGCGGACGCTCAACGACTGGTACGTGCAGTACTGGTTGCGCAGCGTGCCCGGCGTCGCCGAGGTCGCGCCGTACGGCGGGTTCGTCAAGCAGTACCAGATCGAGATCGACCCGAACGCGCTGGCCGCGTTCGCGATCCCGCTCGACATGGTCGTCATGGCGGTGCGCAAGAGCAACAACGACGTCGGCGGCCGTGTCGTCGAGTGGAGCGGCCGCGAGTACATGGTTCGCGGCCAGGGCTATGTCACCAGCATCGCCGACCTCGAGCAGATCTCGCTCGGCGCACGCCCCGATGGCACGCCGATCCTGGTGCGCGACGTCGCGCGCGTCCACATCGGCCCCGAGATCCGGCGCGGGGTCGCCGACCTCAACGGCGAGGGCGACGTCGCCGCCGGCATCGTCGTGATCCGCCAGGGTGTCGATACCTACGGTGTGATCCAGAACCTCAAGCAGGTCATCAAGGACAAGGTCTCGCCCGCGCTGCCCGAGGGCGTCGAGCTCGTGACCACCTACGATCGCTCCGATCTGATCGAGCGCGCGATCGACACGCTGAAGGGCAAGCTGCTCGAAGAGATCCTGATCGTCTCGCTGGTGTGCATCGTGTTCCTCTGGCACCTGCGCAGCGCGCTGGTCGCGATCCTGACCCTGCCGCTGTCGATCCTGCTGTCGTTCGTCGCGATGCGCGCGCTCGGCATCGGCGCGAACCTCATGAGCCTGGGCGGGATCGCGATCGCGATCGGCGCGATGATCGACGCGGCGATCATCATGATCGAGAACGCCCACAAGCAGATCGAGCACGACACCAGCGGACGCCCGCGGCGCGAGATCCTGATCGAGGCGGCGCAGCAGGTCGGGCGCCCGCTGTTCTACTCGCTGCTGATCATCACGGTGTCGTTCCTGCCGATCTTCTCGCTCGAGGCGCAGGAGGGCCGGCTGTTCCATCCCCTCGCGTTCACCAAGACCTTCGCGATGGGCTTCGCGGCGCTGACCTCGGTCCTGATCGTGCCGTTCCTCATGGTCGCGTTCATCCGCGGCAAGATTCCGAAGGAGGACAAAAATCCGATCAACCGGCTGCTGATGCGCGTGTATCACCCGGTCGTCCGGTTCGTGCTCCGGCACCGGGCCGCGACGCTCGTCGCCGCGGCCGCGCTGCTCGCCGGGACGGTGCCGATCTACCTGCGGCTCGGCTCGGAGTTCATGCCGCCGCTCTACGAGGGCACGATCCTCTACATGCCGACGACCCTGCCGGGCGCGTCGATCGAGACCGCGCGGCAGGCCCTGCAGCTGTCCGACAAGCTGATCATGCAGCTGCCCGAGGTCGCGTCGGTCTCGGGCAAGGCGGGTCGCGCGCTGTCGGCCACCGATCCCGCGCCGCCCGAGATGTTCGAGACCGTGATCAACCTCAAGCCCGAGTCGCAGTGGCGGCCCGGCATGACCCAGGACAAGCTGATCGCCGAGCTCGACCGCACCGTGCGGATCCCCGGCGTCGCGAACGCGTGGACGATGCCGATCAAGGCGCGCACCGACATGCTGTCGACCGGGATCCGGACGCCGGTCGGGATCAAGGTCTTCGGACCCGAGCTCGCGAAGATCAACGACATCGGGGCGCAGATCGAGACCGCGCTCGGCCCGGTCGCCGGGACGCGCAACGTGTTCGCCGAGCGGGTCACGGGCGGCTACTACCTCGACTTCAAGATCAAGCGCGATCAGATCGCGCGCTACAACCTGAGCGTCGCCGACGTCGAGATGGTGATCGAGTCGGCGATCGGCGGCGCGAACGTCACGACGACGATCGAGGGCCGCGAGCGCTACCCGGTCAACGTCCGCTACCTGCGCGATCACCGCAGCGACCTCGACGCGATCCGCCGCACGCTGATCGCGACGCCCGCCGGCGCGCAGATCCCGCTCGAGCAGGTCGCCGACATCTCCACGTCGACCGGCCCGACGGTGCTCCGCACCGAGCAGGCCCAGCTGCTCGGCTACGTCTACATCGACGTCGGCGATCGCGACCTCGGCAGCTACGTCGCCGACGCCAAGGCGGCGGTCGCCAGGTCGGTGAAGCTTCTGCCCGGCTACACGCTCGAGTGGAGCGGCCAGTACGAGTACATGCAGCGCGCGGGCGAGCGGCTCCAGATCGTCATCCCGATCACGCTCGGGCTGGTGATCGTGCTGCTCTACCTGAACACCCGCAGGGCGAGCAAGGTCGGCATCGTGCTGCTCGCGGTGCCGTTCTCGCTGGTCGGCGCGTTCTGGCTGCTCTGGCTGCTCGGCTACAACCTCAGCGTCGCGGTGTGGGTCGGGATCATCGCGCTCGCCGGCGTCGACGCCGAGACCGGGGTGGTGATGCTGCTCTACCTCGACCAGGCCTACGAGCGGTTCAAGGCCGAGGGCCGGATGCGCAACCGGGCCGACCTGCAGGAGGCCGTGGAGGACGGCGCGGTCAAGCGCATCCGCCCCAAGATGATGACGGTGCTGGCGATCCTCCTGGGCCTGCTCCCGATCATGTGGAGCCATGGCGCCGGCGCCGACGTGATGAAGCGGATCGCCACGCCGATGGTCGGCGGCGTGATCACGTCGTTCCTCCTCGAGCTCCTCATCTATCCCGTCATCTTCACGGTGTGGAAGACGCGCGAGGTTCGGCGCACGGCGATGCCGGGCGAGTCCGCACAGGTCACGGCGACCGCGCGCATCCGTACGAGCCGCTGATCGCCGCGCGCGCTGCGGCACCAAGGCCAGGACCGCTGCACGGTGTGACTGCGCCGGTCACGCTGTGACCGAGCCGGTCGTGATCGATCGGATCTGTTCGCCGACGCCGTGACCTGCGGTGCGACGCGCAATTCCCGCAGGCTGGGCCCGATTCCTCGGCCACAACGCAGTCGGTGCGCGAATCGCGGTCGTTCCCCCAGGCATACCCCGTGCTTGCTCGTCCGCTTACCGAGTGGCTGGCGCTCGAGCGTGTCTGCAAGAGAGGGCAAGCATCATGGTGCGAGAGGTTGCAGGTTCCGGGTTCGTCACGGCGGAGGAGGAGATCGCGGCGTGGCTCATCGACCGGCTCGCCGAGCGGCTCGCCGTCGCCCGCGAGTCGATCGATCCGCGAGAGCCGTTCGCGAGCTATGGCCTCACGTCGCGCGAGGCGGTCGTGCTGTCGGGAGAGCTCGAGGACTGGCTCCACCGCACGCTGTCGCCGACCCTGGTGTGGGACCACCCGACGATCGAGTCACTCGCCAGGTTCCTCGCCGGCGATGCGGCGCCGGCGCCGATCACGGTACCGCACGGGTCGTCGGGCCGCGGTGCCGCCGAGCCGATCGCGATCGTCGGCCTCGGCTGTCGCTTTCCGGGCGCGCCGGACCCCGACGCGTTCTGGAACCTCCTCCGATCCGGTGGCGACGCGATCTGCGAGGTGCCGGCGGACCGCTGGGACGCCAGCGCGTTCTACGACCCCGATCCTGCGACGCCCGGCACGACCACGACCAGGTCCGGCGGCTTCCTCGCCGAGATCGACGCATTCGAGCCGAGCTTCTTCTGCATCGCGCCGAAGGAGGCGAGCCACATGGACCCGCAGCAGCGGCTGCTGCTCGAGGTTACCTGGGAGGCGCTCGAGAACGCCGGGATCTCGCCGCAGTCGCTGTACGGCACCGCGACCGGCGTGTTCGCCGGGATCAGCACCAGCGACTACGCCGGGCTCGCGCTCTCGGATCCTTCGCACGTGGGTGCCTACGCGGGGACCGGCAACGCCCACAGCATCGCTGCGAACCGGCTGTCCTACCTGCTCGATCTGCGGGGCCCCAGCATGGCGATCGACACGGCGTGCTCGTCGTCGCTGGTGGCGGTGCACCTGGCGTGTCAGAGCCTCCACACCGGCGAATGCAACGTCGCGCTCGCGGCCGGGGTGAACGTCATCCTGACGCCGCAGCTCACGATCGCGTTCTCCAAGGCGGGCATGATGGCGGCGGACGGCCGGTGCAAGACGTTCGACGCCGCGGCCGATGGCTACGTGCGAGGCGAAGGCTGCGGCGTGGTGGTCCTCAAGCGGCTGTCGGATGCGCTCGCCGACGGCGATCAGGTGCTCGCGATCGTGCGCGGCTCGGCGGTCAACCAGGACGGCCTGAGCAATGGCCTGACCGCGCCCAACGGGCTCGCCCAGGAGGCGGTGATCCGCGCGGCGCTCGCGCGCGCCGGGGTCTCGCCGCACGACATCAGCTACGTCGAGGCGCACGGCACCGGCACGCCGCTCGGCGATCCGATCGAGGTCGAGGCGCTCGGCGCCGTGCTGATGCCGGAGCGGCCCAAGGACCGGCCGTGCGCGCTCGCGTCGGTGAAGACCAACATCGGCCACCTCGAGGCCGCCGCCGGGATCGCCGGGCTGATCAAGACGGTGCTCGCGCTCGATCACCGCGAGATTCCGCCGCACCTGCACCTCCATGCGGTCAATCCGCGGCTCCGCCTCGCGGGCACGACGTTCGCGATCCCGCAGGTGCTCGCGCCGTGGCGATCGCCACACGGCCCCCGCCGCGCGGGCGTGAGCGCGTTCGGCTTCGGCGGGACGAACGCCCACCTGGTCCTCGAGGAGGCCCCCGCCCGCGGCGGAGTCGCCGCCGCGCGCGGGCCCGAGCTCCTCGTGCTGTCGGCCCAGAGCGAGTCCGCGCTGCGCGCGCTCGCGGCGCGCCACGCCCGGCGGTTCGCGGCGCTGTCGACGAGCGAGCTCGCCGATGCGTGCGCCACCGCGCGTCGCGGTCGATACCCGTTCATCCACCGGCTCGCGGTGATCGGCGAGTCGCCGGACCAGCTCCGGACCCGACTGGCAGCGTTCGCGGCGGGCGAGGATCCGCCGCAGATCGTTCACGATCGCGCGCGGCACAAGGCGTCGCCGAAAGTCGCTTTTCTGTTCAGCGGCCAGGGATCCCAGTACGCGGGCATGGGGCGAGGGTTGTACGAGACCGAGCCGGTGTTCCGCGCCGCGCTCGACCGCTGCGAGGCGCTGCTGCGACCACGCCTCGACGCGCCGCTGTTCTTGGCGCTGTGGCCCGCTCCGGGCGCGCCGCCGCTGCTCGACGAGACCGCCTGGACGCAGCCGGCGCTGTTCGCGCTGCAGTACGCGCTGACCGAGCTGTGGCGGTCGCTGGGTGTGGTGCCGTCCGCGGTGATCGGACACAGCATCGGCGAGTTCGCGGCCGCGTGCGCCGCCGGCGTGCTCGATGTGGGCGCGGCGGCGCGGCTCGTCGCCGAGCGCGGTCGCCTGATGCAGGCGCTGCCGCGCGGCGGCGCGATGGCGGCGATCTTCGCGCCCGAGGCCGAGGTCGCGGCGGCGCTGGCCGCGGCCTCCGGTGAGCTGTCGATCGCGGCCGTGAATGGACCCGCGGACACGGTCGTGTCGGGGCCGGAAGCGGCGCTCGCTGGTGTCCTCCAGACGCTCGCCGCGCGAGGCGTGAAGTCGCGACGCCTCGCGGTGTCTCACGCATTCCATTCCGGCCTGATGGACCCGATGCTCGACGCATTCGCCGCCGCGGTCGGCCAGGTCGAGCTCGCCGCGCCCCGGCTCCCGCTGATCTCGAACGTCACCGGCGAGGTCGCGCCGGCCCAGCTCGTTGCCGACGCGGACTACTGGCGACGGCACGTTCGCGCGCCGGTGCGGTTCGCGGCGGGGATGCAGGCCCTGCGCGCGCTGGGCTGCGAGACCTTCGTCGAGATCGGGCCCGGCGCCACGTTGATCGGCCTGGGTCAGCGCTGCATCCCCGGCGAGGCCGAGCTCTGGGTTCCGTCGCTGCGCAAGGGGCAGTGCGAGCGCACGCAGCTGCTGGGCGCGGTCGGCGCGATGTTCGCGCGCGGCGCTCCGATCGACTGGGCCGGGCTCGACGCCGGACGCCCGCGGCGCTCCGTGGCGCTCCCGACCTACCCGTTCGAACGCAAGCGATTCTGGCTCGACGCCTCGACCGGCCCGCAGCCGCCGAGGGTCGCGGCCACGGCGCTGGCCTCGACGCTGGATCGAGCCGCCATCGGCGATCGGCTCCATCAGCTCGCGTGGCGCGCGGTGGACGCGCCGCTGCCCGCCGACCCGGCCGACGGCGCTGGACGCTGGATCATCGTGGCGGACGACGGCGGCGTCGGCGGCGCGCTCGGCGCGGAGCTCGAGGCGCGCGGCGCGACCTGCCGGGTCGCGGATGCCTCGGTATCGCCCGACGAGATCGCGCACGCGGCACAGGGCGCGCGCGGCATCGTGCACCTCCGCGCGCTCGACGCGCGGCTCCCCGAGGACCTCGACCACGACCATGCCGGGACGCTGGCGCGCGCCGAGCGCCTGGGCTGCGGCAGCGCGCTGGAGCTGGTGCGTGCGCTCATCGCTGCGGGGCAGACGTGTCGCGCGTGGTTCGTCACCCGCCGGTCGCAGCAGGTGGTCCCGGGGGACGCCATCGAGGTCGCGCAGGCACCGCTGTGGGGCTTCGGGCGCGCGCTGGCGCTCGAGCACCCCGAGCTGTGGGGTGGGCTGGTGGACATCGACGACGAGCCGTCGCGATCGCTGGCCGTGTCGCTCGCGGATGAGCTGCTCGGCGGATCGCGTGAGGATCAGATCGCGTACCGCGGCGCGCGGCGCCACGCGGCGCGGCTCGAGCGCCGGCCGCAGCTCGCGACGCGCGCGTGGTCGGTGCGCGGCGACGCCAGCTACCTCATCACCGGCGGGCTGGGCGGCATCGGCCTCGCGGTGTCGCGCTGGCTGGTCGAGCGCGGCGCGCGACACCTCGTGCTCACCGGGCGCTCGGCGGGTGCGGCGAGCGCCGCGCAGCGCAGCCGCATCGCGGAGCTCGAGCGCCGCGGGGCGACCGTGCGCGTCGTCCAGGTCGACACCAGCGACGAGCCGAGCATGGCGGCCCTGCTCGCCGACCTGCGCCGGACGTCGCCGCCGCTGCGCGGCGTGTACCACGCGGCCGGGATCTCGGCGCCGCGCCTCATCGCGGAGCTCGATGGCGAGGGGCTCGCCGAGGTCCTCGCCCCCAAGGTCACCGGCGCGTGGCTCCTCCACCGGCTGACCCGGGATCTCGAGCTCGATCACTTCGTGTGCTTCTCATCGATCTCGTCGATCGTCGGCTCGCGCCGGCTCGCGGCCTACGCGGCCGGCAACGCGTTCCTCGACGCGCTGGCGCATCATCGCACCGCGCTCGGCCTGCCTGCGCTGTGCGTGAACTGGGGGCCGTGGGCCGAGGTCGGCATGACCCCGCCCGAGGACCGCGCCGCGCTCGAGCGGATCGGCATGCACGCGCTCCCGGTTCGCGATGCGCTCGCGATCCTCGACCACCTCCTGGGCAGCGATGCGCCGCAGGCGATGGCGGCGCACGTCGACTGGAGCGTGTTCCTGCCGGCGCTGGAGGCCAGGGCGCAGCGCCCGCTGCTCGACGAACTGCGCACGCACGAGGCCGCCGCGGACATCGAGCTGCCTGCATTCAGGAACCAGCTCGAGGCGACCGCGCCCGACGCGCGCGAGGCGCTGGTCGTGGACTGGCTGCGCGCAGAGGTCGCCCGCGTGCTCGGCCGCGACACGCCCGAGGCGATCGACACCGCGCAGGGCTTCTTCGAGATGGGGCTCGATTCGCTCATGGCGGTGGACCTCAAGCGCCGGCTCGAGAAGGCAATCGGTCTGACCCTGCCGCGCACCCTGGCGTTCGAGTTTCCCAGCGTCGAGGCGCTCGCCCGCCACCTCTGCGCCGCCTGTGCCTGTGCAGATCCGCCCGCGGCGTCGACGCATCTGACGCCACCGCTGTCCCCCGTGCCCCCGGCGCTCTCGGAGCGCGAAGCAGAGGCGCTCCTCGTCAACGAGCTCCAGAGCCTGGAGCAGGAGATCCGCGTATGAGCCATGTATCCGACGCCGACCACGGCGAAGTCCTGCAGCGCGCGCTGACCGCCGTCCGAGATCTGCGCGCGCGGCTCGCGCTGGCCGAGCGAGCCCGCACCGAACCGATCGCCATCGTCGGGATCGGCTGCCGGTTCCCCGGTGGCGCGCGCGACCCCGAGTCGTTCTGGCGCCTGCTCTCGGGCGGCGTCGACGCGATCTGCGAGATCCCTGCCGATCGGTGGGATGCCGAGGCGTACTACGACGCCGACCCGCAGGCCGCGGGCAAGATCACC
>Ga0307515_10011472_pt1 | contig 16818 bp, 9 predicted proteins | sample 17_EM_MG_FD_194513 | JGI IMG/M metagenome (GOLD analysis project Ga0307515, IMG submission 194513) | Populus trichocarpa ectomycorrhiza microbial communities from riparian zone in the Pacific Northwest, United States - 17_EM | ecosystem: Host-associated > Plants > Roots > Unclassified | place... | reverse complement strand
TCTTAACTTGAAGGGCACTTTCGTCCTTCAACAAGTACAATATTTTTTCAATTAATTGCTTATTTCTTTCCTTCTTTTCACGATTACCGCCCAGAAGCACCCCCTCTCCCCCTCCCCCTCCCCCTCCCCCTCTCCTGTTTTTCCTCGTCGATTTCAATTTCTTTAAATCTTTGGCTTCTGTTTTCCTTCATTTTCTCGGTGCTAACTATATTCTTATCAAAAGAAGAAAGAAGAAGACATCAACGTTTTGGTAGCCTTCTCTTTATTATTATTATTATTATTTTTTTTCGCTGGCGAGTGTATGCAATGCAAGTTGGGTTTTAATTGAAGGGCAAAGCTTTTGTCAGATAACCCCGAGAGATAACTGTAAAAGAAAACAACTAAAGAATTAAGCCTTCCTGACAAATGGGTGTCTCTAAATCAGATCAAAGAACAAACACTTCAACCTCTCCTCCTCCTCCTCCTCCTCCTTCACGTTCTGTTTCATAGGCCCAAAATACTTTCTAATCCACTGAAAGCTGTCTTAAAGAAGCAAGAAGTAAAAACTTCCTCTGTTTATAGAGAGGCAGCATCATGGGAGAAACAAACGAGAATAGAAATAGGAGCAGCAGCAGCAGCAGCAGAAGTAGCAGAGTAATGGAGAGTCTTTCTTTGGATATTAACAGGTACCCAAGAGATCTATTACAAAGATTCATGTCAAGTGACGCGCAGCAATATCAAACAGCAACAAGTGATGGAGAAGAAACAGAGGAGATTGAATTAAATCTTGGGCTATCACTTGGTGGAAGATTTGGGGTTGATAAGTCTTCAAAGAAACTAACGAGATCTTCATCAATAGCTGGTTCAATACCATTGTTGAGAGACTATGATGCTTTAACCACTCCACCTGCATCTTATCCTCTTCTCATGAGGACTTCTTCTTTGCCTACGGAGACAGAGGAGGAGTGGAGGAAGCGGAAGGAAATGCAGAGTTTGAGGAGAATGGAAGCCAAGAGAAGGCGAAGTGAAAAGCAAAGGAATTTGAGAGGAGAGTTGAGTCTGGAGGAAGTCAAATTGAATAAAGGGAATTGGGTGCCGACGTGGGCTAGTAAGCAGAGTGGTGTTGTGAATAGAGGTAATAATCTGGCAGGGCAGCAGCAGCAGCAGCAGCAAGCGTCACAAGGGTCCGTGGAGTCTCAAGGAGGGAGCTCTTCTGGATTATCAGAAATGGTGAGCAAGCCTGTTCAAGGTACCTTTTTTTTTTAAAAAAAAATCTTAACCTTCTGGTGTCCGATTTTTTTGTTTTTCGTGGTCTTTTGGGGAGTTTCTGGATGGAATTGGAATGAGTGGCTTTATTGTTTGGTGTTGTTTTGGTGGTGGATTTTGGTCTGGATGCTAAATCGATCATGTGGATGCTGTGGTGTTAGATAGGTCGGTTCTTTTGTTTGGATTGGATGCTAAATCTTGGATGTTTATTTGTTTCTAAACAGTGCAAATCTTACTCAACTAATTTAAGTAGTATTGAATTCTGTCGTTGGAGTTTCTTTGGTTTCATCAATATTTCGCGAAAGAAAATCATAGAAGGTCCAAAGAAGGAGAGGATCATGCTTGTTTAAATCCGAGCAATTCTGAGATGTAACTAAGTAGAGTATTAACTCAAGGCCCTCATTACTGATTGCTGCTATACATGGGAAGTAAGCAGATTGCATTAGCATGTCTCTCATGAAAAAGGCAGTGGGTTTCTTGCATCTGTCTTTGTGTCAGAACTGAACTGAGTCTGTGCAGCATATCAACTTCATGGATACTTACGACTGGCTTGGCAATGAAGTTAAAACTCCGTTTCAACCTCATTAAAATGCTTTTTGTTGCACCCAAAAACAAACGGGCACTTGTTTTTTCTATACAGAATAGATAAACCCTCCGTGCTAGGATATTGCGTGTAGCATACGCAGGCAGATCATTTACTTTGGTAATTATTATAACTGGAAGGTCACATTCGGGTAAAAACCATTGCAAAACTCTGGTTGTTTCTGGAAGGCTTCTTTATACTGACCAACTTCATGAACTTGCAATTCATTTTGGTCACCTTCATTGGGCACTCAAGTTATGCAGTTATTTAGTTCAGGTGCATGGAGAACTAAGAAACTCAGTTTATTGCTTTACTAGTTTAGTTCTTAGTTGGCTATGGTATCTACTTGCTTGAAAGGGATATTAGATTCCTGGGAATAGGCTCTTTTTCAGCATTATCTTTTCTGTCAACGAAGGCAGAAGAGACGCACACTTCTACTGCGGCATCGATGTAGAAAGTGTTATCATGATTGCCTTAAGAAGGAAGGGAGGAGGAAACATGAAGTGGAATTTGTACGCATTTGCTCATATAAAATGGAGTGAACTTCCTATTGCGTATGGGTAATTATTTAGTTGTGTTTTCCAAGAAGTAGCGGATAGATTCTTTTAACGTTTTAAAACTATGTTTAAATTATTAATATTTCTTTGCTTGCCTGCTTGTAGTCTATACGATGGAGATGGTCTGTAACTTTAAATGAGTTCACAAACCAAGCATCTACTTGATTGCCAGCCATTCCATGGAGTCTTTCATTATTGCATCATAACTATTCATTACAGTGTCATTACTTATTAATGCGTGGGCAGTGGATAGATGGTAGCTCAGGATTAGGCTAAAGCGTCGTTTGCTTGATCAATTTTCCTTGTAGATCTATCCAGTTTACATCTCTAAATTCAGTTTTTTCCCTACTCTTTATTTGTGGAAAGTGTTAAATTCCAAAGGCTTAATCTTGTTCGGTATAATGCTTCTGTGTGTCTGATGGTATAGATTTTCCCTAGCTCAGAAGTTGGTCCTTAGCCATCACCAAGTTCGGATTCTTTCTTTAATCTATCCTCCTTGCAGGTCCATCCAGTTTCAATCCCTAAATTCAGTTTTTCCCAACTCTTAATTTGTGGAAATGTTTTAGTTCCAAGGGCTTAATCTTGTTCATTATCAAGCTTCTGTGTCCAATGGTATAGATTTACTATAGAAACAGAAGTTGATGCCTCAGTTATCACTGAGTTCGGGATTGTATTTGTCAAAGCTTCGCTGCTCTGCAACTTTAAGAAAGCAACTGGTGAATAACTAAATCCAGGTTTTCTGGGTGAGTTGAGGAGGGTGTTTCTCAATATACATGCTCGACACACTCAAAAGGTATGGAGAGGATGAATTAACAGGTTGATTTCTGAAAGTGTGGTGCAATGTTTTCAGAAGCTTGGAAAATTCCATCTGCTTGAACTGAAAGATTTTCAATTGGCAAAGTGAAAACCATTTTTGTGGGTTAGTCGGGGAGGAGAGGGGCAAGATGGGTCTGGCTTCCCATGTAAAGTGATGAGACAGTCTGGGGTGGCTATTAGATGGAATTTTCTAATCAGGCGATTACTGATCCTTGTAGTTGTCACAAATCATCCTCGAAATTGTTTCTGTTGCCACAGTAACTGGGTTATGTGACCTTAATTGATTTGATAAGATTGAAAACTGTTCTGTAGCCTAGTCAATTATGCAATTTAACTTTTCTTGCTGTTGCTAAGGATCCCTGCTTTTCAGGTTACTGGTTTTGCATGCTAGACTAATGTTACTTCCTTTCTCTTTATCTTCTTACCTTTTTTTTATTTATCTTTTTCTATTTTTCCCCATGGGATACAGTCAAATGGCCTTTAAGTGAGTAATTGCATGTAGTTGACAGAGTTTCTTTGTGATCCTATAGCAATCGTACAACTTAAATGTCTCTGTAACCGATACAATGATACTGGAAATTTGTAATTAATCTTGAAATTACTGCAAGTAAAGGGAACGGGAAATGGAGAAAAGGCAGATGGTTTTTGTCTTCTCATAATCTTTTGTGCATCAGGATCAAGCAGTGGTGGTGAAGCACGAAGTCCCACAAGTAACCAGTCTTTGCAGGAACGAGGCAGTCAAGAAGATTTAGATTCTTCTGGGACAAAGAAAAATGAAAATGCGTGCAGAGCCTCCAGTACAGAAATGGAGAATTTTTCCAAGAAGCTTGATGCTGCAGAAAATATAGGGAGGGAAATTGGGACCAATGCAATGGAAGATATGCCTTGTGTGTTTACAAAAGGAGATGGTCCTAATGGGAGAAGAGTGGATGGCATCCTGTACAAGTACGGCAAGGGAGAGGAAGTAAGGATCATGTGCGTCTGCCATGGCAGCTTTCTATCCCCCGCAGAGTTCGTGAAGCATGCAGGTGGCAGTGATGTTAATCACCCTCTTAGACACATAGTGATAAACTCTTCTGGTCCGTCCTTTGTGTAATGTAAGTCGGTGTTTATGTCATCCTTTAAAAGAGAAGTAGGGATGTGAAATAGGAAGAGAAAAATGAGAGAATTTTAGGAAATAGTTTGCTTTATTTATTTATTTATTGGGGGGCCTTGAAACGGAAACCGAATATGGCCCAACTACTTTTCATCTTCCAGGAGTGTTTGAAATGGTTTTTTGAGGCTGCATGTTATATTTATTTCCTAATTCCCCCATCTCATAAGCTGGGAGTGTATTTCCCTATTTCCTAAGCTGACAGTGTATGCACAATTGGAGGAAGGGAAAACAAGGCTTGATAGTTCAGATCTGCACATGGGCTGTCGCCGTGCTATGCAGATGGGATAACCGATGAATATGTTCCTGCAATCATCTTTATCAAAAAAGAGAAAAGGGCAGGCCGCAGATTACCGATGTCTATCATGGAAAACTAATTCGAAAAAGGGATCTCTTCTCCTCAAGGTATTTTAGCGGATCTCTCTTTCCAAAACCGAAGGCATTGTATTTAAACTTAAGGCATTGTATTTAAACTTTTGCATGCAATCGCAAGATTCCTTACGGAAGGAGTGATGGTGTTTCAGCCGTGAAAATGTAAATATACTCTGTATGGCACCTGCTGCATGACTAAGAAGATGTCTATTGGTCTTTCCCTGCAAAGTTAATCTGTAATGTTGAAAATAAATTCATGATATAATTGAAAAGGATGAAATGACAGAAAATGACGCCAAATCTATTCAGAAATCTGAATCTATTTGCCTTCCCTGGAACGAGAGCAGCAATCTGTATTAAAAATGATTGGAAGGACAGATATGGCCATGCCACAACAAGAAGGGGGGAGGACAGCAAACACCATAAGTCCGTAGCAGTCACTTGGAGTATGCAGCCACAAAATTATCGATGATTTCGGATAGATACATTTAAAAGTACACTTTCGATGGAATATTTGTTATTCTTGGAAACAACAATTTTCCTTAGCCTAAAACAAGACGGGTATTTAGACATGAATACGTTCTAATGAAAACCACCACTTCGGTTCAATATCTTAAGAGGTGTTTTACAACTACGATTTTCTATTCTCATGTGATATCTTCTATGCTAGGATGTACAGACAGGCACCTTCCACCATCCTGATTAACGCTAGGAGGGTTGAATTCTCTTCAACCGTTGAACAACTTGCTTCATCGTAGGCCTGTTTGAGAGGCTGTCAACTGTACAAGTGACGGCCAAGTGCAGCATATCTACCAGATCATCATGCGGACCAGAATCCCATAGTCCTGTAGTGAAGACCTCCTTCGCTTGACCATGTCGCAATAGCATGCATGCCCAAGAAACAATATTAAAACCATTCTCATGTGAAGAAAATGAAGGATCCAACGGTTTCTTATCTGATATCAACTCAAGTAGCACCACACCATAGCTGTAAACATCAGCCTTCTCGGAGACACGACAGGTCATAGCATATTCCGGGGCAACATATCCAAATGTTCCTGCTACACCAGTTGTTGCATGGGTTTCAGAGGTCCCCAAAAGCCTAGATAATCCAAAGTCGGACAAATAAGCATTGAAGTCATTATCCAGCAATATGTTATTGGGCTTGACATCACGGTGCAGAACACGAGGAGCACATTGATCATGAAGATAAGAAAGCGCCCGGGCTACATCCAAAGCAATCTTGTGAAGAATCTTCCAACTAACCTCCCTTTTCGATCTCTCTTTAATGAAATCTTCCAAATTACCTCCTGGCAAGTAATTATATATGAGGAACATCTCTGTTTCGCTGGCATGGTATCCTATCAAAGTAACAAGATTGGGATGCCTCACCCTCCCAAGGGCCTTTATCTCAGCATCAAATTGTTGAACACCTTGAAACCTTCCAACAGCAAGCTTCTTTATGGCCACTAGGCTTCCTGGAGAAATTTCAGCCTTGTAAGTGGCACCAAACCCTCCATTCCCAATGCAATTGATCGAGTTGAAATTCCCTGTTGCTTGTACAATATTCTCATATAATAATGGAACACCAATGTCAACAAATGTGGTAATTTCCTTGGGTTCGGAAACCTGAACCCTGGCCATTGGGATCCGCTTTCTTGTGTAAAAGAAGAGAACAACCAAAGCTAGAAGAACAGAAACAATGGCTGATGCAGATGCTATGGATGCAATCTCAATTGAATTAAACCCAGCTTTAGACCCTGGTGAAGAAGTAGCATTGCTGTCTGTCGAATCAGATGGAGCAGATTGGAGGAATCTATGGCATGGGTTAGGATATGGATTTCCAGGGGCATTGCCGCAATTTGCCACTTTACGAATCAAGGGGAATGGCCCAGACAGGTTATTTAAGGAGACATTAACTGTAGATAGTGATGCTGCCTTAGATAAACCAGAGGGAATCTGTCCTGAGAAACTGTTGTTGTCAAGCAAAAGAACAGTTAGGTTTTTCAAAAGCACAATGTCCAGTGGAATCTCACCGGACAGGGAATTTGAAGAAAGATTTAACACTTCAAGAGAACGTAACCTCCCCAAGCCAGAAGGGATGGCACCAGTCAGGTTGTTGCCAGACAAGGAAATGTGCTTCAAGTACTTCAATCGATAGAGCCTTGCTGGAATTTGACCCCACAGTCTGTTACCACTGAAGTCAAGGGTGATGAGGGATCTCAAATTCCCAAGACTGGGAGGAATATACCCTGAAATTTCATTGTCAGAGGCATCCAAAAATCTAAGAGATCTGCACATTGCACCAATATTCAATGGAATAGGACCTAATAATTTGTTTTTGCTAACATCAGCAATCATTCCATTTAATTCACCGCACTTTCTAAATAAGCTTCCAGGAAACGATCCGGTGAGCGTGTTCCCAGCAGCAAGAAAGGCATAATCAATCTGCTTCCCATATCTCTCTGGAATAACTGGGAGCCAACGGATTTGACCAGTAAAGTTGTTTCTGCCAAAATTGTGAATCACAGCTAAACTAGCGGGAGCAAAAGGCAAATGGCTTGCAACACGAGTTTCATGTGTGAAGAATGGTACATATCCTGATAATGGGTCGTCAACTTGGACAAGATCTGAGTTCAAGGAGGGGGAACACACGTTATAATCAAATCTGGGGATAGGGCCTGATAAGAGGTTGTGACTGACATCAAATACTGTCATACAAGGAACTGGAAGATTCCTATCAAGCTCCCCCCTTAACCTATTTGAGCTCAAATCAAGGTGATACAGCTTCTTGCATCTCTCAAAAGCTCCCTTTATTTGTCCATAGAAACCGTTCTGAGCTAAGTTCACCATCTCCAAGCTCTCACAGTCACCCCAACTGGTTGGAAGCTTCCCTTTCAGAGTTGCCCTAGGCGCCCAAAGTATTCTCAGCTTTGGAAGGGCTGTGACCTCTGCAGGAAGAGATCCTACAAAATGATTATACTCAACACCAGCAACACGTGACAATCCAACTAATACCTTTCCACTCTTATTTCTCTCCCCTGGCTGTGTTTCGAAAAGGTTTGAAAGGATAAGAACTGACAGCTCAACACAATTTCCAAGTTCAGCAGGGACTGCGCCATTAATGAAGTTTCTTGAAACATCAAGAACTTCAAGCCTCCTCAGCTGACCGAACTTGCGAGGAATGACACCCGTCAACATATTCGAAAACAACAAAAGTATCCGTAACTGTTGACAATTTCCCAAAGTAAGAGGGATCCGACCCGCAAGAAAATTCCCAGACAGATCAAGATGCTCAAGGTACCGACAATTGCTTCCAAAACCACCAGGAACAGTCCCATTTAGCTCATTATTAGCTAGATTAAGCTCCCTCAACTTCAAAAAACTAACAAAAAACCCGGGAATAGATCCCGTCAGCATGTTGCCAGCTAAATTCAAAACCTCCATAGACACAGAATTGGACAGAGAAATTGGAATCTCCCCATCAAGTCTATTAAAACCAAGATTCAAAACCCTCAACTTCTTTAAACCAGCAAATTCGTCTGGCAATTTCCCAGCAAACAAATTGCCTTCAAGATCAAGCACTTGTAATTTATCTAAACCCCATATCTCCATGGGAATTTCCCCACTAAACTCATTATAAGGCAATGATAAAACTGTAAGCTCACTAAGTTTTCCAATAGAAGGAGACAACTTCCCCTTCAGTTTCCCATCATGATTATAACATGTTCTTTTAGTCCCAAGGGCAAAAAAAGGAAACTTCAAAGACCTTGAACAAGGAGGAACTTTAGAATTACCTCCATAGCCATCCCCACCAGTGATATTCAGTGAGATAACCCTGGATTTGGAGTTGCACGTGACACCAAACCATGAACAGTGACTGGTCTTGGTCTTGTTGCTGCTGTTGGGGTTCCAGCTTGAGAGAATCCCATAAGGATCAGAAACAGCGGACTTGAATTCCAACAGAACAGATTTATCAGGAAAAGCTTCATCACCAGAGACAAGAGAGAGAAAACAGGAGAGAGAGAAGAAGAAGAAGAAGAGAAGAAGGGTTTTTGATAACAGATTGCATTTCATTTTCTCAAGAAACGAAGAGAAAATAGAACCAAGAGGGAAGCAAAACCCCAGAAAAAAATGAAAAAATGAAAAGGGATCCTTTTTGTGTTTGGGGTGAAGGCAAAACAGTGATTTTCAAAGACGGAAGCGTGTTTTCTTTTTCTGGCTGGCTAATGGAAGAAGGAAAGGAAAACTCTCTCTCTCTCTCTCTCTTGTTTTGTTTATTACTTTTTAGCAAGCACGACTTGAGAGAGTTCGTTTAAAGTCTACCAAGGGCAAGGAGGGAGGTGGGGAGCAGAGCAGAGGACTTTGCTGGTGAGAGTGGGGTCCACTGCCGGTCAATTAATGCATCAAGCCGTCAACACGTAAGGCCCGGCACATTGGTGGGTCCCATTCAAAAGTTATTGCGAGGGACCCTCCTTCGTCTTCCGCGTGGATGATGGCCATTATTGTATTATTACTATTATTTTGGGTTGTTAATTTAAGAACTAACAATCACAATGATAGCGATTAAACAAGAAAAAAATAAATTAAAATTCCAATCAACGGTTACGTCGTCGTTTCATCAACGAATAGAAGATGTCTACAGCGGTAACAAGACAAATGCATACCTCTTGTGTTTCTTCTCCTTTTTTACAATATTATTGCATTTGAGAAGAGTCCCCCCCCCCTCCTTTCTAATTATTATTGAGCTACTACCCATACTATATATTATACTTAATTTTTATTAAATAAAACGAATAATTATTAAACAAATAATAAGATTTTATTATTGAACCTTAAAGAAGGTTTAAAAATCAAATCATAAAGTTTAAACAAATAATAAGCCATGAACCCTGTACGTGTCACAAGATTTTATTAAACTTTAAATAATTATATCTCGACCGTTCAATAATCTTTCAAGTGTTATTTCAATACCTAAACAAATATTATTTATTCTAGTACTGAGCTATATTAGTTCATATATAAAGGAAACCACAAGATTTAATGAGTATCATGCAAGTAACCTATGATGTAACTAGAAGAATTTACATTAGTTATATACATGCCAAATTGACATGTTGGCAGTAAATTATTCACTAGTTCATATACTAAATAAATAAATCATGAAGAATTATTATAAGAAACCGTGTAAGTTTGTATAATTGAGTACTGTGCTGATATTTAAAATTAAAAAAAAAATACTTGATTGTTTTGAAAATAATAGCAATAAATAAACTAAAAAAACACTCTCTTCTTTACCTTCTCTATATATAGAAACGAAAAGAAAAATGAAAAAGAAAATTGTATAGAAGAAAGAATATAAAGCTGTAAATAAAATATAAAGGAGAGATATATTGCTGAGAGCCTTAAAGAAACTTTTTCAGGTGAAACGGCACTGTATAGGCAGGAGCAAGTCAAAGAGCTTCAATGTGCTAATTCTTGCCCTACAAAATATATATAAGAAATTAATAATCGATATAAAATCAACCTCAAACAAGGCAATCATCCATTAAGATATTAGTTCTTAATAGAAAGTGTTATAAAGATTTTAATTCCTTCGCTAAGATCTAACAAGAAAACTCCCAACGTCATCTCCAGAATTTCGTCCGGTTTTAGCCACCGGTTGCTAGCTACTGTTTGGAATATCAGTGGTCGGCCTTCTGCAAGAGAAACCTATTAATCACCACATCTTAACACAGCAATGACACACACACACACACACACACACGTGTCTTTTTTATTTTTATTTATTTTGAGCGTAACAAGGGGATATTTCTAGTGTCCAAGCTTCATGCATGAGCTCCCAAGGTCATCCAGTCATAATCAATGAAAAGTGTGGTGCTCAGGCCCTCCCCATAAATCCCCTCTTGGAGTCTTCTTTAACGTATCCAAGGTGCAAAATATCAGGACTCAAAATAAAAGGGAGGGGCCTTTGTGTTTAAGAATGCGGTACCCTAATTACCAATCAAGAATTAGGAACCGCCAACTTCAATTAATTTCCACACATCGAATAAATGCTGGTCTTTTAATTGCCCCCCTGCTTAAAGCGATAGCCTCTCGAAGAGCAGATTTTCCATTATAACTATTCCAACTCCCGGTATCTGGAATTTTAACTAGCCGAGGGGCCGGCGCCATGGCGTGGATTCACATGATTCTTAATATATATATATATATATATATATATTAGGGTATCTTTTGAGCCGTGATTCTGAAAAAATTGAATTTTTTTATATTTATTGATTATTTTGATGAGTTGATATAAAATATGAACTTTAAAAATAAAAAGAAATATTATTTTAATGTATTAAAAAAAACCCTCTTAAAAAAAAACTCTATAGTCTTATTATTAGGCATGTTTTTGTCAGCTACTATTTAAGAACTGGGGACTAATTATTCAACAACAGATTTAAAACTCTATTTCCAACGCATATATTTTTAAATAATATTATCATAATTCATATGTGAAACCAAATATAAAATCTATTGAGGAGGAAGAGCGAGAATCTTCAATGCAACACCAGCTAGAATCCAAACTAGCTAACATTGTTATGAATATGCGTTGTGTTGTGCATTCTCGACGTATGATATGATAGAACATGGCGAAGAATAGAACTATAGAGCCACATTACTTAGTTTTCAAATTAATGACTTGGAAAAATAAAAAAGCTAACAGATATTAAAGACACTACTGTACAATTATTAAAGAAATGTTTCCAATTTCATTGTATTTGGAGGACGAAAGAATTATTCCGCTGACAAAAACAGCAGTGATGGGCCAAGCTCTTGGCGTGATATTTCTTTACAAGGCATGAATTCAAGTAGAGCATCCTATACATCGAAAACATTTACATTAATACGGGGATGAACCTTTAATATCATTCTACAAATTTCTATACATTCATCCAACATCTCTTGCTGGTTCTGGACAAGGGCATCGATACATAAGATTTGGTGGTTTTTGTAAGAAAGATTCGATACCTATATTATATAAATGATTACTCAAGCTGTACCTATTTTTCCCAATAAATTCATGACCATACCCACCTCTATGAAAGCATCTATCCCCAAAACTACCATTGTAATTCAACCAATTGGAGAGAAGATCAGTCGTATCTACATGCGCTATCATGCTGGGCATAAAAGAAAAACAAATGATGAAAAGCATGAAACTGAAGAAGAAGAAGAAGAAGAAGAAGAAGACTTTCATAAGCGATCTTAATTATGTTCCCCCCTCTCTCTATGATAATACACTAATTGAAGGATCCCCCCCCCCCTGAATTGTAGATATTGTATATATTTCCTACCTTACTCGATGCATGCAGTACTCACTACCATTTAGAATTTCATTCATCACTTCATGTATAGATAGAGTAATATCATCACAATCACACCATGCTTCTAACATCAGCAGAATCCAAATAATAATAATAATAAAAAAAAATACCGCATATGCTTGAAAACAATCGTCTAATAGCACTAGAGGGCTATTAAATTAAAGGTTAATTTACAGCAATATAGACGCAAAATAGATAGAGTTAGTTATAAACTAGCTCCGATTCAGGGAGGAATCATCCTGAAATTCCAGGAGGAAACATCATGCAGGTAAAGGATTAGAGGTTCCCCTTACCATTCCTCAGCGCCTTCCTTTTTTCCTGTCTTGAAAAGAACCAGTTTCCTTGTAGTCACACCAAGAACAACGCACATGGACAACAATTGCATTTTCAAGAGGCCTCGTGATGATTAAGTAGCAACCACCGTCAATGTCCCAATTTTAACTTAATCACCAGAAACTTAATTAAGGACAGCTCAGGCTTGCATTTTAAACAGGAAGCGCCTTAGGAGCTGAGATGCACTCTTCCATCATATGAGTAAGGAGCCAGTTCTAACAGCAACACTTGATTTTTCGACAGGAACAACAGCAATTGAAAGAACAACCCCGTGAGCAACATGAAAAGCAATGACACCAATGATAGGAAGCCGATTCTTGACTCACTGGGGCAGACGGTGACTCCAGATGCTGCTGCCGCTGCTCAATACCTGCTTTCAGGGAACCATTTCTCATCCCATTTGCCAAACTGCAAAACCCCAAGAAATATAGATCATGAGATAACAAAGTGTTATTATAAACCTTGTTTTATAATGTAGATGAAATGGCAATAGTTGTGAATCATATATGAACATAAGTGACGTAATTGGTATTAATCGTGGCGGTTGGAAAAAATTAACAAGACAGAATTTACTATTTTCTTGATTGTTATCAATTGACAGGGAGAGAGAGGAGCATACGCAGAATATTTATGACAACACCATCCTTTTCGGCCACAGTTCCAATAGTAGCAGAACGCCCAGCTACAATAAGAACACGAGCAGCTTGGCCACCTAAAGTAGCACCTTGGCCGTTTACAGTAGCAGAGCGCCCAGCTACAACTAGAAAAGTAGCAAAATGGCCATGCATATTTCTTCTTTCTTCTGCAACACAAAGGTATATTCCTCATTGACAAAGCATTAGGCTTGCGGAGTCCTAATTAATTAGGCAATAACGTGAATATAATTGTAGAGTAAATCTAGACATCTTGTTTACATGCATGAAATACAAGCATGCCAAGTCCAGAGGCATTTCTGTCTGGACTGAATTCACACAAAAAGTCGCAAACATACAAACATCCATGTATTCACTGTGTGCAATGTGAATGTAAACACAGATATGATATGGACAAAGACTGGCGCCTTGCATGGATATGTATATTATGCATGAATAACGAGAGTTCACCAGTCTTTATGCACAATTTGAGCGCGCATGAAATCTAGTATTTAAGTGTTTGCATGTAGAGAATGGGAGCAGCTTACATTGGAAAAGAAAAGGACTCGACACTGTCTCCACTTTCATATGAAAAGTTGGAAGTTCTAGGAGATTTCCAGGATACAGCTTGGTTTGGTTTATTTTCCTTAGTTTGATATTCTGCGGGATCCTTGATAGTATTATCTGATATTCCATTTGCTCCACCCTTCTGTTTGTAGGTTTCCAAGGCAGGATCTGAAGACTGATTATCAGTGGCCACCATTGCTTTTGGAGGGGGTGGGCTGAACATGATCAATTCACCTGACTGTTTAATGTCTCCAGACAATCCCAGATCGCCCAACAATAAAACATGGTCTCTGGAGAAACTATTGTTTCCTACGTGAATGCTAAACAATGATTCATTGGAAGCAACACTCCAATCCATTGGTGCTGGACCTTTATTTCTTTCAAAGATGGATGATGGAATCCTAAAAGGATCATATCCTCCTGGTCGTTCCATGACTTGGAGAGGAGGGGATTGTGTTGGCGACATGTTGTGCACCAGGGATTCATGAGTGGCATCAGAAACTGGGAATGTTAGCGTGTGATCTGAAGAGCCACGCTCACTTTCTTTTGATTTGTGAGAATTTTCAATGGAAGTATCATTCTCATGATCTTCTGATGCTGGTTGAGTAATCTCGTGAGCTTCGTTGGGTGATTCAAAATCAGTGCATGCTCCAGGGTCAGCGCTTTCTTTTACGATCACATCAAATAGATCATACAATGATGAGCTAGAAGAACTCAGAGAAGAAGCAGAGGAAGGCGAGGAAGAGGAAGGACCTGACTTTACAAATGGCATGTAAAGATCCCCTTCTGTAGCAGTAAATTCCAGTTTTAACTCTCTTTGTTTACTACTAACACTTCCATTAATAAACTCAGGATTTGATTCTGAATTTTTACTGCTTTCGGTCCCATCAATTTTCTCTGGGTCTCTCTGAAGATTGTCACTACTCCCAACCCGAACACGAAGCTTTGGATATGTATCTTCATGATCACTGGTTCCGCTCCCATCACTAACCTCTGGATGTGATTCCGAATGCTTGCTGCTTCCGCTTCCATGTTCCAAGTCCATAACTGAAAAACATTAATCTGATCCAGCTTAGTTTTTAGTACTCTATTACTCTAGGAACCCTGCAGGATAAAGTTTTTGAGTATGAAAATGTGACAAAATTGAAGGTATCTCAATCTCACAATTTACCACACATACACAGCTAAGAGCTTGCTTGATGAAATGAAAACAATTTCTTTCACAGAGAGACCTATATACATGTAACTGTACAGGATACAATTAGCCGAGTAATATCAACAAATAATAATAAAAAAAATCGAAAGATTTAATGTGCTGTGATACTCAGTTTAAGAAATTAAGAACCCATATATAACAAAATAAAATCAAATTCAAGGGAGAGGGAGAGGGGATTGGATAATTAATACATAAACAAGTACGATTCAAGTTTAGATATGGTAAAGTGCACCTCTACTAGTAATCTCTCTCTTCTTCCTCTTTTCTTTTCCTTTTGTTTTAATAATAATAAAAAAAATCTCTTTTCTTGCAATCTCCTTGACATGTATGCTAATTCACAAACACTATGAAACTAAACTGCCAACCACCAAATATAACATCTTTAAAATTCCGAAAATTTCCACACAGATTAAAAGCCAATCGTGTTCTGTTTGATGTTTTTTGTGCCACAACTTCGATCATAACAACTCAAACGCTAGATAAAATTCCTTTCTATCTCATTTCCTTAATCCTCTTAAACGAAACAACATGCAAGAAGCAGCTCTGGTTATTCAACAAAACAAGAATAAGAGCTTACTTTTACGAATCATCCGCAGCTAATTATTCATTAATTAATTTGCTTCTCTCTATACCTATACTAAAATCACCAAACAAAAAATCAAAGAAAAATCATTAGCAGTGATTTAAAGAATGTTCCGTACCTGAGATTTGATTTGAAAATGAACAGCCTAAATTGCTGTTGTTTTGAGAGATAAATCCCCCTCTTCTTTTTCTTGAGGTTTTTAGGTAGGAAATTAAGGAAGCAAGAAAGAAGGAGAGCGGGAATCATCTGATGATATAAGGCTCTGCTATAGTTCAGGGATTTCTAACTAACTATGGAAATCTTTCGCGCCATCTTTCCTCCTTTTTCCGGTTAATGAAAGGGTACTTGGAGTTTATTTTTGGGTTTTAATCTTGACTAATGGGAATGTGCCATGTCATCGAGTGAGGGACTGTCAGGTCATTTTACATTTATACTTTCTTGCGGCCCTCTTTATACAGGGAAGGAACGGGATGGATTGTTTGTCAAAAAGGAAGAAACTCTTGCCGGAAAAAAAAAATGGCAGAAGAAGAAGAAGAAATAAAAGTGAAACTCTAGATCGGATTTTGGATTTAGCCTTCTCCTCCTCCAGATCCAATTTTCCACTTTAGGTGGATGAACTAATCATGGGTGCTTCTTTTATATAATTTGATGAAGTGGTGACTAAGAAAATTCCACTTGCTGTTCTTTGCTTTAAGCAGACCAAGTTTTTAGTAAATGTCTCAGCTCAAGAGAGTAACAAAAAAATATTCATATTATTATCAAAACAACTGGATCGAAGGTTTCACTGTTTAAATTAGGTTAATATATAGATTGTTTGATTGCAAGTTTCATGTTGTGGCTCAAGTAGTTAGTTAGCGCGCGTTGTATATATCAGAGATCACGGTTTTGACTCCCTGGACGTCATATTTCCTTTTAATCAAACGCAAACCACATGTTTTTTCTTTAATAAATAAAATAGGCGAATGAAAATACATGGGCCAGGCACGTGAACCTCTCTTGGGCCTAGGCCAACATAATTGAGCTTTTTTGTATTAACACTTTTGTTTTCTTCAATTTTATTATTTCATGTTTGAGGTTATTATCAAATTTTATATTTTAGTATTGAATTAATAGTAAATTATTTTTTATATTTTTATTATGTAGTAAAAAATAAATTAATTTGAAATAGTTGAATCCATAATTCGAGTTGTGAGTTTGAAAAATTAACTATTTATTAATAGTTTGATATAAATTTCTCAAGTTTTAGACATTATATTTTGAATGCTGAGAATTGAGTTTTAAATATGATGTAATATATAAAAATAATATAAAGATATTAACTTATTTAATTTGCTATATTTAATGCTAAAACCGATTTTCTAAAAACACTTATCCATTTTTTTCGAAAA
>Ga0307515_10011471_pt1 | contig 16819 bp, 14 predicted proteins | sample 17_EM_MG_FD_194513 | JGI IMG/M metagenome (GOLD analysis project Ga0307515, IMG submission 194513) | Populus trichocarpa ectomycorrhiza microbial communities from riparian zone in the Pacific Northwest, United States - 17_EM | ecosystem: Host-associated > Plants > Roots > Unclassified | place... | reverse complement strand
ATACATGAAATTCAAAGATTATTTTCATATTGATTTGCAATTGCCATTTGTGTAATCGTGTACACAAAATCATCGGGAGGATTTTTCATGTCATCGAAACTGCGCCTTGGCGTCATCGGCGCCGGGCTGAAAGCAGCCGAATATGCGCAGAGCTGGGCGTCTATGCCGGAGATCACCTTCGTCGCTCTGGCCGATGTCACCGAGGCCTCGCGCCAGCGCCTCGTCGATGTCGTGACCGCGACGGGAGCAACCGCGCCGCGATGCTTCACGGATTATCGCGAGATGCTGTCGGCCTGCCGTGACGAGATGGATGCGATCTACATCTCCACCCCGCATGCCTTCCACGCGGAACAGGCAACCGCCGTCGCCGAAGCCGGGCTCGATATCTTCCTCGAAAAGCCGATGGTGACGACGGTCGCGGAAGCCGAAACGCTGATCGCCGCGCAGAAAAAATCCGGCGTCCTGATCGTCACCGCCTTCCAGGGCGGCCTCTCGCCGCTGGTACTGGATACCTGCAAACGCACAGAGGCCGGCGAGTTCGGCGAACTGATCGCCATCGCCGGCACCATCTGGGAAAGCTGGGCCAGCAACTATGGCGGCCACTGGAAACAGCAGCCGGAAATCTCCGGCGGCGGCTTCATGTTCGATACCGGCGCCCACATGATGAACACCGTCTGCATGCTGGCCAATTCCGACTTCGAGCGCGTCTCGGCCTACATGAACAATCGCGGCACCGCCGTCGATATCGTCACCGCCGTCTCCGCCCGGCTGAGGAACGGCGCACTGGCAACGCTGACCGCCGCCGGCGAAGGCTCTCCCGGTTGTGCGTCACATCTCACCTTTTTCTATTCGAAGGCGATCGTGCGTATCGACGCCTGGGGCGGCTGGCGCGAGATCAGCCTTGAAGGCACACCCGGAACCCGCGAAGAGGCGGAAATCCTCGGCAATCCGATGAAAAACTTCCTCGCCATCCGCGCTGGCCTGTTGGAAAACACCGGCTCGGTTGAAATGGGCTTGCGCTTCGCCAGGCTGTGGGATGCAATCAAGCAATCGGCAGCATCCGACGGCCAGTCCGTCTTCATCGACGCTGCCTGAAACCGGGTGGAATGGCAGGCATGAGCAGGAAGCGGATCACGTCGAAGGAACTGGCAAAACTGGCCGGCGTATCGTCCGCCACCATTTCCCGCGCCTTCTCCCCCGACAGCCGCATCGGCGGTGCCACCCGCGACCGCATCCTCGCGGTTGCCCGCGAACATGGCTACCAGCCGAACGCCATCGCCCGCTCGCTCAACAACCAGCGCTCCCGCCTCGTCGCCCTGGTCGTCAACGCCATTGGCAACCCCTGCGAGGCGGAAGAGCAGCAACTGCTCGTCCACCGCCTGCAGGCCAAGCAGCTGCTACCGATCATTCTCTGCTGCGCCGACCATAGCGACCGCCTGCAGCTGATGCGGCTCGCCTCCACCTATCAGGTGGATCACGTCGTGGTCTTTTCCGACATGGTGTCGATGAAGGACGCCGTCGAAATCTTCCACACCACCCGCCCGATCATCGTCTCCTTCGAGCCGCTGGAAAACGACAGCGTCTCGCATATCCGCATCGACGGATCGGCGGCGGCGGCCGAGATCATCGACAAGATCGTCAAGGACGGCAAAAAGCGCTTCGCCTATCTCTCCGGCACATCGTCGAGCTGGATCGACAAGCTCAGACGCAAATGGTTCGCCGATGCGCTGGCCAGGCATGGCATGGCCTTCGAGGCGGATGCCTATGGCGACTATTCCTACGATTCCGGCTTCAAGGAAGCCGTGCTTTTGCTGCACCGCTCCAAGGCCGATGCGCTCATCTGCGGCAACGACGTCATGGCGATCGGCGCCCGTGATGCCGCCCGCCGGGTGCTCAACCGCAACACGCCGGAGGATCTGGCGATTGTCGGCCAGGACGGCATCGCCATGGCCGCCTGGGATTGCCATGATCTCACGACTCTCAGCCTTGATCACGCGGCCTTCATGGATGCCGTGGTAGACTTGATCGACCGCCACGACGCCGATCTTAAAGGCCCACACAGCATCACCCTCACCTGCAAAGCCCGCTGGGGCACCACGGCCTGATCCTTCCAAACAGACCTGACAACAGGAAACAGCATGCGTATCCTTGCCAATTTCAACGACGCCTGGACCTTCCACGAAGGCTTTTCACCCGACCTCGCAAAAACCTACCGTGAGGGACAGGCCATCAGCCTGCCGCACAACGCCGTCGAGCTGCCGTTCAACTATTTCGACGAGACCAGCTATCAACACGCCTTCACCTACCAGAAGATCCTCGCCTGGCAGCCGGATTTCGCCAATCGCGAGGTCTCGCTCGTCTTCGATGCGGCGATGGCCGATTCCGTCGTCTATCTGAACGGCGAGCAGATCATCGCCCACAAGGACGGCTACACGCCCTTCGAGGCGCGGTTGACCGGCCTGCTGCGCGAAGGCGACAACCTGATTACCGTCAAGATCGACGGCAGTGAGAACCCGTCAATCCCGCCCTTCGGCGGCCGCATCGACTACCTCACCTATGCCGGCATCTACCGCGACGTCTGGCTGAAGGTCACCGCCCCGATCTCCATCGCCAACATCAAGATCGAGACGGCCAATGTGCTCGCGGATACCAAATCCGTTGCGGTGCGCTGTGACCTGAATAACCCGCAAGGCCTTGCCTTCACCGGCACGGTCGATATCGAGTTGAAGAACGCTGCGGGCGAAACTCTCGCCGGTGTCTCTGCCGGAACGGATGGCAACAGCGTCACGCTGACCATGGGCGACCTCCCCGACCTCGACCTCTGGACCCTCGACAGCCCCGTTCTCTACGAAATCACCGTCACCCTCACCTCGGCCCACGGAACGGACGTCACTTCCTCCCATTTCGGCTTCCGCACCGCCGAGTTCACACCGGAAGGCTTCCGCCTCAACGGCAAGCCGCTGAAAATCCGCGGCCTCAATCGCCACCAATCCTTCCCCTATGTCGGCTACGCCATGGGCCGCGCGGCACAGGAAGGCGACGCGGATATCCTGAAGAACATGCTGAAGTGCAATCTGGTGCGCACCTCGCACTATCCGCAATCGACATGGTTCCTCGATCAATGCGACCGCATCGGCTTGCTGGTATTCGAGGAAATTCCCGGCTGGCAGCATATCGGCGACGAGGAGTGGAAACAGGAATCGATCCGCAACGTCCGCCGGATGATCGAGCGCGACTGGAACCATCCGTCGATCGTCATCTGGGGCGTGCGCATCAACGAATCCCTCGACGACCATGCTTTCTACATCGAAACCAACCGCCTCGCCCGCGAACTCGACCCGACGCGCCAGACCGGCGGCGTGCGCTACATCACCGACAGCGAATTGCTCGAAGACGTCTACACCATGAACGACTTCATCCTCGGCAACGAGGAACTGCCCGGCGCCAACCGGCCGCGCACGGCTCTGCGCAGCCAGCAGGAATGTACCGGCCTGTCGCGCAACGTGCCTTATCTGATCACCGAGTTCGGCGGTCACATGTATCCGACGAAAATCCACGATGCCGAGCAGCGGCTGGCCGAGCATGTTCGCCGCCATCTGGAGGTGCTGAACGCCGCCCATGCCGATCCGTCGATTTCCGGCGCCATCGGCTGGTGCATGTTCGACTACAACACCCATCAGGATTTCGGCTCCGGCGACCGCATCTGCTATCACGGCGTACTCGACATGTTCCGCGAGCCGAAATTCGCAGCCTATGTCTATGCCAGCCAGTGCGATCCCGCCGACGAGGTGATCCTGAAACCGGTCACCTACTGGGCGCGCGGCGAGCGCAGCATCGGCGGCGTCCTGCCGCTGATCATCCTCACCAATTGCGATGAGGTCGAGCTGCGCTATGGGTCGCTCACCAAGCGGATCGGTCCTGATCGGGAGAACTTCCCGCACCTGCCGCACCCGCCCGTCGTGATCGACCATCGTCATTTCAGCAATGACGAACTCGGCGTCTGGGGCCTGAAATGGGAGGACGGCTTCTTCACCGGCTATATCGACGGCAAGCCCGTGTCTGAACTTCACATGGTCGCCAATCCACTACCGACGACGCTCGACATCCGCCCCGACCGGCAGGTGCTGAAGGCAAAGGGACGCGACAGCACCCGCGTGATCGTCCGCGCACTGGACCAGGTCGGCGCCCGCATGCCCTTCCTGAATGATGTCGTGACGATCAAGATCGATGGCCCGGCCCGTGTCGTCGGGCCGGAGACAATCGCCTTTCAGGGCGGAACGACCGGTTTCTGGCTGGAAACGACGGGAATGCCTGGAGCAATCATCCTCACCGCTTCGTCGTCGCGTTTTGAAACCGTAACGCTGGAACTGCAAGCCGTTTGATCGAAACGATCATCCGTCGCCTTGCCTCGGGCGACGGATGTCAGGCGATGGCGGGATAGCCCAGCCGCTGTGCCTGCCGCTCAAGTTCGGCCAGCGGTTCGTAATCGGCATCGGAGAGAACCGCGAAATCCTTCAACGACAGCACATCGCGAGCGGTCTCCAGCGAAGGCTCCGTGATCACCTGCCGCAGGACGTGCCGCAGCAGCGCGATTTCCTCGTCGGAAGCGTCGGCGCGTGTGATGAACGGCAACCCCGGACCCTTGACCGTTTCGGCAAGGATGCGAACACCGGCAAGGCTCCCGGGATCGAAACGCAGCACATTGCCATGGGTGACGCAGTCGATCGCCGCCACATCCGCCTTGCCGGCTGTGATCGCCGCAATGCTGTCGCGATGCCCGCCCGTTTCGATCACCGAGGAAAAGAACCGGCCGTTGCGCGAAAACGGCGCGATGGCAGCGCGAAATAGATTGACGCCGGAATTGCTGTCCGGCTCGTTGATCGCCGCCCGCAAGCCCCGCAGATCGTCAAGCGACCGGGCGTCCGATTCCTTGGCGACAACGATGAAACTGCACTTGAACGGCCCGTCACAGCCGGGATGCCCGTAGACCGGCGTCGCCACCAGCCGCACCTTGCCGCGCAGGTGTTTGACATAGGGAAAGCCGCAGGTCTGGGCCAGCAGCAGGTCGGGATGCGTCCAGGCCTCGTTATAGCGCACAGCTGTGTCCAGCGTGTCTGGAACGCCGTCGAAACCCGCCCGCTTCAGGGCGTCGCTGAGGAACCGCCATAAAACCGCCGTCGCTTCGGCGAGCGGTGGCGGGCTGGTGTACATGGCAAGGCTGGCAAGGCGCATTCAGGGACTTTCACAAATAGCAGGCGGCGATGGCGTGAATAACACAAATCGACCGGCTCGATATCGTCGCACGCGCAGATTTCGCCATGCCCCCCGTCTCAAACATATCCCTGCGGGATCAGGAATGTCCGGGATGTGTCGGGTTGTCGTGCGGCTTCAGGAAGAACCGCCGCGCGATATCCCAGTAGCTGTTGTAGACCAGCCCGCCGTTCGAGCCGATCAGGGTCTCCCGGTTCTGGCGATAGACGGTCGGCAGACGGTACCAGGAAATGCCCGGCCGCAGGTGATGCAGCACATGCAGGTTGTTGTACAGAAACAGCAATCCGAACAGATGGCTGTTCTCGACGATCGCCGTGCGCTCCTCGTGCCGTTCGGCATAGCGATGTTCGGCATAGGATCTCAGCCGCGTCATCGCCGCGCCCAGGTAAACGAAGCCGAGGAAATAGAGCCAGAACGGCATGCCGCAGACAACCACGACCCACAGGAGCACGACGGCGACGCCTGCCAGATGGACCGCCCAGATTCTGGCCCGGCCGGGCTCTCCCGCCCGCACAAGCCGTAACTCCTGCGCCAGAAAGCTCAGGAACATGACGGCCGGTCCTATGGTCAGCCGCCCGAGCAATGTCGTGTTCCAGCGGGCAAGCAATCGTCCCGTGCCGCCAAGGCTCTCCCAGGCCGTTCTGGTGAAATAGGAGGATTCCGGATCCTCGATCGGGTCCGTCAGATGCTCGTCGCGATGATGCTCCAGATGGCTTTCCCGATAGATCTCGTAGGGCAGCCAGAGCGAAAGCGGGATCGACCCGATGGCGTCGTTGATCCGCTGGTTGCCTGTCGGATGCCCATGGATCACCTCATGCTGCAACGACCCGTGCCAGGCGATCAGCCAGCCGCCGGCAAGCGCGACGACGATCAGCGGCAGGGCCTGCCACCAGAAGGTCAGCGCCAGAAAGCCGCCATAGATCGTTGCGGCAAGGATGACGGTCGGCCATTCCACGCGGCGCGCAGGAACCTTGATGACGTAGGATGGCGTGCCGGACATGCGCTGCTATTTCCCCCGAGAGTTGAGAGAAATTACATCGCAGCGGTCGAATTAGATAATTATGTTTATTTATTTTGTGGGCTAATCGGGGAAAAATCGTTCGATTTCAATAGCCGCGCGCGAAGTTTTTGGCGAGCGCACCAGCTCGCGAAGATGGGTCAAACCCAGGATGCCGTCGTCTTCGGCAACCGTCCATCCGGGTCGATCACGTCCAGCCGTGGTGCATCCTTTGCATTCCACCGCCAGAGCGCCACACAGGTCCCACCCGGCGACATGAAGGATGGATAGACCACACCATCGAATCCCTGACCGATCAGCCGTTCGCGCAGTCGATGGGTTTCGGGCACCTCGCCTTGGTCGAGATGCATGCGCCATTCGCAACGGTGTATCTCGGCGGAACGCCCAAGGCTGGAAAGCATTGCGGCATCGGTCAGGTCGGCGAGCGCTGCGTTTTTCAGCTCCAGCTGCGTGATCAAGGCCGGGTGCTGGACGAAGCCCTGATTGTACTCCGCCCAGGCCGTCGAGAGTTCGCGCGCCGCATAGATCGTCGGCACACCGACCGGGTTCCAGCGGCCGCCGAAACGCGCGGCGCCCTCGCCCGAAAGCGGCGCGAAGGCCCATTTCGGCACGAAAGCGCGCCACAGCGTCAGCGTCTCCGGGCTTTTGTCAGGCATAGACGCCGGACCGCACTGCCTCGAGATAGGCCAGCACCTTGTCCGACTTGCCTTCGCTCACCAGATCATAGGCCGTCTTGCCGGCCCAGCCGGGGATCGGCTGATGCTTGAACCAGATGGTTGCGCGGTTTTCGTCGCCGGCCATTTCGCTGGCCATGGCAAGGATACGCACGACCTGGCTCAAGGCGCTGTCCACCTTGCGCGCGCTCGATTTCGCCGTCAGCGTATTGCGGGCAACACCGATCAGCCGGGCAAGCTCGGACTGCGTGACGCCAAGCTGCTCCCAGACACGCTGCGCCGACAGAAACGGCGACTGGCCGTCACCGAAACGGCTTGTCGCGGTATCGAAGCTCAAAGCTGCCATGACACGATCCTAACACATCTTGATAAGTACAGTATCAAAATATGCTCAAATCGTGCGCATTTCAAGCGTAACGGGCAATTAAAGCGGCCGTCGCCACCATGGCTCCCGCTTCTCCAGAAAAGCCGAGACCCCTTCCCGCGCCTCATCCGTTTCCCAGACGTCGGCCAGACGCTCGATCGTCGCGTCGATAACGGTCTGCGTGATCGGCATTCCCAGCGACCGCGCCAGCGCCTTGGATTGGCCGACAGCACTGGGGGCGACCTGCAAATACGGCGCGATCTCCCTTTCGATCGCCGCATCGAGGTCTTCCGGCGGCACCACGCGTGCCAGGAAGCCAACCGACTGCGCCGCCTGCGCGTCAAAAATCCTGCCGGACATGAACAGCGGCCGTGCCTGTCCCTCGCCGATCCGCGCCACGACATAAGGGCTGATCGTCGCCGGGATCAGCCCCAGCCGCGTCTCCGTCAGCCCGAATTTGGCGGTATCTGCGGCGATCGCGACATCTGAAATACAGAGCAGGCCGATGCCGCCGCCAAAGGCGTTGCCATGGATACGGGCGATGACCGGCCTCTCCAGATCGTTCAGCGCCTTGAACATCAGCGCCAGCCGCTTGGCCTCAACGATGCGCGTCGTCCGGTCCGCCTCGATCTGGGCCTTCATCCAGCCAAGATCGCCGCCGGCGCAGAAGCTTACGCCTTCGCCGGCCAGCACGACCACCCGAACGGTAGCGTCGGCACCCAGCTGTTGCGCTACCGTCGTCAGTTCGTCGATCATCGTGCCGGACAGGGCATTGTGCTTGTCCGGGCGCGAAAGCGTGAGACGCGCGACGCCCCTGCCGTCGATCTCGATCCGAATGGTCTCGAACGTCATGCCGAACTCCTCAAGCTGCGCGCAAACACCGACGCCCTCTCAAGCGCGTCTTCGGTAAGGCCGGTTTCAAAACCGTGCGCTTTCAAATATCGGTCGACCGCCAGCGTATCGACATTGCCCTTTGCCCCCGGCGCATAGGGGCATCCGCCGAGCCCGCCGACCGAAGCGTCAAAAATCCGGATGCCGCGTTCGAGCGCGACGCCGATATTGTCGAGCGCCCGGCCGGACGTATCGTGGAAATGCCCGGCCAGTTTGGCAGCGGGGATTGCCGCCAGCACCGCCTCCAGCATGCGATCCACAGCTTCGGGCGTTCCCCTGCCGATCGTATCGCCGAGGCTGATTTCGTAGCAGCCGAGATCCTTCAGACGCCCGGCGACGCTGGCAACGCTTTCAGGCGCAACAGCCCCGTCATAGGGGCACTCCACCACGCAGCTCACATAACCGCGCACCGGAACGCCCTGCTCTCGTGCCGCCGCCGCCACCGGACGAAACCGCTCGATGCTCTCGGCGATGGAGCAATTGATATTGTGCTGCGAAAACCCTTCGGAGGCGGATGCAAAGATCGCCACCTCGTCCGCTCCTGCCGCAAGTGCTGCCTCGAAACCCTTCATGTTGGGCGTCAAAACCGCATAACGCACCCCCGGCCTGCGGGCGATCCCGGCCATGACGTCAGCGGCATCGCCAAGCTGCGGCACCCACTTGGGGCTGACGAAGCTCGTCACCTCGATCCGCTCGAAGCCGCAGGCCGACAGCATATCGACCAGCCGGACCTTGGCAGCCGTATCGATCAGCACCTTCTCGTTTTGCAGCCCATCCCGTGGCGCCATCTCGACGATCGAGACGCGGTTCGAAGCCCCAGTGGCATACGGCTCCGCCATCAGGCCTCCTCGGCTTTCAGCACCAGCAGCACCGTGCCCTCTGTCGTCTGGTCGCCCTCGGCGACGTTCAGGCTTTCGACGATGCCATCCCGGCTTGCCGACAGCGTCAGCTCCATCTTCATCGCTTCCATGACGACAAGCGCGTCGCCTTTGGAGACCGCATCGCCCTGCCGCACGCGCACCAGCTTGATGAGGCCCGGCATCGGCGCGACGAGACGGTCGCTGCCGGCCGCGCTCTCCGATACCCCGTCGAGCGGATCAGGCAGATGGAAATCATGAGATCGGCCATCGAGAAGCAGCGTCAGCCCGGAGGGGTGTTCCAGCACCTCGACCCGGCTCTGCCGGCCATCGACTTCGGCATGACAGCCCGTTTCTGACCGGCTGCCGATGCGCACAGGAACGACCCGGTTGCCGATGTGGACGGCAAATAGATCCAGCCCCCGTGCCGCCACACGCAGGATATGGCGCTCGCCGGCATGGTCCAGCGTCGCCGTGCGGGTCGCCTGCCCCCAGAGCTGCCAATGGCCGAGCGACAGCCAGGGATCGCCCGCCGGCGGGGTTTTCAGGGCGCCCAGGGAGAAAACAGCGGCAAGCGCCACGATGACGTCGGCCGGTACCTCGGTCGCGGTCAACGCCTCGAGCTCACGGTCGATCAACCCTGTATCCGGATATCCGAAAGCAAAATCCGGTTGCTGGCTCAGCCGGGCGAGAAAATCCAGATTGTTGGCAACGCCGCCGATATGGCTGCTTTGCAGCGCCTCGGTCAGACTGGCGAGCGCCGCCGTTCTGGTCGGCCCATGAACGATCACCTTGGCGATCATCGGGTCGTAATACGGACTGACGCGGTCGCCTTGCCGCACACCCGCATCGACCCGGACTCCGTCGGCCGGGAAGGCAAGATGGGACAGCGTGCCGGTCGAGGGCAGGAACCCACGCGCCGGGTCCTCGGCATAGACCCGCGCTTCGAAAGCCCATCCCTCGATGGCGATGTCGGATTGTTTTTTCGGCAGCGGCTCGCCGCTCGCCACCCGCAATTGCCACTCGACCAGATCGACCCCGGTAATCGCCTCCGTCACCGGATGCTCGACCTGAAGGCGCGTGTTCATTTCCATGAAGAAGAACTTGTCCGGCCAGAGACCGTCGGAGACATCGGCGATGAACTCGACTGTGCCGGCACCGCAATAGTCGATGGCCCGTGCCGCGCGGACCGCAGCATCGCCCATGGCCCGGCGCATTTCCGCCGTCATGCCGGGCGCCGGCGCTTCCTCGATCACCTTCTGGTGCCGCCGTTGCAGGGAGCAGTCCCGTTCGAACAGATGCACGACGTTGCCATGCCGGTCGCCGAAGACCTGGATCTCGATGTGGCGCGGCCGCAGCAGGTATTTCTCGATCAGCACCGCGCCGTCGCCGAAGGCCGCTTGCGCCTCCCTCCGCGCCGCGTCGAGAGATGGTCCGAAATCCTCCGCCCGGTCGACCCGCCGCATGCCCTTGCCACCGCCGCCGGCCCGCGCCTTGATCAGCACCGGAAAGCCGATCTCTGCGGCGCGCTCACTGAGAAATGCGCCGTCCTGGTTGTCGCCATGATAGCCCGGAACCACCGGCACGCCCGATTGCTCCATCAGCGCCTTTGCCGCATCCTTCAGCCCCATGGCACGAATGGCCGCCGACGACGGCCCGATGAACACCAGCCCCGCAGCCTCGACGCTTTCCGCAAATTCCGCATTCTCCGAAAGAAACCCGTATCCGGGATGGACGGCCTGCGCTCCGGATCGCTGCGCCGCCGCGATGATGCGCTCGCCGGACAGATAGCTGTCGCTCGCGGATGCGCCACCGATGCGAAAAGCCTCGTCCGCCAGTTCGACATGCAGCGCGCCGGCATCCGCATCGGAATAGACCGCGACGGTGCGCACGCCCATACGCCGCGCCGTGCGGATGATGCGGCAGGCGATTTCGCCGCGATTGGCAATGAGTATCTTCGAGAACATCGATGTCTTCCGGTGGTCTATTGCGCGGCGACGATTTCGACCTCGAGCAGCCAGCTCTCGTCGAAGATGCCGGCGATCACCACCGTCATCGCCGGCGCCAGGTGTCCCAGATATTCGCTGCGGATCTCCCGGTTGGCCATCGTGTGGTGCCGGTCGGAGAGATAGGTCGTGACCTTGACGATATCCGCCTTGGTCATGCCGGCCGCCTTCAGCTGTGCATCGATGTTGAGCCAGACCTGCCGCGCCTGTGCCTCGAAGCTTGCGGGCACGGTGTCGTCGGAATCCGCCGGAATCTGGCCGCTGACCAGCAGCAGCCGCTGGAAATCCTCAAGCCGCACGGCCTGCGAATAACCGCCGCGCGGCTGGGGAGCGTTCTTGGCATTGAAGGCTTCACGTTTCATGGTCTTTCTCCTCACATCCTGAACAGGCCAAAGCGGGTATCGTCGATCGGCGCGTTCAGCGCCGCCGAAAGAGACAGAGCCAGCACGTCGCGGCTCCTGCGCGGATCGATGATGCCGTCGTCCCAAAGCCGGGCCGAGGCGTAGAGCGGATGGCTCTGGGTCTCGAACAGGTTCAGCACCGGCTGCTTGAATTTCGCCTCGTCTTCCTCCGTCCAGGGCGTGCCTGCCCGCTTCAGCGCATCGCCACGCACGCTTGCCAGCACGCCGGCCGCCTGTTCGCCGCCCATCACGGAGATCCGGCTGTTCGGCCAGGTCCAGAGGAAGCGCGGCGAAAAGGCCCGGCCACCCATGCCGTAATTTCCGGCGCCGAAGGAACCGCCGACCAGCATGGTGATCTTCGGCACCTTCGTCGTCGCCACCGCCGTCACCAGCTTGGCGCCGTGCTTGGCAATGCCCTCCGTCTCGTATTTCCGCCCGACCATGAAGCCGGTGATGTTTTGCAGGAAAACCAGCGGGATCTTGCGCTGCGAGCAAAGCTCGACGAAATGCGTACCCTTCAGCGCCGATTCCGAAAACAACACGCCATTGTTGGCGATGATACCGACGGGAATGCCATGCACATGGGCGAAGCCGCAGATCAGTGTTGAGCCATAGCGCGCCTTGAACTCGTCCAGCCGCGAACCGTCGACGATGCGGGCGATCACCTCGCGAATGTCATAGGGCGTGCGCAGGTCGGAAGGCACGATGCCCGGAATGTCGTCGGGATCGTAGACCGGCTCCTCCGGCGCTTGCCGCTCGACGGTGGCAATCCTCGGTCGGTTGAGGTTGGCGACCGCCCGCCGCGCCAGCGCCAGCGCATGCGCATCATCGCGCGCCAGATGATCGGCCACGCCCGAAAGCCGGGTGTGAACGTCGCCGCCGCCGAGATCCTCGGAAGACACCACTTCGCCCGTCGCGGCCCGAACCAGCGGCGGCCCGGCCAGAAAAATCGTGCCCTGCCCTTCGACAATGATCGCCTCGTCCGACATGGCCGGCACATAGGCACCGCCCGCCGTGCACGAGCCCATCACCACGGCGATCTGCGGAATGCCGGCAGCCGACATGTTGGCCTGGTTGTAGAAGATACGGCCGAAATGATCGCGGTCCGGAAAGACCTCGTCCTGGTTCGGCAGGTTGGCGCCGCCGGAATCGACCAGATAGATGCAGGGCAGGTTGTTTTCCGCGGCAATCTCCTGCGCCCGCAAATGCTTCTTCACCGTCATCGGATAATAGGTGCCGCCTTTGACGGTGGCGTCGTTGCAGACGATCATGCAGTCGCGGCCGGAAACACGGCCGATACCCGTCACCAGTCCCGCTCCCGGAGCCTCGCCCTTGTAAAGCCCATGCGCGGCGGTCAGGCCGATTTCCAGAAACGGCGTCGCCGGATCGATCAGCTGCGCCACGCGCTCGCGCGGCAGCATCTTGCCGCGGCTCACATGCCGTTCGCGCGCCACCTCGCCGCCACCGCCGGCAGCCAGAACGGCTGCATCCTCGATAACGCGCATCGCCTCGGCCATCGCCGCGCTGTTGGCGCGGAATGTTTCCGACGACGTCGAGATCTGCGATTTCAGAACGGCCATTCATCCCCCCGACCAAACATCCTGCTCTCCTCCCGCCTTACGCCGTCTCGCCAAACAGCTCCCTGCCGATCAGCATGCGGCGGATTTCCGAGGTCCCGGCGCCGATCTCGTAAAGTTTCGCATCCCTGAGCAAACGTCCCGCCGGATAGTCGTTGGTATAGCCGTTGCCGCCCAGCACCTGGATGGTTTCGAGCGCCAGCGCCGTTGCCCGTTCCGCCGCGTAGAGAATGCATCCCGCCGCATCCTTGCGCGTCGTCTCGCCCCGGTCGCAGGCGGCGGCCACGGCATAGACGTAAGCCCGTGCGGCGTTCATCGTCACATACATGTCGGCGATCTTGCCCTGCATCAGCTGGAACTCGCCGATCGGCTGGCCGAACTGCTTTCTCTCATGCAGATAGGGGACCGCGACGTCGAGGCAAGCCGCCATGATCCCCAGCGGCCCGGCGGACAGCACGACGCGTTCATAGTCGAGCCCCGACATCAGGATGCGGACGCCGCCGCCCAAAGTCCCGAGAACATTCTCCTCCGGCACCGCGCAATCGCTGAAGATCAGTTCGCAGGTGTTGGAGCCGCGCATGCCGAGCTTGTCGAGCTTCTGGCCGGTGGAGAATCCACCGAAACCCTTCTCCACTAGGAACGCCGTGATACCGCGCGGCCCTGCTTCAGGGTCGGTCTTCGCGTAGACAACCAGCACATCCGCATCCGGCCCGTTGGTGATCCACATCTTGTTGCCGTTCAGCACATACCGGTCGTCGCGCTTGTCGGCCCGCAGCTTCATCGACACGACATCGGACCCGGCACCTGGCTCCGACATTGCCAGCGCGCCAACATGTTCGCCGGAAATCAGCTTCGGCAGATAGCGCGCCTTCTGCGCATCCGAGCCGTTGCGATTGATCTGGTTGACGCAGAGATTGGAGTGGGCGCCGTAACTCAGGCCCACGGAAGCAGACGCGCGGCTGATTTCCTCCATCGCCACGCAGTGCGCGAGATAGCCGAGACCGATGCCGCCGTAGTCCTCGCCTGCGGTGATGCCGAGCAGCCCGAGTTCGCCCATCTCCCGCCAGAGCGGCATCGGAAAGCTGTTGTCCCGGTCAATGTCTGCCGCGCGTGGCGCAATACGCTCGCCGGCAAACCGGCGCACGGTGTCGCGCAGGGCCTCGACTTCTTCGCCAAGCGCAAAGCTCAAACCGCCTGAATACATCGAACCTCCTCCCGAGATCGCAGCCGTCAGACACAGACCGGGCAGGCTCCTCTTCCCGTCCGGTCAACACGTCTGATGAGACTAACACACGTGTCCGACAATTTCCGAACCAAGACAGGACGTTGTGCGCACGATTTGCAAAAATTGCGATGCAAAACCGGTCGTTTGCATTCCGACGATGACCGGGCAAGATCGCCGCCGCCCTTGCGCCGAGCCTCCGCAGACGCCAAGACTGGACCACGAGAATCGGCACGGGACAATTCATGACGGGAAAGCAGATCGCAATCATCGGCGGCGGGCCGGCAGGCCTGATGGCGGCGGAAGTGCTGTCGCTGTCGGGACATGCCGTGACGGTCTATGACGCCATGCCGACCTTCGGGCGTAAATTTCTGCTCGCCGGAAAATCAGGCCTCAACATCACCCATTCCGAAGACTACCAGCGCTTCGCCACCCGCTTTGGAGAGGCCTCCGCGCGGCTGCGCCCGGCGCTCGATGCCTTCACGCCCGAAGACGTGCGGAATTGGGCAACCGGTCTCGGCACGGAGACCTTCACCGGCACATCCGGCCGCGTCTTTCCGAAAGTCATGAAGGCCTCGCCGCTGCTGCGCGCCTGGCTGGGGAGGCTGGAGGCGCAGGGCGTGACGCTGCTGACCCGCCACCGCTGGACGGGTTTTGCCGGTGACGACCTCGTCGTCGAAACCCCGAACGGCCCCACAACAATCCGCAGCGACGCCACCCTGCTTGCGCTTGGCGGCTCCAGTTGGCCGCGCCTGGGCGCCGATGGCAGCTGGATTCCGCGTTTGAGAGACAAGGGTGTCGAGGTCGCCGATCTCCAGCCCGCCAATTGCGGCTTCGATGTCGATTGGAGCGATGTCTTCAAGGACCGTTTTGCCGGAGCACCATTGAAATCGGTCACCACCACATCGGATGCCGGCACGTTTCAAGGTGAGTTTGTCATCTCCCGCCACGGTATCGAGGGCAGTCTCGTCTATGCGCATGCGGCGGCACTGCGGGACAGGCTGATACGGCAGGGAAAGGCAAGCCTGCTTGTCGATCTCGCTCCGGGAAGAAGCGCAGAGCGCCTGGCAAGAGACCTTTCAAGACAGGACGGAAAGGCAAGCCTGTCTAATCGCCTGCGCAAGGGCGCCGGTCTTGAAGGCGTCAAGGCTGCTCTGGTGCGCGAACTTGGGCCCCAGTCCATTCTCAACGATGCCGCGCAGTTGGCGCATTTGATCAAGGCGCTTCCCATTCCCGTCGTCCGGCCGCGTCCCATCGCCGAGGCAATCTCCTCGGCGGGCGGCATCAGCCTTGACGGGGTGGATGATCGTTTCATGCTGAAAGCTGTCCCCGGCCTCTTTGCCGCCGGCGAAATGCTCGATTGGGAAGCGCCAACCGGCGGCTACCTGCTGACCGCATGTTTCGCGACCGGCCGGGCGGCAGCGCGGGGGATCGATGGCTGGCTGCGGACAACCGGTTGAGCATTGTATCGGCGAAGAGGCTTATTGGACGACAATCGCCCGAAAATCGTTGACATTGGTCCCCGTCGGCCCCGGCTTGAAAATGTCGCCGATCGCATCGAATGCGGACCAACTGTCGTTGCGGTCGAGAAACGCTGCGCCGTCGATACCAGCCGCCGCAAGACGCCCAACACTTGTCCCGTCGGCAAAGGCCCCGGCATTGTCCTCCGACCCGTCGATGCCATCGATGCCCAACGCCAGCGACAGCAGGAATTCGCTGTTGCGCCCGCCCTTGCCTTTGCCCCGGATCGTCACCGTCGTCTCACCGCCGGAGAGGACAACGACGGGTTTCCTGAAAGGCCGGTTGCGCGCTGCCACTTCGCGGGCGATGGCCGCATGGACACGCCCGACCTCGCGCGCCTCTCCCTCTATCGCATCGGACAAAATGACGGCTTCGATACCGGCGGCCCGCGCCTTTTCGGCGGCCGCCTCCAGCGAAACAGCCGCGGATGCGACAAGCCGGACCTCATTGCGGCGAAACTCCGGGTCGGCCTGGTTGGGCGCAGCGGACGCATCGCTGCGGATAAACGCCATTACCTTCTCCGGCAGATCGAGCCGATAACGTTCGATAACCCTCAGCGCATCCTCCCGCGTACTCGCATCAGGAATCGTCGGCCCCGAGGCCACCAGCGCCGGATCGTCGCCGGGAATATCAGACACGACCAGCGACACCACCTTCGCCGGCCATGCCACAGCCGCCAGCCGCCCGCCCTTGATCCGCGACACATGCTTGCGCACGGCATTCATCGCGCTGATCGGCGCGCCGGATGCCAGCAGCGCCCGGTTGACCGCAATCTCGTCGTCCAGCGTCAAATCACCCGCCGGCAACGGTAGAAGCGCCGAGCCGCCACCGCAGATCAGCGCCACAACCAGATCGTCCTCGGTGAGCCCGCTGACCTCCTCCAGCAAGCGCCGCGACGCCGTCAGCCCGTTCTCATCCGGCAGCGGATGCGATGCCTCCAGCACCTCGATCCGCTCGCACCGCGCGCCATAGCCGTAGCGGGTAACGACCGCACCCGAGAGCGGTCCATCCCACAGC
>Ga0307515_10011470_pt1 | contig 16819 bp, 14 predicted proteins | sample 17_EM_MG_FD_194513 | JGI IMG/M metagenome (GOLD analysis project Ga0307515, IMG submission 194513) | Populus trichocarpa ectomycorrhiza microbial communities from riparian zone in the Pacific Northwest, United States - 17_EM | ecosystem: Host-associated > Plants > Roots > Unclassified | place... | reverse complement strand
CCAAACTCTTATTATTAGGCTACCTATTAGATAGTTAAGATTTATTATTTATTGATTTTATGGGTTGAAACTGATTCTAAAATTAGTGAGGTATTGGTTTTAATTTAAATTAAAGTATATTTAAATTTAATTAATATTTTGTCCAGTGCAATAAAATTTGTTCCATGTGATTCTTTTTTGTTATCATACACGGTTCTTCGAATCAATTCTTATTCACTTGAGAATTATTTTTTCCCGAGTCAGAGACAACAAGTAAATAAATGATGTGATTCTAGTGATGTTTTATTCGACTCTTCAATAATTGTTGCACTAGTTATAGGTTAAATCAACAATAGCTTTGCATTTTAAAATAAATTAAGCAGTTTTTCTTAAAAAAAAGAGATTATTTTAACAAAATGCAAGCTACCTTTTTAAAGAATATTTAAATTATTTATCCTGCACCTATATTGCAAACAAAATACTTGATCTTTCAGTGCAATTCTTTTATTTTCATAACTACGCGGAGATAATAGACAATAATAAAATCGTCTTTTATACATCTACGATGAAAAAATATTATTACATTGTATTTATTTTTTGTTATGTTATAAAATTGATTATATTACATCAAATCAAGCATATTATAAATGTTTAAATTAGTATTCATCTTCGAATTACTTTATATTTATCAATACTTGAGAGATGTTATCTAAATAAATGAAAGACCTTCAATGAATGGAGAAAATACGTTATAAACACCTCCCACATACATCAAACATCAATAAAGTTGCATGAAATTACTATGAAAAGCAAATTAAACGGTCATTGGTTGTTATAAAGTCTATAAATATGCTATTTACTATTCAATACATCCAAAAAACATGATTTACGGTGTGTTTGATATTACAGTCGAACCATCGTTTCACGAGAGTGGAGAAAAAAGAATTCAAGCACCTTCCACGTGCATCAAGCGTCAATAAAGTTGCATGAAATTACTATGAAAAACAAATTAAACGGTCACTGGTTGTTATAAAGTCCATGAATGTGCTATTTACTATTCAATACATCCAAAAAACATGATTCAAGGTGTGTTTGATATTACAGTCAAACCATCGTTTCATGAGAGTGGAGAAAATGGATCTCAAGCAACTTCTACACGCATCAAACATCAATAAAGTTGCACAAGATTACTATAAAAGCAAATTAAACGGTCATTGGTTGTTGTGAAGTCCATAAATGTGCTATTTATTACTTAATACATCAAAAAAAAACATGATTTGTGGTGTGTTTGATATTATTGTCAAACCACCGTTTCATGATAATTTGATTTTATTTTGTTTCAAAATATTTTTTTCTGTGTTTTTTAAATCGTTTCGATATATTAATATCAAAATAAATTTTTAAAAATAAAAAATATTTTTTAAAAAAATTTTCAAACGAAAATTACTTTGAATCACAACTATACTCATGAACATATCATTGATATAAACACTTGCTGGTGGTGATGTAAACATGTTTACTTGAAATAGCACATGTTTCACGTGATGAACTTAACCTAAATCAAAATCCAAATTACTTTTATTTTTCCACCTTTCATGAGCAGAGGAAATGGGTCTTGAACACCTTGTAACTGCTGATGCAAAACAAAATGGACTTCAAAAGCCTATTTGAAACAAAACACGCGTGACACGGTGAACCTAACCTGAATCAAAATCAAAATTATTTTTTTTCCCACGTTATCCTGCTAAATTGACAATATTTATCGCCTCATTTCTTGCTCCGAGATTCATTGAATCACCGACCATGTCAAAAAGATACATTGCCTACAAAATAAAACACACATAGAAGGGAAAATAAAAATTAATGAATTTGAAACCATTTGTGTTTTATTCTTATTTATTTTATTTAACAGCCTTTTATATTTCAAAAATCAATTTTTTTCCCTTTGGAAAATGATGTTTTCGTCTTAATTACTACAGCCACAGCATTTGCAGACTTGGTTTTACATGATGTCTGGTATTATAATATTAAATATTTTTATTTAAAAATATATTAAGATTTTTATTTTTATTTTTATTTTTATCACTAATGTATCAAAACTATCAAAATAAATATTAATTTAATGTTTTTTAAGTAAAATATGTTTTTAAAATGCTCCTCGAAACAAAACCCACTATACTTCCAAACACTATTTTAGTGTTTATTTGGGATTGCAGCCTAAACAGAGCTGTTTAAAATTCAATTTTTTTTTGCTTATTGTTTTTTTTTTATATGATGATGTTAAAAATAAATTTAAAAAATAAAAAATAGTTTTTTAATGTGTTTTTAAATAAAAAATATTTTAAAAGATAATTATTATTAAACTTTTAAACACGCACTCAGTCTCTTAGAGAATGGAGCAAGCAATTGAATATAGCTAAACTACATAACTTTATCTCTGTGAGAGCACTTCAAACATTTCCAAAAATAGCAAAAGTAACCAACTCAGTTTTATGAAAACAAACATTATAGTCATCAATAAAGCAAAAGATCAAATCGCCATTTAAATTTATCACGATAAATTAATCGTGCGAGATACCATGGGTTCCAATAGCTGCTCATAATTCTGGTACCCCTACCACCCATGGCGCACGAAAGCACAAGGCGTAATAACTACGGAAAACGCAGTAAAATAAAAAGGATAGTGCAATAGAATAAAGGCATTGCTAACACGCGCCGGGGTGAGTTAACTACACACCCCTCCCATTTCACATCCATCCAAACCTGCCCGTTAATAGTACGACAAGACCACTTCCCCATAAAAAACAGTACAGCTTTTCCATTTCAAGAAACGCTGTTAACTCAAAAACTCCTATCATTTTACGACACATCCTAACGGCGAAGCCAACTCCGTTAGCTCCTAGAAAATAAAAAAAGCGGTTTTTAATTGTAGTTTAATTCATTACTATATCCTAACCGGTAATAAATTGGACAACCCTACCTCTGTTTCATAGTTATCAGATAAAGTTTGTGTTTTTTTATTGTGTTTTTTTACTTGCGATAAGATGCGTTTTAAAATTTTATTTATTTTTTTAAAATTTTAAATTATTTTTTTAAATTTTTTTAATAGTTTTAATTTATTAATATTAAAAATAATAAAAAATACTTTAAAAAAACCATGCACTGTAATATTAAACATGTATGAAAAAATCAAACGACTAGTTTTAAACAAAAAAAATAATAATCAACATAGATGACTTACCAAGTTATCTGAGCCTAGCCTTCCCCTTCTAAATTATCTAAGATTGATCAAATAACCTTTTAAATTAGTTGAAAAAAAGAATTTAATTGAGATAAAAAAAGTAATAGTTATTTTTCTAAATATTTTTTATTTGAAAAACATCAAAATAGTATATTTTTTTTATTTTATTTATTTATTTTTAATATTGGTATATCAAAAAAATAAAAAAACATTAAAAAAATTCAAATTTTAATAAAAAGAAAATTAAATTTCACTCCCAACAACCCATGAGTATGAATCACATTAAATATGTTTTTATCATAAAAGATATTTCTAGATCAATTTATACTATAATTAAAATCAAATTTTATTTTTGAAAAAAATATTCTCAAATTGAATATAAATATTAATATAAGATAGAAAGTTGAAAAATAAAAAATTAAACAATGAAATTAATTAAAATAATTAAGTGCACTCAAAGCTTATTGGTCCTCATCTTACTATTTACATTTATAATACTGAAAAAAAAAAGTTTATGAATGAGTATATTTGGAATTATAATATTATTTATTTTTTAAAGTATTTTTTATTTGAAAATATATTAAAATAATATTTTTTTATTTTTAAAAATTTATTTTCAATATTTACATATTAAAACAATTTAAAAATATAATAAAATTTTTTATGAAGATTTATCTTCCAAAAAAATATTTTTAAAAAAGCAAAAACAAACATTGTAGGCAAGGCAATGCAAATACAGGTGACCGGTTAACATTTGACCAGAGATGGTTAAAGACTCTCCTCCTTCACAAACATCACACAAAAAAAGGAACACACACAAGGGGCAAAGCAGATAGATAAAGTGAGAGAAGAGAGAGAGCACCGTGTGTGTACGGGGAGAACACCGTGTGTATACAGAGAAGTGTGAAGGCAAGATTGAATTGGTAACTAGAACTGTGGGAATAGAGAGAAGTGAAGAGCAAAATTGAAGTTTAGATGAAGAAATTTGGTGGAGAAATGGGAGAGAAGTAGTTTTTATGGTGTTAGTGTTGCTTCTGTGTGTGTAACCGTGAAGGTTAGAAAGTTTGTTTAGAGAGAGATAGTTTGTTTTAGAGAGAGAAAGTTAGTTTTAGAGAGAGAAAGTGGAGAAATGGTGGATTGGAGTTGGATTGTTTGTGAAATAAAGTTAAGTTATTGTGTTTGAAGGTGATTAAGAAGAGATCTAAAGTAAGAGAAGGAAAGATTGTGATAATTCTATGGCTTCTTCAGAGATTTCAGCGAAAGCTAACAGTGGAAACATTAGAGGAGGAGGAGAGAGCTTCACTTCTGGTTACAGTGAAGCCATGGAAGGGCAGAAAAATCATTCTACTCATCCAAGTTCAGCTAGAGGTACAATTCTTGCTTCAATGGATTTTTTTAATTGATTTTTGTGGATTTCTTTTCTTTATTTATTTTTAGTTTGTTTTGTGTTGTAGTTGTAGATGCTGAAACGGCGCTGTATAATGAGCTATGGCATGCTTGTGCTGGTCCTTTAGTGACTGTACCTCGTGAAGGAGATCGTGTGTTTTATTTCCCTCAAGGACATATAGAGCAGGTCTTACTTTGTTTTAGTTGTTTTGTCTTTGCCATTTTTGAGAATTCTCAGCAATCATTCAGAGTGTTTTTGTTATATTTTTTTTGTGGGTTTAGTTTGTTTTCTTGATTTCTGAAGTTTTTTTTGTTAGATTTTTGGTGTGATTGGGTTGTGAAATGGGTGTAGGTGGAGGCATCAACGAATCAGGTAGCAGACCAGCAGATGCCGCTGTATAATCTTCTACCGAAGATCTTATGTCGTGTGGTTAATGTTCAGTTGAAGGTATGGGAAATCTGCTGATTAGTTTGTGTTGGATTTCGAGGATTTTATGTGTGAGGTTTGTTAATGGGGTAATCTGTGAATTTTTTTTAGGCTGAACCAGATACTGATGAGGTGTTTGCGCAAGTGACTCTGCTTCCTGAGCACAACGTGAGTATTCACTGATGATTTGTGGTTATGCAGTGTTTGGATAATTTGGATGGAACTGGAATGGAAATTCTGATTATTTTTGTGGTTTTTTTTAATGTTAGCAAGATGAGAGTGTGTTGGAGAAGGAGCCTCCTCCACCTCCACCACCGCGATTTCATGTACATTCATTTTGTAAAACCCTGACTGCTTCGGATACCAGTACTCATGGTGGATTTTCGGTTCTTAGAAGACATGCAGATGAATGTCTTCCACCTTTGGTGAGCTTCACAGCTTCTACCTAGGGGTTTCCTTTGGGTTTTGTTGAACTAGGACTTTGGGTTGTAGATTTTGAAGTTTAATCCTTGCTTTATTACAGGATATGTCAAGGCAGCCTCCAACACAGGAATTGGTTGCCAAGGATTTGCATGGAAATGAATGGCGTTTCCGACACATTTTTCGGGGTAATCATCTCATACTCGAACAATCAACTTGGTATCCTCTCTAGTATGGCAGGAATGTATGCAAACCTTTCCCACCTATTTGTGAATTTATTGAGACCCCTTTCAGCATGAATATCACTATTATTGCTATGACTATGTTAACGTGCTGTCATATAGTCTTCATGCATTTAGTATGAAGGCATGGATTATTATTGTAGCATTCAAGATGCCAGTTGCTTAATATGCACAATGATTTCAATGCCAGGCCAACCACGGAGGCACTTGCTTCAGAGTGGATGGAGCGTGTTTGTTAGCTCCAAAAGGCTTGTTGCGGGTGATGCGTTTATATTTCTAAGGTTTGGTTTCTTTTTTATATCATCAATGTTCTAATATAATATTTATGTGTCTGAGTGGAATAAAATGTGTATTTGCATTTTATAGAGGTGAGAATGGAGAACTTCGAGTTGGTGTTAGACGTGCAATGAGACAGCAGGGTAATGTTCCATCATCTGTCATATCCAGCCACAGCATGCATCTTGGGGTGCTTGCTACAGCATGGCATGCTGTTTCAACGGGGACCCTGTTCACTGTTTATTACAAGCCAAGGTGAATGGTTTATTACTAATTTTCTGTGGGGAATAAGTATGTTACAGGTCAAGTAATGTGTGTATGAATCTGTGGCATGTAAATTTGTACAGTTCTCATTTTTCTTTGATTCTGATTGTTATTCATCATGGGATTTGGATTTTGGTTAGCATGATCTGATTCCTTGAAGAGGATCAGTCTTATTATTTAGTAAATTATACAAACTGAACTGAAAGGGGAATCCATGGCTTTCATCTATTATACTAACATAGTAGCAAATATGATTTGAGTGTTTGATTTGCTTTCCTTAAACATTCTAAATGTCTTGCTGCAGGACAAGTCCTGCAGAGTTCATTGTCCCCTTTGATCAATACATGGAGTCTGTCAAGAATAATTATTCCATAGGGATGAGGTTTAAAATGAGATTTGAAGGAGAAGAAGCTCCTGAGCAAAGGTATGACAGCTGCTTGCTTATAGGTTTTGTGATGAAAGCTACCTGTTATCTGGAAGTTAAATGTTCACTGGTAGCGTCTCATTTGTAGACCTCCAGTTTTTCATGCCTTTTCTTGTTTGTGATTTAAGCTTTGTAGGATTATTGGATGTTTGTGTCTATGGAAGACATAACGTTTTAAGTGTTCATGATTCTCTGCTGTAGATTTACTGGCACTATTGTTGGAATTGAAGATGCCGATCCCGGGAGGTGGAAGAATTCTAAATGGAGGTGCCTTAAGGTAGTGCTTCAGTATTTATGATGCCATGCAACACTTTCATTTATGGTTCTAAGCAGCTTTATTTATGGTACTTTCAGGTGAGATGGGATGAAACTTCTACCATGCCTCGGCCAGAGAGAGTTTCACCATGGAAAATTGAGCCTGCTCTAGCACCTCCTGCACTAAATCCTCTTCCATTGCCCAGGCCTAAAAGGCCTCGAGCAAACATGGTGCCCTCATCCCCTGACTCCTCAGTTCTTACTAGAGATGGTAGCCCTGCGATTCACTCATTGATGTTTTTGTAGATAATTTGAGCAGCTAGAATGATATTCAGGTCTCTTGACTATTAATGTGTAGGTTCATTCAAAGTAACTGCAGACCCTCCATCAGCAAGTGGATTTTCAAGGGTCTTGCAAGGTCAAGAATTCTCGACCTTGAGAGGCACTTTTGCAGAGAGCAATGAGTCCAATGCTGCTGAAAAGTCTGTTATGTGGCCATCCTCAGCAGATGATGAGAAGATCGATGTGTTATCTACTTCAAGAAGATTTGGATCAGAGAGGTGGATGTCCTCTGCGAGGCATGAACCAACCTGCACAGATTTGCTATCTGGCTTTGGGACAAATTCTGATTCATTCCATGGGTTTGGTGCCCCGTTTGTTGACCAAACTGCCGTGGCTGCTAATCCAACGAAGAAACACTTGTCAGATCAAGGGCAGTTTAACTTGCTTGCCAGCCCGTGGTCCATAATGTCCTCGGGTCTCTTGCTAAAGTTGTCAGAGTCGAATACAAAGGTTCCAGTACAAGGCAGCGATGTAACATATCAAGCACGGGCAAATGTGTTTAGTGAGTATCCTGTGCTTCAAGGTCATAGAGTTGAGCAGTCGCATAAAAACTGGATGATGCATCCCCCGCCATCTCATTTTGATAATCATGCTAATTCGAGAGAGTTAATGCCCAAACCTGTTTTGATGCAAGAACATGATTCTGGAAAATCCCTGGAAGGAAACTGCAAGCTCTTTGGGATTCCTTTGAAAATTAGTAAACCTGTTGCACCAGAGGCAGCAGGGACCACAATCACGATGAACGAACCACTGAGTCATATCCAACCTGTGAGTCACCAACTTACATTTGAATCTGATCAGAAGTCAGAACAATCCAAAGGTTCGAAGATGACTGATGAAAATGAAAACGAGAAACCATTCCAAGCTGGTCATTTGCGAACAAGGGACAACCATGGAAAAGCACAAAATGGCTCAACCAGGAGTTGTACGAAGGTTGCCCATTTGTTCACAAATGTCTTTCTTTTGGTTATATGAGATATTGATATATGCATATTAGAAGAAACCTGAAGCTAATTGCATTTTTTTTTTAATTTGCCTCAGGTTCACAAGCAGGGGATTGCACTTGGTAGGTCTGTTGATCTTGCCAAGTTCAATAACTATGATGAGTTGATTGCTGAATTGGACAGGCTGTTTGAATTTAATGGTGAATTAATGGCTCCCCAAAAGAATTGGCTGATTGTGTACACAGACGATGAGGATGATATGATGCTTGTTGGAGATGATCCCTGGCAGTAAGGGCCTTTCTTAAATTTTCTTTAAAATGTCTTGTCAGTTGTCTCTGGAGTCAGATATAGGCATCCATCTCTGTTGTCTTTTTCTGCGAGGGCCTTGTGTAACCGGTGGCATTATGTGTGTGAAACAGGGAATTTGTTGGCATGGTTAGGAAGATAGTTATTTACACCAAAGAGGAGGCACAGAAGATTAAACCAGGCGCCTTGAATTCAAAGGGCGTTGAGAATCCAATGGATATGGAGGGTGAGGATGATGCCAAGGAAGCCAAACATCTGCCACTTCCTTCAGCATGTAGCCCTATGAATTGTTAGATTTGTCTCTTTTGAATTTTAGGTAATTTTCTAGTTGTACAAAACAATTTTTTACTTATCTGTGCTTGCATTTCTTAGCAGCAAATCTTGTTCAGATGCCATGAGCCCTTTTCCTCGTAATTTCATCCTTTTGAATATAGATGTTGACGAAGAAATTTCTTTGCTGTTCCCTATGTCAGGTTTGGGTACTGGCAGCTAGAGAGTGCAATGGTCACATATCAGTTGGTATTTGGTAAGAATGAGATGGAAGCCACTCTACGTATTGCAGGATGTGAAGTTTGCTGGTATCAGAAATAGATGCAAGAATGATATATAATCCAATTTTGGACCTTTTATGGAGTTAGTATTGTATGGTGTCCAGTTATACATAAATATATATACCCGTAATGTCTAGCGAGGCAATCATTATCCTTGCTTTTCTCCAAATCATCCCACCTTGTACATAACTATCTTACCTTCACCCAACCACTTTATGTAAGTATATGTCTATCCATCATCTAATGGGTTTTCGGGCAAGTCTAGCTCATCTTCCAATGTTCCATGTTGGATTCCGTATTCCTGACCAGAACAAAGCTTGCTAGCAAATCATTTATTTTTCAAGTACTTCATAAGCTTTGATTTCCAACGTTGATGGCCATCGCCAAGTGTTTGTAGTAATGTAGGCGCTTTGGGGTAGGTGTTGTAGCCTTGAAGGTCAGGACTCGGGACCGTAAAAGATAACATTTAGATTTAGGCAGACAGTAGAAAAAGGTCAAGAAGTGGGTGGTTGTGGCTTGTGAGCTATAACAGAAGAGTGACTGACCCACCCATCCCAGTAAATAAAGGGCCTCGGTCTTCTGCATGTGGGTTGCGGGGCCAGGGTACCCTTTGGCGAGGAGTTAGCATTGATGGGGGAACAAGGGGGTGTCCACATGTAAAAGATGAGGTAAAAATTAAACTGGGTTGTCATTTGTTGCAGCCAATTGATGGAGGTGTCGTCTTATCTTATCTAGGGCATGTGTGTGACGTTTTCGTCAGATTGGATCGAAGGACATGGACGATTGGACCTGAGCTTTCTCCTTTAAAATTTTGGTTTCTGTACTACACTGATGGGTCTTTCTCGTTCCGTATCTTGCTTGGTTGATGGGAATTCAAAGTTGTCTCGAGTAAATTCAAACTACTATACAAAGTATCGTACTAAAATTATGGGATATCAAATTTGGGACAATTCTTAGCTGGACAAAGTTTATGATAGACCTTGCTTGCAGATATTATGAGATCCAAAGTAGGGACGTTACTGGGTTTATGGTTCTTGTTCATCAGCTAGGGTCACCTAATAAGCTTTTTATCAACGAATTTCATCTACCATCTGTTGGAATTCAACGTTGTCTCGAGTTGTTTTCCATTATCATGTGACTTCATTGTAATGCAATTTGAAGTTAAAACTCTAGAGGTATGTTAAAAAAAGAACCGGGTGGCCTGTGTAATTTGAAAAATTAGGGTAGGTACTTGTCATAATTGGAGGAAGGGCACGCGGTGTGTTGAGAAGAACATGTTACAAAAAGATAAGCGAAAAGCTGCAGTGGAGAGCCATTTTGAAAGTGGCAAGTGTGTGAGGACTGAGATCATACAGAAGGAAAATTGAGCTACAGCTTTTTACTTTTAAGATTGGGTTTTCAGATGGTTGGATAAGCCACGCTACAGAAAAGAAGAATAATAAATTCGAGTTGGACTCGACAGGTTTCCTCCAACATTTCAAGGAAACAGGCTGTTGATACGCTTGAGCACATGTTAAATTACTGTCTGTTTCTGACATGGGCATGGTACATTTAAGGATGCCAAGCCTATATGGGCAAAAATATGGTAACAGTTTGGGAGTATTGTTCCAAACGGGCCAATTTTATTGAAATGCTTACAGCAAAAGCAGGAAATATTAGAATTCTGATTCTTCCAAAAACTTGAAACTAATGGTGAATTTTTCTGCATGGCACCTATCCTACAGGGTGGCCTTTGGAGGCAGCTAACTAGTAACTATTTGGTGGTATAGAAGACCACTTTGATTGACAAAAAGATAACAATCGAGCAACTTTTTCCCGTCAATAGGCAACTGAAGTTCATAACCTTTCTTCAAGTTCATTTGACCACTACATCATGCCATGGAAGCCAGCTGAATCCAGGAGAACTGCTTTAATTTGATCTGGATGCATGTCCTGCCCTTCTTTGCATTGCTGAGGAATAAAAAGATGTCATGTCAGCAATCCAGGGATGAAGCAGACAATACAACAATCCCAACTCAGTCTGAGCACATCTAAATAAGATTGAAAACCCTTGGATAGATGCAAGACCATGTATCTGTTATGATATATCCCAAAATTTCAAAAGAGACTTCAGACATACAAGCTCAACTCCTTGTAGTTTCTCTTCCATTTTATCAGATAATAAGTACCAACTAACGGGATCATCATAAATAATTAGACATTTGCTATGTTTTTTACTTCACAGGGTGGGTTGACGTCAGTTTATACAAGGCTTGCAACACATTGTCTAGAATTTAGCTTTGTATTCTAGATTGAGAACAGAGAAAATGTACCTCAGCTCGGAAAATATCCATGGCAAAACCATTGAAACAGCTAATGACAGCTTGCTGAATGTCTAGCCCAAGGTTATCCAAAGCTCTCATGGTGGAGAGCAAAAGACCTGGTTTGCGGCCACAAAACATGTGGATGTTTACAGCCCTTCCTTCTCTCACTCTAACCTCAACCTGTATGTTTAGCAAAATAGAAACTCAACCGAGTTTAACACCATGAAAAAGTTGATGCCCGAGAAGATTAAAAGAAAGCTTGAAAATACCATTTACATATAAAAACAAGCTTCCCTGTTTGGGTAACACAGAATTAATCAGCCATTTTCAATATTTATTACAGACAGACCACATGAAACCAAGTTTGTGCTTTATAAGTTATTCAGAGCCCATGATATCATATCCAAGTGAACTGTTCCATGAAAATTTTAGAAGCAGGAACTGAATGTCATGGCAGTAGAAAATAGGGCATGGAAAAATCTAGGTGATCATCTTGGACACACTAGAGACAATAAGGAAATCACATCACAAAGAAGGGAAAAAATTACCCTTGCAGGCTGGCTATTTGGGCTTGGCAATGAGCTAGGGCAAAGTTTATCCATGATACGGCTGGGAAGTGCTGATGGAGTCGGTGTCAAAGGGTGAAAACTTGTTGTCGGTGTCAATGACGAGCTGGGGGGAGTCGACTCCAATTCATTATGGAGATCATTAATCCTTTGCAGAAGTTCCTTCAAGTATTCAATTGCATCGCCAAGGATTGATGCCCTATCCATCTGTCAGCACAAGACCATTAAAACTCACATCTTATTATTTTAATGAAGCACGGGCAAAAAATTTGAAGTTCCAACATCCAAATGCATCTCCTAGTAATTAGGCTTAAAAGAGTGGCAGATTTCTGTTTTCCTCCTAAAATATCAGATGTTGGAGAAAGCATTACCGAGATAAGCCAAATTAAACAAAAAGTACAAAAACTGAAGACTATTGTTTCAAGAACTTGTCATGTGCATTATGAATCTCAATATTCCTCAGTCCAAGATGACTATTGAACATGTCATGTCAGCCCAGTGATAAAAATTCAATGACAGATGCTAGAGGTTCAGCCAACCAAGACAGTAAGAAAATAGGTTATTTTGAATATTTTTTACTTCTTCTGCAGTTCCTGAATCTATATGAGAACGAAAATTAAATGACAAGATATTTCTGAGGATAATTAGCAAAAAAAGTGCATATATATATATATGTGTGTGTGTGTGTGTGTGTGTGTTCTTACGAACCAGCGTATAATGAATCAGGCTATGAACTCTTTTCTGATTCAAGGAAACGAAGGAAATCCAAACAGTTAGGTGAGCGCTGCAATTCACGTTGGACCGAAGGGGAAGATTTTGGCTTTAGGCAGATCCTTCACAAATTCAAGGTATCTTGTGTTTTTCTTATGTATTTTAAAGCTTAATAAGTTAAAATAAAACCCAACCTTTACGCTTTTCTCTTGTTCAAAACACAATCTCAGGTATTTTAAGTAAGCCAGCAACTCATGTCAGAATCACAAGCTGTGTATTGGAAGGGGATTTCTTAAAATAATCATTGCCGAATGCAAGCAGTGACTTAATAATCAACCTTGTGAATAAATAAATGAAAAATCGAGATCCATGTGTATGCCACGACAAGAAAGCAAAATATACAAACAATTTAGAAGTTTTAGGAACATTGAACTTCAAACAGGCACGGATAGAAAGAAATGTTAAGTCTATGGAAGATAGCAAAACATATGTCAGCAGAAGGAATTCAAATAAGATTTAACCAATTCAGAGGAAAGAAAAAAGAAAAGAAAAGAAGAAGAAATTCTGAAATTCAACAACTTTATGTTGAAGACAATTTTTAATACCCTAAGTTCCTAACAATGGCCCAAAAAATTATGGTGAAAGTAAACAACTCTACCAGGGTCCATGTGAGAGGAATTAATGCACTTTTTTTTATCCATTTCTCAACATGCAGACAGAAGATGCTATTCATTCAAAAAACAATTTACAAACATTCCCTTCAGACACAAGCAAACACAAACATGCTGGATGATTGTAAGGATAAAAAATAACAGGAAAGAAATATCTAATTCACAAGAAAATGACGAGGAAGGAAAATTCTTACTTTGCTGATCTTTGGAACAACAGACCTCAGCATGTACAGCCTATCATTGAGCTTCTTCCGGCGCCTCCTCTCTGCCATCAAATTCTTAGCTGGAAGCCCCTTCTTCTTCCCCTTTTGATCCACACCACCAGTAACACCACTATTCGCTTTTGAACTAATCCCGCCATTCTTACCAATCTCCTCCACCTTGGTATTCTCAGTAAATTCATCAGAATCATAATTCAAACCCGACCCATCAATGCTCACATCCTCAAGAAAATCATCTCCGCTACTAAATTTTCTCTTCTTGTCATTCTCTTCACTAATTTGAGTCATTTCACTCTTCCCTTTATCTCTATCAATCCCACTCAAAAGTCCCAAATTCCCTCCATTATCACCCAAATTCTTCCTCAAAGCTGCTCTCTTTTGAAACAAAGTAGGTTGCGCACCCATTGAAGGGTAAGTTTCAAGAGGCCTTAACAATTTAGACCTGTTTAAAAACAATTGATTCCCTGAATTCTCATCAAACCCTCTAAAACTAGTTAACCCAGGACCATTTTCAGGTAACTGAAGCATCCGAGAACTTGAAAATTGTGGATCAGAACATAAATTAGGAATGCTAATCTGACTATTTGAACTCAAATCCGAGAAATTCCCCAAGTTTCCCAAAACCCCACCTCCCCTGTTTAACAAAGCTGAAACATTTGCGGTTGCAGCTGAATTTGTTCCTTGATTCTCAAGGTAACCAATTTCACTCAAATCAAACCCATGCTCTAAAGGGTTGTTAGAAACCACATTAAGGAGTGAAGACAAAGACGGTTTTGGATGCATAAAGTAATGTACCTGAGAAGGATCCAAGTTGTTGAAAACTGAAGAGGAAGGTGAACAAGATGAGGAAGAATCCACTTGGTGAAGCAAAAGATTATCTGGGTCACCAAGACCTGGTGAAAAGGTGAGGTCTTTGATACTGTCTTGATGGGTTTGATGAATAGTATTGTTGTTGTTACTCACATACCACTCATCTTCCACTTCAAGCATGGATTTGAAAGTAGAAAGAGAACCCATTTCTTCCCTGCCCTCCAACATGACCCCACCACAACCAGCTGCAGTAGTGTTGTTAATGTTGTTGTGGTGGTGGTGGAGGTGGTTTGTTGTTGAATCTTGCTCTTCTTTATGATCTTCAAGCCAAACACTGGTGCTATTTAGTCTAGAAAGCATGGTTTTTTCCAGTCTTTTTTAGAGAAAACTATAAAGGAAAGAAGACAAAACAAGTTGCTTAAAAAGAAAATGAGAGAAGAGACGGTGTTAGAGAGAGGAGGAGGGAGGGAGGGAGAAGAGGACGTTGCAGAAGGAAAAGGGCATTAGCTTTTTATAAGCGAAGCTTGCTTTATTGGCATTGTTAAGAGCCAGAGAGGTAAAGATGTCCATTTTTGAGAAAGGATGTGACACGCTCTCCCTTTGAACGTTACACTAATCACTCCTACTCTACGAACCTTTTGTCTCATTCGGTGTTTTTGGCTACTTTTTTTTTTTGTTGTTGTTGTTGAAATCACATCAGGGCCACTCGTTCTCTTAACCTTAATTTTGTGCATCTTGTTCCTGTTTTGCTTCCTACATCTGCCAGCAAAGTAAAGAAAGAGACTGCCGTTTTAATTCCCATAAATCTCTTTTTTTATTATTTCTTGGGATGAGGGAAAAAAAATAAATGACCTAAAATTTATGCATTAGGCTCTAGTTTATGCAACAAGTGCCAGCAAAGAAAACCATACTTTCTAAATTGTTATTTATTCCTGCCATATTTTCAGGCCCGGGTCTTAATTAAGGACCCAACTCATTATATTAATAAATTAATTTAAAACGATGTTATTTTATTGTTTTTTTAATTAAAATGATATTTGTTCATGTTTATCTAGATTAATATTTAAATTGGTTAAAAAAATCAAATTGGGCCATATTTCAAAGTCAACAAAGTCACTAAATCGACCCCCCATGATCGGCAGAATTCAATGAATATGTTTCTTCAATTTATTTTCCTTTAGCGTGATTTTATCTAATTGTTAGATCATAGATGGCATTTTAATTATCCTACAAACTTAAATCCTCTCTTACTCTAGTTTTAGACAAAAAATAAATAAATTCTGTAGCAGTTACAATATTTACTGTCGTGCTGTTGCATGATTGACAGGTTTTTGGCAGATCAAACAACGTTATTGTGTACAAACCGCTTATGTGCTCATCTCTTGCTGGTTTAAATTATTCGGTCCTCAGGCATCTTTTGTATAGTTTCCATCACCAATAATTAATTATTTTAGAGGATTTTGGAATAGAAATAAAAATTATATTTTAAAATTATATTTTTAAAAAAAAAATTATTTTTAATATCCACAAGTATACTAATTTCTTAGTCAGATTAACCTAAACTGATTGTGTTGTACTTCTGGAATTATATTTGAAAAAAAAAGAGTTTTTTGAAAACGCAAATGATTTTCATGAAACCTTTTCATTTTTAAATAAAATCCCTTCACCACTCAAGTCACCAAGGAGTAGACATGGAATTAGAGACTTGTGATTCTCATTTCAGTTTCGTAGCTCAAAATGCCTTCTTTTTTCCCCCAAGTTCATAAAATTCGTACAATTGAATCCAATTGCAAATACTTAGATTAATACTAAAAAATATTCATACCTTAATCACCAAGTTAATCCAAGAAGGATTAATCCAATTGCAAATGTTATGACAGAAATGACCGGATCATGAATTGACATACTAAGATGACTTGTTCAAACCAAGTCAAGCTCAGGAGTGTTTGGAAACGCGATGCAAACCACGTTCTTGTAAAATATGAAATTTTTTTTTCTTACTTAAAATGAAATTTTTTATGTTTTTAGATTATTTTAATATGTTGATGTTAAAAATAATTTTTTAAAAAATATAAAAATATATTTTAATATATTTTTAAATAAAAAACATTTTAAATCGTCACCGCCGTCACAATCTGAAACCTATCATGTGCACCTGCCGGACCATGTTGATTTTAATAACAGTGATTTGTGAAGGCAAGGAAGATGGCTGGTGAGTTCATATTCATACCTTGCCTCAGTAGCAGCCAAATGGAGTTCTGGTACCAACAAACAATGGGAGAATCCTTTCTGCCTTGGTATATTTCAAGCTGTGGTCCCAATTTCCATCTTTCTTGTTCACACGATGTGTTTGGGCGCGCGCGCGTGTATATATCTTTCTTACAAGTAATGGGCTATAACTGAAACCACCTTTACTTGTATAGAAATGATGATTTAGTTATAGGTTAGAAGGTTATATATATATATATATATATATATAT
>Ga0307515_10011469_pt1 | contig 16822 bp, 9 predicted proteins | sample 17_EM_MG_FD_194513 | JGI IMG/M metagenome (GOLD analysis project Ga0307515, IMG submission 194513) | Populus trichocarpa ectomycorrhiza microbial communities from riparian zone in the Pacific Northwest, United States - 17_EM | ecosystem: Host-associated > Plants > Roots > Unclassified | place... | reverse complement strand
TGCAGTAAACATGCTTCGATATGTCGTTTTCAAGGCTGTAATCTCAATTGTAGACTGTATGATGTGGCGCGTCGGTATAGGGGTAAACTCGTGAAATCCCGTGAGCGAAACGTATCCGTTTACTGAACAGCGATAATAGTGTAAGGGCACGTACGCCAGCGTTCGGCCTTATAGGCATACGTATGGTAATTATGGTATATGGTTGCAAACGTGGACTCGAGTGATAGTAAAATAGGTGTATAGGTAAGATTATTGCTAGAGATCTAAGTCTCGTGGCGAGCTGACTAAATAGAATGGCCGTTACCCGGACCTGGGTCACGAGCCGCCGTTACAGGAGCATCGTGCAGCCACACGCAAGAAAAATGCCCAAATTGCACGGGAAATCACAAGGCATTCAGCGGAAAGTGCGCAAAGAAAACCGAGGCCATCAGAATGGCGCGACAAGGCAGGAGAATGCAACCGAAAGAACGAGAGACGGCGGGAGGAACCGGGGCTAACAGAACAGCACTCGGCATCAGGCAGGGGAGGAATATAAGAAACGAGGTAGGGGAGTGGATGGCCGACGGGGAGGCAGACGACACTGGGGAAAAGGCGGTGATGGAGGAGGAGAGAGACGTGACCATGACTGAGACCACTGGAGAGACCGAAATGGGAGCCACCGCTTCCAATGATTGAAGCAGTTCAGCACCACTGCGCCAGGTTGTACACATGGACAATAGCGGCGCTGGAGACGGGGGTGGAACGAAGGGCGGAAGTAGTGTGCTTGCAAGAGCCACCAAGAGAAAGAAAAGGATTCGAAATCAGGCACACAGCATATGAAATAAGAAAAAGAAAACGAGTTTGGACGGCAGTGCGCAAGGAAAGCAGCCTTGCAGTGGATGAACGAACGGATCTGAGCAAGGGTGGCAATGATGATGTTAAGGTCACTGATGTTCGAAGAAGAGGAGAGAAGGTCACAAGAATTGTCAACATCTATGATCAAAAAGACACAATGTCAAGACAGAGACCAGCCCGGAAACTAAGATGGCAGCGAATCATTCGGCAAGACTGCACTGCTCCCTGGAGACTTCAATGCCCACGCAAACGATCGGATCCAAGGTGCACCAAGCCACGAGATGCCATCATCTAGGAGGATATCAGAGATGAGAACGGACTGGAAATCAGAAACGACGACCGGGACACTCACTACCGGAAAGAGGAGACCTCGAAGGCGAATCGGTTCTTGATTTAACCCTGGCGAATCGACCAATCGGAAAATGGACCATACTAGCAGAGAACCATGCCACTGGTTCCGACCACGAGGTCATAGAATGGGAAGTAGACGTAGATACGCAAGAGGAGGCAGACCACAAGCGGGTGGTAAGGTGGAATCTGGTGGCAATGACGGAGGAGGATGAGGAGGCAGCCAAGAAGCTATGGATGGAGTTACCCAAGGAAAGAGCACACCTGGACTCTGCGTGCACGGAGGACGAAGTTGAGCAGGAGGCCACGTGGTGTCAAGAAACACTGAGCAAGGTTCTGGACATCACAGCAAAGAAAATCAGGATCTGCGCGAAGTCGAAACGGTGGTGGAATGGGGACATCAAGGCAAGAAGAAAGGCACTCGGGCAAGAAAAGAGAAGACGTGGACGACACTCAGAGGGAGCAGCCCGAGCGAAAGCAGAGCTGCAGAAATCTATCCGGAAATCTAAAAGCCAAATGTGGAGTGACTACTTGCAGAACCTCCGAGGAGGTGAGGTCTGGAGAGCAGCAAAATATGTCGACCCTCAGGCGGGTGCGACGGTGGAAGCCGTAACGGACAGAGAGGAACAGCAAGCGAACACCGCCATAGACAAGGAGGAGATGCTGAGGCTGGAGTCGTTCCCCCTGAATGATGACGACCAGTACTATGAGCTACCGCCGGCCGGCAGTGCGCACACGAAAGTTACCGAAAAAGCAGTCGAGCGGGCCCTGTACTCCCAATCAGGCAAGAAGGCACCGGGCCCGGACAAACTGTCGTTTGGAGCCGTTCGCGTGCTCTGGAAATGGGATTAAGAGAGAATCGTAGATCTGGCAAAAGAGACAATCTGCACAGGACGGCATCCAGCAGTCTGGAAGCGAGCCAGTGGAGTCGTGATTCGCAAACGTGGCAAGGACGATTATATGAAGCTAAAAGTGTACTGCACGATTTCACTACTCGGTTGCATGGGAAAGGTCATCGAGAAGGTAGTTGCAGAACTGCTATCAAAAGAGGCCGAACAGAGGGGACTACTGAGCGATGGACAGTTCGGCACCAGAAGTGGCGGTCTGCCATTGATACAGCAGCCATCATGGTCGACAGAGCAGATGCAGCATGGATGGACGGTAACATAACTGGTGTGCTTCTAATGGATAGCAAGGCAGCGTTCCCAAGCGTCGCAAATGGAAGGCTGGTCAACGGAATGAAGGCCAAGCATATAGATGGAGACATCAGTCGATGGACGAAAAGTTTCCTCTCCGAAAGGACGGTAGAAATGATAATCAAGGGCAATGCCATGATGAGACACCCGGTCGAAGCAGGGGTCCCGCAGGGCTCACCTGGATCACCGATCGTCTTTGCAATATATACCTCAGGACTGATTAAGTGGGTCGAGGAGTACGTCTCAGCCGAAGGACTCTCGTTTGTGGATGACCTCGGCTGGGTAGCGACTGGAAGCAATGTCAATCAGGTTGTCACGAAACTTGAAGAGTGCGCTGCAAAAAGCATTGAATGGGCGAGCCAGAGGGGGCTGCAGTATGATACAGCAAAAACGGAGGCGGCACTGTTCACACGTAGACGAGGCTACAAGAAGCACCTCGAGCCGACGCTGACAGCAAAGATAAGAGTCGGAGACGGCTTTATACGATTCAACAAACAAGCTACACGCTGGCTGGGCGTCTGGATGGACACGCGCCTGACCTTCAAGGAGCACCACAACCGATGCATGAAGACAGCCAGGGGAGACAAAGCCAGACTCCGTACCCTCACCAAGACGTATGGGGTCGTCCCAGAAAGCGTGAGAGCCGTCCAAATAGCCTGCGTCCAAGCAGTCACACTATATGGGAGCGAGGTCTGGTGGGATCCAAAAGATGTAGGCAGGCGAGAGAATCTCCAACTCCTTCTAAATGGACAAGCCAGATCCATTCTGGGCGCGCTGCCCACGACACCACGGGGGGCGCTGATGAGACAGGCAGGGCTTTCACCCGTGCCTGTGATCTTAGACTCCAGACAACAAAGATTCACAACTAGACTAGCAAACTCATGCAGTAACAAATTACAGGAGCTACACCAAAAGCCCGCTTCTGGTGCACCGATATGCAGAGCAGTCAAGAAAGAGCACAACCATGGCCGGACAACTGAAGGCATGAACTGGCCAGCCCCAGGCGAAGAACCAGTGGTCAGGACCATCATACTGGACGACGATACAGCAGCCAAGAGAGCCGCGCAACGCTGGGCAAGAGAGAAAGAGGCCAAAGTAGGAGCGGGGGTCTGGATGTGGTGGACAGATGGATCACGCTGAAACGATGGCCGAGTGGGAGCCGCAGCAGTGTGCAAACATGGAAATCAATGGAGGTCCCGCCGCAGCTTTCTGAGCACTGGGTGCATGGACGTCTTCAACGCCGAGCTGTGGGCGATTGGACTCGCGCTTGATGTGACGATTGAGAAGAGAGAAACATTGCAAACGCATGGAGTGAAGACGGTGGCAATCTTTATTGACTCGCAGACCGTAATTCGACGAGCAGCACACCTGCAGTCAGGCCGGGGGCAGCGATTAGCGGGGAGGATCAATCGGAGCGCGCAGGCACTCCTCGCGCACGGCGTCGCAACCGAGTGTAAAGGCATACGCCCGTGTATGGCCTCGTAGGAAGGAATATCAGTAGATACGGTTGCACACGTGGATGTCCATATTGTAGAATAGTATAAAGGTAAGGAAGGTAAGATTATCGCTAGAGATCAAAGGCTCGTGGCGAGCCGACTATATAAAGCGGGCATTACCCGGCCCTGGACACGTCACGTGCAGCCGTGCCATTACACCGAGATTCCATGGGTCCAGGGACACTCCGGCATCCCTGGATGCGAAGAGGTGGACCGTCAGGCAAACCTGGCCCGAGACGCCAGGGGAGACCCGGAGATAGAGAGGCCATACACTTCGGCCTCGAATAGAGCTAGACCAATCTCCAGGGGAAGGTCAGCAGCCAAGGCAAAGTGGGAGGCCGACCAGTGCAGCAAACACTTCAGCTACAGACTCAAAGGCAGGATGGGGACCAAGAGACCTGTTCCGATGACAAGCGTGGAGTCGCTGGCTACCAGGTTCTACAGACTAAAGTGCGGGCATGCACCCACTGGAGTCTACCGGAAACGGTTCGGCCACCGAGAGGACGACAAATGCTGGTGGTGCGGCGGCGGCGAAGGCAGGACGGCGGCCCAGACGCGGGAACACCTTTTCCGCCACTGCAGCCGGTGGAGAGACTAGCAGAAAGCACTATGGAAGGCGGTGGGAAAGGCGACGGGATGGAAAGCGGGCAGATGCAGACACGTGCTGATCTCTGAGCTGTTTTCCATGGAAGGGTGCAACCAAGCGGTGATGGACTTCCTGGCGGCTACTGAAGTCGGGAAATTCCCGCCCAAATGAATGACGGTATGGAGGAGGCGCAGAGGCTGGCTCAGGCGCGGGGGGCGGCAGCGAGGGGGGTTTATATCCGTTCCTTTTTGTTCCTTTCCTTTTCTCTCCTTGTGTTCAGTTCATTTTTGCTTTTGCTTTTGTTCTATCTCTCAACTTTCATATATATCAGTGGGGATGAAGGGTAGCGGGGGGGGAGCTCCGCTATCTAGCCGGCTACCCCGGAGGCGGAGGGGATATCAGGTCCTGTCATACTCTAATTAGAGTGCATACAGTATGAATAAAACAAACAAAACAAAAACCGTTGCCATGTTACTCCATTAAAACAACTATTTGAGTATCAAACTTTACGTACTCATTCAGGTGATTAGCTAACTGATATTCTGACATGCGCTCGAAACTAATCGTTTGTTTGGAGGTGCGAGCTTGCGAGCGACGAGAAAATCCAGGAACAAGAGCAAATCTGACATACTATTACGGGATTTGGCATTTTGAAACCTATAGTTGAGTAATGGCTTCTCAACCAACGAAACGATCAGCACACGTTATAGCGCTTTTAGTGTTCAATAGCATAAGCCTTCGGTTATTTTTTCGATTCTCCGCCAACGCAGCTTGCGAAATCGAGAAAAGTTGCGAATGAGGGCAGTGCTAGTCCTATCATATAATACGCCAGACATAAATAAGGTTTAGTTGCGAGGGCATACTAAGTACCCGGCGCTAGTAGATGACACCTACCACACTTCTTATAGCCTCTCATTGCTCCCCTAATACTCTCATACATCTTAGAAGAACTCCATGGAGTTCCACAACAAGAAGGGTCTTTGATATCTCCCCTACGCACGATTTTCCTTGATTTGTTGCATTTCCTCGTTGAGATGTCAATCATAAAATTTGACCAACCAAATGCATAGCCGTTACATTGGTCATCCAATAAATACGCAGAGCTGAGAAGTATAACACTACCGAAGAAAACTAGGCGCTTTAGGGAATAGTCTATTTTCTGCGTTCCCGCCAGTTTCTAGAAGCTCGTAGCGTTTCTGCACCATCTACCTTTGATTTTCGATTTTAGTTCAAACCCTTGGGATTCGCACGTTCTAGGCGACTCCCTATTAATCCTCTACATCATAATACTAGGTTCTGCTACTTGGGCGTGCTCAGGGTTTTTTCTTTTTTTGGATGATGGTGGAGTTGAAACTTCTTCGTGCACATGACTTGAGGTTCAGAGAACTGAAAAAGAGATGAGGCTAGCGCCTCTGTTTCGTCCTCCACACCACAAACCAACTGGTATCGTGTTTATGCATCCTGACGTCGGTTTTTTTCGGGTAGCACAGACTCCACTCGCCGACACGTGTGATTGGCACTCAAACACGCTAACTATTTGGATCAAATTTCGGAGAAAAGCTTCGTGGTCGGTTGACGCACCGATACCACACTAAGTTCCAACTGACCCAGATCTCCGGTACCGCCTCGCAATATGATTGTGTACAATCGAGAATTATCATCTTTTTAGCAAATAACTCGTACACTACGACCGCCAAAACTCCATCTAAGGGAAGATAAAGGCCATGTAAATATCTAAAAAATGTCATTAAATATGTCGGCCTAGTACCCTCCGCTCTTGTCTAGTACGTAGAAGGTTCAACAGACCATGTTAACGTTCATGGTAGGGCGTTCTCAGATGACGATTGCCTGTTGCGGTGGGGAACGTCTGAGGTAGTACCGGTAGTGGCAGCGGATTCCGTCGGCGATGGAACGTGCAGTAAAACGGCCTCGATGGTGCCTGCGGGCTGTTGCGGCGGGGAGTCGCGTAGGAAAACGGCAGCGGGGGTAGCAATGTGTTCCGTCAGTGGGCGAGTGCGCGGTTGAGCGGTATCCAACTGATCATGAGTCTGATTTTGATTCTACAACACCGTTAAACACCGCACATGACGGTTGGGGAGAAATTTCATACTTCGTGATTCCCTTTCAAATGCTTCCACGCCAAAAAAACCCCTACTGCGGATATCGGCACTGCGATACCGGTGAACACCAGTCCAGATATGCTGATAGCTGCCGTTGAGAGCTCGTCTCTCTTGTGGAGAGTTGGTTCTGGCGAGATCGGTAAGCCGCGTGTGAATGGGGAAAGAATACAGGTCGTGGAAAGTAAGAGCATTGCGATCCTATATAGTATACGCCCTAATCGGGAGTGTTAGCTGTCGTCTTGGATTGTTGTTCCAAGATATCGAAATTTACCCATGAATCGAACGGCGGTAGAAAAACCCGGCAGAATATACGTTTCGCGTGGGTTGACTGAATGGTGAGAGTAGCACTAGCGGGGATATTGTGATGCGAGGGTGATGGGAAGAATAGAGGTAGAAGAGGTTGAAGAAATCGTGGGTTTAATTACAGTAATGGGAGATAGTAACATCCTGCAGTACATACCTCACCGAACGCCTTGTTTATGCTTGCTGATTTGGTACAATTTTTCAGTGGCTCAGATTATCAGGCTGAACCATAATGGATGGAATGAATGAATGAATGAATTAGATTACCCAACTAGGCTTTCTATCCTTTCAATGATTTTCTCGCCAACGAACCGGAGTGAGACAGCAGTTACTTTTTATAGAACGTCCTTGGGTTATTTGTCCTAATGCAATGAATTTGGATCTGTGCGGAGAAAGTAAGCCTTGCATATGCAGCACATTAGTGTACACTCCAATTTGCTGGGCATGCCTCATGGGACATTGGATATTAATGTCGCAATCGCAAGATCAACAAATCGTCTGTGAAACAAGACACTATCTAATCTCGTATCTAATCTAATCATATCTCATCGGTGTCATTTCCCTTTTCCACCAATCGCACAAGACTATTACACCAGCAAACTTAGTCGAATATCCTCAATCCGCTCCTGCTTAGCATGTGTCTTTGTTACATCTCGTGGCGGTTCCTCTTTCTTTTGGGGTCTTTGGTGCGGGTTGTTTAAGGTTTTTTCATGCCGGCTGATCGCCTGCAATTTTGAATTACTAATGTTGTATCCTCTTGATATGGCTGGAAACGCATTGCATCACTAAGTAGAGAGATCCTAATAGCGCAAAGAGGATCAGTATAAATGAGATGGAAAGTTTAGACACGAACAACCGACGGAGGACATATTCCACCCCGACTTCCTCGAACAATATACGACATAACTCCGTAAACCTCACTCCTACAATTCCCATTATCTAGCCGATCCTTTCCAAATCCTTACGGCCAACACTCTCCGCCTTCGAATTATGGACGAGAATTCGAAGGACACTGTTAGTGTAAGCGGACCAGTATTGGGGTGTTGATTACCGCGCTTAGCGATTTGTTTGTATGTTTGTTTACTGCATTCACTCTATCTGACGTATAGCAGTACCCGATTGCCCTGAGATTAGTGTTTCTGTCGAGTGAAGGTCTAGAGAGGAAAGCAGGTTGTAACTGCAGTCACCACTTCGGCGGCTCCGTGAAGTGCTTACAAATGTTGTAGAGTCAGAACAGAGCTCCGAATGAGACTATCGGTAGGTAGTTGATGCGTACCTCACCCGATTCTTCCATGGCATCTCTTAAGGCCACCACGATAGAACCATATCCATCACCGTCGACCCGTTCTCCACCCATATTGGCAAACACTGTAACTGCCATGTCGTCTTGCTGCCCCATTTCTTGTATGTTACCTCCGAGGCCACTCGTAGGAGCTTGGGGCTTCCAACCCGCCGCCAGGTGTCTCAGCGGTCGAATCATTTCAGAACCGGGACTAGTCTCGCATAGTAACGGTATAGGTACACTCCCGCAGCTCACGTCAACATGACTGCGTAATCCACTTCAAAATGGCGGCGTTAGTTTGGACGGCGTAGTATGTGCCGTTTTATTTTGGGTGCTCTCATGACCCACTTCTCTGCTCTGTTTTCTCCTTCCTTTCCTTGATGTACCGGCATGCTATATCCGTTTGGTTATTTGACTTGTTTGCTCTTCCATAGTTTTCACCGCTCCAAACTCCTATCGACACCCAGAGAAGCTCACTACATTGCAACGAACTATACATAAAGCCTGCCAAAGAAAGATTTTCGGATGGTGCGACAGTCAAAATGTAAATGGCCAGTAATCGTACGTATGGAACTCTCATTGTCTCACTTTGCCAGGGATGGTGCCGAACCAGTAATTCCGAATCCACACTAGCTCGTTTAATAGTTGTCCCAGTCGATGTTTATAGTTGCCATCCACAGCTGAATACATACGAACGCTGCATTTCGGTTTATACAGTAACGCTTGTTTCAATGAGTGTAAACCCTGAAATCATGGTCCCAAGATGGGACAAACTTTCATATCGCTCGTAGGATAACAGCGATTAGTGCTTTTGGACTCTATCGGCAAACCGCCACCGCTGCTGCAAATTGCCCCTTCCCCTTATTATTAGAACATGACCATGGTCAATAACTTAGTTGATTAACGCTCTTAATCCTGAAATCATAATACCCAGTGTTGTGGGCAGAGAATCGTTTGACTAGCATGGTAACGTATGGTGTTGCAATATGGGGAGAACCGTGTGCGTGTATAGACTTAGATACAGAGAGAAGAGAGAAGGGGAAAGACGCGAGTTATATATGAGAGAGAAGTGTGCCGCTTACTACCAGTCCCACTAGCGGTCAGCTTTATATATACATGCAATATATGGATTCGGCAGTGGCAAGTGAAGTAAAATGATGTCGTAGTGCCCTAACCCTTAGCCAGTATACTAACCAGGAATCCGAGTAGCATCATTAACACCATACCGCCTAGTTGAGATGCATGTAGGATAGGAGACTGACGTATTAACATCATTCCTTTCCATGCATTATTTTGCCTCTGGGGGCGTGTTGTTGGTTCTGTGTCTTGAGGGGTGACGCGATGGCGAACTGTACGAGGGTGCTCTGGCTGCACGACGTTTGTCTTTCCTTGGATGGCGTTATTAGCGTTCTAGTAATTTGCAAGATAATTGATCATATTTCTCGCTTGTAACCCTGGGGCCGAAGATAACCGGAGAGTGCGCGTCTAGAATACATCAATGGCACTCTGGGAACTTCATGTGGTCGCACAATAAGAGAGCGCCTCACCCTACAGTTTACTCATGCGTAGGCACACTTCGTATACTGTAACGAGTGTGATGGTTCGGACGTAGCGCATCGCAGGACACCTGTATGGTTGGTAAAAACAAGGATTTATCAGTCACAAAGAGGCCCTCCTGCATCCGAACGATCTTAGTTACATCACAATTCAGGCCGTGGAATGATCAAATAGATATGGGAAACGCCTCGATGCAGAGTTTGGCTATCGTATAGAAGTAAACAGCTGCCAAGTCTAACATGAAGGTAGTAAAACCCTACTTGAAGTCCCACGAGCGGATGATACGATTCTGAAGCTGTTGATAAGTCTCCAGTTGCCGGTGGGAATTGCCATCAAATTCAGCATCACAGATGCTCAAAAGTTTGACAAGAAGGTGTCACAGGAGGTCGGTAAGTAATTAAAGGTTTGGGAGCTCGTCCGAAGCATCGCGCTCGGTACAGTATTCTCTCAAATGCACTTAATTCTTATACACCTTGAGCGTAGTTGTAGAGATCTCTACGTGTGTAAGTTACGCAACTCAGTGAATTTGTCATCCCGCCAAAGAAAACAGCCTCTGGGGGCCTTTTCGCAACACGTTCGATGAGTTCGTGAACCGGCGGTCGCTGGCCGGGCCGCTTGTCCTTAGGAGCGATGGAAACTGTGAAAACACGAGCGGTTGAACCTCTCACTATTAGTCTTGGGCGAGGATATTCTCGGTTAGAACTCGTCAATTTTAAGGACTTTCGTAGGCGATCAAGCACCGCGGTAATATTTATGACCCATACGTACTTAGCTTATACTAATCTCTAAATTCACAAGTAATTTAGAAACAGCTGATCGTCTACTATCGACTCATGTCAGCGTTCGGGCTTATCTTAACTCTACGGATTCCAGTTGCACCTTTCCGATCTTTATCCTCCCTGATTAGAAATTTCGCACTTCCACCAGACCTTTCTAGGAATGAACGACTAAATCTAATTAAGGAGCATCGGCGTTTAGCGGCTCGACTGAAGTGAATAGTGGCTGTGCTCAGCGCTACGGGGCCCTACGTGCAAACTTTACCCGTGCACATGAGCCACACCTAGTACCCACGCACTGTCTGAAGAGCTAGTAAATGCACCGGCGACTTTATATCTTTATAAGGCTTATGTGACGAGTGTGACAAGGCCCGGATACTTTATGGTCACGTCGTCGCAGGATTGTACTAGAAATCAGACCGCTTAACAAGAGCCGTGGTATCGGTAATATTAAGTTGCGGCGGCACCGGGCCTAGCAGCAGGTCATGACTACACTAGGTGGTGACTTACCGCAGCTGGCTGAGAGGTTTGTACTACAGGGCATACACTGCGCCTCACGCTGTTGCCACAAATTTGGTTGCCAGCCGCATAATTCGGATCTTGTCACCCCAGTCACCAGCCGCATAAGTCGGTCTTATTAATGCGCGCCTTATTCTCATGCGTCTTCAATGCAGATTCAAAACCCTTGACGTAAATACCGTATAATTTGGCCCATCTCACCAGGTTTAGAGTACGTGCAGATTGCGTATGAGACTTAATCCGTTGTCTCTATTCATCTGGTTTCCGGGTTGTCATTGGATTTAGGGCGAATGAAAGTTGCTGTCGGCGACGAGACATGCAATCTGTACATACCACAAAAGTAACAAGTTGGAATAGATTATACGGCACGACATATATGGGGAAGTTCATCCAAGATAACCCCACATCTTGCGCCTCGATGTCTCGTTGGTCAGACGGTGGCCACAAATAAGCCAGAAGGGAGTCTAGTTTCTCAGCAATCAGACTCGTAATCTTCCCGATATATAGAAGACAAAAAAGAGCGGCGAGCAGGGATCAGGCTGCGGCTGGGTTGGAACGATGAACAAATGTTGCATGCACTGTGGTTATCCAAGGTAGTCGTCCGCTATCACCGCTGCGGAGGCAAAGCTACACCATACCCGCAAAGCTGAGTCGTAGGCTGGGAAGCAGTCGGTAAGGTAAGATTACTTAAAGGTGCGGCAGCAACGCTAACTATCCAGTGCAGCTGTAGACGATAAAGCAGGAGTGGCAAGCTTTCTCTAGAACGGACAAGTGCTTCGCCGTTACTAGAGACGTTGGAAACCCTACCCGCGTGTACAGACCATACCACCCGCACTTGTTGCACTTTCCAAGCCCCATCTAATCTACCATCTAATCTAATAATATCTTATCATCGTCCATTTTGTCTCAGCCGACCACTGCGTAGGATCTTTCCAGATTACAAAGTCTTTAGGTTATCTGCGGTTTAGGTTTCCAGCCAATCGCCCTCGTTGAAATTTAATCGAAAGTGCAGCTGCAGCGTTATGTGGAGTTCCCGCTAAAACAGGGATCTTATTTGCCGACGCTGGATCTCAAGGCTGGTAAGCTCTCGCTAAATATCAGGCGGAAACAAGTTCCTCGCCGGGCCGAAATAAGCCGCAAATGAATTAATCTTGATAAAAACCGGCGATTACACGATCCCGCATAAAACTTTGGGGTTAGCTTATTGGATCTGTGATGATGGATCCGATCCCACTCTACACTTGTAATCTTCCTACTATATGCCCGGAACTCCAAGCAAAGCACACCAATTTCACCCCAACCAACACTCCACAGGAGAGCCGAGACCTTGAGTGCTGTTGTTGCTATATGCAAACTGATGGTTACAATAATTGGAGTTTTTTTCGGGTGGAGGCACTGGAAGCGATGGGGAGAGAGAGGGACAAAGTAGGGGCTTCTCCTGTTGTAGATGTCACTTCACGAAATGTTGACAAGTATTGTTGAACCAGGATGAGACCCCCGGCAGTCATTTGGAGAATATCTCACCACCCGTTTCCCGCTAACCGGATCTATTGATCCCGATGCAAACGCCGCTCATGTCGAGGCGACAACCGCACCCCCCACCATTGCAGCCACTACATTCCCGGCCGCCACTGAGCTCAACTACGAACCACACGGGACGACTGATGAACGCTAAGATACTACCGCTACTGACGAAATCCCCGATTCTACTGCTACAGGTCCCCACCATAGAACATCAGTACCCGTTTAGTCACATGCCGCCGCTGATGGCATACACTGTTACTATCACACCTGGCCATCATTCTCGCCTACAGCGACCACTAGTGGGCTTTTTACAGATGGTACAGTCCCTCACAGCGAGCCTAACACCAGCTGCTGTGCACGAGTGTACCAGCGAGTGTGGAAGTGGAAAAACGTTTCGAATCGTGGGTAATATAAATTTCATAATGTTTTGTCTTTTTTATATGTAATTTTTTGCCTTGCTTGGAGTCTTAAGTGTTTCTTGCGTGCTATGTCTGGTGACAGCGCTGGAGCGTTGTTTGCTCTTGTGGTCACAAGTCACAAATGTGCTGTTATACTCTCTGGTAGTGTTAAATAATGTACTGCCCTGAACAGGCCGAACCAATTAGTGTTGGCCTTATGTCAAGTATGATGCTAATTTGCGATGGTTCTAACACGCAGGATCGTGGCTTCCTATCAAGGCAGAGTAGTAAGTCTCAAGTCCCACGTGCAAGCGAGCTTCTACGTACTTGTCGATTCAAACCAACCGGAAAGCGTGTAGATTTATTAGATTAGATTATTCTCATAAACAGAGGGTGGGTCTATGCGAAATGTTGAGGCCTAATCTCATTGTGACTTTCCCTGGCAATGTCTCAGGTTATTGTCTGCAATGACGTGTCCGGATACTTTTGATACTGACGAGAGTAATCTTGTGTCATGTGACGTGTTACCTTGGTTTTCTCGTGCATGAACTTAGATGTGGTGGCAGGACTTGGTTGAGCGTAAATACTCGGAATCTTAGGGTCCAGGCTCTAGATAGTCCGAGATAGCTAGCGTTTTGTTTTAATCTTAGGGCTTTCGGATCAATGCAGTGGGGTGCATCTCCAACTCAGCGAAGGCTTCCACACTAGCGGAGCTACTCATCCCTGTAGTGCAACTTGTATTGGCTACTTAAGCACTGACAACCCCTGCTCGGCTGTGGCGGGGCGCGTGTCATATTGCTAAAACGGAACAACGCTAAGAACTTCCACGCGACAACGCTAACACGGGGTCCCTGTTGGCTTCTTATTTCCAGCACGCAAGAAAAACTCCTCTTCTTTACAAATAGTAGGCAGTGCAAATATGCAGTTCACTGCAAACAAACATTCTGCTTATAGACATTCCGAACCATTCACTTCCCGAGCTGCTTTCAGACCCCCACATAAATTCACCGCATTCCACATCACTTCTCTCTTCTTACCCCGACTCCTCACCATCTCACAGATTTTGTTGATCACGAAGTCAGCCGCCGTTACCTCCACAAAAAAAAACTGCAGTCTATACGTATTTGACTTCCAGTCATGACGATCTCCAATTCCATTGGTGAGAGTGATGCTGAGAAGAACAGCACCAGTCCATAGCTAACATTACCAACTAGAGCGTCTAGAGCGTCTAGCGTGCGCAGTTACAGTCTTCCTATTCTTGGCTAGTAGATCAACACAAGCTACACTGATCTCGCGGCAATCAAACTTCTACTTAAGGAGCCAGAAGTCAAATGACCCTGTCGGGGTATCTAGACTAGTATTCACAAGTATCGGAGTGTTGATTGCAGCGATTGGCATTTTTTTCGGATGGAGGCATTGGAGAGGAACTAATACAGTACGGTTCTCGTCTGTCAGCATTGATATGTCCTCCACCCTCCATGAAATGCTTACATATATTACAGAATCGAGATACCAGAGTTTTGGGTACCACCGTTGGCATTCTGTTGCAACAATTCCCACAACAAGCCCGACTGCAAATTTGGTTCACTTCTGCCAAAGCCAGAGTTATCGCTTCTATGACCACTGCGGTAGTTTCCGAAGCCATCACTGAGGTCACCGAGATAACCCCCACCATCACCGCCCCACCCTCACCATTCGGTCAATTACTCCAAGTATATCGATACATTCGGCCCAACCTTGCCCACGCTCAAATTATGGGTGAGACTTATGCTAGCGCAGAATAGTATGAGACCGTAGCTGATACACAACCGATTAGAATGTATCACATATAGAATTGTAATCCTCATGCTTCCTTCTTTCACAGGAGCCATTCCGATCTCGCCCCTACAAACTAAAGAACTTCATCGGAGAAGCGATGATCCGAAGTCGACTGACGTTATCTCTGTATATGGACTCGTGATTACGACTATAGGAGTTCTGATCGCTGCCATTGGGGTTTTCGGGTGGAAGCGCTGGAGAGGAAGGCGGGAAGTACGGACTCCTATTGTGCGGCCCTGCAGAATGCTTACAAGTCTTGTAGAATCCAGAGACACCTTGGAGTCAGTTACAGAACGTCCCACCGTGCATTCCATTAGTCGCACTCGAGGCTTCTTCCAGTGCTACCGACAGTTCAGTGATAGCAGTGGTCGTCGACGGTAGTGTACACTGTAGCAGTCATGCCGTTTCGCCGCGAGAACTCTCTCCTGCCACCTCCGAACTAACTTAGGACGAAGTATCAATTACTGGTGGTGTGAACGGTGGTTAGAAAATAGTGTTGTGATACTGCCTGATTATGGAGTATGTACTCATTAAGAGTCGTATCTTTTTAGATATTCTCAATACGTTTTTTTCTCACATCTGGGCTTTCCTTCGGTGCGGCGGATTATACATTAACGCTAGAATACTAAATTATTTGTTGAATCAATTTGATATTTTCTGCTTTCTCTCATACCCATACTTAGATAGTCAAAAAGTACTGGCGACTTCTTAATGAAATTTAACTAAATCGAGGCTAGTACGCCCATCTTGTAGTCCTAAATTCAAGTTGACACCAGTAGGCAGGCCAATGGGAAGCTTTCATGCGCAGTTACACAGCCGAAACGCAAGGCTGGCATGTTAATGCCCGAAAAGCGCGAAGGCCAAGCTCTTCCGATCCATAGGATTTCTAAACATTCTCTAGGACTTCTCCGTCTAATCGTCTTCTACCATGACTTAACAGCGTACACTCTCAACAATTAGTCATTTCCAATGGAAGAAAGGAAAGTAATATTGGGTATTTACGAAAGGTCGAAGCTAAGCCAGCAGGTAATTGCTGAGGGTGTCTGTTTCATTGCGGCCATGTAAACCAATCCCAAAACAATAATTTTCTTAGCAGCTTAGCATTTTCCAAAAGAGAGCCGTAGCCTATACCCCACACGGCCTAGTCGTGTCTATAGAGCAACGATTTCATGGGTGAGACTCACAGCGAGGCAAATAAGTGCCAGTACTCAGCCTACATAACTTACATCCAGCATACACAATTACAGTCTTTCTATCCGCCGTGGGTCTACGCTAGCCCACCGATATCGCCCTCGGAAACATCAGGTTTCCAATGGAGAGACTAGAATTCAAACTCGAATTAAGTTGTTGGTGCAGGAGAACTAGTGGTTACGACTATTGGGGTGTTGATAGCCGCCATAGGGGTATTTTTCAGATGGAGGCAATGGGTATTGGACAGTGAGGCACGAAGTATGATTTTTCTCCTCACCCTCTCTGTACAGTGCTTACCAGTATTACAAAGCCAGGGCCAGACCTTCCGCAGTCACTTGAAGAATACCTCACCGCATGCTCTCCAGTCAACCGTATCCGTACATCCCAGGACTACTGCCGAGGTCACTGACGTTTCTTCCTCCGCCACCGAGCTCAAAGACCAACTTCCCGAAGCCATCACTACACCTCTCGAAGCCATCGCCAGCCCTTCTGAGGCACCACTGCAGCCTCCTTAACCACTATTGTAGTCACCGAACTCACCGACAGTGTTCCGAAGCGGTCAGTCCGGTCAGATCTGAGCATGATCTGTGCCGGTCTGTGCCAAGGCCGGCCACGAAACTTTTGACCCAGGCCGGCCGCCAATCTGGCAGATTTGATCTGACCGGACTGCAGATATCTGGCGGCCGATGGTGCTACTAGATAATACAAAACATTGTGGTGCAAAATCTTTAAAAAATAAAAGAAACTCGTTACAAATATTGTTAACCATCAATGTCCTCCACCACTATTTCTCTAACCCAAACACAGCCACTTCTTATGCTCAAATATGCACTTGCCGCTTCTCCAAGGCCTTGAGCAGTTCATTCACCTCACG
>Ga0307515_10011468_pt1 | contig 16822 bp, 21 predicted proteins | sample 17_EM_MG_FD_194513 | JGI IMG/M metagenome (GOLD analysis project Ga0307515, IMG submission 194513) | Populus trichocarpa ectomycorrhiza microbial communities from riparian zone in the Pacific Northwest, United States - 17_EM | ecosystem: Host-associated > Plants > Roots > Unclassified | place... | reverse complement strand
CATCTGCCACAGGGTAAAACACCCATGATACGAGACATTGGAGGTCCTGAGGTTCTCTTTCTCCCGCTCCTCGAGTGGAACTCGTTGCGTAAGTTTCCCCTTGGATGGCCGACGGTGGCACAGAGATGCATTTTTCCACCTCGGCTCTGGGAGAACAAGGCAGGCAGGTCTTGGCATGATTAAAGAACGTGGTCAAAATTAGGTTGTTTTCTTTCCTGGCCACAGCATTTAGGTGGGTTTTCTCCAATAAATAACCTGCGCATAAGTGATTATTTTTCACCACCAACGTTGGATAATCCCATACCTCTCCACCTCCCCAAGCAGGCGAACTAGGCGAGCACCTCGGGGGCTCATTAATCGTTATTCACAACCCCCTCAATGACGCCAGAGCACTCGAGATTGCTCAGGTTCCGAGTGGACCGAGGTCGGAACGGCAAGCGTGACGCATTGCGTCATTCACTCTTACCGTCCGACCACCACCTGCCCTATCCGGCAGTCGTCAATGAACACTCTTTTCATCGATTTCCCTCGAGATTTTGGGTATCACGATGCCTAGTTCGCATCCCAATAAGCCTCAATCGCAAGAGCAATCGTCGGATTGGTTCTCTTCCGACCCTGCTGTCTACGTTCAAGCGCTCGACGAGTTTGAACAATCTCTGATCCAGCAAGACCGCCAACAGTCCGACAATGAACAAGAGACTAGGATCCAAGAAGCCCAGCCCCCGTTAATGGTGCACAAACGGACCCACGGTGAAGTCACGGGCGACTACTTGAACTCCCATACCTATGGGGCGGCGACTTTCGGTGACTTCGGGGAATATATGGCCAGAAAGCGGGCGAAACTTCAGGTTCAGAACCAAACCCTCACTTCTGACCCTGAGTTGGAGACAACTTCCAAAATCTTTCAGGGAATAGGCATATACGTATGTGGTGATTCGGCTGTCCGAGTTGCGGGTTCCTAATCAAAAGTAGGTCGATGGTTTCACCATACCTTCTGTTCAGGAGCTCCGTAAGATGGTCGTGGAGCATGGCGGAGAGTTTCATGCTTATCTGGACCGGAAGTCACTTGTGTACGTCTCTCATCCTCAGTCTGAGTCACAGCTTTACCCTGATATTTCCCAGGACCCATATTATCACTTCATCTCTCACCCCGGCGAAAGTTGTACAATTTCAGCGAATGAAAATCGCAAGACCCGAATGGCTTGTTGAGAGTGTCAAGGCCGGGAAACTGTTACCCTGGCAGAACTACATTTTCCGCCCCGAGAGCCGGGTCCTACCATCAATGAATAAAGCACCCGCTCAACAATCTCTCTTCAACTCTAAGGTCACGGCCACAACCGATCCGGTCACAGAAGAGAAAGACGCCTTTCCAAGCTACGCGGCTCAGAAGTCCAACCCGAACGCCGCTCGCGCAATTGAGAACACAGAGTGGCGAGCCGCGCACACGTCTGCTGCGCCAGACTTTATCGACGGATATTACAAGAACTCTCGACTTCACTACCTGTCGACGTGGAAAACAGAACTCCGAAAGCTTGTACAAGAGGCCCAAGAACGTGCCGAACAGGCTCATTCCGGATCTTCCCCGAAAGATTCTGTTCAGAGTCTCACATTAATGGACATTTCTTCTCACAGCAATACGAGCACCAGAGGTGTGGGACCAACGATGAAGTCACCTTCGAAGAAAGGCAAGGACAAGGCTCGAGATCGCGAATACGAACAAGTCATCATGCATTGCGACTTCGACGCATTTTTCGTTTCAGCGGGACTTCTCGACCGGAAACACCTACGAGGCAAGCCTGTTGTCGTGTGTCACTCTCAAGGCGATCAAGGCGGAGCGTCGAGCACCAGTGAGATCGCCAGTGCGAGCTATGAAGCGAGAAAATTCGGTATCAAGAACGGGATGAGGTATTTCGATCCCCTCCTCCAGCCTGATCTTACCTTACTCTGCCTTTGTCAGTTTACAGCAGGCCCGAAAGCTGTGCCCGACAATACAAACCATACCGTACGAGTTTGACAAGTGCGTAGTACGTCGTGGGGTTAAAGAAGATACTGACGTTGATTCCAGGTACCGTAACCTATCTCTAAAGTTCTACACAATTCTCATGTCTTATGCCGACGACCTCGAAGCGGTCTCCGTCGATGAAGCTCTCATCGACGTTACCAGCACTTTCGAAAAAGTGGAACCTTCACAGAGACGTGAATCGATAAAGGCTTACGCCGAGTCCATTCGAGATAAAGTCAGGGAAGAGGTTGGCTGCGAAGGTCTGTCACCTTCCATCTCAACTTCAAATTTTTGGATCTGATTGGTCCAAAAGTGAGCATCGGAATCTCTTGGAACATCATCCTCTCGCGGATCGCATCTCGAAAAGCCAAGCCAGCAAAGTCTTTCCTCCTCGTGCCTGAGGATCTCCGGTCTATCCTCGACCCTCTCGACATCAAAGGCCTTCACGGATTCGGAAACTCCACCAAACAGAAAGCGGCGGAGAAACTTGGGACGAGCTCTCTTGGAGAGCTTATGAAGAAACCGAAGGGTGTTTTGTGTGATGCATTGGGGAAGGGGACAGGCGAGATGCTGTATAACGCGTTGAGAGGTGTGGATGAAAGGAGGTTAACATCGGACAAGCCAAGGAAGTCTGTGTCCTGTGATATTAACGTACGTGGTTTCAATTATCCCGTTTTGCGGGCGATATGAAAATCGCATCCAGTACGGAATAAGGTTTCAGAATGATACCGAGGTTGATAGCTTCATGCACAAGCTTTCCGAGGAAGTCCACAAGAGGCTTAAGAAGGAGGAATTACGTGGGAAGTCCATTACGCTGAAGGTGATGAAGCGAGACCCATCTGCCCCTATCGAGGCAGCAAAGGTCCGTCTAGTCCCGTTCCTGCTCCTTCGTGTCTTATGAATTGTGTCAGTTTATGGGACATGGGATCTGTGAGACCTTCAACAAACAGTCAACGCTCGTTGGTCGGGATGGTGGTGCAACGGACGAATCTCAGATAATCGCCCAACAATCGCTCAGGATGTTACGCAGTCTCAACTTCGATCCCAAGGAACTCCGGGGTATCGGGATACAGATCCAAAGGCTCGAAAAGGCTACCGCGAATTCTGCCGTGCCGACGGTTGGACAGAACTTGATCCCATTCAAGGCCAAAGACAAGGAGACATCAATGGACGAATCAAACAACAAGGGGAAGGAAAGGGAGAAGAGGTCGATCACTTCATGGCCTGTTACGGTACAACCCAGTCCCATCGTCATCTCTTCTGACGACCCTCCTGTGGAAATCCACCTACCTCCACCACCGATAGGGATCAACATATTAGGAGGGGAAGCAGAAACAGAGGTGGAACAAGTTTCAGCCACTACTCTCATCAAACAGACGATTGGATCGCTAAATCTTGACCTACCTTCCTTTTCGCAAGTCGATATGTCTGTGTTCGAGGCTCTCCCAGAGGATGTAAGGCGCGAACTCGAGGTCGAGTATTCTCGAAGATCTGCTCCCCCTCCGGCGACCTCCACGACCGTGGTGACAAAGAACGCCGCCGCCGGTCCATCGAGACTGCCCGTCGCCGAAAAACGGGTAGCTTGGGGGGATATGGTGCCCAAGAATCCCAAGCGAATTGCCCAACAGCTCGCACCCAGGCGCGGTGGCGCAGTGGTTCCGCGGAAAGATCACTGGGAGACACTCAATAAATGGCTCGAGAAACCGAAGAAGTTCAAAGGGACCCGCTCGGGACCTTCTCACGTCGTCTACGATGCCTCGCCGAACGAACTGCGCTCGTTGGGCATCGATCCTGAGGTCTTCTACCTTCTACCTCGAGAGATTAGGAGGGAGCAGTTGTCCGGGGCGAAGATCGCAATGGAGACAGGAATTTTACCTGTCCTGACGGACGAGAGCAGGGTGCTCATCAAGCCGAAGAAGACCATGTTGATACGATACCCCCGCTTGCCCCCACCGAAAGCGAAATACCTCCTTCAGCCAGTGTTGAAGATGCCAGGGGAGAAAAGGGGACATCGGGTTTCATATACCGAAGCGGATGATATCCAGGGATTGGTAGAGAAGTGGGTCACAGGATTCAAGAGGTACCCTCCAAATCAGAAGGACGTCGAAAGGTTCTCGAAGTGGCTGCTGAGTTGTATGGACAGTAACAAGACTGGAGATGTTGGGATGGAGAAGGCCGTGAAGGTCATGAAGTGGTGGCTATTCCTTCTGAGGAGGAACTGGGGATGGTTGGAAGGAATTGGAGAGTTTGACCTGGACGACGACGAATTCGACGAGGAAGAGAAAGACGGTTCACACTATGAGAGGAACCAGAAGAGGGAGGTCGGCAAGGCTTGGTGGATCTCGTTTCTGACGGTCAAGAAACAGATGGACGCGTACAGTCGGAAGAGGTTTGGAGGTTGTATTTCGCTGAGATGAATGAACAGGCATCAATGTGACCGCTTTCACACAGAATAACTTATTCCAGGGTCAGAAGAGGAGCGATACTGAGGAATTTTCCGCTTCTGGTTATTCTCGTGGGTTGAGAGCCATGGGCAGCTACCTGCGGAACCATTATAGCGACCTCCTTGTCACTGTGTCTAAGTATTCCCCCAGCCACCTCTGTACCGATATTTTTCTATGATCATCCTCCTTTTCGACACCGGACAGCGCACACAGAGCGAGCGGGATAATATTTCGCGCACATTTTGTGAAGCTGGCGCAGGATCTGTGATTTCAATGGCGTGTCTAAGTACAATCTATATCTCTTCGCCAACACCTGTGGAGAGGGATTAGAATTTCCGAACGGAAGATGGCCCATGGCCGTTGTGCCTTCTCGAACGCGTGTGCCTGCGATGGTGAATTTGGCGTTCCCCATTCGTGATACCAGTCATCGCACGTCGTAGCCAAATCCCGATGGTATGGAGAGTGGGTCCAATCGTCAGTTTGGCAGATATGTTTGCAAGCTCGTATATATTACTTTGCCGTGAACCGTACAGGAAGTTCATACAACAAGGAGAATAATCATATAGGATGGACCTGTGGCCAACTGTGGGTGACTCCGAGCCACTGCTAGGATTGTAGGCTGTCTCTGGGGGCAGGTAGTCCTACGAAATCTTCGAACTCTGCTGAGGACGCACGTCGGGAACTACAGTCCCATCAAATAGATCTTGAGCACTGCCGATCCAGTACTGCCCGGTGCCTTGAGGTCCACAGAGGCTTGTTTGTTGACGTTGTTTAGTAGCTGACCCAGGGTGATCAATTACTTGATAGTTGCGCAGTGCTTCCGGACGTACGGTGAATTTCCCTTTCGCGCAAACCTTGACTCCCGGGCCGCGCTTCTTTTGCCGGAATAATTCCAAGAAGACCGATTGTCCGTGCTGCTGGTTATCGGTTTCTATAAACCGGCTTTCCGGATCGTGCCTGTGTGGGGCTCAGTGACGGTAGCGAGGGTAGAAATGAACGAAGGGGAAACCATTTGTATTCGCCCGAACCGTCCATAGGATAAGTCCGTGAAGTCTCGTGGCTGTTGTTCCCGTACTGAAACTTGATAAAAAACACCCGTTGCTTCGATATGCCGAGCGAAAGCTTGATGCTCTGAACCTGTAACTTCAATTTCTTCGGTAGCTCTTCTGTCACCAACCCAGGAGTGGGTATGACTTGGGGAAGAGAACGGAAACCTGAGAAGGCATTGCAGACTTCGACGATTGAAGGGCGTTCCGTGGGATCCCGGCTCCAGCATTTCTTGAGAAATTCCCAGACCGCATCGTCAATCACATCAAAGGGTTGTCGAGGCGTTTCCCCGGCCTGTGTCTTCTGGAACGCACTGGCATCGCTCGATCCGAAGTACGGCATCTTCCCCGTCAACACCTGGGAGATCAACGTGAGATTTGACCCTAGGGCCAGACGATACAGGACGGTGGGAACTTACTTCATAGGCGATCATACCAATTCCGTACACATCGCTCTCTTTCGATATAAGAATTTTATCCATACCATAGGATTCGGGCGACTGAATTTCCGGCGCTAAATATCGGTAGTTGTTGTCGATTTCTCCTGCAGATTGCACATGGGCCGCCACTGAAGTGTCCTTTACGGCCACAATCGAGCTGCGACCTGCGGAGGCTAATCGAGCAGTGCCTTTTTTATTGACCAATACGTGACTCTGTCGATAATGTTATACCTCATCGATAAGAATGAAGCTCCACATACTGGTCTCAAGGCACCGTGAACTAGACGGTTATCGTGCAGGTAACGCAATCCACTGGCCGCACCCAATAACTGTTCGTGAGTAAAGGTAAGCGTCCGGAGTATATGGTTGGCCCGGATGTACTGGCCAAGTCGAATCGATTGGCATCTGGCATCTTTTTCAGATAATCCATGATTTGTCCGTTGTCACACCAGGGAAAGACCAGGCAAAACTCGGAGACAGTCGCCGATACTCCACGGAGAGGGAGGATGTTGTTGTGCTTGAGCTGCTTCATCAAAACTACTTCCTTGCAAAACCGCTATGCCATCTGTCAGAACAACGACGAACAACTCTCCAGGGATCACGAGACATACACTTTTGGCTCTCTGTATCTGGGGATCGTCTCGCGGCACCTTAAGAATCTTGAGCGCCACCACCTTATCGTTGTGCACACCCTTCCAAATTTCGGTCACCTGGGAGTTGCTTTGTGCGCACTCTCCCCTCTTCACGACGCCTTCAAGTTTATATGATTTTGGGACTGTGTGGTGGCGACCACACAACCTCCGAAGCTCGATGATAGTTTCGCTCTTCGAACCTCCACGCCAATTTGCGAGCTCCTAAAGTGGGAGTATGATCAGAAACGAGCGGAGAGACCATGAGTCGTGTCACCTTGGAGATCTCATCGATGCGCTTTTGAGCTTCTTCAAAGCTCGACGGCTCGGGGATTTTAGGAGCGTAGGCGGGCAGAAGTTGGGAGACCATGTGCGGATGTACTGAGGAGATATTGTATCCGTGTTTGGGTGACCCCCAGCGCTGGGATCTGGATCTTTTAAGGCGAAGTTGTGGATAAAGCGTGGTCTACCACAGCCTTGTACAACGTGCCGCGGAATGCATGTAGCTTTCGTGTGAGGAGTTCGAGGGAGTTCATCCATCATTCTCAAGGATCAGAAAGCTAATCGGGGCAGGCCAATTACGAAACATGTGATGACTGATACCAGACGTGATTTCCGATAATTGGTGGCAAGGTCGGAATTTCGCAGTTTGGTGAACCCGAAGGATCGTCGACGAATGGTCAAATGATCCCACACCCTGGATGAAACTGGGTGACGTAGGAGATGATCCAGATCTAGTACTTCCAAAGAGCTGGCCAAACTCACGGATGCGTTGCAAGTGTGCAAGATTATTGACGCACCGGAGTAGCGTGTCATGCGGCCTCGTTCTGCGTGCAAATCAGCACCAAATCAGGGCGAGGTTAAGCAGATACGTAAGGGCTCGAATGAATCTAATTGATTCATCATTATCCCTATCAACATGCTGGTAGAAGTAACGGAGTAGAGATGGGAAGGGAAGTTCAAGAAGCAATCCGGCGTTTGCAACTCCGCGTGGCCAACCCGAGGCAGGTGGCGGGCGGAATCCTTTCCGAGTTAAGATGAGCCGGCGGCACCAGTCGGTACCGACACAGAAGATCAACGGTGTTTCTCTCGACAGGGAGGGGATTGGGTTACCTCGATGTTGATGCGAAAATAACCATGCGGACTTGTATAGCAGAGGGTGACAAGTACCGCCTCGACGGCCGAGGGTGAACTTGACCTTGACACCCAGTCTCGGCGAAACGAGACAAACCGATGATCACACAGCCCTGTGAAGGCGTCACCTTCGGTAGGACTTGGTCTATGATAAATGAGCACGCACATCAACTGCACGTTGACCTTTGCTCCATTGAGGCCCTTGGCAAACTGCACATCCATCTCGGCGGAGAGCTCCATCGTGGCCGTACCCAGCTACACATCGGTATGAACAGATAGAAATCCGATAGGATTTTCGGGTGTAACTTACCGAAAGTTTTCCAGTACCCAGAACCTCTCGTTTGAAAAAGGTACGGTGGAGTAGTTGAATGGAGATCACTTGACCGTGACATTGTCTATCCAGAAGGATCGACCAGCTCTCGTGTTCATTCCTGCAGATGCACATGAAACAGGGACGGCGCCGAAACTAAATAAGTCCCGTACCAAATATATTTGCTCCCCCCCACAGCTGTGGCACGCGATGTCGTGTGGGAATGGGATCCGTACCGGAGCGTGATATAGGGATGAATCTTCCGCTTCGCTGTCTGGCTGATGGCAACATCCTTCATCTTCAATTTGAATCGTGCAGGGGTCGCAGCCCTAGTATCCCCAGCCTGGCGCGCCTCGCGGAGCACACTCAGGACGTGGCCCGAGTCAGGGCGATAGCTTGGCTCCCAATCCCAGCACTGCTCCAGCAACATCCAGATAGAGTCCGTGATACCCAACGAAACCGCATTCGAAGGCTTTATGGGCCGATTTCCGTTCTGTATCTTCGTCACCACCGTGAAATCGCTGCACTCGCGAAAGGGGACCTCTCGCGCCAGAACCTACTTGGAGATGAGATATCAGAAGAAGGCGGGCAAGCTGCGAGGGCTTACTTCGTAAACCACCATCCCCATCCCATAGATGTCGCTGGGCTTCGTAGCAACAACCTTCGACATGTCGTACTCCTCAGGCCGTTGAAGCTCCGGCGCAGCCCACCTCAACCTTAACTGTTCGAGCGAAATCGTAGCAGACCCGATGTTGCCTTTGAGAGCCGTACCAATCGGCGTAATACGAGTATGGCCGGTGTTTCCTATGCAAGCCTGGCCACTGTCTCTTATGAAGACGTGTTCCTTCGAGCTACGCTTGAATAAGAAGTGTTGTCGTGCAGGCAAGTCGGACAAACCGCTCGGAGATCACCGTGTATCAAACCACTTGCGTGAAGGAAATACAGTCCGCTGGCTGTGTCTTTGAGCTAGGGGGCCAAGTGGGAGTGAATGGGCAAGAATGTCATGCGCCCCCGAAGAATCAACATACCAACTCTAGCGGATTGGCATATGGGTTATTTTTGACGTACTCCACGATGGTACCGTTCTTCATCCACGGCGAGATCAAACAGAACTCCGCGACATCCCTCGAGATGCCTAAAAACGGGAGTATATTATTATGTGTCAGTCGTTTCCAGAGGACCGCTTCTTTGCAAAATCTCTGCGAATGGCACGAACGATGGGTGATCAGAGGGCCGAAATGACTTTGGGTCTCAGCATTAAAATGAATTGGCGCACCGCTTTCATCTCATCGTAATTTTCACGCCTTGCAGTTATCTTAAAAATCTTGATCGCAACGGGTTTCGCCTCGTAGGTCCCCTTCCAGGTTTCCGTACCAATGCCGGTCTTTTGCGGTATCGGTTCGTCTTTCACCACGCCCGTGAGGACGTAAGATGTCGGAACGATCCCATAGCGACCACAAACCCGGCGGAGATGGGTCAAGGTTTTACTCTTCAATACAACATTCAGCTCCTTATCAGCATCCAACATCTGGAAGGCAGGGCAATACAATCAGAGGTTATAGATGACATGATTAAAGGGGATTGATATACGCCAGAGACCACATCGGCGAATTCTTGAGCGTCCTTTCGCGATGAGATCCCCCCCGCTTGGGTGATTACATCGTTCAAGTTCTGTTCCATCGTCGGAGATCCGGTCATGAGGGCAGGTATTTGAGGGGAGGGGGGGACAAGTGGACGTGCGAAGAGAGGATCACCAGGCGTCCAGGCAGCGTGAATGCCTGCCTTGTTTAATAATCCGATATAAATGAGCCGAGCGAGGCGCCAACCGAGTCGTGGCAAGTCGGACAACACAAACACACACGCCCTCCTATTCGACCCGTTATAAAACAAACGCAGAACTCGCGAAGGCCGCGAGGACGGAACCTAGTGCAACATGGTCAATTACTCGCACTGCAATGGGACGATTTTGAACACCACAGATGGGCGTCATTACTTGGTATTGGCACGCGGGGTGTGCATGGTTGCTGTAGTTAGCCTAGGAGGTGCGTTGCATATTCCATAATACGGAAGACCGCGTAGTGGTGCAACCTCGCCTTTGAGGGGCGGAAAGTCCTCGATCCGCGTTCTGACTCTGATTGAGTCCCAATATCGCCCAACGGCGTGTTGTGTGATGATCATTGCAGCAGGTGTCCCGCGTAGGAGGTGGTCAGTAAATAAAAAAACAAAGCCGCCGGCGACTTTGTCCGGAGAAGCAGGCCCGCTGCAGGGTGCCGAAGCAAGAGTGATTCTCAAAGTCTAAAAAGACTAATGAGGAGTCCGTCACAAACACTGGTCTAACCGTCCATGGGAATAAACAACGATTGAACGCAGACACAAATAAATTCTAAGCTGTAACCGGAGATTATAAACACCCGCTACGAGTGCAGAAGAAACACGGTAGACTGATAGAAAGCAAGAACATCAAAACCAGAGGTTGCCGCACGCAGTAGGGGATGGATCGATGATGCATCATGTCTTCCACGCTCTAAACTCTTTTACGTCCTGGGTCTCCTCCAACTCGATCCCTCTTACCGCGCATGCAATCCTGAGGCTCCCGAGTCCACAATTTCCCCTTCCGCCATCGCAAATCCAGACTGCGATGCGTTTCAATCCTGTTTGCGTCTTAATCGCGCGAGCGACAGAAGAGAGGTCCGTGCAGCCGTCAATCCCGAAACCGAATCTCTGGACAGTCTCCGATCGAATCGCCCACAACAGGAATTTGAGTGGGGTCGATGGGTCTTCTACAAACACCTCCTTCAAACCCTGCACCTGGACGAAGGCATGATCCCCGTCAATCTCGTTATCCCCATCAAACACGGGTACAACCGTCGGCCCTAAGCGGTGTTGGATGACCTGTCCAATCGCCGGCGACAGGCAGCTGGGAAGGTACACGGACTCCAACGGAAGTACCGAACGGACGAATATATCCTCGAGGAGCTTCCCCGATGGTTCCTTTAGAAACTCGAGACGTCGGAGCGTCTGCTGAGACCCTGCCAGGAGCCACTTGACGAAATTGACGTTAGACTCCGCGCCTGTTGTGCAGTTCAGGCTGAGTGTCTCCAGCGCGCACGGTGCGGCGTCAAGTGGGGTTGTGGAGAAGACGGAACCAACGCCGTCGTTGGTGGTGGGAAGTCTGCCGGCGATTTTTAAGGAGGTGATATGCGGCCAGATGCCAAGCAGTTGGATGAGGGCTTCTGGTTTGTCCGACCAATCATGGAGCCGTAACTCTGAGATCCTGGAGGCGTTGGGAGCAGTGCGTAATTCTTCCAAAACCTCATCCGGGACCGGCGGCGCCAACCTCCTCATCCGCCATTGGTTATCCACCCCCACGGCATCCCTGCCCTGTGGCTGCATTCCGAACACCGAGATCCCGATCTTTCGGATATTGGGGCAGAGGGAGACGACGTGAGAGAGTTTCGCGAACGTGAGACCATCGTATTGGTTGGGGTCGATAATTACACTCAATTCAATGATTGACCCCCGCGAAATGGTGGAATACGTGAAGTCGATGGTGGGAATGAAACTCGGTATGCCCGCGATGAATGGAAGTGCTGGTGATCTGGTCAAGTGTGACCCGCGCATTATCACCGTACTAGTGCTTCCGTGAGGTGTGCGAGGCGCGGCAACGAGGGCGGTGTATCCACGATGTGTGGAGATGGAGACTGAATGGAAAAGCATTTTCTGGGCATGGGATGACCAGGCTTTGCACACGAGTGAGCAAGATTGGAGAAGCTTGGGGTCAGGGGGCGGCGTATTGGCGAGGTCCAGGATTCGCAGAACAATTTCTATGGGCATCTGTAGCACCGACATGGCGAGGTCGTGGTTTCTATCGCATGCATCATGTGAGTAAGCTCACATTCCTCGTTCGATACAGGCAAACTGACCAGGGGTAACCCAAACGAGGTTCGGTTAAGGAGGAATTGAGGGGGAGGGGGAACGTTAGCGAGAACCGCTATGCTTATATATAGAGAGGGGGAGATGGTTAGTTTGACGTATCGGAATCAAGGTCCCGGGTAGTTCTGCGCACGGTGTTGTGAACCTATTACCGCATCCCGACGCGAGGACGATAATGAGACGCGAACCCTCGCGAGGATGTTTCCCCATAACAGCAGCTGGCCTCTCGATCGGGCATTCATTCCAGCCAAGCAAACGTTCAAAGAGTGTCAGAGATATCAGGAGTCGGACAACACGATAGAACTTCCGCAGAACTGCAGAAGTTGGCCCAGTGCGTATCCGAGGGTTCAAGCGAGACAGGGGGTCGGAATCTGTGTAAGTATTCAGTCATAACCTTGCGGCGTGCCTCGTCACCGGGATAGTTTTACTTGGCCGAACAGCGCTAGCGAAAAAGACCCGTCCCATTGATGGCGATCGGGTTTTCCCGTATTCACACGGGCCGAAAGCTCCTCCAATCAACAAGTCATGTGATACCAGTTCTCCCGCCCTACGTCAGCAGTTTGACGTCATTTTACGGGAGGTCGAACGGCACGCAGTGACTTCTGCGGGAGCCATCTCCTTTGTTTTCTACTCCCCACAACGAACACGACGCAGCAGCGACCGGATAGATGGAAATCAATAACCACATCAAACGAGGACACCCGAGTGAGACAATCATCGGTTGAGACTGTTAACGTGAAATTAACAGATCTCGTAGTTACCCTCGGGCTCCTCATCCTCTTCAGCATCATCGAGGCGAGCATAATGCCATTTTGGGTGACCAGAACTCTCGCTGACGGTTTTGTATAGCTGGCAATAGCGGCATGGCTCGTTTCCATGTTCAACAAGCATCACAGCCAACTTTCCGGTGCCGTGAATGACAGGGCCCGTTACCTTCTGTTCACCTCCATATGGACTGTAACTGGCTCCTCCATTCTGATGCTCTCGTTCTTGCTCTTTTCGGGTGTTTTGACAAGCGTTGTTGTCCACCTCGTCTAGTACGTGCCCGCCCTTGACACACGGACCAATCCCCTGACCCCTTCAGCAGTCTCACGTTGACATGGATTTTTTGGACCGCCGGCGCAGCAGCTATCACAGCTGCGCTTGGAGGCGGCCTCGACTGCAAGTAAGTGGATCTTTCAGCACGTATGATACCCAACTTTTGACAGGGACATCGTTAGCCTCGACTATACGTATTGTGGACAACTGAATGCGCTTGAGGGGTTTGCATGGATCTCTTGGTGAGCGCTCATCGGTTTGATTCGCCGATGCCCGAACACTCATCGTCTCGCACAGGATTTTGACGACGTTTGCTGTTGTGGTCGTCATTTTCAGATCAATCTCCTCTCACAAGAGGGGCGATGGCTGGCGAGGGCAGCTTGTGTGAACCATCCTCTTGGCACGTTGCTTATCTGTTTCGACCGCCTGTGTTTCTATTTGTATTGTAGGGCGCTAAGCCATGTGCTTGAATCAAGTCAATGAACGGCCGCATTGACTACCGCATGTTCTCCCCATGCTGGCCGCAACGTGGTGGGGGGTCGGCCGATCATAAATGAGTGTGCCCCCTATCTACGCGAAGTTCAAAAGTTCAACGACCCGCTCCCCACCGCCGAGTGCGCTCTCCAAACACGTCTGGCATGTCTCGGAATATCCGCGGAAGGTTCCGTGGCGCGACTGGGGCTGTGTGCGTCGAGTCATAACTGAGGGCGTCGGCTGTGCGAGATCATTACCTAATTTGGAAGTCCCGCCCAAGCAAAAAGAGGCGAAAATTTCGTTTCCCCTCTTCTTCTCCATCCACCATCCTCTGCTCTCAACTCTCCTCCCTCTTGCCTATCACCGGTCAGAGTCAAAGTGAGTTACCTGGACAATCATCCACAAGACAAATCGATCTTTCTGCTGCGCGGTTTCTATCGCCATCGAGCCATTTCATCTTCTGTTGATTGCTTATCATGCACAACGTCGAGCTCTCTCCCGTTGACTCGTTTTCGAGTCCGCATATCTTCCAAGAGCCCGCCGTTGGCTCAGAGAACTTCGTGGCTACTCCTAGCAGTGCCTCGAGTCTCGATCGCTTCGCGCCGGCAGTCGATGCTCAGCATGCTGCCCTCCAAGCGCTCGTATCCCCCGTCCTGGACACTGAACTGACAATCCCCTCGTTCAGAAATTGCGGCAATCTCCAGCCGTATTTTCCTTATACGCCAGTCAACCATTCACCGTCACCGCATCGACATCATGTCCACTTAAGTGACTTATCGTCGTCGCATCTCCCGAGACTTTTGGATCGACATGACCTCAACACCTTGACCCCCACTCACTATGTCCCTGTAAACCCCTTCACCTCCATCTTATCGGGCTCCGCCTCCGGTACCAATCCTAGTTATGGATCACCCCCGCATCAATCAAATCAACCAATACCATCCTCACCAAGCCTGTATTTATCAACTCTTCAGCCAACGGACTTAGGCGACTTCTCCATCTCCCAACAAATAGAATTCGACGCTATTTGCTCTGATTATTTGACTATGATATCTTCTCCAACCCGTATGGACTCCGCAAACAAGGTCGAGGCCACCAGCCCGGCCCTCAGTGCCGCCTCTCCTCCCCCCGAGGACGAGGCCGCCGCCAAAGCCATTCTGGAGGTTCTTGAGGGTATGGATGTTGTTGTTCTTTCACGAGGCGTTCTCTCACCTAGATCGCCTTCAGCCTCTCCCAGTTACAAGGTGGAACACGAGCTGAGCGCGTATCTCACCTCTCCGCTCATTGACTCCCCCTGGGAGGAAGACTTCTTGACCACTCCGGCCCTCCTGCCCGGTGGGGACATGGGAATCGATATTCTGGCGAGCCCTGCTCTTCTTGACAACGATGAGGTTTACACCAATGCTCCCCTGTTCGGCGATGAGCCCCTCTTCGAGTCTCTTACCTTCGAGAAGCTCAACGCCGACCGTCGTGGGCTCGTCCTCGATCCTCTCTCCCTCAGACCATCCCCAGTCGCTCCGGACTCTCCTACTTCATCTATCTCTCCAGCCTCCTCTACCGGCGGCCGCGGGAAGAAGTCCGTCGGTAAACAGGCAACCAAGACCCCGAGACGTAAAAGTGTGCCAACCGGGACACGCAAGAACGTCACCCCCGAATCGTTAATCCCGGTCGATGCTCCAATTCAGGACCGGAAGTACGCTTCTGAGTCTGCCACGTCCCGCAAAGAACTCCCCGCAGTCTTTGCGAGAAAGAGGAAGCGTGCTTCGGCTGACCCAGACGAAGAAGAAGACATCCTCGCCGCTCCCCCAACCGTCAACGAGCTGTCTGCTATCGAAGCCAAGCGACGACAGAATACCCTTGCGGCACGGCGCAGCAGGAAGCGCAAACTCGAGCATCAACGTGAGTTGGAGACCGTCATAGACAACGAGCGTGCAGAAAAAGACGCCTGGAAGCAGAGGGCGTTGGCGTTCGAGGCGATATTGAACAGCAATGGGATTCGTATCCCTCCGGAGTTTGCGATTCAACGCATGTAAGGCGTGAATCATTTTAGATCTCCACTGTCTTCGGGCCTTCCATGTTGTTCCTTCTCTCATCTCGGACTCTCGAACGATGTTATGAATCCCGTTCACTCCGTTTCATCCTGTCTTTTTGTGCCACTATGCCACCCCTCCACATCGCTAATTCCCTTCCCATCTGTATTCTGTCTCTTTGTTATGGCGTCGTATAAGTCTTTCCTGTATACCTCCCCCTGCCTCACGATCTCGTTCCCGGTTCCTTATCTCCTCAGACCAATTTATAGTCTACCGATGCTGAAAAATGACTATGGATTCTGTTTTTTAACTCTCGGATACGCGTGGCCCACTGCGCGGAGACTGTCATGGGCGACAGGTGGATGGATTTATGGAAATTTGGAGTGCCTACAACAAATACTATATTCTCACCCTCTCGATGGCGGCCACTTGGGTGTTGGGCTCTCCTGGCTGGTGGTGGTCATCCCGAAGCCCTGCGAGTGCTCGGCGATCTCGTCTCCAAACATCCTCAATTGTTGGTGTCCTTGTGCTGGCACCTGTGCGTGTCTCGCTCCAAACACCGTCTCTGTATCTCCTCCCGTCCCCTCATCATCCATCTGCATGCTGTCGTCAAACGAATCGTCGTCGTCGAATCCTCCATCTCCGAAAGCCGCAAACGGATGGACCGCGACACCCTCCCCGCTCGCTTCATCTCCGCTGAAAGAGTCGTCGTTTGAATCGAACGAGTTGTCGAAATTCCCTTGGCGTTGGGAGGCGGCGAGGAACGCAGCCGATGGGTTCACTGTGTTGTTCGGTTGGTCGTCGTCGTCGTCAAACGAATCGCCCTCGTCTTCCACGGAACCCCGACCTATCACTGTCTCGTTATCCATCCCAACGCGGAGGGAACCGTATAGTTGTTTTCGCTGTTCCAATTCGCGTCGGTGACGCTCTGAGGATGGAGTCCTCAACGCTCTCGTGAAAACTGATGTAGGCCGGGCGGAGGTGGGTGGTTCCAACGTTCGCTGGACAGGTTGGTTGGTAAACGTTGGAATAGGGTTGGCGGTGGTGTTCCCTCTGGGTGTCGTAGTGGCGGATGAAGTCCCCAGATCACCCGGTTTGGCGTCCAGATCCAGTCCCACCCTCCTCATGATGCTGTCCAGGTCAAGTTCGGACCTCGCGGTCGAGTCTAGGTCGGAAGGTTCGACATATCTGCTGAGTGAGGGCGGGTCCGCGATCGTGCTCACTGTCGAATTTGAATCCTTTCCGGGACGGCGTTGAGAGGATATATCCAAATCTGGCCCTGTATTCGACGAGTCGTGACTGTGTGATGGGTCTGGGGGGGGGGGGGGGGGGGGGGGTATGA
>Ga0307515_10011467_pt1 | contig 16822 bp, 12 predicted proteins | sample 17_EM_MG_FD_194513 | JGI IMG/M metagenome (GOLD analysis project Ga0307515, IMG submission 194513) | Populus trichocarpa ectomycorrhiza microbial communities from riparian zone in the Pacific Northwest, United States - 17_EM | ecosystem: Host-associated > Plants > Roots > Unclassified | place... | reverse complement strand
CGAGATCGGGGCAGCCGTCCTCGTCCTGGAAGCCGTCGAAGTCCTCCGGCTCGTCCGGGCATTTGTCGACGTCGTCGGGGATGTGGTCGCCGTCGCGGTCGTTGAGGTCGCCCTCGGGACAGCCGTCCTCGTCCTGGACGCCATCGAAGTCCTCGGGGATGTCGGGGCACTTGTCGAGCTCGTCGGGGATTCCGTCGTGGTCGTTGTCGGGATCGGGGCAGCCGTCCTCGTCCTGGAAGCCGTCGAAGTCCTCCGGCGAGTCGGGGCAGCGGTCGAGGTCGTCCTTGATGCCATCGCCGTCGCGATCGCCGATGTTGGGCTCGAACACGATGCCGATGAACGCGCGCAGATCGGGGTTGGCGCCGTGATCGGCGAGCAGGCCGCGGCCCGCGCCCAGGGTCAGGAACGAGTTGCGCGCGAGGTAGAGCTTGACCCCGGCGAGCGCCTCGAGCGGCTGGTAGCTCTGGTGCGCGCCGAGCGGGATCGAGCCGAACACCTCGCCGACCAGGTCGAAGCGCTGCGGCGCGAGCGCATACGCGACGCCGAACCCGAAGGGCAGCTCGCTGCCGACCGTGATCGAGCGGTCGGTCACCGGCGCCATACTCGGGCCCGGGTCGCTGTTGGTGAACGTGGTGGTGCGGCGCAGCCGGATCCCGCCGTTGAGCGACAGCCGCAGCCGCCGCTCGCGGCCGATCTCCTTGTCGAGCACGCCGACCAGCTGGGGCACCCACTGGTCCTCGCCGAGGAACCGGTTCTTGGGGTTGATCGTCGGCAGGTACAGGCTGGCGATCAACCCCAGGCCGATGTGCGGCGCGCGGCTGGTGCTGAGCAGCCGGGCCTTGAGGTGCAGCCCGACGTTGCCCAGGCCCTGACCATCGAGGCCGAACATCTTGTCGTCGTTCGGGGTCCCGGGATCGCCCACGCTGCCCGGGCCGCGCTGGCCGCTCATGATCCGCAGCGGCAGCGACGCGCCGAGCTCGAGCTCGGCCGGCCCGGCGTGCAACCCGACGGCGGCGATCAGCGTGGCCGTGATCATGTCGTCGATCGAGTACGACTTGCCGTCGCCGTCGAGCTGGAGCAGGTGGCGCCCCCAGTCGAGCGAGCCCAGGCCGAACGACAGCTCGCGATCGCCGAGCACCTGCGACGCGTTGACCGTGAGGTAGCCGCGCGAGTCGATCGCGGGCCGGAACGGGTCGAGCGTCAGGTTGCCGGCCGGCTGCGCTGCGGCCCCGCGCGCGAGCCCGAGCACCACCCCGGGGACCACCATCGAACCAATGAGCAAACTCCGGCCACTCGCCAGGCGAGGCATGACGTCCCTTTGCCGGCTCCGGGAAGGTCACCCGCCGGAACCAGCACGGACATTGTGCGCGACCTCCATCCGCCGGTTACATCCCGCGGTCCCAGATCTCGCGGCTCGCGCCGGCGCCTGGCGCGGCTCCAGGGTTAGGATGCGCCGCCTCATGCTGCGTGCCTGGCTCGTGACTGCCGTGATCGGTCTCACCCTGACTACCGCTCACGCGCAGATCGTCAATGTCCAGGGCGCGCTCGCCAAGGCGCCGGTCCAGGACGGCGCGACCGGGCAGCTCGAGCTCAAGCTCAACTGGCGCGAGGGCAATAACCCGCTGTTCGACATCGGCGGCGCCGGCAACGTCGTGGTCCGGCGCGGCGGCGTGATCGGCCTCGTGCTCGCGCGCGGCGCGTACGGCACCAGCCGCGGCCTGACCCTGGCCCGCAAGTCGTTCGAGCACGCCCGGGCGCGGATCGAGCTCGACGTCCGGTGGCGCTGGGAGGTGTTCGCGCAGCACGAGTACGACCAGTTCCGGCGGCTCAGCCTGCGCGCGCTGATCGGCACCGGCCCCGCGCTCCAGATCATCGACACCCCGGAGCTGGCGCTGCTCGCCGGCGCCTCCTACCTCTACGAGGGCGAGCGGCTCGACCGCCGCGCCGGCACGGTCGACGCCGGCGCGCGCAGCACGGCGCATCGCGGCTCGGTGTACCTGACCGGCCACGAGGACCTCAGCACCAGCGTCGCGATCGTCGAGACGATGTACGTCCAGCCCCGGCTCGATCACCCGGGCGACGTGCGCCTGCTCGGCGAGCTCGCGGTGCTGAGCAAGCTATCGTCGTGGATCGCGCTCAAGGACAGCTTCAACGTCGCCTACGACCGGACGCCGCCCGACGGCGTCCGGCGCTACGACACCTCGCTCGAGATCGCCTTGCTCGTCGCGTTCTGAAACCCTCGCCGTCCGTTGCCGACGCCGCTTCGTGCCGACCCGACGCTCCCCTCCGGGCAGCGCCGGCAACGGACCCACACAAGCTGGTTATCAGGCTCGTCCTCAGGCGGGCGTCACCGGGCCTGGAGCCCGATCAGCCACAACCGACCCGCCGACAGGTTCGATTCGCTGGCCCCGGTCAGCCGGGCGAACCCCGCCGCCAGCGCCATGATCAGCAGCAGGAGCACCAGCAGGAACAGGCGCCAGCGCAGCCGCCCCGCGCGCTCGGTCGCGCCCTGCAGCACCGCCCCCCGGCCGTCCGCAAACGGCGCCCCACAGTAGGCACAGACCAGGTTCATCAATGCGTTCTCGGTATGGCACTCGGGGCAGGTCACACGAGCTCCTGGTCACGGCGCGAGCGGCTCGTCTGGATAGAGCGTCGCTCCGGCGGGATGTGAACCGGTCGGCGTCGTTTTTTTGGGATTTCTGCGCGGCTCGGGCCACGTCGCGGACCGTGCGCCGCGGCCCGCGTGGCAGACCGTGGCAGGGCCACGCACGGTGGTGTCGCAGGCCCTTCACGGCCGCGCACGGGTTGCCGTCTAGACCGATGTTTTGACCCGTGGTAGAGATCGCGGAACTCGTGCTCTGCGGTAAGGAGGAGGAAGGGGATCTGGGATGCGTGAGTTCGACGAGCGTGTTCGCTCACTTCTTGCAGCGGGCGAGACCGGCGCCGCGGTGACGCTGGCGCTGCGCGAGCTCGGGCCGGAGGTCCTGGGGTTCCTGTCCGGCGTGCTCGGCGACGCCGACGCCGACGAGGTGTTCTCCGCGCTGAGCGAGCGGCTGTGGCGATCGCTCGACGGCTTCGAGGGCCGCTGCTCGCTGCGGACCTGGACCTACGTGCTCGCGCGCCGCGAGATCGGCCGGTTCCGCAAGCGGACCCGGCGGCACGAAGCCGGTCGCGTACCGATCTCCGAGCTCAAGGACGTGCTCGCGGCCGCCCGGACCCGGCCCGGCTCGACGCAGGCCACCGACCGGCGGCAGCAGCTCATGGCGCTGCGCGACGAGCTGCCGATCGAGGACCGCACGCTCCTGATCCTGCGCGTCGATCGCAAGCTCGCGTGGGACGAGATCGCGCTGGCGTTCGCCGACATCCCCGAGACGTTCAGCGACGAGGATCGCCGGCGCGAGGCCGCCCGGCTCCGCAAGCGCTTCCAGCTGGTCAAGCAGCGCCTGGTCGCGCGCGCCCGGAGCGCCCTCGCTTGCTGAGCCTCCCGCAGTTTCGCTCGGTTGGGCGAATGCGCCGAAATCGTACCTCGACCCTTCACATCGGTGACGCCGGGGGTTCTGTCAGGGGGAAGCAACGCACCGTGTTTTACAGCTCGAGCGAACCATTCCGCGGACGACCGGCACCGTGAACGATCTTGATGACACGATGAGCGACTTCGATCCCGAAGATCCGGCGACCGAGCTGCCGACTCGCGAGCTCGACAGCGCGCGCAACCTCGACGACGAGGCGCTGCTCTGCGCGGTCGCGTACGCGCCGCCCCGCCGGCCGCGCAGCACCGCCGCGCCCGGCACGCGGTGGAGCGAGTCGGGCCGCTACGTGATCGATCGCCGGCTCGGGCGCGGCGGCATGGGCACGGTCTACGCCGCGACCGACACGGTGCTCGAGCGGGTCGTCGCGCTCAAGATCCTCGACGCGACCGACGCCGACCAGGACGCGGCGCACTACGCGCGGCTGTTGCGCGAGGCCCAGCTCGCCGCCCGGGTCGAGCACGAGCGGATCGCGCGGATCTACGACGTCGGCTCGCACCAGGGCTTCGCGTTCGTCGCGATGGAGCACGTCCCCGGCGGCACGCTGCGCCAGTGGATGACCCGGCGCGACGTGCCGCTGCCGCAGATCGTCGACATCGCCACCCAGATCGCCGAGGGCCTCGCCGAGCTCCACGCCAACGGCGTCGTGCACCGCGATCTCAAGCCCGAGAACGTGATGCTGACCGCGCAGCGCGGGATCAAGCTGCTCGACTTCGGGCTCGCGCGGCACTCGCTGGTGATGACCGACGAGCCCGGCGCCCCGGCGCGGCCCGCGATGCTCGAGGGCGGCAGCATCGCCACGGTGTCGGGCACGCCGGGCTACATGGCGCCCGAGCAGTGCGCCGGCCAGCCGATCGACGCGCGGGTCGACATCTTCGCGCTGGGCGTCATCCTCTACGAGCTGGTCACCGGCGAGCGCCTGTTCCGCGGCGCGACGGCGGCCGCGATCATCACCGCGACGCTCGAGCACGCGCCGGTGCTGTCCGGCGAGGCCTGGGCCGCGGTCCCACCGGCCTTGCGCGACCACACCGCGCGGATGCTGGCGCGCGATCCCGCCGATCGGTTCGCCGACGGCAGCAGCGTGCTCGCCGCGCTCCGCGAGCTCACCACCGAGATGTCGGCGCACCTCGCGCGGCCCGCCGAGGTCGCCGAGGTCGCCGAGCCGGCCGATCCGCTGTCGGCCCGCAACGCCACACCGCTCGAGCCGCTCGAGCGCCGCCGGCGCGCCCCGGCGCCCAGGCACCTCGCGTACATGCTCGCGGTGGCGGCCGTCGTCGCGGTGATCGCCTACCAGCCGGGGCGCCGCTCGCTCGCCGCGCCCCCGCCCGGCATGGCCCGGATCGACGTCGGGACGATCGAGGTCGGCCGCAGCGCCGAGGAGCTCGACCGCGAGTGCCAGCTGATCGGCGCGGGCTGCGAGCGCAAGCAGATGCAGCGCGAGGTCCCGCGCACCCGGGTCACCGTGCGGCCGTACTTCCTCGACCAGCGCGAGGTCACCAACGAGGACTACGCGCGGATGCTCAACCTGTTCGTCGGCGTCCTCGCCGTGGCCGACGACGAGGACTATCACTATCCGCGCTACGTCCACCGCAACGCCGGGACCGGCAGCGACGAGGTGCTGATCGATCTGAACCTCAAGTTCAGCGGCATCGCGTACGTCGGCGACCGCGACGGCCGGCAGCGCAAGTTCGAGGTCCGCGCCGGCCACGAGAAGCTGCCCGTGGCGGTGGTCAGCTGGTACGGCGCCAAGCAGTTCTGCGAGTCCCGCGGCAAGCGGCTGCCGACCGAGGACGAGTGGGAGGCCGCGGCGCGCGGCGCGGACGATCGCCGGTTCCCGTGGGGCAGCGCACCGCCGCGCTGCGGGGACGTCGCGATCCCCAACGACGGCTCGATCGGGCCGCCGGGCTCGAGCCCGTGCCCGGTCGGCGACACCGTGCCGCAGCGCGAGGTCGGCGCCGCGGCGCAGGACGTCACCGCCGACGGGGTCCACGACCTCGGCGGCAACGTCGCGGAGTGGACGTCGTCGGTGTTCGTCGACGGCGATCGCGGCGGCCGGCTCGACAACCCGCCGCCCGCCGCGCCGCGCGTCCTGCGCGGTGGGTCGTGGGCCCGCGCGCTGATGGCGCGGTCGAGCGGCCGCAGCAGCCGTCCCCCGATGGTGATGGGCGCCAATGTCGGTTTTCGCTGTGCAGCCGATGCACGGCCCTGAACAGGAACAAACGATGCAGAAGTCAACCAGACGAAGCTCACCGGCGCCGCGCACCGCACGCCGGTCGCGCGCGAACCCTGCCCGGCCCGCCCTGAAGCCCCGGATCTCCCGGCTCGAGGGCGATGTCGAGCTGGTCGCGCCGCCCGGATACCACGCCAGCGTGCTGCTCAAGCTCGCGCACCGCGAGGACGGCCATCGCTACTACTCGTGGTGGGCCGTGGTCGGCCGGCACGACATGGACTCGCTGGCGATGTCGTACCGCTACACCGGCGAGGACACGATCCGGTTCGATCTGCCCGACGGGATGCCGCTCTCGGCCAGGTCGTTGCAGCCCCACCTCAGGAACTACCTGGCCAGCGATGGGACCGAGCCGTCGGACCCGCCGATCATCCGGGACTAGAAGGCGCGACATGACCACCGCACAGTGGAACCTGCTGGTGTACGCGATCGCCGAGGACGCCGGGGAGCACGACCGCGTCCTGGCCGAGATCGAGGACATGCGCGCGGCGGCGACCTCCGATCAGGTCAACGTCGCCGTGCAGGTCATGGCGAGGCGTCGAACCACGCGCTACTGGATCGCGGCGCCGCACCGTGCGGTCACCGAGATCCTCGCCGACCCGGTCGACGCCAGCCGCCCGACCGCGCTGACCGGCTTCCTCAACGCCGCCGCCCGGCGGCATCCAGCGGCGGCGACCGCGCTGGTGCTGCGCGCGCACGGCAGCGGCCTGGACCACGTCCACGACGCGCCGCGCGTGGCCGACGGGCTGTCGTGGCCGGGCCCCACCCGGCTCGCGCTCGATCGCGCGCTCGATCGCGCGCTCGATCTCGCGCTCGATCCGCCGCGGCGGCCCGAGAGCTACGGCTGTCGCTGGGGTCCGGATCCGAACTCCGGCCAGTTCCTGACCAACGTCACGATGAAGAAGGCGATCGCCGCGAGCCTGCGGGGCTGCGTCGACGTGCTGGCGCTCAACGCGTGCTGGATGGCGACGCTCGAGATCGAGTACGAGCTGCGCAACGTGGCGAGCGTCGAGGTCGCATCGCAGGTCAACGCCAAGCCGTGGCCGTACGGCGCGCTGGTCCAGGCGCTGGCGCGGCGGCCGTCGCAGGCGCCGGACCAGCTGGCGCGGGCGATCCTGGCGTCGGTCGAGGCCGACCTCGATCGCCGCAAGGACGCGGTCTCGGCGTTTCGCGCCGGCGCGGCGATGGACACGCTCGCCGCCGCGTTCGAGGTCTTCGCCCGGCGGGCCACCGCGCTGGTCGCCACGGACTGGGACGGGGTCCACGACGCGGTGATGACCCAGGCCCAGCGGATCGACGATCCGCTGCAGGTCGACCTCGCGTCGCTGGTCGGCGTGCTCGGCGATGGCGATCCGCTGGCGCGCGCCGCGGCGGACGCGGTCGTCAGCCAGCTCGAGACCATGCGGATCGGCAGCGTCGCCCACGCCTCGCACCCCGGCGTGCGCGGCCTGTCGATCTTCTGCCCCCGCAGCACCCGGATCGATCTGGCGGACGCCTACCAGGGCACCGAGTTCCGGACCCACAGCTGGGCGACCTTCCTCCTCCGGTTCCAGCGCCGGCTGGCGAGCTCGTAGCCCGCCCCCGCCGCGCCGTCACTTCGCCGGGCGCGCGGTCCTGCTGCCGGTCAGCCAGCCGCGGATCTCGGGCTCGAGCTGGCCGCGGCGCGCGATGCACTGATCCATCTGTTCGAGGTTCTGGGTGATGATCCGGCGACCGCCGGGGAGCCCGCCGAACGTCTTCTTGACGAACTCGGTGACCGCGTCGCGCTGGTCGGCGCGGCAGGTGGCGGTGAACAGCCCGCTCAGCCGCGCGAACGGCCCCGAGGTGCCGTCCTGCGGCATCGACTTCATGATCTCGGCCTGGTGCTCGCGGAAGAACGCCTGCGAGACCTTGAGGTTCGCGTCGCCCTCGCTGCCACCGCCGCCGCCGCGACCACCGCCGCCGCCACCGCCGAACAGCATCATCAGGGTCTCGCGCGGATCGAGCTTGGCGTCGAGCATCAGGCCGAGCGCGGTCTCCTGGCGCCTGGGGTCGCGCACGCTGGCCAGCGCGCGCAGCATCTCCTGGCGCCTGGTGCGATCGGTCTCGACCTGGACGTCCTTCATTGTGCGCTCGAACAGCTCGGGCCGGGCGTCGACGGCGATCCGCAGGATCTCGCCGCGCACCGACTGCGGCAGCTCGCGCCAGCGGTCGCCGAGCTTGGCCGCCTCGGCGACCAGCTTGGGGTCGCGGCCGCGCCACCCCGCGGCGCTGATCAGATCGTCGCGGGTGAACTCGACGTCGAGCGTGTCGCTGTCGCGGGGCAGGAGCCCCGCCCTGGCCGCGCCGGGGCCGAAGGTCTGGCGCAGCCACGCCTCGTAGCGGGGGCGCAGCTCGTCGGGCACCATCCGGCCCAGGCCCGTGGTCAGGTTGATCGCCGGGCCGACCGTGAAGCGATCGCCGCCCGCGAGCAGCTTGGGCACCATCGACAGCGCAAGCTGCAGCGGCAGCTTGCCGACGCCCGCCGCGTCGCGGACGTCGTGGAACACCGCGCGCCGCTCGGTCCACGACAGCTGCGGCCAGGCCTCGTCGCGCAGCGCGCCGATCTGGGCCGGCGTGTACACGTTGCGGTAGTAACCGCGGCCGTTGACGTTGGGCATCACCCAGCGCGGGCAGACCCGGGTGTCGATCGCGATCGAGCCGGTCGGCTGATCGAGCAGCGTGCAGGCCTCGGCCCGCTTGCCGCCGCGGTCGTACGCCACGCACACCGGGACGATCCACGGCCTCGTCGCCGGCGGCGTGGCCGCGCCGGGCGGCACGTAGCGCTGCTGGGCGAGCGCGATCTCGGCCTTGCCGCCCTCGCAGGTCGCCGTCGCCGTGATCTCGGGCGTGCCGGCCTGCTCGAGGAACGTCGCGAACGCCGGGCTGACGTCCTTGCCCGCGGCCTTGCTGATCGCGTCGACGAAGTCGGACGACGTCGCGTTGCCGAACGCCCGCGCCGCGACGTAGTCGCGCACGCCGCGCTGGAACGTGTCCACGCCGAGGTAGCTCTCGAACATGTTGAGGATGCTGGCGCCCTTGTCGTAGGTGATCCGATCGAACGCGGTGAAGATGTCGTCCTGGCGGACGATCGGCTGGCGGATCTGCCGGGCGCTGATCAGGCTGTCGTTGTCGAGCGCGACGTCGCGGGTGTTGAGCTCGGCCTGCTCGTCGTGCCAGGCCGGCTCGAACCGCGCGACGATCTTGTGGCCCATCCAGCTCGCGAAGCCCTCGTTGAGCCAGATGTCGTTCCAGTACGCCGTGGTGACCAGATCGCCGAACCACTGGTGCGCGAGCTCGTGCGACGCGACCGAGATCCAGCGCAGCTGGCGCTCCTTCGACGCCTTGGCGTCGAACAGCATCAGGGTCTCGGCGTACGTGATGAGCCCGGCGTTCTCCATCGCGCCGAACCCGACGGTGATCGGGATCGAGAGCATGTCCATCTTGGCGTACGGGTACGGCATGCCGAAGTAGTCCTCGAGCAGCTCGATCAGCCTGGCGCTGGTCTTCGCGGCGTAGGCGCCGTCGGCGGCGCGGTGCGCGAGCGTGACGATGCGGACCGGCGTGCCGCGCCGGGTCTTGCCGGCGTCGACCAGCTCGAACGGCCCGACGCCGAACGCGACCAGGTACGACGGCAGCGGCTTGGTCGGCGCGAACTCGACCCGCTTCTTGCCGTTGGGCAGCGGGGTCTCGGCGGTCTGGGGCGAGTTGGCGACCGCGACCAGCGGCGCCGGCACGTCGAGCGTCAGCTGCCACGGCACCTTGTTGTCGGGCTCGTCGAAGCACGGGAACGCGCGCCGCGCGTACACCGCCTCGAACTGGGTGTAGACGTACGACGCATCGCCGACCTTCTGCTTGAACGCGCCGGTGGTGTTCAGCAGATCGAAGGCGCCCGCGTAGTCGATCGCCAGCGTCCAGCCGCCGGCGTCGAGCGGCTGCGGCGCGCGGAGCTCGAGGAAGTCCTCGCCTCTGGGCGTCGCGGTCAGCACCACGTCGGGCTGGCCGGCGCGCTGCGCGACCGCCTTGTGCACGGTCAGCTTGCGCGCGTTGAGCCACAGCACGAGCGACTTCTCGCCGACGTTGCCGGTGATCTGGACCGAGCCCTCGAACCCGGTGGCCGCCGGATCGATGTCGAGCCGCGCGGCGTAGGCGGTGGGCAGGAAGTTGCGCGGCAGCCGCAGCGTCGGCTCGGGCGGCACGAGGCCCTCCGGTGCCGCCGGCGGCGGTTCGGGCCGGGACGCCGGCGCGGGCGCCTCCGCCGTCGCGACCGGGGCCGGCACGGTCACCGCCGGCTTCGCCGGTCCGCAGCCAAGGATCACCGAGAGTCCGACTAACCAGCGCTTCATGGAGCGGCATCCTAAACCTCGGACGCGCGCGATGGACGATCTAGATCACAGACACGCGCTCACCGCGCCGTCGAGAACCGAGGCTGTGCGGCCGCGACACATGCGACAGCCCGGCTCGCGCAACACAACTTCATACGCGTCCGGATCTCGACGGCGCTCACTCTGCCGCCGCGGCGCCGCAACACTGTTTCCACTTCCGCATCGATCCGCACAGGCACAGATCGTTGCGCCCCGGCTTCTTCGGCTTGAGCCGCGCCATCTCGCGCGCCGGCGGAAACGGCCGCGGCCGGGCGGCGGCGCCCCGGGCCTCGGCGGTCTCGAATCGCGCGGCGATCTCGTCGAGCTTCTCGGCGGTGAACCAGTCGCGCGCCTCGTCCTCGAGCTTGCGGGCCAGCGCGTAGTAGCGGCGCGCGTGCTGCGCGTGGTCGTGGTGCGGCACGCGGCGGTAGCCCGGCGGTACGTCGACCACCGCGTTGCCGCCGGCAAAGCCGTAGGTCCCGACGTCGCGCGCCGGGAGCAGCGGCCACTCGATCCCGAACAGTCGGTAGCCGACCGCGCCGAGCCCGACCCAGGCGCGGGCCTCGTTCTGGTTGAACGGATGGAGGTACGCGGCCTCGTCGGCGGGCGCCACCGACTCCGGCACCCCGTACGGCAGGCCGACCGGCGTGCCCCAGTTCGGCAGCTCCGGATCGCCGCACATCGCGTGGATCAGCTCGTGGACGCAGAACCCGAGCAGCCGGCTGTGGATGCAACCACTCTCGCGCACGGCCACCCACCTGGCGGTCTCGAGGTGCTGCTGCACCCGCCACAGGGTCGGCGCCGCCAGGTCCCAGATCACGGTCTGGCCGAAGCCGCGCATCGCGTCATCGAACCGGTACAGCGCCGCGATCCCGGCGGCGCGCTCGTCGAGCGACAGCGCCTCGTGGCACCGGCACTCGCAGGGCAGCGGGGTCTGGACGGCATCGACGACGGTGGCCGGCACCCCGCCAGCTTACCTCCGCGGCGGCCGCCAGCGCGCGAGCCAGGTCACGGCTGCAGCGCGACGCCGACCGTGACGCCGTCGAGAGTCGTGGTGCCGTTCGCGGCGCCGCTGCTGAACGCGACCATCTCGCGGTAGACGTCGCCGTAGATCGCGATCGGGCCGAGCTGGTACTGCGCGCCGCCGCCGAACCGGACCGCGTTGCCCCACACCCGCTCGCCGCTCGAGCGATCGACCAGCATCAGCTTGGCCGGGCCGGCCGCCAGGGTCGGCGACAGCCCCTTCCAGCGCAGCACCATCCAGCGGACATTCGCGCCGAGCGTGGTCGCGAGGTAGCCGGCGCCCGGGGTGAAGCTGTTCGACGTGACGTCGTGGACCGCGAGCAGGCTGTTGACCGTGATCTTCGAGTTCCCGAACCCGGCCTCGAGCGAGTAGTTGTGGCCGCCCGTCGCGGGCAGGTTGACCACGCCGTCGGTGCGCGACACCGACGCGTGGTTCATCACGGCATCGAGCGGCCCGTTGACCCGTGCCGCCGCGTCGTAGCCGGCGCGCAGATGACATCCGGAGACCACCGCGATCACGACCACGAGCCAGGAATGCCGCATACCCAGGAACTCGGCCGCCCCGGCGCGGCGTCGGGGTAGGATCGAGGTAGCCCGCGCCGGGCACGGCGACCCGGGTCGACGACGACCCGCTGTGCCGCCGAGGCGCCCGCACCGGTGTGCCTTGCGGGAAAGTGCGCGTCGGCGTACATCGCAGGCCATGCACACGTTCCGGATCATCAACGTGTTCACCATCGACGGGGATCGGTTCTCGGGAAATCCGCTATGCGTGTTCGAGGACGCGCGTGGGTTGTCGGGGACCCAGATGCAGGCGCTGGCGCGCCAGATGAACCTGTCGGAGACCACGTTCGTCCTGCCCGCCGAGGATGCCGGACACGATGTGCGGGTCCGGATCTTCACCCCGGGCTTCGAGCTGCCGTTCGCCGGGCACCCCACCCTCGGCACCGCGAGCGTCGTCGCCGCGGGCCGCGATCGCGTCGTGCTCGGGCTCGGCGCCGGGCCCGTGCCGGTGACCCGCGACGGCGACACCTGGACCCTGCGCGCCGCGAAGCCGCCGGTGACCCGGCCGGTCGACGCCACGCGCGCCGAGCTCGCCAGCATGCTCGGGCTGCCCGAGGACGCGATCTGCGACGAGCCGCTGTGGGTGTCGACCGGCGTCGAGCAGCTGATGATCCCGATCGCGACCGCCGCGCAGGTCCGCGGCGCGAAGCCGGTGTTCGATCTGATCCAGCGCTGGGGGTTCTCGGCCGCGCGCGACGAAGCGATGGCCTACCTGTGGGCCGCCGACGAGCCGACCTGGACGGTGCGGATGTTGTTCACCGCCAACGGCGCGCTGCTCGAGGATCCGGCGACCGGCTCGGCGTGCGCGAACCTGGGCGGCTGGCACATCGCGAAGGGCCGCGCGCCGATGTCGGCCACGCTGCGGCAGGGCGATGCCGTCGGCCGTCCGTCGCGGCTCGGCCTCCGGGTCGACGCCGACGGCGGGATCTACGTCACCGGCGCGGTGATCGAGCTCGGCCGCGGCACCATCGACCTCGGCTGATCAGAAGTAGTAGCTGAGGCCGACCGAGAACGCGCCGCCGGAGCGCTCGATGTCGGCAGACCTCGTCGTCACGGTCATCGCCTCGGCCATCGGCGCGTCGGACTTCGCGTCGTCCTGGTGCTTGCCCAGGCCGACCGCGCGCAGCTCGGCCTGGAGCGCGAAGTGGCGGAACCGGCGCTCGATGCCGACGCCGAGCATGCCCATCGGCTGCATCGCGTCGTCGCGCTCCTGCTTGCTCGCATCGTGGCGCGTCACCGAGGCGCCGCCGACGCCGACCACCGCGAACCAGTTCCACGCCGCCTCGGGCCGGAACCGGTAGCGCAGCGCGAGCGCCGCGGTGGTGACCTCGAGATCCCCGTCCTGGTCGTCGGCGGTGCGCTCCCGGCCGCCGCCGACCGCCAGCTCGAGCTCGAGATGCGGCGTGGCGCGGAACCGGAGCGCGAGCTCGCCGAGCGCGAACGCGGTCTGGTCGTCGGGCGAGTCCTTGGGCGCCAGGCTCATCGAGCCGACCGACAGGCCGAGCGACCAGCGGTTCGCCATCACCGACTCGCGGCAGCCCACACACGGCAGCGCGAAGCCGCCCTCCGGCACCGCGGGTGCGAAGCCGGGCGGGGCGAACGGCGGCGGCGGCGGGGCGTACGGCGGCGGCGGCGGGGGGGCGGCAGGTGCGGGCTGGGCGGCCGGCACGGCGACCACCACCGGCTGAACGACGACCGGCGCGACCACCACCGGTTGCACGACCACCGGCTGGACCACCACCGGCTGGACGACCACCGGCTGGACGACCACCGGCTGGGCGGCGACCTCACCGGGAGCCTGAGCGTGAGCGAGTGGCACGGCGGCGAGTGACGCGGCGAAGATCGGTGCGAACGAGAAGGCCAGAGTCCGAAGGCGCATGCCGAACGTGACTCCACGCTGCGTGCCAGGCCAAGTCGGCGAAACGAGGCGCGCCGGAAGTCGCGAGAACCCACACGGCAGACCGTGATTGTCTCGGGTTCCTACACTACGATGGCCGCGTGGGTGGTCGGACCTTCGCGATCGGAGGCATCCTCGGCAATCTCGCGGCGTTGACCAAGCTGCCGACGTTGATCGAGCTGCCGGTGGGGCCAGGCGCTGTGGTGTTTCCCGCCGTGTGTCCAACACCTCGAGGCGCGCGCCGCGATCCGGATCGCTGTGTACCGCGCTCCACACCCCGGCGTGGCGAGCGCTTCACGGATCCGCGCCCGTGACCGAACCCACGCAGCGATCGAGCGACGGCCACGCGGGCGACGGCCACGCAAGTGACAGCCGCGCAAGTGACAGCCGCGCAAGTGACAGCCGCGCAGGTGACAGCCGCGCAGGTGACAGCCGCGCAGGTGACAGCCGCGCAAGTGACAGCCGCGCAAGTGACAGCCGCGCAGGCGACGGCCGCGCTGACAACAGCCGCGCGGGCGACGGCCACGCGGGCGACAGCCGCGCAAGTGACAGCCACGCAGGTGACAGCCGCGGAGGCGACGGCCGCGGCGTGCGGCTCGCACGCATGCTCGCCTCGCCGGTCGGCGTGCTGATCACGATCCCGGCGCTGGTCGTCGCGGTCGGTGTCGGCATCCTGCTGGTCGGCCGCGACGCGACGCGCACCGCGTCTGATCAGATGGCGCGCCGGCTGCTCACCAGCAACGCCACCAGCGTGCAATCCGACGTCGCGTTCGCGCTCGACCAGGCCGGCCCGGTGCTCGAGCAGCTGCGCGCGCTCGCCGATCCGGCGCGACCGATGGACGACGCGCTGGTCCGGATCCACGACCTCGTCGTCGGCCGGCCCGGCGTCGCCTACGCCAGCGTCAGCTTTCCCGACGGCACGTTCCGCGGCGCGTACCTCGATGGTGGCAGCGTCGCGGTCCAGGAGAGCAAGCTCGAGGCTCACGGCACCGACGTCCGGCGCTACTCCGTCCGGGCCGGCGCGCTGGTGCCGCTGCGCCGCGAGACCACCGACTACGATCCGCGTCGCCGCGGGTTCTACCAGCTCGCCGAGACCACCGGCGCGCGGGCGTGGACCGAGCCCTACACGTTCTTCGCCAGCCACGAGACCGGCATCACCTGCGCCGAGCCGGTCTACGAGCCCGGCGGCGGCCGCGCGCTGCGCGCCGTGATCACCGTCGACTTCGACGTCGGCGCGCTGTCGCAGTACGTCGCCAGGCCGGCGCTCGATCAGGCGCGCTCGCTGGTCTACACGCGCGACGGCACGATCCTCGCGTACCCGGCCGCCGACCGGCTCGCGCTGCCCGCGACCGACAAGCTGCTGCGCCATGACGACCTGCGCGACCCCGCGCTCGAGGCACTGCTCGCGTCGCCGCCGCCGACCGCGCTGCGGCTATCCGAGCTGTCGACCACCGGCGGCGGCTACCTCGCCGCGGTCGCGCCGATCGCCGGCCGCCGCGCCGGCGTCGCCGTGCCGCTCGACTGGTACGTCGCGACCCTGGTCCCGACCCGTACGCTGCTCGGGCCGACCCACGCGCTCGAGCGCTCGAGCGCGATCGCCAGCGCCGGCGCGCTCGCCGTCGCCGTCGGGCTCGCCCTCGTCCTGGCGTGGAACCTGGTGCGGATGCGGCGCGCCGTCGCGCGGTCGCGTGCCGAGGCCCGCAGCGCCGAGGCCCGCGCCCGCGAGCTCGGCAGCTACCGGCTGGTCGCGCGGCTCGGCGCCGGCGGCATGGGCGAGGTCTGGCGCGCCGAGCACCGCCTGCTCGCCCGCACCGCCGCGATCAAGCTGATCCGGCCCGAGGCGATGCACGATCCGCGCTCGGTCGACGAGATCCTCGAGCGGTTCCGCCGCGAGGCCCAGACCCTGGCGTCGATGCGGTCGCGCCACACCATCGCGATCTACGACTACGGCACCACCGAGCTCGGCGTGTTCTACTACGTGATGGAGCTGCTCGACGGGCTCGACCTCGAGTCGCTGGTCAGCCGCTACGGCGCGCAGCCCGCCCCGCGCGTGATCCAGCTCCTGCTCCAGGCCTGCGCGTCGCTCGCCGAGGCCCACGACGCCGGCCTGCTCCACCGCGACATCAAGCCGCCCAACCTGTTCATCTGCCGCGCCGCCGACGAGGTCGACATCGTCAAGCTGCTCGACTTCGGCATCGTCCAGACCGTCCACGATCCAGCCCCCGGCCCCGCCGCCGGCTCGGCCCCCGGCCCAGCCCCCGAGCGCGCCTTGCCGACGCAGCCGCTGCCGGTGACTGCGCTCGACGCGGTGCCGCGGATCGAGACCACGACCAAGCTGACCCAGCTCGGCGCGATGCTTGGCACGCCCGGCTTCATGGCGCCCGAACAGATCCTCGGCATGCCGCTCGACGGTCGCGCCGATCTGTACGCCCTCGGCTGCTGCGCGTGGTGGCTGCTCACCGGCGGCGAGGTCTTCCCCCGCGACGCCGCCGATGGCCGGATCCTCCACAAGCACATTTACGATCCAGTCCCGAGCCTCGCCGCGCGCACGCCCAGCTGGTGCCCGCCGGAGCTCGAGGCCGTGATCACCGCGTGCCTCGCGAAGGAGCCCGCCGACCGCCCCGCCGACGCACGCGCGCTCGCCGCGATGCTGCGCGCGATCCCGATCCCCGCCGAGCTCGCGTGGACCGCCGATCACGCCCTGGCCTGGTGGCGCGCCTACCAGCCCGCGGCGCCGCCGGCCGGCATCTCGACCGGCGAGGTCCAGGTCATCATGCCCGGCCGCACCGACCAGCGCCCGGTCGCGGCGACCTCCGAAACCGCGATCGCCCAGACCATCGCCGCCGCGCCTGCCACGATGACCGACTCCGCGATCGCCCAGACCATCGCGTCACCGCCGCCCACCCGGGGCTGACCGGGGCCAAGGGCCCGCGAGTGGTCGAGTCGATCGAGTCGTGTTCGAATGGATCCCCGACGATCGACACTGAGGCCCGGAGCGTGATCTGCCTCGCGAGTGGATGTGGAGCGGACGGTTCGCGAGAAGTGGCACCTGTTGAAGGCGACCATGAACGAGCGGGCACGTCGCCTGTGGGGCGGCGCCGAGGCGGTCAAGCACCTCGTAGTCCATTGCGTTCGTGTCTCCTGTGGCGCAGACGTGGTCAAGACCCCAGACCGGAGCTGCCCAACGACTTGATCGTGCCGCGCC
>Ga0307515_10011466_pt1 | contig 16825 bp, 7 predicted proteins | sample 17_EM_MG_FD_194513 | JGI IMG/M metagenome (GOLD analysis project Ga0307515, IMG submission 194513) | Populus trichocarpa ectomycorrhiza microbial communities from riparian zone in the Pacific Northwest, United States - 17_EM | ecosystem: Host-associated > Plants > Roots > Unclassified | place... | reverse complement strand
CATCGAGGTGATGATGCCCAGGCAGTGCACGACCGCGAAGCCCTTCACCGGGCCCGAGCCGAACGCGAGCAGCGCCAGGCCCGCGATCAGCGTCGTGACGTTCGAATCGAGAATCGTCGCGAACGCGCGCTCGTAGCCGGTGTGGATCGCGACCTGCGGCGAGGCGCCGGCGCGCAGCTCTTCGCGCACGCGCTCGTTGATCAGCACGTTCGAGTCGATCGCCATGCCCAGCGTCAGCGCAATCGCCGCGATGCCCGGCAGCGACAGCGTCGCCTGCAGCATCGACAGCACCGCCAGCAGCAGCAGCAGGTTGAAGCCCAGCGCCAGTGTCGAGACAATGCCGAACAACTGGTAGTAGAGGCACATGAAGACCGCGATCGCCGCGAAGCCAACCCACACGCTGTGGAAGCCCTTGGTGATGTTCTCGGCGCCCAGGCTCGGGCCGATGGTCTTCTCTTCGATGATGTCCATCGGCGCGGCGAGCGAGCCGGCGCGCAGCAGCAGCGCGGTGTCGTTCGACTCGGCCGCCGTCATGCGCCCGGAGATCTGGAAGTGCGAGCCGAGCTCGCTGCGGATCACCGGCGCGGTCACGACCTCGCCCTTGCCCTTCTCGAACAGCAGGATCGCCAGGCGCTTGCCGATGTTGTCGCGCGAGATATCTTTCATCATGCGCGCGCCGTTTGCATCGAGCGTGAGGCTGACGACCGGCTCGTGCGTCTGGCCGTCGAAGGCGGGCTGCGCGTCGGTCAGGTTGTCGCCGGTCAGCACGACCTGGCGCTTCACAATCAGCGGGCCGCCGGTGCGCTCGACGTAGCGTTCGGTGCCGAACGGCACCGGGCCGGAGCCGGTGGCCGCCGCGATCGCCTCGGCGCTGTCGTCGACCATGCGCAGCTCGAGCGTCGCGGTGCGGCCGATGATGTCCTTGGCCTTGGCCGTGTCCTGCACGCCGGGCAGCTGTACGACGACGCGATCCGCGCCTTGCTGCTGGATCACCGGCTCGGCCACGCCGAGTTCGTTGACGCGGTTGTGCAGTGTCGTGATGTTCTGCGTGATCGCCGTGTCCTGCACCTTCTTCGCGGCCTCGGGCTTGAGGCTGCCGCTGAGCTTGATGTCGGTTCCGTCGGGTGTCTCGAGCCACTGCAGGTCGGGCAGCTGCTCCTGCAGCAGCGCGCGCGCAGCGTTCACGGTCTCGCGATCGCGGAAGCGCACGTCGACCGTGTTGCCGTCGCGCGTGATGCCGGCGTGGCGCAGGTTCTTGTCGCGCAGCAGCGTGCGGATGTCGCCGGTCAGCGCCTCGGCCTTCTTGGTCAGCGCCGACTTCATGTCGACCTGCATCAGGAAGTAGACGCCACCGCGCAGATCCAGGCCGAGGAACATCGGCAGCGCGCGCATCGACGTGAGCCACGCCGGCGAGCGCGACAGCAGGTTCAGCGCGACGATGTAGCTCGGGTTGGCCGGGTCGGGGTTGAGCGCGGCATTGATCGCGTCCTTGGCCTTGCGCTGCGCGTCGAGATCGGCGAAGCGCGCCTTCACCGAGTTGCCCTCGAACTGCACGAAGTCGGGGTTCAACGCAGCCTGCTTGAGCACCTGCTCGATGCGCGGCGCCATCGTCGCGTCGAGCTTCAGCGTGGCCTTGCCGCTGCTGACCTGCACGGCCGGCGCTTCGCCGAAGAAGTTGGGCAAGGTATAGACCAGTCCAACGAGCAGCGCGATCACGAGGAGCGCGTATTTCCAGGCGGGGTAGCGATTCATCAGGTCGTTCCTAGGGCAGCGCCTCGGGACACCGAAGCGCCGCGCATCCAGCTCTTTTTACTTCGTGCCGACAGTGCCCTTGGGCAGCACCTGCACAACCGCACCGCGCTGCACCTGGATCTCGACGCCGTTGGCGATCTCGACCGTCAGGTAGCTCTCGCCGATCTTCGAGATCTTGCCCAGCATGCCGCCGGTGGTGATGACCTCGTCGCCCTTGGCGAGCGCGTCGATCATTGACTTGGCTTCCTTCTGGCGCTTCATCTGCGGGCGGATCATCACGAAGTACAGGACCACGAACATCAGCACCAGCGGCAGCATGCTGCCCAAGCTGCCGAAGGGCGAATCGGTCGCGGCGGCCGCGGGCGCGGCCTGCGCATAAGCTTCGGAAATGAACACGTTGAATTCCTTGGTGGAGCCGGGCACGACGCCAGCGGCATAACCTGTCGATTGTATGGCGGCGCAACGAGGGCTCCGCAGCCCGGGTTCGGGCCTCAGACCCCGGCGGGCACCAGCCTCAGGTGCGTGATCTCCGACGGCGCGCCGAAGCGCTTCGGCGGCCCCCAGTAGCCGGTGCCGCGGCTGGTGTAGACCCACAGGCGGCGCAACCGGTGCAGCCCGGCGGTGAACGGCTGCTGCAGGCGCACGAACAGATTCCACGGCAGGAACTGGCCGCCGTGCGTGTGACCCGAGAGCTGCAGATGAAAGCCCGCCTGCTCGGCGCCCTCGGCACTGCGCGGCTGGTGCGCCAGCAGCACGCGCACCCGCGCATGTGCGGGCGCGCCGGCGATCGCGGCCACCGGGTCGCTGCGCTGCGCCGGGTCGAAGTGATGCGCGCTGTGGTCGGTCACACCGGCGATGACCAGCGACGCCGCGCCGTGCTCGAGCACCACGTGTTCGTTCATCAGCACGCGCAGGCCGAGGCGTCGCAACTCGGCCACCCAGGCGGGCGCGCCGGAGTAGTACTCGTGATTGCCGGTGACGAAGAAGGTGCCGTGGCGCGACGCCAGCCCCGCCAGCGGCGAGACATGCACGCCGAGCTCGCGCACCGAACCGTCGACGAGGTCACCGGTCACCGCGACCATGTCGGGCCTCAGCGTGTTGACGGCCTCGACGATGCGGCGCAGGTAGGCATGCTTGATGGTCGGGCCGACGTGAATGTCGCTGATCTGCGCGATCGTGAAGCCGTGCAATGCCGCGGGCAGGTCGGCGATCGGCACGTCCACCGCAACGATCGCCGCGGTGCGGCGTGCGTTGACGAAGCCCCACGCCGTGATCGCCAGCGCCATCAGCGGCACGGCAACCGCCGTCGGGTTGGCAACGCCGGGCACCGCAATCAGCCACGCCAGCAGAAGCACGGCATCGCGCGCCAACGTCAGCACGAACAGCGACGAGAACAGACCCATCGCCAGCGACCCGGCCCAGGCGAGCCGGTCCGACAGCGGCTGGGTGCGCACACGGCGCGCCAGCAGACCCATCGGCATCAACAGTGCCGAGGCGACCACCAGCGCGATGAACAGTGCCGGCCAGAGCCCGCCGGGCAGATCGGGAGCGATGCGGGCAGCGACATAAGCGTGCAGCAGCGACGAGATGAACAGCAGGGGCAGCAAGGACATGGATGTGAATCAGGCGATCGGCGGTGAGGCCCATCTGGCCCCGAAACCCGCCAACACAAGCCGTGCCGTGCGATACGGGCTGCCGAGCGCAGCCCGGCTGTCAACGGCGCTTCAGGTCGGCGGCCCTGTCGAGCAGCGCCTCGGTCGCCTTGTTCTTGCTCGTGAAGCCGGCCCCGCGCAGCAGCGCCAGCCGCGTGCCGCGCCCGAGCACGGTCTCGTCGTGCTCGGCTCGCGCGAACCATCGCCACTTCATCGGGTTGCGCGCCTTGCTCTTCGGGATGTTCACTGCCTCGCGCCAGATTTCGCCGACCGTCTTGGCGCCGACATGCACCTGCTGGTGCCCCACTCGACCGCTGCCGCGCACCGCCGTGTACTGAATGGTCCCGCTCATCTTTGTTGATCCCGTCACGTAGACACCGTCCCACTACCGCGCAGTCTATGACACGGATCAAATTTGTTCACGGCGGCGCCGATGAACGAGGTGACCCTCTTCCCATCGAGACGGCTCCGATCAGTTCTGAGCAGCAGTTCTGAGCGGCGGCTAACGCCGCGCCAACGACCTGCTAAATAGCCAACGCGTTCGGGCGCTCGCGCCCCGGGTTGCCACGCACGAAGGTCTCGAAGTCCCGGATCGGCATCGGTTTGGCCAGCACATAGCCCTGCACCGAATCGCACTTCATTTTCTTCAGGATCGCGAGTTGCTCTTCGGTCTCGGCGCCTTCGGCGATCACTTCCAGCGACAGCGAGTGCGCGAGTCGGATCATGCCTCGCACGATTCTTCGGCTCGTCTCGCTCTGGCCGAGTTCGTTCACAAAAGACCGATCGATCTTCAACGCGTTGACCGGGAACTGGGCGAGATAGGCGAACGACGAGTAGCCGGTGCCGAAGTCGTCGATGCTGATCAACACGCCCATTTCGTGGAGTTGCGCCAGCACCTTTCCACTCACGTTGACGTCGTGCATCAAGGCCCCTTCCGGGATCTCGACCTCCAGAAGTTCGGGCGCCACCTTGGCTTCGGCCAGCGCAGCGCCGACACGATCGGCAAGGTACATGTCGCTCAGCGAATCGACGGACAGGTTGATGCTGATCGGGACTCGAAAGCCTTTCGAGCCGAGCTCGGCGCAGTAGCGCAGCGCCTGCCTGAGCACCCACTGATCCAGCGCGACCATCGCGCCGATGTCTTGCGCGATGTCGAGGAATACGCCTGGCGCGAGCATGCCGCGCTTTGGGTGGGCCCAGCGAATCAAGGCCTCGCCACCGACCACACCGCCGGTCGACAGAGACACTTTCGGTTGAATCATCAGCGTGAACTGATTTCCGTCCAATGCGGTCCGGAGCTCGTTTTCGAGAACGGCGCGGAGCTGCGTCGCCAGTTCCATTTCGGTCCGGTAGGCGGCGACGCCGTCGCGCGCGCCCTTCTTGGCTTCGCGCAAAGCGAGGCCGGCGCGCTTCACGATCAACTCGAAGTCTTCGCCGTTTCGCGGGCACTCGATGGTGCCCGCGCTCGCGGCCAGCACCACCCGCACGCCGGCCAGCGCGATCGGCCGCTTCACCGCGCCGGTCAGTGCCCGCGCACGTTCCGTGGCGCCGTCTAGTTCGCCTTCTCGGACGATGGCGAACTCGTCGCCGCTGAATCGATAGAGTGTTTCGCCGGCGACCGTGGCGCTTTGGATCGTCGACACCACTTCGAGCAGCACCATGTCGCCGAGCGCGTAACCATGCGTGTCGTTGACATCCTTGAAGCGGTCCAGGCCGACGACGATGACGGAAAACAGCTCCTCTCTTTTCAGGAGCTGCGAAACGTGCTGCTCCATCTCCAGCTTGTTGCCCAGCCCTGTCAAGGGATCGCGCAGCGCCTTCTGCGCGAGCTGGTACTGCTTGACCACGCTTTCGGAGGCGTCGTTGGCCAGCATCAGCGTGCCGTTGCCGACCGGGAAGACACGCACCATCAGCCAACGGTTCAGGACTGTGGAAAAGCCGATGCGACTCATCGGCTTGCGCGTCAGGCGGCAGGTCTCGAACGCTTCGTAGAAGATCGACCGCTTGAACAGCGGCACGAAGTCGAACGGTGTCCGCCCGATGACATCGCGCCGGCTCATGCCGATGTTGTTGAGGTACACGTCGTTGCAAAACTGGACCACCCAGTTTTGATCGACATAAGTCACCGCCTCGCCGGCTTCCGCCAAAAGGCCCGCCAGATCGCCCGCATCGACCGTCCCGATCACCGTCTCATGTGTTGTGGCGAACATACTTTCTTTCCCTAGAATCTCGGTGGAAAACAGTTGCTTACAATTCCCCCCGCGCGCTTACGACTTGTGAATTCAGCACGTTTGCTGGACGGTCGATATGCCAACTACCGCACGGCGCGACAACTCAACCTGGATCGCGCCGGCCTCAATGGGCCATTCAATGACGATCGATTTCCATGCGTTGACCGAAGCACTCGAACGTGTCCACAGTCCAAGACTTGCACTTCGCCCGGTCGCCCTTTCTGATGCGTGGCCCTTGTTTCAGGCTACCCGGAATCCCTTGTTCAACAAACACCTAATGTGGGACCAGCCCGAGGACGAGACGCTGGTCCTCGATCGCGTGGACGCCATCATCGACTCGGCCCGCCACGGCCGCCTGGCGGCGTTTTCCGCCGTGGTCAAGACGACCGGCGAATGGGTGTCCCTGTATCGTTTTCAAAAGCACGCCCTCAACCCGAAGCTCGTCGAGATGGGGATCTGGACGCACGACAAGTTCTGGCAGGGGCGCTTCAGCCTCGAGCTCACGGCAGCTTGCGTCAATGCGGCTTTTTCCCTGTCTGACATATCCACTCTGGTTGGCGCCGCAGCACCCGACAACCGCGGGTCTTGCAGAATTCTGGAGCTTTGCGGGCTGTCGCCCGCTTCCCTCGTTCTTCGGCAGGGCGAGTCCGGGACTGAAGTGAAATTGCAAGAGTTCCAGATCACGCGGGAAGCATGGGCGTCCTCGCGACAGGCCGAGTCTTTCGCGTACGTGGCCGCTCAGAACCGCGCGCCTTCCCGGCCCATCGAGGTCGTGCTGCCGGTTCGCAAATCGGCCGACCCCATCATCGTCCCCAGCATGTCCGTCGTGCCCGACGAGGTGGTGGCGTTCGAGCGCCACCCCGAAGCGAATCAGGTCCGCAGCGAGACCTCGCTGCCGCCGATGGCCTGGGCCAGCTGAACCCGGTTGCGCACCTTGAACCGGTGCCGCAGCGCACGCAGGTGGTAGTCGACCGTGTACTGGCTCAGCGCCAGCGATCGCGCCACCTCCTTGTCGCTCAAACCGCGCAACACGCAGTGGGCGATGCGGGCCTGCAACGCCGACATGCCGGCGGCGAGACTTTTCACCGACACCGGCAATGTGTGTTTCGAGATGAACTCGTTGAGGCACACCCCCAGCAGCAAGGCCGCGGCCAGGGCGTCCTTGGTGGCCCAGTGCAAGTCGGCCCGCCTGGAGAGAAAGTGCATCACCGCACCCTGCCCCGATGCGAGCGCCGCCAGGCACACGGTCATGCCGCTGCCGACCCCGCACGCGGCGAGCGTGCTGAACATTCGATGCGCCGTCGAGCCCGGTGCGGGCGAGTGGCCGAGGCGGCCCAGTTCCTCGTCGACGGTCCACAGGCACGGCGCACCGGCACATGAGTCGGGCCGCAGCCGGCTGTCTGTTTCCCAGAAGCGATTGGCGCAATAGGCCGCGGTCCAGGTCGGCGGGCTGTAGGTGCACAAAAAGGACATCGGTTCGATGCGGCCACCGCGCCACTGCACCTTGCCGTACTCCAGCCAGTCCACGCCGATCGCCCGCAACTCGGCTCGCACCGCACGTTCCCGCTCGGCCGCGCAGGTGGCCCGGTGCAACGACGCCATCAGCTCCAGGCCGAGCACCGACTCCGGGACTTGGCCCGTGGGCATGAGATAGGGCTCGTCGTAGAGAAAGACGCCATCGACGGTTGACGATGTGGCATCGGGCGTCTCGTGCGCCGGTCTCGTGTGGGGTTGCATGATCGAAGCCTCCTGTTTTGGCCTCGATTTGAGATGCGCGCAGTCGCAGACGAATCGCATTGAATCGCAGTGATCACGCCGTTGCGCTAGAGTGGGTCGCATCTGCCTCTGTGGGCATGGCGGCCGCAGTGTGCGTGTCGAAACATCTGGAAATGAGTCACCCCTTCCGCCCCCATGCTCAAGGTCGAGTTGCTAGGAAAATTCAGCGTTCGAATTGACGGTGTCGCGATCGATCGCTGGCCTCGCAAGGATGCAGCGCAGCTGTTGAAACTGCTCTCGGTCCAGGTGGGCCACCACGCGGCGCGCCACCGGATCAACGATGCGCTGTGGCTGCAGGTCGAGACCGCCGCCAAGCCGGAGAGCCGGCTGAACAACGCGCTGTACGTGTTGCGCAAGGCCCTCGAGCCCGATCGGGCCACGCGCGCCGAATCGCGCTACCTCGCGGCAGCAGGCGACATGATCGGCCTGAATCCGGAAGCCGAGATCTGGATCGACATCGACCACTTCGAGCGCCTGCTCGACATCGGCATGGTGGACGACGCGTCCACCGCTGAACTGACCGAGGCGATCGCGCTCTACGAAGGGCCGCTGCTGCCGCAAGACGAGGGCCAGCCCTGGAGCACCCAGCCGCGCCAGCACCTCGAGCAGCGCTATGTCGGCGCGCTGCGCGAGCTGTCGCGCCGCCAGCGCCGGCACGGGCAGGACGAGGCCGCGGTCGCGACGCTGCAACGGCTCACCCGCGCGCTGCCCACCGAAGAAGGGAGCCACCGCGAGTTGATCGAGTTGTTCGTTCGTGCGGGTCGCCAGCAAGAGGCGCAACGTCAATACGACCAATGCCGCGAAGCGCTGGCGAGCGAGCTGGGCGTCGCGCCCGACCCCAAGACCCGCGAGGCGCTGCTCGGCCGGCCGAGCGATGCACACGAACCTAGCGAAGGCATCGACGCCCGACCCGAATCGCCCAGCGCGCAGCCGATCGGCGGCCCGCGTCATCAGCACCGCTTCGTGCCGCCCATCCTGCTGCAGCCGCTGATCGACCGCGAGCACGAGGTCGAACGCGCGTGCCGCCTGTTCCGCTCCGGCCACCGCCTGATCACGCTCGGCGGCCCGGCCGGCGTGGGCAAAACGCAGCTCGCGATCCGCCTCGCCAACGAACTGCGCGACGAGTTCGAGCACGGCGCCTGTTTCGTGTCGCTCAGCGAGATCATCGACGCGCCGGCAGTGGCGGGTGCGCTGGGGCGCGCGCTGGGCCTCAAGCAAACGGTCCCGAACACCTGGGAAGAGCTGCTCAAGGGCTACGCCGCGAACCACCACGTGCTGCTGGTGCTCGACAACTTCGAGCACCTGCTGGGCGCCGCGCCGCTGGTCTCCCGGTTGATCGCCGCGGGCGGCCGGTTCAACATCCTGTGCACCAGCCGCGCCGCGCTGAACGTCGCCGGCGAGACGCTGTTGAGCGTGCCGCCGCTGCAACTCCCGCCGACCGAACCGCGCCCGCTGCACGAACTCGAGCAGGTCGCGTCGGTCGCGTTGTTCGTGCAACGCGCGCAGGCCGCCGAGGCCGAGTTCCGGCTGACCGAGGTCAACGCCGCGTCGATCGTCGCGCTGTGTCATCGGCTCGACGGCCTCCCGCTGGCGATCGAACTCGCGGCCGCACGCGTGAAGCTGTTCGGCACCGAAGAGCTGCGCCGCCGACTGGAAGGCAGCTTCGATCTGCTGCACCGCGGGCGGCGCGACAGCCCGGAGCGCCACCATTCGCTGCAGGCCGTCTTGCAATGGGGCTACCAGCTGCTCCCTGCGGACGTGCAGCGCGTCTTCAACTGGCTGGGCCTGTTCGCCGGCGGCGTGACGCTGGCCGGTGCTCGCGATGTCTTCGAAGACGAGAGCGACACGGTGGCCGACGCGCTCGAGCTGCTGCTCGAACACCACTTGATGTCGCTCGCAGAGCCCGAGCACAACGACAGCGGGAGCCGCCGCTACCGCATGCTGCAGACGGTGCGCGCATTCGCCGTCGACCAACTGCAACGCAGCCCCGACGACGGCCGCGCCAGAGTGCAGTTCGCGCGCCACTGGATCGCTGCGGCTGAGCGCATCGGGCGCGAGCGCAGCGCCGGCCACGCCGACGCGGCCTGTGCCACCTTCGAGGCCGAGCACGGTAACTTCGAGGTCGCCGTGACCTGGGCCGCGGCGCACGATGCCACCATCGCGCATCGCTTCGTCGCCGCGCTGGCGCCGTTCTGGGCCATGCGCGGCTTCGGCGCCGAGGGCCGGCGCTGGGTGCAGGCCATCATGCCGATGCCGGTCGCAAGCGGCGCCGGCACGCCGGTCGCGAGCGCGTCGTACGCGGCCGCTGAGTTGCTGTTGAACCTGGGCTACTACGTCGAAGCCATGCCGCACGCGTTGGCCGCGTTGAAAGAAGCGCGGCGCGACGGCCTGGCGTGCCGTGTCGTCGATTCATTGCGCCTGGTCGGCCACCTGCACGCGATGATGGGGCGCTGGAAACAAGGCACGTCGGTCTTTCGCCAGGCACTGCAGCATTCGCTCACGCTCGGCGATGCCGCGATCACGGCTTGCCGCAACAGCCTCGGGACGCTGTTGCGCCACCAAGGCGAATACGACGAGGCGCACGGGCACTTCGAACAGGCGCTCGCGAAGATCGACTCGGTCAGCGCGGCGATGGCGGCCGGCATCCTCTTCAACCTTTCGCTGCTGGCGCGCTTGCGCGGTGACTACGCCAAGGCGCACCAACTGTGCTCGCAGGCCGTCGTGCGCGCCCGCGCCTCTCACGATCTGCGCAAGCTCGGCTGCGTGCTGGTCGACTACGGCGAGCTGATGCTGCTGACCGGCCGCATGGACGACGGCGTCGCCGCGATCGACGAAGCACTCGAGATCAACAAGCGGGTGGGCGACAGCTTTCTCGCCGGCTGCGCGCTCCAGCAACAGGGCGCCGCGGCAGTGCTGCGCAGCCGGGCAAGCCAGGGGCGGGAGCTGCTGGTGCAGAGCCTGCGCATCCACCGCGAAGCCTGCTGCGGCGACCAGGCCGACATCACGCTGCTGTGGCTGGTGCGCGCCTGCTGGCTCGACGGTTCGCCGGACGAGGCCGCGGGCTATTTCAGCCAGCTGCTGCAGCTCGACCAGAAGATCCGCCACTACCTGCTGCCGTCGGTACTGGAAGAAGGCGCGAGGTTGCTCCAGCATCGCGGCCAGTTGCCGCAGGCCGGCCTCGCACTCGCGCAGTCGCGTGCGATGCGCGAGCGCTTCGGCTTGCTGCACGCGCCGGCCGAAGAAGGCGCGGCATCCGCATCGTTGCGTGCACTGCAGGCCGCGCTGGGCCCAGCCCGCTGGCAGGAGTTAGCCAACCGCACGCCGCCGGTCGATGCCGATGCGCCGCTGCGCCTGCTCGAGGACTGCCTGCCGCAGCCTCAGTCCGTCGACGGCGCCTAACCCTCGACCGTGATCTTCCAGCCCGGCTGGATCGTGTCCGGGTCGCCGCGCAATGCGGTCGCGACGCCGTCCATCAGCTCGGGCCGGAAGCCGCGCTGCGGGTTGACCTGGAACAGCTGCTGCAGCGCATCGAGCACGACCGCATCGTCGCCACCGCGTTGTCGATCGGACGCGATCTCGTCCATGGACAGCAGCGTCGACGCGTTCGCGTCGGCAATGCCCCATAGCGTCGCGAGGCGCGGGTCGTGCGCAGTCACGACGACCTGCGCCGGTGACGGCGGCTGCGCTGGCGGTTGGACGGGTGGCTGGGTCGGCCCGGGCGGTGTCGTCGGTCCGCTCGTCGAGGGAGTGGATGGGCTCGGCGATGTCGTTGGCGATGGGGATGGCGACGGCGCGGCCTTCGCATCCTTCTTCTCTTGGTCCGCAATCAGCGATTGCGCCACGGTGTTCGCCGTCAGCAGGATCGCCGCGCCACCAGCCACGGTGCGGGTCAGCAGATACCACGTCCGGCCCGGCAGGTTCTCTGGGGCCGGGTCCTTGTAGCCGCGCACCACCGAATTGAGGAACTGGGTGCCGGACGCGGTTGCGTAGAGGCCCTTGGCCACGGCGTCGAAGGCCCGCGGGACCGACCAGCCGAGCTGGTGGATGGCCCACCCCGACAAGCCGCCGAGGAAGCCGCCACCGGCCGTGGTCAGCGTCTCGTCGGCGGCCGTGAGACCCTTCGTATAGAACGCGTGATCGCCGACCTTGGGTTGCCCTTCGGGCGCCTTCAGACCCGGCAGATGGTTGCCCAGCCGCGTGCCGACGATGCGCACCGCGTCTGCGGCGTTGGCGAGTGCAAACACGCCGGTCGGCGTGAACAGGTCGGCCGGCATGCCGCGCGCGAGGTAGGCCAGGCTGATCGCGTAGGTGGCCGTCTGCGCGATGTCGATGCCCCAGCGGATCTTGCTCTTCGCGCCGCGCAGGTTGGGTGCGATCTGCAGGTTGCTGAGCGCGTCGTTCAGGTTCTTCATCGCGTCGGCGTCGTTGTCGGGGAGGTTGTCATGCAGCTCTTTCACGGCCGTCTGGACCGCCTTGACCTGCCCCTGCACCGGATCGACGGTGTTCTTCGGAATCCCGGTCAACAGGTTGCGCAGCGAGTACTTCTTGCCGAGGCGTTCCGCGAGGTTCGTGTGGATCTGCAGCGCTCGGTCGAACTTTGTCTTGTCCTTGACACCGGCACGCAGCGACGCGACCAGATCGTCCGGCTGCAGGCCCAAGGCCTCGGCGCGCGACGCCAGCGTCTTGATCGAGCTGCGCAGCTGCGCGCGGCGCGTGAAGCGCTCCTGCCAGAGGTGCACATCGCGGTTGCGCACCTGATCCACCGCCGTCTGGAACGCGCGCCGCTGCTGCGGTGTGCCGCGCGTCTTGCCGAGGTCCGAGAGCTCGTTGAGCGCGCGCTCGAAGCGGGTCTTGGACGCCACCCCGCCGCGCAGCGTCTGCAAGCGCGACTGCCAGAGGTAGGCGTTCAGGAAGCGCGACGACTTCACGACGGCACGCAGCAGCGACCCGCCGGCCGCCCAGGTCAGCGTGTTGTCGATCACGTGGGCTGGCAACACGAGGTGGGCGCCTGCGGTCAGCACCGCGACGGTGGCGACGCCGCCGCCGGCCGACACGAGCACGCGCTTGAGCGATGCCTGTTCGCCACGCGTCCACGCGTGCGCCGCGTCGTTGACGACCGGCAGCGGCATCGTGCTGCCGTCGCCGAACACGCGTACCGCGCCGACGACCTCGTACTGCGGCCCGCTGCGCAAGCCCTTCCAGCGCGACGCGGTCGGCTCGAGCCGGTACACCCAGGTGTCGCCGTTCGCGCGGCCGGCGTCGGCCGCCTTGTCGAAGGACTTCTTCGTGTCGCCGAGCACGCGCGTGACGTCCGCGACCGCCTCGTGCGGCGACACGTTCGAGGCCGAGAAGCGCACGCGCAAGTTGTGCGCGCGGCCCTGCTGCACGCGCGCCATCAGGGCGCTCTCGCCGCCGGATGGCGCTGCGGTGTTCGCGCCCGATCCCGGCCGGTACTGCGCGGCCAGCGCATCTGAGTGCGCCATCACCTCGTCCCAGCCCTGCAAGCGCAAGGCCGCGGTCGTCGGTGCATCCGGCACGCCGAATCGACTGCCCTGCTGCCACATGGCCGCGTCGAGATTCGGGATCGCGAGACCCATGCGCGAGCCGTCAGCGTGCACGCGCAACGCACCCCCGACCTGCACACCCTCCGCACGCGGCGCGGCTCGACCGCCCGGCAGATCGACCCGGTAGACCCAGGCACCGCCGAGCTTCTTGGCACGCGCGGTCGCGGTCCCGATGTCCTTGGTCGCGTTGCTGCCACGCAGGTCGACACCATTCGCCATCACCTCGTGCGGGGAGAGTTGCGAGACCACGAAGCGAGCCCGCTGCCCCGGACGCAGCAGCCGCTGCATGATCGTCTGCTCGGCCGGCGAGGCCGCCGGCGGCGTCGCCACGCCGGACGCGGGGTCGGCCTGCTCGGCGAGCGCGTCGGATTGCAGCAGCACGTCGCGCCAGTTGTCGAACCGCAAGGTGGCGGTTTCGGGTGGGAGCGGCACGCCCTTGTCGTTGCGGCCGGTCGGTGGCGGCGCCGGTGCAGTCGTCGCGCCCGGGTCCGGCACGCCAACCTCGTGATCGCGCAGTGCTCCGGGGGAGGCCTCGCCGTAGCCATGCTTGTAGGGGCCGGGGTAGACCGTCGTGTAGTCGCCCTGCGGACCGGTCTTTTCGCCCCAGACGACGAAGTGCGGGCGCGGTGCCGCGTTCGGGTCCAGTGCCAGTGCCTCGTCGTGCCGTTTGTTGAACAGCGCCATGTCGCCGGGCGACGCGAAGCGCTGGTTCGCATGCGGCGTCGGGTGCGTGTGCGCGACCAGCCGTGCCCCTACCGGCGCCGGGCTGTGGCTCACGCTGCCGCTGTAGAGCCGGCGCACGCGCTGGCCGCCGCCGACGTTCTCGAAGGTCAGCGAGAACTCGATACGCCGGCCGCCCAGCGTGCTCAGCCGATAGAGGTCGCCGTAGCTGAAGCCGCCCGTCAGCGTGATCCCTTCTTCGCCGGGCAGCGCGCCGCTCTCGAGCAACTCGTCCATCGTCGCGTGCGTGCCGAGGCCTTCGGTGCGCGGCGCGGCTTCGGGCAGCGGGCGCCCGACGTCGCCCTGGACCAGCACCTCGCGCTCGGCCTCGTGCACGCGCGCGAGCGGGCCCGCGGCGGCCTGTTTGCGCTGGTTGGTCCGCTCGGCCTGGCGGTGGTCGAGCGCGCGGTCCTCGTGCGCTGCATCGTTGCGCGAACTGCGGCCGCCCGGGCGCCCCGTGCCGCTGGCCGCGGCGAGCGTCGGGTCGCCATTGCGGCTACTGCCGAGCAGATCGATCGGCGCCGGGTCACCGGCGTCCCCGCGCGGTGACGGCAGGCCGAGATCGAGCGGGTTCTGCGCCGCACCGGTATCGGATGTCGTGGTGGTGGTCGGCGTGGTGTCGCCCGTCGTGCCGTGCGTGTCGGCGACCGTCAGCAATGGCGGCGCACCGTCACCGGCGACGATCGGCTGCGTGCCGCCGCTGTCGACGTCAAGCGTGCGCGTGCCGCCGGTCGCGGTCGTCGTCGTGCCGGTGTCGGCCACCGTCTCGACCACCGGCGAGCCATCGGCGTTCTTCGCGCCAGCCGCCTTCGGATCGACGAGGGGGCCGTTGTCGAGCTTGGGCGCGGCGCCGCGCTGCTTGAACGCCTTGGCCGCCGGATGCGTGCCGAAGCTCGCGAGGTTCAGCAGGAACATGCCGCCCTGCTCCCAGCGGTCGGCGTCGCTCATGTGGTCCCAGTTCTGCGCCATGTAGGCGCCGCCGTCGGCCATCGCCGCGCCGCCGGTCACCATCGCGCCCTTGCCGGTCAGCGAGACGAAGGTCGAGGTCTCGTGCGCCGCCTGGAACAGCTTCGCGCCGCCGGCCGCGGCGCGCTCGGCTCGCCACGCCATCATCCCGAAACGGCCGGCCGAGCCGAGCGAGGGCAGCGCGAGCGCCGAGGCACCGAGGTTCAGCCAGTCCATGCCGGCCTCGCGGTCGGTGAACGCATTGACGCTCAGGCCGTGTTGATAGCGGTTGGTCAGCGCCTGCGCCGACGTCGTCACGCCGTACAGGCTCGCGCCGCCGAGGATCAGCGCGCCGGCCACCGGGGTCAGCGTGCCGACCGAGCCGAACTCGAGCAGCACGCCACCGACGATCGCGAGGCCGCCGACGATCGCGTCCACGTGGTAGTTGCGGCGACGGCGCTGCCAGTCGGTCTCGGTGCGCGCGTCGCCGGTGAACAGCTCGACGTTGCCGTTGCTGTCGAGCGTGAACTTGCCGTCCTTCGGCATCGCCAGGTTCACGCCGTCGACGGCCAAGTTGTTGTTCGCGCGGTAGTCGTCGACGTCGTCATAGCGCTCGCCGTATTCGTCGACGAGGTGCGTGCCGTTGCCGTCCTGGTTCTCGACCTTGAACACCGCGGTCTTGACGATGCCGCCGCCCTTGTCCTTGTCGCCGTCGATCGCGTAGACCACCGGCAGCGTGGTGACCTTGGCATGCTCGCCGCCGACCGAGACGATCTGGTCGACGGTCTTGTCGAGCAGTTCGTTGCGGGTCTTGTCGAGGTTGCCGAACAAGTCCTGCGTCTGCATCGTCTGCGCGTAGGCGGCGCCCGCAGTCGGGTCCAGCGTCGTCGACGGCGTGTACCCGAGCTCGAGCGCGACGGTGTTGCGCAGCTCGGTGCGGTTGTGCATCTCGGTCGGCAGGCCGCCTTTTTGCGCGTAGTCGCTGTTGATGATGGCCTGCGACATCACGCGCGGGTCCTTCATGAACAGCTCGTACATCGCGTGCGGGTCGTTCTCGCCGCCGGGCGCGAGATTCGCCGCGACGAAGGCCTTCTGGTCGGCCTCGGAGGTCGGCACCGCGGCGCCGGCGAGCAGGCGTGTCGCCGCATCGAGCTTCACCTTCGCAGCCTGCAGGTTCTGCGCCTCGGTCGAATCGCTGGCCGACGCAGCGCTCAGGTACGGACGCGCGTTCAGGTACTGGTCGTACGCGGTCTGCGCCTCGTTCACCGCGGTCTGCGCGCGGCCGACCTCGAGCTTCTGGCGCGCCGACACCCAGTGCAAGACCTTGGCGTTCGCAATCTCGAGCAGGTCGTCGGCGCTCTCCTGCGGCGACTTGGCGTAGCACATCGTCGCCGGACGTCCCGCGCGCTGGTCGGCGTCGTAGGCCTGGCGCGCGCGGTTCGCGACCTGCCAGTCGAGCACCGCGCCGACGGCGCTCTGCGCGGACAGCGCGAGGTCATGATCGGCGGTCGCGTCGGCGACTGCGGACTTCAGCGTCGTCGGGTCGCCCACGCCGGCGTTCTGCGCGTCCTGCGCGGTCGCGAGCGCCTGCGCGGTCGCCGTCACTTTCGCGTCGGCGACCTTCTTGTTCGCGGTCTGGTCGACGTTGAAGTCGATCGTCGGTACCGGGTTGCCGTCCGGCCCCGTGACGGTCTGCGAGGTCGACAGCTGGTTGTTCGTGAGCGTCGGCTTCCCGGTCGCGTCGGTCAGCGGGTCGTGGCTGGCCGCCTCGACCGCGTCGTCGTACGCGGCCTTCACGTTCACCAGCGTGCTCGGCCCGGTCCCGGCACTGGTGTTGGTCGCCTCCCAGTAGCGCGCGGCATCCGCATTGAGCGTGTAGCTGTGGCCTTTCTCGATCGCGATGTCGTCTTTGTTCGAATCGTCGACGTAGGTCGTGTAGGCGCCACCCCTGCCGGCGGCCATGGTGCGTGCCGCGAACGTGCCGGCGTCCTTGTCGAAGCTGACGGTCCAGACGCCGTCCTTCTTCTGAACGTGCACATCCTCGGGCTTGATGTTCGACGGCAGCCCGCTGAGCACCGGCTGGCCGCCCTGACCCGGCGTGATGCCCCAGGTCAGCGCGCTGTCGTTCGCGCCGTTGTGCGTGCGCGTGTGCAGGTCGGCGCCGCCGGGCCGTTGTGTGTTGCCG
>Ga0307515_10011465_pt1 | contig 16825 bp, 16 predicted proteins | sample 17_EM_MG_FD_194513 | JGI IMG/M metagenome (GOLD analysis project Ga0307515, IMG submission 194513) | Populus trichocarpa ectomycorrhiza microbial communities from riparian zone in the Pacific Northwest, United States - 17_EM | ecosystem: Host-associated > Plants > Roots > Unclassified | place... | reverse complement strand
CTCGATTTTGGATTCATGTAAGAAAATCGTGCCTTATTCACTGCCAACTCTAGGCATGGGAGGTACGGCCTCCATCCACTCCATGGGAGGCATCCTTGAACTTATGCGATCAACCAATTAATGCAGGGCAATTGGAAGGGCTCTGTAAACAACACAGCTACAGCAGAGCCACTGTTCCTATTCCCCCTCCCGACCCCCATGGACGCCGCATGTTCTCAGCACCAAGATTCCACCGGAGCAGGACCTATAAATTGTCCCAACGCGTCAGCGCAAGGGGGACCACTTGACCTGCGTTTCCAACATGGACGACAGTCACCATAGGATCCTTTACATTCCCGTACAGGGTAAGTGCCTCTATCAATCCAAGCTCTAGACTGTCTTAAACTTTAGGCAGAGCTCGTAGAGTGGATTGATGGTTGTGGACCTGCCCCGCTGCCGGAACTGGTTTTTTGGCCCTCCCCGCTGCCGACCATCCCTCCCCGCTTTGGTAACGTCGCAGCTCCATCCACGCGGAACAATTCTGCCAACCAGGTCTACCCGTCCTCGCGTCCGAATCGACAGCTTGCTCCTGACGCCAGTCAAACCGCTCCAACCACTGAACCAATCCTCCCTCATCCCTCGCACACTTCTCCCTTCGAAACCAACCATTCGAGCACCGACCTCGCTGTCAGGCTTCTCAAACCCCTACCGACCCAGGGTTGCGCCATTCTCCTTTCACGCATCGAAACCCATGTCTACCTCGATATTGACCTTCCATTGCAATCTTGGGGCGCAATTCAACTCCCATATACTAAGTCGGTGACAAGTGACGATTCATCCAGTGTAGGCGGGTGTATTAAACCCTTACTGCTTGTCATCGTCGTCCGCGGTGCCACAACGCAGCAGGAGTACCACTCTGCATGCGGGAAATATGGGAAGAGGATGGGAAATAAGACAGGCCCTCCAAGTATGATAGACTTCCACAGCCCTAGCAACATCCTCACCCCAAAGCGTGGAATGGTTCAAGTCCATTTCACCTTCTCCTGCTACTCGGGACACCACCGAAAGGAAGATGAGCAATATTTGTATGTTGCCGGGGCACAGTAATGATATTCTGATTGCTTGTTGACCCCTTGGTTGCAGTCTCGAAGTGATCCTCAAGGACGCAGGTAACCTCTCTGAGCCGAAAGTGGTGTCGAGAGAAGTACTTCCTTACTCCTTTGACGTAAGGTCATCGAAACGTTAGCCAACTCATGGTCAAACGTAGCCAGCCCACATCGACCCTTCGTCGAATATTTACCGCGGGATGACGAATGAGTGGCCACGTCTCATCCATAAGAGAATCTGAGCAGCAAACTCCTAGCGATATACAAAGCCTGCCATCTGCGATCTGATCTGCTGTAGTGTACACAGGCTCTGGTAGCTTGTGGTGTGCCCTGTAACGGACAATGCCTTGCTCTTATGTCACCTCTAACGGTTCTTGAAACATGTTGATGTATTGGAATACCTCGACCTTCGTATTTAGTGCCCAATGTTCGACAGGGAAGCCATTCCACTTGATATAAGTGGTGGCCGCCGAGCCGCAGATGATGAGCTTTCCATTGGCAGTGCTCGAGGTAAACCTTGTATAGTGATATGGCGGCGAATCGGTAAAATACCTTGCAACCCTGTATGACTGACACCTCTGAAGCATAAAGATCAGTCAGGGATTGCGTGTCTCAACATATACTGAACCTGGTTTGGTCAGCAGTGGCCATTGTTAATTGGACATAGCCTGGGAACTATCTTCACTTCCGCCGGGGCTATTTGGCCTTGACCGTGGTCAGCTATGTAATCTCCATCGGAGCCATTAAGACGCAACCAACTAGCCAAAGGCGAGATGTGGTAGTTTGATGAAGAATGTGATCAGCCTCTAATAATTGACGATCAATGTAGCACTCATATCGTCACCTGAATCTCCAGTAAAAACGAATAATTCACCTAAGGTGCACCAATAAGTGTTCCTATACTTATGACTTTACTAAGCCAAGAGGTTGTGTTGCGATGACCTGTTGTCTGGCCCACGACTGGCAAAGTAAGCTAGCGTGCATAAAATACACACTAGCATTCCTTACTCGTGTGTTGTATGAGCCACTGTCACGAGATTTTAAGGCATTGGAGTTAGCGTTTCAGAGAATGGAAGGGTCGTGGTGATACCATTGAAGCGGGCGTAATGCAAATTGAGTGGTTCCCCGGCTATGTACTAGGGTTTTTGATCGAAATTTGGTTCTATGTACTATACATTTAATTATCCAACTCTGGACCAGGAGACAATACAAGAAGAACGAAGCAGGACGTCGCTGTGCGAATCTGTGTATGTTTGCAAGATCTGAGTGGATGGTGGATGGTGTGGAAGGGTGGTGCTTCATGTCTATGTCGGTTTTCAAAAAATGGTTTGAACGGCGGCGATGATACGAACATTGTGTTGCTGCAGAATACTGATACGACGTTGGTAATCATGATTTCGATTGACCGGCTCGGCGGCCTGACGTTTCGTGGTCGTGGCCGACGAAGTACTGGCCTGGGACTTGTCGAGGGGGCATGTGGGACCATATTACTAGTTGATATCGCCGATAGGAGGCTGTCGATCTCGTTTCCATCGTCCGCACTGAGGCTTGGGACATCTCGCGAATGGAACGCATTTTGGGTCAGCCACAGAGAACTGCAGTAAGAAACAAAAATGGGTCCGTCGCCAATACGACAATCAACTCGGAGTTGCCCGCCAAGGTGTTCGACGATCCTCGCGACTATTGCTAAACTAAGACCTACGACACAATCAGTATGAGGGAAGATGGTTATTTCTGCTCACACACCTAACCCTGGTCTCGTTCCTGGCCTGTGGTGAGTAGAGGAGTCGACTCGCTCGAATTCTCTCAAGATGTTCTCTGGCTTCTCGGGCGGATTCACACAACCAGTATCGCTGACAACACTCTCGGTTGCGACGTGTCCTTCAGCGCGGAGACCATCCTGTTCGTCGAATACGTGGCTATCGCTGACGGATCCGCGTAGAGTATACTTGACATCATTTGCGGTGAGGTTGGAGACGGCAGTTTAGATCTTCCTTGCATGTTCTTGGGGTGATTCCAGGGTCCGCGTTGAACCCCAACTCGCGCCGGACCGCTTCCAGCCTAGACGAGCATTAGCAAGGCCCAGCGCGTTCATAGTATTTGGACGCACTGAGAAACATAGGTCACTTCATGAAGGATGCTGTGAAATCGAACGGTTCGTGGAATGCCACTTCCTTGCCAGCTTCTAATCTCGTCAAGTACTACAAAAAAGATTGAGTGCTGGCCGTGTGATTGAGGCAGATCACATACGAGGAGATCATTAATGGTGAGGAGGAGTGCCTAGGGTCATATAAACGAGGGGAAGCTGGAGGAAACTAAGGAACATTACTTTGGAAGCGGCATGAGATTTCTCCAAATTGTCCTGAGTGTCATGATCGAGCCTTTTGCCGTCAAAAACTAGCTCCAAGTAGCTTGTGTGATATGGTTAGTATATATATCCAATGAATAAGGAGGTCACTCACTTGATGATCTGCTTTAGTGGGGTTCGTACTAGGGGTTTTGAGCGTATGGACGATGGGTGGAGGTGGTGAGAGATCCTACCTCGTCCAGGTTTTCAGCCTCCTCGAGTCGACTGGGCTGGCTCTCCCCTCACCCAGGCAGCTATTGGAAAGGAGCCCCGGCCCGTCAACAACGCCGTGGAGTACAGCACCGTTGTCGGCGACCTTGCCGGTGATGTCACCAACGCTGACCTCATGAATGTCTTCCGTACTCACAATCTCGATCTACAAGGCGATTCCCCCTCCGGCTCGTCGTCCCCTTCCCATTCATGCTGCAATGCAAAATCCATGGTTGGCCGGATGGAACTGAAGGGGAAGAAGGACGGGGACGGAAGGGGACGGGGACGGGGACGGGGGGCGACGGGAGAGACGGGAGAAACGAGAGAGACGGGTCCTGTTTCTGCGACCGCAGTAGAGGCGAGTAACAGGGGAGGGGGGAGACACAACTGCGTGGGTCAGAATGGGTCGGGGAACAACAGAGGATCGGGGTGAGTAGACGCGGAGGAGGGGTGGCACATAAAACATAATGGAGAGGGTAGGGAAAGGGGTTCGGAATGGGGATAGCAGGGAGTCCGTAGTCAAGATGTTGTGATCGTGTACTTTAGAATTCGTGAAAGCAGGGTCGTGGGTGCGCCGTACGGTGTGACTCTAGACCGAATGAACACAAGGAGTGAGATAGAGCGTTGTTGAGGGTCATGGGTCAGGACGAGGTCGTCGTCAGTTGATCGTCATTTGATTACTACCCATGGATCGCTAATGTTGGAGAGGCCGGTAATGGTTAATACATGCGGGCTGCTTGTCGGTGCTGGCAAGTCATATTCGGTTGCAGAAAGGTCAAGTTGATCGAAGCGGGATCGGTGTTGAGGTCGAGAGACGGGGTGCGGTGCGGTGATGTTGGGTTTTCTTACACACGCAGTATTGACTAGATGTGGAAACGTGGAAACCGCAGCACTAATGCGACACGAAGGCGGATACGCAACGAGAGGTCGGCCAGGAAAAGGCTGGCCTTTGACTACATGAGAAATTGGAGCATTTAGCGCTTGCTCACGTCGGGAAGACGGTGGAATGCATACCTCTGATCAAAATCATTTCCCAATTTTCTTCACTCTCTCTCCAGGCGCAACCCTTCCTCCTCGTCGCTAGAGAACTCGTCAACTTTGACGAGCAGAAGGGTACTGAGACCCGAACTTGACTGATAGCCTCTTTTCTTTGACCGCATGGTCGATGCTGGAAGAATGACAAGTGGACGCGGAGTCTTCGTTTGTCCTCGGGGCTTGGTGCGTCAATTCGAGGTGGCGGGTGAAAGCGAGGAGGGTTGTGGACTTGTGGAGGCAATTTGGTGCGTGTGGTGAGCTTGGATTGGAGTGGAGTGAGTCAAATTGAGGTCAGAATTTGAGCGGAGGTAGGGTGAGGACTAGGTGAAGGGAATGGGCTGGTGGCGGTGTCGTGGGATTGCTGTGAGAGAGGCGTTGGCGAGTTGGGTTGGGGATACTCGATCTGTCGTCGTCGTCGTCGTCGTCGTCGTGGATATTATTGCCGATTGTGCGGCACACGCTTGAACTCGCCGCGTGCTAAGGGGCTTCTTTGTCACCATTTGATAACAGCGGGGCGGCCGCATTCAGACCAGTCCGGTCTACTAAAGAAGTACGCCTTTAACAGCTGTGGCGGCAATCCACCTCATTGATCCCACGTTCCAAGTTGCCCTTTCTCCTCTCGACTCTAAGTCTTCAAAAGCAAACCAACATGGCCACGCAAGCACCCAAGGAAATCCACTTGTGAGCACCCAGACAGCTAGTGCAGCATTGTCGTCTGACCACCGAAAAGCCTGCATTTAGATCGTGCGGCGCTTCACTCCGATCTGCTAGGGTCACACCGCTGATTTTGTGCGTCATACAGAAATCACTCTGCAAGATGGTCAAAATTCGGAGTATCACCTGGTGTTATTTGTCGGGAATCGGAAGATAGAATTACAGAAGGATACTACCCAGACCTGGACACCAATCCAACTCGTGTACGCCCCTTGTTCTCGCTATATATACCCACTGAAGCCTCTGTGTTCGTAGAGATATTTCTCCGATATCCAAAATGCGCGTGAAGATCCAAAGGGTCATAATGTTTCTGTTTAAGGAAAAGAAGACGCAGGCGAACATAGAGATAGACCTACAAGGGCTCTCCGATGAGTATTGGGACACCACAAAGCATGAGTTTATTGTACAGAGTCAGTCGTGATGACCGATTCATCCGCCCACGTCTAACAAAAGGGCAGAGGACGTTGTCATTGGAAAGACTCATGTGCACCTAGAATTACGATTCTCTGCGGGTGCTACCGTTCGTCACTTTACCACAAAGCACCTCAGCCAGCTAACAACGTCCGCATAGGCGAAATCTCTGCGCGACTCGCTCCAAGAACTTGAAGGATTGATGGAGGAATACAAGCCACTGATGAGTGAATCGATGGAGAGGACTTTGGGAACAGGGATTCAACTTGGCGCTGTTTTCGCTGCGGTCAGCACTGCCGTTTGGAAACCAGCAGGACGTTGACACCACTCAGTGGGATCCGATCATAAAGGCTGTCCTCGTTGTTGCCAAAGTCATATTCGAGGTTCGTGCTCTCCACTGGCATATCAAATTAAACCAGAGGTAACGCTTGATTCTTCAGCTCATGAAGGAACAAAACAAATACGATCAGATGCCATCGAGCCTGTTGGATCAGTTGCAGCGCCTCTCGCCTTTGGCGGACAAAGTCGCAGACGAAATCGTCAGCGAAGAGACAGACATCTTGGATAAAGTAATGCCGCGAATGTTCGAAGCCATGCAAACGATCGCCAATTTTTTATGCGGATACGTCAGGCGTGGGCGATTCAGTAGGTTGTCTCTTTTCTGGATTCCGCAGATGCTGATGATCGCAGAGCGAACAGGAGATGCGCTGATTGTTTGGAAGGACAAAGAAATGATGGAAAAATTGGGTGGAGAGTTAGCAAACGTCATTGAAGACTTTCTGCGTGCAGTCGATGTCGAGGCCCTACGCCTAGTCAAAGGGATTGGTAAGTACACATTATCTCGATATTGCGTGGGCCAGTTCTCAATAGCTTTGTGCAGAGCAAGGGATCCTGCTCAAGCGTCTTAAACCAATTGAGACTGGCTATGACCGGGCCCTCCGCTGTATGAAAGATACCCGCAGATCTTGCCTCAAAGAAATCGTAGATTGGGTAGCCAATGAATCAGAGGGGAAAGATGTTCCCACGAACAATACGTACTGGATCAATGGCTCACCCGGAATCGGCAAAACATCGTTAGCTCATTCGATCTGTGCACGCCTCCACAATCAAAAGCAGCTCGCTGGAGCCTTTTTTTGCAGGAGGGACGATCCGAACTTGCGCGAGCCCAAGAATATCCTCCCAACTCTCATCTACAAGCTGGCGGAAATCTTTCCCCCCTTTCGCAAGGTTGTGGCAAATTATCTTCGTGACGACCCAAATCTGGCACCAGAGTCGATGAAGCGCTCACTCTTTCTTGACCTGCTCGATAAACTTCATAAATGCCCAAACGGTTCCCTCGTCTTTGTCATTGACGCATTCGACGAATGCGGCAACAATCGTAGTCGCCCAGCCCTCCTGAGGCTCCTCGCCAGCGCGTCCGCACGTGCTTCATGGCTAAGAATTATCATCACCAGCAGACCCGAAGCCGATATCCGACGGTTCTTTGATGGACTCACCCAGTCGTCGTACTTGGGATATGATTTGGCTAAAGATCAAGAAGCCAGTCATGATCTGCGAACCTTCGCCCGAAGCGAGTTTGACCCTGTCGGCCAAAAATGGTGTCTCTCCGCACCTTGGCCAGAAGAACGGCTCTTGGACAAAATTATCTCTCGGGCGAATGGTCTCTTTATCTTCATCAAGACCCTTTCTCTTGCCCTTGAGCATTGTGAGGACCCCACAGAGTCTTTGCAGGCGGCCTCCGAAGATTCAGCTGGTGCTGGGTTGAAAGCCCTATACAAGCTTTACTCAAGTATTCTACAGTCGCGGGTAGAGCACCGGAAAGTGGAGTTTCGGCGGATGATTGGAGTCCTTCTGATAACGGCTCCATACCGCGCCCTTTGCGAGGAGACAATTGCAGAGCTGGCGGGAGTAAAACAAAACCTCGTCGAAATGTGGGTGAATGAGCTCGGCTCTTTGCTATATCGAGACGAAGGGATCAATAGAGGGATTCGTGTCCGGCATTTATCGATATCAGACTTCCTTGTCAGCGATGACTGTCCTTACGACTACCACATCAACTCACAGGACGCAAACGTGCAGCTGGGAATTGCTTGCCTCAAGACGATGGTCTGCCAACTCCGTTTCAATATCTGCGGGCTCGAAGATTCCCGACTCGCTAATGCGGACATCAAAGATCTCCAATCCCGAATCAAAACGAACATTCCTGAATGCTTGCAATATAGTTGTCTTTATTGGTCAAATCATCTTTGTTTCGCTCCCGACAATGATCAGCGGGTCTGGGAAAGCTTGAAGGAATTCTTTGAAGGACTGTGCCCACTATTTTGGATTGAAGTATTGAGCATTTTGGGAATGGTCCCAATGGGTGCTCCGAGCATTCGAAGCGTGATTTTCTGGGCCAAGGTGAGTCCAGCTCTGGATGGTATTCGGAGTAGTTCTGATTGGCAGTAGAATGGAAATCCGACCCTTCTTGAGAGAATTCAGGACGTTTGCCGTTTCATCATCGCCTTTCGCACCCCCATCTTTATCAGCGCTCCGCACACGTATATTTCAGCCCGACCCTTCCTGCCCTTACGCTCGACTTTATCAAAGACCTTCAGCACGAGGTTTACTAAGGGCATTGAGGTGGTGAGAGGGAGATTGTCGTCATGGCCAGCACCCCCATTGTTATGGATTGGACATACCGACAGGATTACTTGCACGAGCTATTCCCCCAATGGGCGGCAGATCATTTCCGGATCCGACGACATGACCATTCGGATCTGGGATGCCGAGACCGGTGCCATAAGTGGTGAGCCCCTTAAGGGGCACACCGCCGCGGTGATGTCCGTTGCCTACTCTCCGGATGGCGGGAACATTGTCTCTGGATCCCATGACAAGACGATTCGAATCTGGGATGTCAAGACTGGTGCTGTAGTTGGAAAACCTCTGGAGGGGCATAGCGAGTGCGTGGGGTCCATCGCCTACTCTCCCAATGGGCGGTACATCGTTTCTGGATCCCATGACAAGGCGATTCGAATGTGGGATGCCGAGACTGGTGCTGCAGTTGGAAAACCTCTGGAGGGGCATGGCGACTGGGTGTTGTCCGTCGCCTACTCTCCTGATGGGCGGTACATCATCTCTGGATCTCGAGACAGGACTATTCGAATCTGGGATGCTGAGGCTGATGCTGCAGTTGGCAAACTTCTGGAGGGGCATAGCGGGGGTGTGTTGTCCGTCGCCTACTCTCCCAATGGGCGGCACATAATCTCTGGATCTAGTGACAAGACGATTCGAATCTGGGATGTCGAGACCGGTGCTGCAGTTGGAAAGCCTCTGGAGGGGCATAGCGACTGGGTGCTGTCCGTCGCCTACTCTCCCAATAGGCGGCACATTATCTCTGGGTCTCGTGACAAGACGATTCGAATGTGGGATGCCGAGACTGGTGCTGCAGTTGGAAAACCTCTGGAGGGGCATCGCGACTGGGTGTGGTCTGTCGCCTACTCTCCCAATGGGCGGCACATCATCTCTGTGTCTAGTGACAGGACGATTCGAATGTGGGATGCCGAGACTGGTGTTGCAGTTGGCAACCCTCTGGAGGGGCATAACGGGGGTGTGAGGTCCGTCGCCTACTCTCCCAATGGGCACCACATCATCTCTGGATCCGGTGACAAGACGATTCGAATCTGGGACGCCAAGACTGGTACCGCAGTTGGCAAACCTCTGGAGGGGCATAGCGGGGGTGTGAGGTCCGTCGCCTACTCCCCCAACGGGCGCCACATCATCTCTGGATCTGGTGACAAGACGATTCGAATGTGGGATGCCGAGACTGGTGCTGCAGTTGGCAAACCTCTGGAGGGGCATAGCTCGGGTGTGAGGTCCGTCGCCTACTCTCCCAATGGTCGCCACAGCATCTCCGGATCTGATGACATGACGATTCGAATCTGGGATGCCGATACTGGTGCTGCAGTTGGCAAACCTTTGGAGGGGCATAGCGGGGGTGTGTTGTCTGTCGCCTACTCTCCCAATGGGCGGTACATCATCTCTGGATCTAGTGACAGAACGATTCGAATCTGGGATGCTGAGACTGGTGTTGCAGTTGGCAAACCTCTGGAGGGGCATAGCTTGGCTGTGAGGTCTGTCGCCTACTCTCCCGATGGGCGCCACAGCATCTCCGGATCTGATGACATGACGATTCGAATGTGGGATACCGAGACTGGTGCTGCAGTTGGCAACCCTCTGGAGGGGCATAGCAACTGGGTGGAGTCCGTCGCCTACTCTCCCAATGGGCACTACATCATCTCTGGATCCGGTGACAAGACGATTCGAATCTGGGACGCCGAGACTGGTGCTGCAGTTGGAAAACCTCTGGAGGGGCATAGCGACATCGTGTGGTCTGTCGCCTACTCTCCCAATGGGCGGCACATCACCTCTGGATCTGGTGACATGACGATTCGAATCTGGGATGCCGAGGCTGGTGCTGCAGTTGGCAAACTTCTAGAGGAGCAACACACTGTTTCTGAATCTAATAACAATACCACTCGTGTCTTGGAGCCATTTTCACATCAACTATCTTCCTCACTCCATGGTCATTTTTATTCGCGGCCTGACTCACAGGGTTGGGTCAGAGACTCAGACGGCGGCTTGCTCTATTGGGTACCCCTAGATTGTCGTAGTGGCCTCCATTCACCCGCTCTCATTACAATCCCTCCTACATCTCGCCTTCAAACAGTTTCACTTGAATTTTCAGACTTTGCCTTTGGAACCGCTTGGACCCAAATTTTCAATAGTGCACGGCGCTAACCATTCATTCCTCGTAACATTTCGTATATAATTCGGTGTATGAGATGCTCTGTGGCTATTGAAGCTCGATCCCGTCGGCTTTAATTAAGCTCCTCATTTTGTCATTGCACAAATGGCGAACACCCGCCAAAAAGGGACATGCATCCGACTCGAGGGCCACTACAGACGTATACACGCAGAAACTGGAGTGACGGACGTCACAAAATAGGGCAGCAGAATAGTATTTGCATAGACAACTGTTACATCCTGCTCCACCCGACCTCCGGGCCTGACCCAATTGATTCCTCCGCGCTCCATCCCGCCCGAGGCCACCAGCCACCTCAAGTGCCTCGTATCTGCCCCCGTTCTCGACCTGTAGTCTGAATTAGCCATCTGTTTGCTAGCAACGTACCTTGTTGTCGGGCCTCTGACTGACATTTGTTCCCTTCGGTTGTCCACTTCATTTGTATTCGACAGACAGCCATTACTAGAAGTCCGGTACCGCCTTGGTTTCTATTTCCAACAGTCCTGTAGTATATAACCTATGTACTTTCGATACCGGTACTGTTATAGAACGGTTACTGGCCAAAGGTTATGACTTGACGAACGCGCAGGTCAGCGGAGGAACGGGATACTTGTCGTGGTATTTTTTGGTTATTATCCTTTGGAGGGATAATCCTTTGGTGGTTGTTTTCGACTGGTCATTACTTGTATCGCGTGCTGGACCGACTTGCTTTGCTTACCACGGTGGTGCACAGAGTAATCGACTCACGGGGAAACCTATGTATCATCCAAAGCTCCATAACTGCGGATGAATTGCTCAAGGGGTCATCTGGTATGATTTTCGCAGCTGTAGCTATGTTGACACGGACCCCTCTGCGGAGAGCGCACCTATATAAGGGGCTTGGGCGGACTTTTGTATATCACTTTTTACCACACAAACCATTTATCCATAGCACCTTAAGAGCCCACTAGCAATCCTATCTAATAGGAGATACGGAGTGCAAGGGACAATAGGTCCAGGATAAAGAACTGGTACTAAGACATCATTGTCACCCACGCACACTGCTTCATTTCCACACTACACATTCTATTACATCTCGTATACTGTGTTCTGAGTCACATCTGAGGTCTAGAACCTGAAAGAACATCTTGTGCATTTGTCTAGTCTCAGATTCCCTTCGCCCTATTCACTCTATTCATCCAACACTGCAGGCCAGTGTCAGGCTCTTAGTCTTTACTATCAAACGCGTGTATGCGTAACTAGTTCGCACTAGATTTTGTATATCTGTGGGACTGAAAGAAGAGTCCCTAGGTTTAGACCCAGGCTATTAGACGTTACTTTCATTACAGTTGAACTACGAAACGTAACAAGTACTGCAGTCAGGATATCAACTCAGGTAAGCACCCGCCCCGTTCTGTCTCATCCTTTCCCCGCGTTCCCCTCCGCCCGTGTCCGTTAGCATCACTCGCCCCGATAGCGATACTGTCGGGAAAGATCCGTCTGCCCCACCTCCGTGCTCCGGCCCTAACAACAACCAACCAGCAAAGATGTACGCGGCAGGCACGGAAGAGACGGAGAATAATCCAGGAGGGGCTTTAGGGTTTCGTAGACCCGATCGGTGCAATGGGGGAGACAAAGACGACCAATATAGAGAAAAAGAAAAAAGAAAATCCACCAGTATTCGAAAGCAGACGTGAAATCGAAATCGTGAATATTGTTTGAGCATATACTTAATCAGCAGATGTTCATAACCGATATCAAAAGTGATTTGGAGCTGAGGTGCCACTGAACGTAACACGAAGGACGCGTGTCTTTCTGGAAGGGCTAGGGGAAATTTACGCGATATTCTTTTGGAAGATAGAGGGGCAGACACAAAAGCAGCAGCGGATGGTGCAGTCCAAAGATTGCGTGTGAGAACGAAATGGAGCGAAACGAAAAAAAAACCAAGTCGGCTGGACCATTTCATCGAGAAAACATGGAGAGTAAAAGTGAAGAGCGTCGGCCGTCGCATAGAGTGTTCCATAGTTTCATTACACCGCTTCTATTTGGAACGTATTGACTGTACTATTTGGCCGCATATTGGTGTACATGTTTAGGCAATCTTTTAACTTGTACTACGCCACATACTTGCCTTCACCACACTCATAGTTCAATTATTCTCGTCAATATATCGGGATCCGATTGTACTCGAGAGCTTCAGGCGCTAAGTGACACTACAAGTGGGGTTCATTACAGAGGCGGGAAGCAAGCAGGCGCGAACGGCGAGGAGCGGGTTGGTTGTTCTAGTTTCAGTATGTCCACGGTATTGTGCCATGCGGAGAGGGAGAGGAGGGTAGACGGCGCTGTAGGTCGTAGGGTTGGGTTGTGCAAGAAGGATTATCTCGAATGTCGAGGTCGCCATGCACCCGCTTGACCTCCACAGGCACCGTTGTTGTGTGGGATCTGGATTGCGGGTAATGTGTACGATAATGAATCGGGATCGGATTTTGAATTTATGTGTGTATATGTATGTGGGCCGGTGGTCGTATGTCGAATCGAGAGATGCTTGGGTAAACCGGTATCACACAAGCCCAATTGAATCCCTTGATTGCTTAGGTATACCCTAACGCACACGCTCCTGCACCCACCAGTCACCAGCCGCGGTAGCAGTCGCAGCCGCGCCACTCGCACCTCCACCAACGCGGAAGGAGGACCCCCGCAACTGAACAGAGGGGCCACCAGGTTCCCCACCCGCGCCAATTCCAATCGCTCCGTTGCCGTGGCCAGCGCTGGGGGAGGATCTAAAGTGAGTCTTCATGAAGGATATCGGACGCAGCGGGGAACTGTGGGCTCACCTCGTCGAACTCGAGTCCTCCAATACAGAGCGTACCACAGAGCGTACCACAGAGCGCGGCACTCCGTTGCTCCAACAGCACCAAAGCGGCCCGTGCCGTTCAGCACCGCCGGTACCACGACCGAGGGACAAGTCGTCATAACCGTCCGGACTGAGAGTTGAGACACCTCGCGAATGGAACGCATTCTGGTTGGCCACAGAGGACGGCAGTCAGAAAAAAAACGGGGTCCGTCGCCAATACGAGAACCAACTCGGACTTGCCCGCTAAGGTGTTCGACGATCCTCGCGCTACTGCTAAACCAAGACCTACGACACAATCAGCATGAGAGAGGATGGTTACTTCTGCTCACACACCTAACCCTAGTCTCGTTCCTGGCCTGTGGTGAGTAGAGGAGTCGACCCGCTCGAATTCTCTGAAGATGCTCTCTGGCTTCTCGGGCGGATTCCCACAACCGGTATCGCTGACAACACCCCGATTGCAACGTATCCTTCAGCGCGGAGACCATCCTGTTATGGCTGTCGCTGACGGACCCGCGCGGAGTATACTTGACGTCATTTGCGATGAGGTTGGAGACGGCAGTTTAGACCTTCCTTGCATGTCCTTGGGGAGTTTCCAGGGTCCACGTTGAACCCCAACTCGCGCCGGACCGCTTCCAGCCTAGACGAGCACTAGCAAAGGCCAGCGCGTTCATATTATTTGGACGCACTGAGAGACATAAGTCACCTCATGAAGGATGTCGTGGAATCGAGCGGTTCGTAGGGTGCCATTTCCTTGCCAGCTTCTAATCTTGTCAAGTGCTACCAAAAAAATTGAGCGCTGGCCGTGTGATTAAGGCAGATCACATACGAGGAGATCATTAATGGTGAAGAGGAGCACCTATGGTCATATAAACGAGGAGAAACTGGAGGAAACCAAGAAACCGCACTTTGGAAGCCTCATTAGACCTCTCCAAATTGTCCTGAGTGTCATGACCGAGCCTTTCATCGTCAAGAACTAGCTCCAAGTAGCTTGGGTGATATGTTTAGTATATATCCAGTAAATGAGGTCACTCACTTGGTGATCTGGTTTAGCGGGGTTCGTACTAGGGGCGTTGAGTGTATGGAAGATGGGTGGAGGTGGTGAGGGATCCTACCTCGTCCAGGTTTGCAGCCTCCTCGGGTCGAATGGGCTGACTCTCCCCTCACCCAGGCAGCTATTGGAAAGGAGCTCGGCCCCGTCGACAACGCTATGGGGTACAGCACCGTCGTTGGCGACCTTGGCGGTGATGTCACCAACGCTGACCTCATGAATGGCTTCCGCAATCCCAATCTCGATCTACGTGGCGATTCCCCCCGTCCCCTTCCTAATCATGCTGCAATGCAAAATCTATGGTTGGCTGGGTGGAACTGAAGGGGGAGGAAGACGGGGACGGGGGGAGACGAGAGAGACGAGAGAGACGGATCCGGTTTCTGTCACCGCAATAGAGGCGAATAACAGGGGAGAGGGGAGATTCTTTAACGACCACCCAGCCAGCACAACCGCGGGGATCAGATGAGTTGGGGAACAACACAGGATGGGGGGGGAGTAGACGCGGAGGGGGGATGGCACATAAACGGGATGGAGGGGTTCGGAAGGGGGTTCGGAAGGGGGTTCGGAATGGGAGTCCGTAGTCAGAATGTTGTGATCGGGTACTTCAGAATTCGTGAAAGATGCGCCGTACGGTGAGGCTCTAGACCAAATTAAGCACAAGAAGTAAGATAGAGCGTTGTTGAAGGTCACGGATCAGGACGAGGTCGTCGGTTGGTCGTCAGTAGATCGCTGCCCATGGAATCGCTAATGTTGAGAGAGGCCGGTGGTGGTTACTACATTCGAGTTGCCTGTCGGTGTTGGCAAGTCACATTCGGTCGCAGAAAGGTCAGGACGATCGAAGTGGGTTCTGTGTTGAGGTCGAGAGACGGGGTGCGGTGATACTGCGGTGATACTGAGCTGTCTTACACACGCAGTGTTGACTAGATGTGGAAACGTGGAAACTGCAGCACTAATGCGACACGAAGGCGGATAGGCAACTCGAGGTTGGCCAGGAAAAGGCTGGCCTTTAGCTACATGAGAAATTGGAGCATTTAGCGCTTGCTCACTTCGGGAAAATGGTGTAATGCATACCTCTGATCGAAATCATTTCCCAAATTTCTTCACTCTCCAAGCGCAACCCTTCCTCCTCGTCGCTAGAGGACTCGTCAAAGTGGGTAGAAGAGTACTGAGAGACCCGGACTTGATTGATAGCCTCTTTTCTTTGACCGCATGGTCGATGCTGGAAGAATGACAAGCGGGCGCGGAGTCTTCGTTTTTCTCTTTGTCCTCGGAGTCGGGGAGCAGCTTCAAGCCTGGTGCGTCACCTCGGAAGCGGCGGGAGAAAGCGGGAGAACAGGCCGAGGGGTTGTGAAGGCAATTTGGTGTGTGTATGAGAGAGGTCCGACGAGAGGTTTCGAAGCCCCGACGGAGGGCTGGCGGGGCTGCGATGATCGGCGGTGGCCTGGTGACTAGGAACGCTCGAAAGACGAATAACGGCCGAGGCGGAAAGGCAAAAGTCCTTGTGAAGGGTTATTCCATCTCATCGCTTAATCTCGATGGACTGAGTGGATATTTGCTGTATTCAATGATCTCTGCTCATTTATACAATCACCGGACGTTACGGGAACTGGACGTCGATCGCGCAAAGTAAAGTTGGTATGACTGACAGCGGGCCTGGAGGTAAGGGAGAACAATCGCCATTATTGCCCTCAACCCAACCAACAGCACTCAAACAACGATTTTCGTCTGACAGTGTAACTGACAGTGGTCATGGAGGGTCGCCCCGCTGTAATTGAGTCGGCAACCCAGCTGTCTAGTGCCACAAAAACGCCGTAAACACGAGGCAGGTTAAAGGGGGAAGAGGACGAATGGAGGGAGGGACATGGGGTCTCCGGGGGTGCAATGCGCCAAGCTTGGAATTGACAAGAGGATTGAATAGATGAATGGTCGTGTGTGGATAAGCGAGCAACACGAATAAAGGAGGACATGGGGTCTCCGGGGGTGCAATGCAGCCAAGCTTGGAATTGACAAGAGGATTGAATAGATGAATGGTCGTGTGTGGATAAGCGAGCAACATATTCGTGTCTGAAGCTGTATGGCGAGTCAGATGGGGATGAAGTAATAGACATTCATCTGTCGGTTCTGCGTTCTGATCCAATTCAACCGGCAGGTTGCGTTTGGCAAATGAGTAAAGCTGTAAAGTCTCTCCCATGGGCGCAGCATGTTGTCTGCATCAAGATTCCACTAATATAAGACCTATAAATGGTCCTAACGCATTAGCGCGAAGGGGACCACTGGTACTCGGTTTCTCGGTTTCCCAACATGGACGGCAGTCACCTTTGGATCCTTTACGCTCCCGTACATGGTAAGTGCATCTACC
>Ga0307515_10011464_pt1 | contig 16826 bp, 18 predicted proteins | sample 17_EM_MG_FD_194513 | JGI IMG/M metagenome (GOLD analysis project Ga0307515, IMG submission 194513) | Populus trichocarpa ectomycorrhiza microbial communities from riparian zone in the Pacific Northwest, United States - 17_EM | ecosystem: Host-associated > Plants > Roots > Unclassified | place... | reverse complement strand
GGGCGTCCAGGGCGCCACGCAAGGCGCGTTCGTTGCCGCTGGCTTCGAACAACACGTCGAACGTGCCCTTGTCGGCCGTGAAGCGCTTCAGGCCGTCCGGCTCTTCGGCCACGTTGATGGTTTCGTCAGCACCCACCTGCCGGGCCTTGCCCAGGGTGTGGTTACTCACGTCGGTGGCCACGATGTGGGCGGCACCGGCACGGCGCGCGGCAATGATGAGCAGCGCACCGATCGGGCCGCAGCCGGTGACCAGCACCTTCTTGCCCAGCAGCGGGCCGGCACGGCGCACCGCATGCAGCGCCACGGAGAGTGGCTCGGCCATGGCGCCTTCGCCGTCGCTCACGCGCTCGGCGAGTTTGTGTGCCTGGTGGGTCTCGACCACGATCTCTTGCCGGAACGCGCCCTGCACGTGCGGGTTGCGCATGGCGCTGCCGTAGTAGCGCATGTCCAGGCAATGGTTCTGCAGGCCTTCCTGGCAGTAGCGGCACAGGCCGCAGGGCCGGCTCGGGCTCACGGCGATGCGTTCACCAGCTTTGAATCCGACCACGCCTTCGCCCACGGCGTCGATGACGCCGGCGACTTCATGGCCGAGCACCATCGGCTCCTGGATGCGGATGGTGCCGAAGCCGCCGTGCTGGTAGTAGTGCAGGTCCGAGCCGCAGATGCCGCCGCAGCGCACCCGCACGCGCAACTGGCCGGGGCCGAGCTCCGCGGTGGGAAAGGTTTCGACGCGCAGGTCGCCGGGGGCGTGAATGACGAGGGCTTCCATGGGTGTTTCTTTCAGAGTGTTGCGGTCACGCCGCCATCCACGTACAGGATGTGGCCGTTGACGAAGTTGGAGGCCTCGCTGCAAAGGAACACCGCCGCACCGCACAGGTCCTCCACATCGCCCCAACGGCGCGAAGGTGTGCGGTTGACCAGCCACTGGGTGAACTCGGTGTTCTTCACCAGCGCATCGGTGAGTTCGGTCTTGAAGTAGCCGGGGCCGAGGCCGTTGACCTGGATGCCGTGCTGGCCCCAGTCGATGGCCATGCCCTTGGTCAGCATCTTCACCGCGCCCTTGCTGGCGGTGTAGGGCGCGATGCCGGGACGGCCCAGCTCGCTCTGCACCGAGCAGATGTTGACGATCTTGCCGCGCCCGCGCGCAATCATGCACCGGGCCACGGCCTGGCCGACGAGGAAGACGCTGTCCACGTTGGTCTTCATCAGTTCGTGCCACTGCGCTTCCTCGAACTGATCGAGCGGGCCGCGGCGCTGCATGCCGGCGTTGTTGACCAGGATGTCGATCGGCGCAATGTCACGTTCGATCTGCGCCACCGCCTTGGCCACGGCCACGCCGTCGGTCACGTCGAAAGCCGCTGTGTGGACGGTCGCGCCCTCGGCCCGCAGCGTGGCGGCCGCGGCCTCCAGCTTCTCGGTGCTGCGCGCGTTGAGCACAACCGCGGCGCCGGCCTGGGCCAGGCCGCGCGCCAGTGCGAAGCCGATGCCCGCGCTGGAGCCGGTGATGAGGGCGGTGCGCCCGGTCAGGTCGAATTTTTGAATGAATGTATTCACGGGAAAGCCAGGTCGGAATGAGAAAGAGCCATGGATGCGCCCGCTTGCGCGGTCGATAACAGCCAGTTTGCGACCGCCGCCATCTGCTCCGGCAAAGATAGCAACGAGGAAACCCGGAAGACGCCGGGCTCGCCGACCGGCGACTCCAGCGCCACAAACTGGCTGGCAACCAGTTGAGGATGGAAAAAATGGCCCTGGCGTGCACCGAGCCGCCGCGTCGCCTCCTCCTGGTCAAGCGCCATGAAGACGACGCGCAAGCCCGGCACCGCTGCGCGCAGGCGTTCTCGATAGCTGCGCTTCAGCGCTGAACAAGTGAGCACGGCGGGTCCGGTCGAGGCCGCCAGGCGCACGCCGAGCAGGTCGAGCCAAGGCAGGCGGTCTGCATCTTCGAGTGCGATGCCGCGCCGCATCTTGTCCACGTTCGCGGCCGGATGGTAGTCGTCGCCTTCGATCAGTTGGCCGCCGAGCCCCTGCGCCAATTTGGCGGCCAGGGTGGACTTGCCGCAGCCGGCAACCCCCATCACCAGCAGCCGGCAGGCCGGTCCGTTGGGCAAATGCGCGGCCATGTCAGCCCCGCACCTGCGGCCTCACCGCATTCACCGGTGTCAGCGGCACGCCGGCCTGCGGGCCGAAGCCGAGCGATGCGATCAGGTTGTCGATGGCCAGCGCGGCCATGGCGCGCCGGGTGCGCACCGAGGCGCTGCCGATGTGGGCCGTGAGCACCGTGTTCGGCGCGGCCAGCAGGTCGGGGTGCACCTTGGGCTCGCCCTCGAACACGTCGAGGCCGGCCGCGGCAATTGTGCCCGCGCGCAAGGCAACCGCCAGGGCCGCGTCGTCGACGATGCCGCCACGCGCGATGTTGGTCAGCGTGGCCGTGGGCCTCATCAGCGCCAGCTCGGCCGCGCCGATGGCATGGTGCGCGGCCGGTGAATAAGGCAGCACCAGCACCAGGTGGTCGGCTTCACGCAAAAGCGTTTGTTTGTCGACATACCGGGCGCCGGATTCGGCTTCCTGGGCCGCGTCGAGCCGCGAGCGGTTGTGGTAGATCACACGCATGCCGAAGCCGAGTGCACCGCGGCGCGCAATGCCGCGGCCGATGCGGCCCATGCCCAGGATGCCGAGCGTCGCGCCCTGGATGTCGCCACCGACGAAGTGGTCGTGGATGCCGGTCTTGGTCCAGGCGCCGGTGCGCACGAAACGGTCCGACTCGCCGATGCGGCGGGCCGTGGCCATCATCAGCGCGAAGCCGTAGTCGGCCGTGGTGTCGGTCAACACGTCGGGGGTGTTGGTCACAACCACGCCGCGCGCGGTGCAGGCCGCCACGTCGACGTTGTTGTAGCCGACGCCGACATTGCACACCGCCTTGAGGCCGGGGCAGGCGTCGAGCAGCGCGGCGTCGATGCGCTCGCTGCCGGTGCTCATCACGCCGGACTTGCCCTGCAGCCGTTCGATCAGCTCAGCGGGGCTCCAGATGGTGTCGGCCGGGTTGTCTGTGACATCGAAATGCTGGCGCAGGCGGTCGGCGATGTCGGGGAAGGTGGCGCGGGTGGCCAGTACGGAAGCTCGCATGTTTTAGTTGGCGCAGCGCGCTTCGAGTGTGTCGATGAAGCTGCGGTCCCAGCGGCCTTCGCGCATGGCGGCCATGGTTTTCTCTTCGGCCACCAGCACCGCGCGAGCCTTCTCGATGAGCTGCTCGACGCCTTGGGGAGGGATCGCCAGCAAGCCGTCCTGGTCGCCGACCAGGATGTCGCCGGGGTTGACCACCATGCCGCCGACACTGATCGGCACGTTGATCTCGCCAGGGCCGTCCTTGTAAGGGCCGCGGTGGGTCACGCCACGCGCGTACACCGGGAAGTCGCGCTCGCGGATCTCGGCCACGTCGCGGATCGCGCCGTCGATGACCACGCCCGACAGCCCGATCTTGGCCGCGTAGAAAGACAGGATGCCGCCGACGACGGCGTTGTTGAGGTCGCTGCCGGCGTCCACCACCAGCACGTCGCCGGGGCGGCAGAACTCGAGCGCGCGCAGGTAGGTCAGGTTGTCGCCGCCGCGCGAGCGCGCGGTGACGGCGGTGCCGGCCATGGTCTGTTTGCCGGCACGGTGGTAGGGGGTGAGGCCGGAGGTGCCGATGTTGCGGTGCATGTTGTCGCTGAGCGCGGCAACCGGCAGCTCACGCAGGGCTTCCAGGATCTTGGCGCCGACCTGGTCGGCGGAGGCATTCTTGCGCAGGGCTTTGTATTCCATGAGAGGGCTTTCGGATCTGGTTTCGACAAGAAATATTCAATGCAAGGCCGCCACGGCACGCCCGATGCGGGCGCAACCTTCTTCGATCACTTCGATGCCGGTTGCGATCGACATGCGGAAATACGGCGCCACGCCATAGGACGAGCCCGGGATCATCGCCACGCCTTCCGCGTCGAGCAGGTACAGGGCCACGTCCACGTCGCTGTCGAGCTGCTTGCCGCTCGGCGTCGTGCGGCCGATGAGACCGCTGCAATTGACGAACAGGTAGAAGGCGCCGCCCGGCGTACGGCAGCTCAGGCCCGGGATGGCGTTGATCAGCGCCAGCGCGCGGTCCCGGCGCTGGCGGTAGACCGCGACGAAATCCTTGAGGAAGCTGTGGTCGCCTTGCAGCGCCGCCAGCGCCGCGGCCTGGCTGACGGTGCAGGCATTGCTGGTGGACTGGGACTGCAGCGTCTCCATCGCGCCGATCAGGTCGGCCGGGCCGGCCGCGTAGCCGATGCGCCAGCCGGTCATGGCATAGGTCTTCGACACACCATTGATCACCACGCTGCGCTCGTGCAGCTGCGGCTCGATGGCCACGATGTGCGGAAGCGCCTCACCGTCGAAACGGATGTGTTCGTAGATGTCGTCCGTCATGAGCAACACCTGTGGATGGCGCAGCAGCACATCGGCCAGAGCGCGCAAGTCTGCCGCGCTGTAGGCCGCGCCCGTCGGGTTGGTCGGTGAATTGAGCAGCAGCCACCGCGTGTTGGGCGTGATGGCGGCTTCCAGTGCAGCGGCGGTCAGGCGAAAGCCGTCGGACTCATCGCAGGCCACAACCACCGGCGTGCCGTCGCAGGCCAGGGTCATGTCCGGATAGGAAACCCAGTACGGCGCGGGAATGATGACCTCGTCTCCGGGCTCCAGCGTGGCCGACAGGGCGTTGAAGATCGCGTGTTTGGCGCCGCAGGTCACCACCACGTTGCCAGGCTTGTAGCTCAGGCCGTTCTCGCGCAGCAGCTTGTCGCAGATGGCTTGGCGCAGGGCCGGCGTACCCGCCGACATGGTGTAGCGGGTTTCCCCGCGCTCGATGGCGGCACAGGCCGCCTGTCGGATGTGCGCCGGCGTGTCGAAGTCGGGCTCGCCGACCACCAGGTTGACGATGTCGCGGCCCTGTCGGCGCAGTTCGCTGGCGCGGTCGGCGGCGGCGCTGCTGGGCGATGGTTTGATGCGGCGCACTCGCGCGGCAATGCGGGAGTCGGAGGGGGAACGGGACACGGCTTTTCCTTCGGGCGGTGAGATCGGCGGAGCCATTGCGATGTTGCGATGTCGCGATGGCTGGATGGACAGGCCTGAACGTTACGCGCAGTCGTTTTGGAAAGCCAAGACAAGTTCGCTCTGGCGATATAGGTAGAGCTTATGACCGCCCTCGGCTGCTTTTTTGACATGGAATCCATCGGGTTAGCACCCTTCCGGACGCGAAGGCACCGGTGTTAGGCTCGTCTTTTGCTTGCATCCCGCGTATGAACCTGCGCCGACTCAAATATTTCGTCAAGATCGTGGACATCGGCAGCTTGACGCAGGCGGCCCAGGTCCTCTTCATCGCGCAGCCCGCACTGAGCCAGCAACTCGCCACCCTCGAAGCCGAGGTCGGCCAGCAGTTGCTGGTGCGCACCCAACGCGGCGTCACCCCCACCGAGGCCGGCAAGGCGCTGTACCGCCACGCCCAGATCATCCTGCGCCAATGCGACCAGGCGATGAGCGACATGGCCGCCGCCGGCCAGGGGCTTTCGGGCCAGGTGTCGGTGGGCATGGCGCCCGGCACCGCCGCGGCCACGCTGGCCCTGCCGCTGCTGCGCCGGGTGCGCGCGCGCCACCCCGGCATCCTGCTCTACCTGAACGAGAGCTACGGCACGACGCTGAGCGAACTCATCATGAACGGCCGCATGGACCTGGCCGTGCTGTATGGCGACAAAGCCATCCACGGCCTGAAGTTCCTGCCCCTGGTGAAGGAAGCGCTGTACCTGGTCGGTCCGGCCACCGAGCCGCAGCCTGGCGAGAACATCCGCCTCGAAGACCTGCGCGAAGTGCAGTTGCTGTTGCCTCGGCCCTACAACATCGTGCGCAAGCTGGTGAACGAGGCCTTCATGCGGGTCGGCATGACGCCGCGCGTGGTGGCCGAGGTGGAGTCGGCCATCACGCTGACCGCGGCCATCGCCGACGGCCTGGGCTCGACCATCCTGCCGGCCTCGATGGCGCGCGGCTTCGTGGCCTCGGGCATGGCCTGGCAGAGCCGCATCGTCGAGCCGGTCATCGAGGCGCCGCTGGCCTTGTGCCAGTCGGACCACCTGCCGCTGTCCGAGCCGGCGCAGGCGGTGCGCGAGATCCTGCTCGAACTGGTGAGTGATCTCCACGTCGACACGGACCCGGGCTTCTCTTCCGAGAAGGCCATGGCACTGGCTTCCGTGTCCTGAGTGTCCTGAGCGCCCCAAGCAGGCGCGCCAAGCGTCATAAGACGCCCTTATCCCGGCAAAGCCAAACGGTCTTGGCGTCGCGGCCCATCTCTGGGTAACTTAACGGCATTCGAACACGCTGATGCACAGCGCGTGAACGCCGCCCGCGAGGGCAGGAAACCCGAGATGAACCTACAGGAAATCAAGGCACTGATCGATGCGATGGCCGCGTCGGACCTCAGCGAGATGGCGCTGACCCGCGACGGTACGCAGTTGCGCCTGGTGCGCAGAAAAGCGGCGTCCGGCGCCGCCGCGCCGCAGCAGGCGCCAGAGCCACAGCAGCCACCGCAGCCGCCAGCGCGTGCCCGGCGCCAGAGCCCATCCACAGCAGCCGCCACGCCGGTGCCGAACGCCATCACCACACCCTTGTATGGCGTCGTGCACTGGCGCCCGTCGCCCGATGCACCGCCCTTCGTCGCGCCGGGCCAAGCCATCAAGGCCGGCCAGGTGGTGTGTGTGGTCGAAGCCATGAAGGTCTTCAACGAAATCCGCACTGACGTCGACGCCACGGTGCTGGCCCTGCTGGTCGAGTCCGGTGCCGAGGTCGAAGCCGGTCAACCGTTGTTGAGTCTGGGCTGAGCATGTTCGACACCGTCTTGATCGCCAACCGGGGGGTTCACGCCATCGGCGTGGCGAAGCAAATTGCACTGGCGCGCGCAGCGCGCTGGGCGATGAGCCGCGAGAGAAACCATGTTTGAAAAAGTACTCATCGCCAACCGCGGCGAAATCGCCCTGCGCATCCAGCGCGCCTGCCGCAGCCTGGGGTTGCGCACCGTCGCGGTCCATTCCGAGGCCGACCGCGATGCGGTCTACGTCACCCAGGCCGACCAGGCCCTGTGCATCGGCCCGGCCTCGCCAGCGCAGAGCTACCTGAACCAGGCCGCGCTGCTGTATGCCGCCAAGCTCAGCGGCGCGCAGGCCATCCATCCGGGCTACGGCTTCTTGTCCGAGAACGCCGGGTTCGCCGCGCGTGTGGAAGCGGCCGGCCTGAGCTTCATCGGGCCGCCGTCGGAATGCATCCGCACCATGGGCGACAAGGTGGCCGCCAAGCGCGCGATGCGCTCGGCCGGCGTGCCCTGCGTGCCCGGGCCCGACGGTTCGCTGCCCGACGACAACGCGGCCATCCTGGCCATCGCGCGCGAGATCGGCTACCCGGTGATGGTCAAGGCCGCTGGCGGCGGCGGCGGGCGCGGCATGCGCGTCGTGCAGGCCGAGGCGGAGCTGCTGGACGCCATGGCACTGACCCGCGAGGAAGCGCGCCGGGCCTTCGGCAACCCCGAGGTCTACATCGAGAAATTCCTTGGCCATCCGCGCCATGTGGAGATCCAGGTGCTGTGTGACCGTTATGGCCATGCGCTGTGGCTCGGCAGCCGCGACTGCTCGCTGCAGCGGCGCCACCAGAAGGTGCTGGAGGAAGCCCCGGCTCCGGGCATAGCCCCCGTCCTGCTGGCCAAGGTGGGTGCGCGCTGCGCCGAAGCCTGCCGGCAGATCGGCTACGTGGGTGTGGGCACCTTCGAGTTTTTGTTCGAAGACGGCGAGTTCTTTTTCATCGAGATGAACACCCGGCTGCAGGTCGAACACACGGTCACCGAGATGACCACCGGCATCGACATCGTGCAGCAGCAGATCCGCATGGCGCGCGGCGAACACCTGGCGCTGACGCAAGACCAGATCGGCTGTTTCGGCCACGCGCTGGAATGCCGCATCAACGCCGAGAACCCCGAAACCTTCGCCCCGGCGCCAGGCCGCATCACCGCCTGGCAGCCCCCGGGCGGCTTTGGCGTGCGTGTCGATTCCCACGTGAGCGCGGGCTACCGCGTGCCGCCCTATTACGACTCGATGATCGCCAAGCTGATCGTGCACGGCAGCTCGCGCGCCGACGCCCTGGCCCGCATGCGCCTGGCGCTGGCCGAGATGCAGGTGGCCGGCATCGCCACCAATCTGCCGCTGCACCGCGAGATCATCGAAGACCCCGGCTTCCAGCAGGGCGGCGTCGACATCCACCACCTCGAACGCTGGCTGCAGCGGCGCGCCTCCGAACGAGCCACCGAGCGTGCAACCGAAAAAGAGCGTCCATGAACCGCGCCAAGCCCAAGACCCCCTCTCCGAACCTGACCCTGCTCGGCACCACGGCGCTGCTGTTCGAGGCACCCGGCCCGCTGGCCCTGGCGCCGCAACAGCGCATCTGGGCCATGGCGGGCCAGCTGCAGGCCCTGCCCGAAGTGCGCGAAGCCGTGCCCGGCATGAACAACCTGATGCTGACCTTCGCCCAGCCGCCGCGCACGCTGGCCGCGCTGCAGGCGCTCGAGGCCAGCGTGCTGCAAGCCTGGGAGGAAACCGAGCCCTTGCCGCTGCAGGGGCGCATCGTCGAGCTGCCGGTGGTGTATGGCGGCGCCGGCGGCCCGCACCTGGCCGACGTGGTGGCGCACACCGGGCTCAGCATCGACGAAGTGGTGGCGCTGCATAGCGCGCCGCTCTATCCGGTGTATGCGCTGGGCAGCCATCCCGGCTACTGCTACCTGGGCGGCATGGACGAGCGCATCGCCACGCCACGCCGCGCCGTGCCCATCGTGAACCTGCCCGGCGGCTCGGTGTCGATCGGCGGGGTGCAGACCGGCGTGTCGGCCTCGGCCGGCCCGAGCGGCTGGAACACCATCGGCAGCACCACCATGGACTTCTTCCACCCGGAGCAGGACCCACCGACCGTGCTGCAGCCGGGCGACTGCGTGCGCTTCCGCGTTCAGGAAATCGTTAGGGCCTGTTAACACCATGGATACAAGATGCGTTGCTGTTCAAAGGGCCAGAGGCGAGGCGCAAAACGCAGCCGGGGTGAACCCCGGCCAGGCTTTGCAACGCTGCGGCTGGTCCTTTGGGCTGCAACCCGCAGGGAACGTGGTTAAAAAACCGCCACTCCGCGTTGCAGTCCTAGGCCAGGCGGCCAGCCTGGCCGTCGTCCCGCGCCTTGATTGGCGCTTTTTTAACCACGTTCGCACTTGCATCCATCGTGTTAACAGGCCCTAGATGATTGAAATTCTTTCCTCCACCGCACTCGCCACCGTGCAGGACGCGGGCCGCCTGGGCAGCTTGCGCTTCGGTGTGGGCACCGCCGGCGCGATGGACCAGCTGGCACTGGCCGTCGGCAACCTGCTGCTCGGCAACCCCGCAGGTGCGGCCGCGCTGGAAATCCCGGTCTATCCGTTTCAGGTTCGCTTCACCGAGGATTGCGCCTTTGCGCTCACCGGCGCCGATTGCCAGGCCCGGCTGGACCAGCGTGCACTCGCACCGTGGTGGGCCAGCCAGGCGCGTAAGGGCCAGGTGCTGACGCTGGGCCTGCCGCTGGCGGGCTCGGGCAGCCGGGCCTACCTGGCGCTGGCCGGCGGCATCGACGTGCCCGAAGTCCTGGCCTCGCGCAGCACCCAGTTGCGCGGCGCCTTCGGTGGCTTGAACGGCCGCTCCGTGCGGCAAGGCGACGTGCTGCGCGCGGCCAGGCCGGGTACCGAACCCGCGGTGGACTTCGGCGTTTTGCCCCCGGCCATCGCCCTGCCGCTGACACGCGACGGCCTGCCCGCCGTGCGGGTGCTGCCCGCGGCGGAATACGCCTGCTTCAAGGAAGATTCGCGCGCCGCCTTCTGGGCCGACGCATGGAAGATCACCGCGCAAAGCGACCGCTACGGCTACCGCATGCAGGGCACGCCGCTGGTGCCGATCGAGGCGATGGAGATCCGCTCGCACGGCATCGTGCCCGGCGTGATCCAGGTGCCTTCGGGCGGCCAGCCCATCGTGCAGATGCGCGACGCCCAACCCTCGGGCGGCTACCCCAAGTTCGGCACCGTGATCGAGGCCGACCTCTGGCGGCTCGGGCAGGCCGCGATCGGCAGCCGCGTGCGTTTCGTCGAGGCAAGCTACGAAGCCGCCGTGGCCGCGCTCGACGAAGTGCAGGCCTGGCTGGACGAAGTGCGCCGGATGATCGATCTGCAGCGCTGGGCGCTGCAAAGGAGCTGACAATGCAGACGCAAGACATCCGCCAGTTGGCCGCATGGCTGGCCGAGACCGACATCGACTTCCTGGCGCTGAGCGGCCCGGACGTGCAAGTGGAGATCCACCGGGACGGCGCCACCAACACGGCCATCGCACAGCCGACGCAACCCGTGGCGATACTGACACCCACGCCCCAGACCGCCGTGCGCGCCCCATCCGTCGGCGTGCTGCTGGACCGCATTCCCGGCCGCCCCACACCGCTGTGGTCGCCCGGCAGCGCCGTCCAGGCCGGCAGCCTGCTCGGCCTGCTGCAGGTCGGGCCGCTGCTTCTGCCGGTACACGCCCCCTGCGACGGCTGGCCGGGCACATGGCTGGTGCCACCGGGCAGCACGGTCGGTTATGGCACACCGCTGGTGGACATCGACACCGAGCCCGTGGCCGACGCAACTTAAGGAGCTTGCAATGGACATCGACTTGAACGCGGACCTCGGCGAAGGCTTCGGCCCCTGGCGCATGGGCGACGACGAGGCTTTGCTGAAGATCATCTCCTCGGCCAACATCGCCTGCGGCTTTCACGCAGGGGACCCGGTCATCATGGAGCGCACGGTGCGCCTGGCCGCCCAGCGCGGCATCGACATCGACATCGGCGCGCATGTCGGCTTCCCCGACCTCATGGGTTTCGGGCGCCGGCAGATGCAGATCGACCCGACCGAGCTGGCCAGCCACGTGATCTACCAGCTGGGTGCGCTGGCCGGCATCACGCAGGCCTGCGGCCGGCGCATGACACACATGAGTTTCCACGGCGCGCTCGGCAACATGGCGGCGGCCGATCCGGCGCTGGCGATGGTGCTGGTCGAAGCCGTGGCCCGCTTCGACGCGGGGCTGATCATCAGCTCGTCGGCCAGCGTGGCCATCGAACGCGCGGGCGACCACCACGGGCTGCGCGTGGCCAGCAGCTTCCTGGCCGACCGCGCCTGCGACGACGACGGCCTGCTGGTGCCGCGCAAGCTGCCCGATTCGGTGATCCACGACAGCGCCAAGGTGCTGGAACGCGTCACACAACTGCTGGAAGAAGGCACCGTCACCACCTACAGCGGACGCAAGATCCCCATGCGTGCGAGCTCCATCCTGCTGCACGGCGACACGCCCGGTGCGGTGGCCCTGGCCGAGGCCGTGCGGGCCAGGATCGAAGCCGTGGGCGGGCGCATCGTGCCGATCTCGCGGCAATCGCAATGAAGTGCCATGAAGACCAGCACCACACCCCAAACGACATTCGACACGGCACCAATCTGGCGTTATTCCGCCCGGCCGTGCACTGTCCGGGAGCAACATAAGGGCAGCTTATCGCCTCACAGTCAATCCGTCTTGGCGCGATCGGCGCCGCATCGATAAAGTGAGTTCATTCGCGGCCCGGCCCGTGCAAAACACGGAAATCCGGTCCCGCCAGCCTTCAGAAGAAAGAAACCAGACATGCCGTTTTCCGACTACAAAACAGCCCTCGTGACCGGTGCCTCCTCGGGCATCGGCGCGGCCACCGTCGAGCGCCTTTGCGCCGAAGGCCTGCAGGTCCACGCGCTGGCGCGCAGCGCCGGCAAGCTGGCCGAACTCGCCGCGCGCACCGGCTGCATTCCACACGCCATCGACGTGAGCGACCTGGCCAGCGTGACACGCCTGACCCAGGAGATCGCCTTCGACGTGGTGGTCAACAACGCCGGTGTGGACCGGCCGGGCTCGATCCTGAAAGCCGACGCGGAAGGCATCGACCTGCTGATCGACGTGAACCTGCGCGCCGTGCTGCACATCTGCCGGCTCACCCTGCCCGGCATGGTGGCACGCGACCGCGGCCACATCATCAACATCAGCTCCATCGCAGCGGCCTACAACTTCGGCGGCAACAGCACCTACCACGCCACCAAGGCGGCGGTGAGCATGTTGTCGCGCCAACTGCGCATCGATGCCTACGGCAAACGCGTGCGTGTCACCGAAATCTGCCCGGGCCGCGTGGCCACCGACATCTTTGCCCATGTGCACGGCGACAGCGCCGAAATCCGCGAACGCTTCGTCGACGGCTTCGAGCTGCCGCAGGCCGAAGACATCGCCAACGCCATCGCCTTCGCCATTGCCGCGCCGATCGCCGTCAACGTGGGCCACATGGAGATCACCCCGACGCTGCAGGTGCCCGGCGGGCTGTCGACGACACGCCCCGAACGTCCGCAAGCCTGAGGCCAGCCACGCACCACCAGCCCTTCAGAAGCCGCGCATGAAAAACTTCGACCTGATGGCCATCCTGCTGAATGCCGAGTTCGGCGCCATGCTCCTCAAGGGCGTGCGGATGACGCTGCAAATCGCCGCGGGCTCCTGGCTTTTGGCGATGACGCTGGCCCTGGTGCTGCTGATCGTGCGGCTCATGCCCAGCCGCATCGCCGAGCGCGCGGTCGGGGCCTATGTGTCCTATCACCGCAACGTGCCCACGCTGGTGCAGCTGATGCTGTGGTACTTCGGTATCTCCAGCCTCTTGCCCGACGCGCTGCAGGGCTGGCTGTCGGAACACAACGGCGAGGCCCTGTTCGCCATCGTTGCGCTCGGCCTGTGCCAGGCCGCCTACTTCAGCGAAGACCTGCGCTCCGGGCTGCGCTCCATCCCCGACGGGCAGACCGAGGCCGCGCGCGCCCTGGGGCACAGCTATCTCAGCGCGATGCGCTACGTGATCCTGCCGCAGGCGGTGCGCAATGCCGTGCCGGCCCTGGTGAACCACAGCGTCTCGCTGTTCAAGAACAGCAGCCTGGCCATGGCCATCGGCGTGGCCGAGCTGACCCATGCGGTGAAGGAAATCGAAAGCCAGAGCTTCCGCACCTTCGAGGCCTATCTGGTGGCCACCCTGGTCTACCTGGGCTTCTCGCTGCTGATCATGAGCGCCGGCGCCTGGTTGTCCAAGCGCTACAGCATTGCCGGGGCGAGATAAACATGATCGATCTCTACAACATCCTGCGCGACAACTGGCTGCTGCTGCTGGTCGGCCAGTACCCGAACGGCCCCATGGGCGGCATCGTCTGCACGCTGGTGCTGTCGGTGCTGGGCATCGCGCTGGCCTTCCCGCTGAGCGTGCTGCTGGCGCTGGCCCGGCTCTCGCCCTGGCGCGTGCTGCGCTGGCCCACCACCGGCCTGATCTATGTGGTGCGCGGCGTGCCGCTGCTGATGGTCATCCTGTGGGTGTATTTCCTGGTGCCGCTGCTGATCGGCCGCAACGTCTCCGGCTTCACCACCATGCTGTGCACGCTGGTACTCTACGAAGGCGCCTATCTTTCGGAAGTGGTGCGTGCCGGCATCCAGGCCCTGCCGCGCGGCCAGCTGGAAGCCGCCCGGGCCCTGGGCAACAGCTACCTCGGTGCGATGTGGAGCGTGATCCTGCCGCAGGCGCTCTACAACATGTTGCCCAGCCTGCTGAGCCAGTTCGTGTCGGCGATCAAGGAAACCACGCTGGGTTATGTGATCAACGTGCAGGAACTGACCTTCGCCGCCAACCAGATCAACAACCAGCTGCTGACCAAGCCCTTCCACGTGTTCTTCATCCTGGCGGTGACGTACTACGTCGTCTGCTACAGCCTCACCCAACTGGCGCAGTGGCTGGAGCGGCGTGTCATGCGCAAGCGCCAGGGGCAGCTCGGCACGGCACCCGCCCCCCTGCCGCCCGTGGCCGCGGCGGCCGAAACCTGAACCCCTTGTTCCAAGAGTCCACCATGATCTGCTTCAACGAAATCAACAAATGGTACGGCAGCTATCACGCCTTGATCGACATCAATGCCGAGGTCAAGAAGGGCGAAGTGGTGGTGGTGTGCGGGCCTTCGGGCTCGGGCAAGTCCACGCTGATCCGCACGGTCAACCGGCTGGAAGAAATCAAGTCGGGCCAGCTGCTTTTCGACGGCAGCGACATCCACGCGCCGATGACCAGCATGGCGCTGAACCGCCTGCGCAGCCGGATCGGCTTCGTCTTCCAGAGCTTCAACCTGTTCCCTCACCTTTCGGTGCTGGAGAACATCATGATGTCGCCGATGCGGGTGCGCGGCGTGAACCGCAGCGACGCCAAGGCCAAGGCACAGCAGCTGCTGGACCGCGTGGGCTTGTCGAACAAGGCCGGCGCCTACCCTGCGCAGCTCTCGGGCGGCCAGCAGCAGCGCGTGGCGATCGCACGGGCACTGGCCATGGAGCCGCCGGCGATGCTGTTCGACGAACCGACCAGCGCCCTCGACCCGGAAATGGTGGGTGAGGTGCTGTCGGTGATGCGCAGCCTGGCCAATGACGGCATGACCATGATGTGCGTGACCCACGAGATGAACTTCGCCCGCGAAGTGGCCGACCAGATCTGGTTCATGGATGCCGGCCGCATCCTGGAGACGGCAACGCCGAAGGAATTCTTCGGCAACCCGCAGCACCCCCGCGCCAAACGTTTTCTGTCCGACCTGCGGGCGCACTAAGAACACCCAGAGCATTCTTGGCGCCCTTCCCCTCCCTAGCGTTTCTTTTTTCACCCCCAGGAGTTCACCATGTTCCATGCCTCTCGTCTCCCCCGCATGACGGCGATCGCCGCTCTGCTCGCTCTCAGCTTCGCCGCCCAGGCCGACCAATGGCAGGACATGGTCCAGCGCAAGGAACTCAAGTGCGGCACCTTCGCCGACGTGCCGCCGTTCGCCGCACCCGATCCCAAGACCCGCGAGATGGTCGGCTTCGACGTCGACATGTGCAACGCCATTGCCAAGCACCTGGGCCTCACGGCGGCGATCACCCCCTTGTCGGTCGAGGCCCGCGTGCCTGAAGTGAAGATGGGCCGGGTCGACCTGACCGTGGCCAACCTGGCCTACACCAAGAGCCGCGGCGAACAGATCCAGTTCAGCGACCCCTACTACATCGCCAAGGAAATGCTGGCGGTGAAGGCGTCCGACCCGGGCACCACCAAGGCCGACTTCAAGGGCAAGCGCCTGAGCTCCACCAAGGGTTCGACCTCGGAGCTGTCGATCAAGATGAACGGCTCCGAACCCGTCACCTTCCAGGACACCGGCTCCGCCTACATGGCCGTGCAGCAGAACAAGTCGGTCGGCGTTGTCGCCAACACCATGACCATCACCAAGCTGGTCAACCAGTCCAAGACCTCCGGCGTCGAGCTGAAGATGATCAAGGACCCGATGGTGTTCCAGCCCATCGGCATCGGCATGAAGAAGGACGAACCGACGCTGCTAGCCAAGGTCAATGCCGCGTTGGTGGCCATGGACAAGGCCGGTGAAATCGACCAGATCTGGGCCAAGTGGATCGGCCCGAACACCGAGTTCAAGCTGGTGCGCGAAGAGAAGGTCACCCCGCTGGCCGACCTCAAGTTCGAACTGCTTCCCTGAACGTCCGCGCTGCGGGGCTGTTGACTAGCGTCGCGCGCCCGGCAGGTGCGCGACTTGGGCGCCGGCCTCGTCATACGCCTCGCGCACAGGCCGCAGCGACACCGGCTCGATGCGGCTGACCGGCAGCGGCAGGTCTTCTTCGCTGGTCTGGCCCAGCACCAGCCGGGCCAGTTCCCGCCCGAACACCGTGCCGGTGGCAATGCCCCGGCCGTTGTAGCCGCTGAAGGAAATCGTGTTGCGCGCCAGCCGGTGAAACCGCGGCAGCGCATTCGGCGTCATGCCGATCCAGTGGGTACCAGTTCTTTGCGCTGTTTCCTTCGCGTCGAGCAGGCGCACCAGCGCACCCGGCAAGGCCTCGGGCATCACCCACATGCCGGCATTGACCAGGCCGACATTGCGCCCCGAACCGCCAAACCCGACCTCGATCGCGTCCAGCACGGCAACCGATGCACCGCCCTCCGCCAGGTGCAAGGCGGCGGACAGGCCGGTGAAGCCCGCGCCCACCACCACCACGTCGACACTGATGCGCTCGGCCAGAGCTTGCGCCGCGGGCCCGGGTGGCGCCGAGGCTTCCCACAGGCCATGGGAACGGGCGTCATCCTGCATGGGACATGGCCTCGCAAAAACGAGCGTGGATACCGTCGTTGGCAGGTACGAACTGTGGATGGGGCATGGCGGGCGGCTGGGCAGGGAGGTCACGCATTCTGGTTGCCAGCGCCTGTGCCGGTCAAACGACGATCTCGTCTCGCCTCATTCCGAACCGGAATGACAGGGTGCCGGACTGCAGCAACGATACCTGTCCACCGGCCCCGGGTGGCCCTCTCTATGCGTCCATGCCGTGCACCGCGCCTTCGCGGCCATCACCCGAATCCTTCACGCCGGCGCAAGCTTTCAGGCTGCGGCCATCTGCCTGGCGACAAGCGCAGCAATGGCGATGCCGACTTCGGTCGTGGAAGCCGTGCCGCCCAGGTCGGGCGTGCGCGGGCCGTCGCGCAGCACGGCTTCGATGGCCTGCACGATGGCGTCGTGCGCGGCGCGGCCCAGGCCTTCGCCATGGGTCATGAAGTCGAGCATCAGCGCGCCGGACCAGATCATGGCGATCGGGTTGGCGATGTTCTTGCCGTAGATGTCGGGCGCCGAGCCGTGCACTGGCTCGAACAGCGAAGGGAAGTTG
>Ga0307515_10011463_pt1 | contig 16826 bp, 11 predicted proteins | sample 17_EM_MG_FD_194513 | JGI IMG/M metagenome (GOLD analysis project Ga0307515, IMG submission 194513) | Populus trichocarpa ectomycorrhiza microbial communities from riparian zone in the Pacific Northwest, United States - 17_EM | ecosystem: Host-associated > Plants > Roots > Unclassified | place... | reverse complement strand
TTGTTTGTCGTGGGATTTTAAATTTATCTACAGAATTTTAAAAAATCTTAAAATTAAATTAAATTAAATTCAAAAGTTTTAATAAAATTTTATACTCGTAATCCTTTTAAGTGTTAAAAAATAAATTTTAATATTTAAAAATACTATAAAAAATAAGTTAGAAATCAATTCATTTGATTTTCAATTTCAAAGTGAAGAAATTTAATGTTAAGATTGTCTTCTACAAAATACCTATCTAACCTCATTTTTTTAAGATTTTTATAAAAATAAAATGAAAGTAATGATGGTAATATATAAAAAATAAAATTGGATTTTTTTTCAAATATATAAACTCGATTTATTTATCAATTGAATTTAAATTAAATATTATAATTTAATTTAATTATAATAGAAAAATGATTCTAAACATGTAGATTTAATCACAATTAAATTTAAATTAAATATTTTAATTTAATTTAAAAATATTTTTTTATATTTTTAGATAATTTTAATATATCGATATTAAAAATAATTTTTTAAATATTAAAAAAATATTATTTTTAAGTAAAAAATATTTTAAAAAATAATTTTATAACAAAGGTGAAAAACTTTAATTGCAGTAAATATACCGACCACAGTTTTTTATTACAGGAGATCGACACCAGATGAGGACCAATAAAAATAAAAGAGTGCCTTTATAAAACTCTAATAACCACCCACATATCCACGCCCTTTTCTTTTCCTTATCCCGAAAAATGAAAGCCACGTGGCAAAACCCATATTGGCTTGAAAAATTCATGGAGAGAGAAAGAGGGTTTACGTGGGTGACCTCCTATTACCCGTACATTAACTTGCTGATCCGGTTTTGTGGTAAAAAACTTACAAGATGATAGATATAAGGGAGGTTTAAGCTACTGTTCTTTGGTGGTCTTTTGCTTTGCCATTTTTAAGAGAGAGAAAAACACAGAGAAAGAATCTCGAGAGAGGGATTTGAATCCAACACCTGGTCTTCTTGGGAGACATTGATTTCTTGGTTTCCTTGAATTCTCTGGGTTCGTGAAATTCTACAGTGAATCTTCGTCCTGTGTTTTCATTCTTTTTCGTTTAATCTGTACATAATTGTAGAGGTTTTTTAACACAGGAGATCAGTCTTTGTTTATAACACAAGGTGAGTGAGAATTCAATTCTCCTGGAATTTGATTTCCTTTGAATTCTCTTCGTTTTCTTGTGAATTGTGTCCGAGACAGTTGAATTTGATTATTCGGTGAAAATTTCAAGATGTTTTGGTTTTGATGAGATTTTTGGAGATCGGGATCTGATTGTGGAAGTTGGTTTTGGTTCGGTAAGGTGGAATTGGGTTTTTCCGGGAATTGGTATTTTGCAAATTCAAGATCACGGTGGTGGTGGGTTTTGTTGTCGAAGGAATTTAGATATAAATCTATTTTTTTAACAAATAAAAGCTACTGTGGTTTTTATTAGATTTTTAAGGGTTTTAAGTACGAAGAATTTGGAAATATTTGGATATATTTTGAGGATTTGGGTTTAATGGAAATTGAAATCCAGTTTTGATCTGGAATTAGGACCGCAGATTATAAGTCCTAAAACCAAATTTCATGTAAATGGTTGCTGTCTCTGTTTTAATTTTATATTCTCGTGATTGATCGCTGCATGGGGGTTTTGGGATCTCACAGTTAAAATGATTCCAGTGGAGAAGGTTTTTTTTCCTTCTAAAATCAGATTGATGCTAAACCTCTCGAATTTTTTCTTTTTAATGAGATCACTGTTGATCTCCCGCGAGAAAGAAAGAAAGAAAAAACTCAGAACAATTCGGTAAAAGGGATAGAGTATAGATACATGTCCTGCCTATGAGCATTTCTTTTATTTTTTATTTCTTTGAATATATTTGTTTATTTTCTGCTTTGGGTGGCCACTGGTGGGGTGGGATAATTATGACAATTATTGCTGTAACCATTTTAAGATAGAAGACCATTTATTTTGATGGGGTGTGAGTGTGTTGTGTTTCTGTGATTAATCAAAACTATAATGTGGACTGCAATTTTATTTTACTATGATGTCAGAGTATTATAATTACAAAATTCTGCTTAGTGACAGGATCATGTTTTTTTAATCTGTACAATGGCGTTTCTCATCTAGTTATTTCTTCTTTTTTCCTGGAATTTTTTGACAGATAAGCGGATCTGAGCAATGATGCTCGTTTGATGAATTCTAATTGCCGTGTATGCTTAAGATATGGTGGTGAAGAAGAGACAATATTATGGTTTCAATGGCTTCCATATGCCCCCAGTTCCCAGGGCTCCGAGATCAGCTAGAGTATGTATCTAATTTCAAGGTTTGCCTTGCCTTTGCCATGCGTGTTGATTGTTGACCACTCTCTTAACCCTTTGTCTCTTGGTTATTGTTCCAGCAGAGGGGTTTGAGTTTGAATAAAAAGAAAGTTGAGGATAGTCAATTATGCGCATTTGATTTACTCGCATCCTTAGCGGGCAAGCTATTGCAGGAGAGTGAAAGTTCTGCTTCTAGCAATGCATCCGAAGCAAATGATCAACCTATAATTGGTGGTGGTGGTGTGAAATGTGAGCAAGCTGAAGAAAGACCATTGAAAGCAGAATGCCTTGATCATGGAAGTTGTGGAGAAAGTGCTTTTGTCACCGGGTTTACCTCGCCAAACAGTGATCAAAAGTGCCTTCTAAATGCTTTTCCACATGCTGAGAGCTGTTCCATTTTGGAGCGCTCTTCAATGATCTCAAATTCTAATTCCTCAGAGAAAGTTGGTGCTGATTTGAAGACTGTGATTTGCAAAAGCAAGAGCGTGTGTGAAAATTTCACTGGTAAAGTTGAGGGCTCTTTTGATTCTAGGGTGTCTTGTGATGGATATGTAGACAATGGGTTTAGGAGACAACAAGGTGGTGATGGGCTAGATACTGGAGGTTTGACTGCTGAGAATGCTTGCAGTTTGAAGGATCCGATGGAAATGTGTATGAAATTTCCCGCATTGATCAAACCAGACAATGATGTCGAATTGCCATCACGCAGGGAACCAGTTCCTAATGCTTCTATTCCAAGGCGTAGGAATGATACTAAATTAGGTGTTAGAGATGACGACCTAAACTTTTCTAGGTGTAAAAAGTTGTTAACTAAGCCAAAGGCTTTTAGGCCTCCACAACGAATTGGAGACCGAAGAATAAGGAAGTTGCTGACTTCCAAATACTGGAAAGTAGCTCCAAAATTGAAGGAATGTGAACTTTCCAAACCTGGTAAGCAGCACTTCTGGTAGCTTATTTATTTCATGCTGTGTATTCTTCTTTTGATTATATCTATTTGTATGCCTGGATGAAAATAAATGTATTCTGATATTGGATCTTTTCATTCAGCATTTTTTGAAGGGGGAATGAAGCCTCACTATCGCAAGAGGAAATTATGTTATAGTCGTGAAAGGTATCAACATGACACTTTTTATAAGAGGAAGTGCACTGACCGTAGTGTAGTTATGACTTCTGATGGAGGGTTCAGCAGTGAAAGTGTTTGCAATTCACCTGATAAGAGCTTGACTGGAGACAAGAATGGCACAGCCGTAATGCTTCATGGAGGTCCTTTTCTATGTTATTAATAATTTTGCCCATGTATTGTCTTGAGTTTCCTGGTTTCTTCTGCACTGGAGTTTCCTAAATAGTTGTAGTTATCGAATGCAGCAAATGGGGTATCGTCTTCGGTTATAGGTCATCAATCACCCTTTCACTCCAAGGATTCTCATGGTACTATAGCTGGTTTATAATTGATATACAATGAACTATTGTTCTTTTTTCCTGGCATCCAGAGGTTTTTACATGTGTTTCATGCTTTTGTGCAGTGAAGTTAAGCATTAAGTCCTTCAGAGTTCCAGAGCTTTTCATTGAGATCCCAGAAACTGCAACTGTTGGTTCACTGAAGGTATAATCGTTGCACGGTCTTCCCTCTTGTTATGTTAAACATACCAAGGATAATCTTTAGATGTGTTTTCTTTTTATATTTCTGCTAGTGTTTACTAATATGTGTGTGTGTGTGTGTGTGATGTACATCTAGAATGTTTTCAGAACCGCTGCTCTCTTCATGCTTTAGTTCATATTTTCTCTTGCCATACATTACTATTCTTTCCTTCAATTGCATCTCAATGAGAATCATTCGTCCGTAAACCTGCTGTAAATAGGTTATTTTTGGGCATCAGAAATTTTAAAACAAGTTTGCTAGGCTAGAAGTACTATGAATTTCTTACTGAGTCCCTGATATTTGATTTTATTCCTGTTTGACTATTTATAGAGAACTGTGCTGGAGGCTGTGAGTGCTGTACTTGGAAGTGGTTTAAGAGTTGGGGTGCTTCTTCACGGAATGAAGGTTAGGGATGACAATAGAACCCTATTGCAGACTGGTATGACTTCTAAAGAGAATCTTGATACCCTGGGTTTCTCATTGGAGCCTATTCCTGTGCAAGCTCCTCCACCCTTATGCACAGAAGATCCTGCACTATTACCATGTGACACATCTCAACTTATATCAAGGTAATTGAAATCTTTTTTTTATTTTGATTTTTTGTTGAATGGGAAATCGAAGCCGAGTGACCATTCCGAGGTATTGGAATTTATGCAGTGCTTGTTTGTCTTTCAAAATACAATTTATTTTTGTTCTGCTATTTACTTTTTGTAAAGCAAATAATAAACTAAGGTGTCACTATCTAGGCCTGCTACACTACTTGATTTTTATTTTTATTTTTTGCTTTATTTTCAGTTCTCCGACCACTCCTATTATAGATTCAGGAATTTCTGATGCCTTACCTGATCCTCCTCCATCGACTAATTTGGACACTAACACTGAAAGTAATCATGAATCAGTTTCCTCTCATTCTGACATGGTAACTGATGATACACTGTCGGATTCTAGAGCTCTGGTTGCAGTTCCACCAATTAATGCTGAGGCTCTTGCAATGGTGCCTTTAAACCCGAAATCTAAGCGATCTGAACTTGTACAGCGTCGAACCAGGAGACCATTCTCTGTGTCAGAAGTAGAAGCACTTGTGCATGCAGTTGAGGAAGTTGGAACTGGAAGGTATGCTATTCTGTTTGCTGCACCTCTGATCAATGTTTAATCTGCTAGGTTTCTGAAGCTCAACAATATTCTCATTTGCAGGTGGCGTGATGTTAAATTGCGTTCTTTTGAAGATGCAGACCATCGCACATATGTGGATTTGAAGGTAAGGGTTTTGTTTAATTTTCATATAAAATGATATCATCATCTGTTCTGGAGGCAAGCTGTACGGCCCCTGCTAGTTCTCCTTTTCGAGACTCCGCTCCAGTGGGACTGTAGGATGGTTATTCAGGCTGTACAGCCCCTCCCACTTAGTTCCTATAGGTAGTAGACCCACCCTGATCAATCCCAAGGACTAAAAAACAATGCCTCTGATGAGGTTTTGAGGTTGCTCGTGAGCTTTGTTTCATCGACAAAGGTTTGCAATGGTGGTATCACAGCTTTTTGTTTGTAGCTTATCGTGCTTGGTTTGTGCAGGATAAATGGAAGACATTGGTTCACACAGCTCGGATTGCCCCTCAGCAAAGAAGGGGCGAGCCTGTTCCCCAGGAGCTCTTGGACAGAGTCTTGGCTGCTCATGCTTACTGGTCTCAACATCAAGCTAAGCAACATAGCAAGAATCAGGCTGCTATATTAAAGATCACTGTCGCTCATGCTGTTAGAAATGGAGTTGAAGATAACCACTCAATATGATGTACAAAGAAAGAGATGTTGACACGGACAGGAAACAGGAGATGTACAGAGTATTCAAATTTATTTAGTATTTTTCATGCTCAGGTTGATTCGTTGCCACCTTCCCAAACTCCGTGAGGCTGGCATTTGTAAATGATTTGATGGAATAAGGAACCTGCTCTAACAGAATCTACAGTGTTTTTTTTTCTTTTTACATTCATTGATTTATTTGCTGTAAAACTTTTTTTTTTTAATCAAGTTTGATAGAACAGAGAAGTCAAAGAAATTAGTTGTCTTTTGTTGCTCTCTTGTGATGGCTGCTCCCTATCTTCTGTAGATGGTCCTCTGTGAGTTTTCTTGGTCTTCCTTTTCTCCTTCCTTTTTTTGATTGGTATCATGCATGACCGGGAACTATTGCCGAGTCAATCTTGACGTGATACAATTAATTTTTTCTGGAGTACGATTTCTTATTTATTAACTTGTCAATTTATTACATTCTCCAACAAAAGCAACTAATCTAAACTTTTTCATTGCAGCACGCGGTTTCGAATTTTCAGGACTGGTGCAAAGCCATCGGTTCCAATTAATCTGAACCTGAAAATCCCCAAAACATAATGATTCCACTCTGAATATCATGTTAGGTTCCCTCGAGCTAGAATCTGATAGGTTTTGAAGAAATATTTTCTTCTACATGTAGCAGGTGTAAGTGATGTATTTTAGAACGTGCTGGGGAGGGATTTAATCATAAATGCAAAACTGGCATGAAAATACCATGACTGTTACAAAAGAAATAATATATTGCATGACAGTTCCACACAATCACAGTATAGGCACGGCAAGGAATTTGAAGTTGAACTTCCAACAGATCGAGTTTCTTTCAGCTTCAAAGCCAAGTTTAGGTTAATCCAGACAGTGAAGGCATTTATGACCTACTTTGTGTCCCTGCACACGCTACCTCCATGTGAAGGTGAACAACTTTCCTGCACCAAGAATGAATCGAAGGCTTTGCTTAAAAAAGATGGCCTAACGCCAACTGTTAGGTTTCGTGTGATCAAAGTCTTCCGATAACTAATTAAAATGTTTAGGGCAAAGCAACGCCCCCCTACGGAAATGTAATGAAAACAACTGTTTCAAGGGCACAAGCACGTCACATGCCGCAGCTTAAGAGTCCGATCTGTCTGTTTGTAATTTTATTTTTTTATCTGCCACCGCGCCAATTTATATTTGTATATTGGTTTATGTTTTCTTTTAGTTCAGCTTTGTTATTAATTTATTGTGAATATGTCCAGTTTTAAGGATAACAGCGGTCTGGGAAAGGAATCTGGATCTGGATCGAGTGAATAATATCAGTGGTCTTGGCATGTACCTCGCGGAGCTATTTAAAATTTAATCTTGATAATGGCTTATGGCCTCAAGGTCTGCTTAAAATATTTCATTCAGAAATCTCCCTCTCTCTTCCTTTAATGTCATCGTTTTGATTGATTGGATACTCTATGCTTCACATATTTTCCTCATGTATTTTAGGCGAAAGGTCATCGAACAGTAGGATAGTAGACTTCCATTTATATTTTACCCGAGACTTGTCCCGAGTCAGAACCTCGGTGCCACCGAAGAAGATGAGAGAGGTAAAATCAGACCCCCCTCACTATTTTTTGTTATTTTTTGTCACTGGGCCAGAAGGCTATTACTGGCAAAATCTTTCTGCATTTCCAGGCCTGTAATTTGAGAATCCTGAGCTAGTTTGTCTCGGAAAGGAATAATAAACAAGCCCACTGCGATTCTGTTGTCTCTGTAAGGAGACTCGCGCTGCAATAGGAGAGCCCATTCTTTCAATCTCTCTCCATTTTGGATTCGAAAAACATTGGGAGGCGTAAGTGGGTAAGCATAAATCGAATCAAATCTGAGATCGCCGTCCAAAAAATTATTTTATTTCTTGGTACAATATATTTTAGCCATATAAACTCCAGACTCGAGAGGAGGTTTCACGGGGATGGGATGGTAAGCGACGGGATGCGGGGAGTAGGAAGGATTTGAATTTGGTTTGGTGTATGACATATAAATTTTCATTTTTTATTTTGTTTGATTATAGAGTACATGATAGAATAAAATATAAAAATATATAATTTTCCTTTTATCATACTTTTGTGTGTGTTATGCTTGTAATATGGATTTTTGATGCTTTTGTTTTCTAATTTTCACATGTTTTATATGTTTTCTTTCCTGTCTTAATGTTTTTTTTCTTACCCTATTATTCTTTTTAACGAGAAGAATTATGAAAAAATCCTAATAAATATATAATTTATTCTTCATTGAATAATCTTTCTCAATATTGATTTAATAATATGATAATATATGTATACAAAGTAAAAGGTTACAAAAAAAACTGTGTATTAATTCTTGAAATTATTCAAAATTTAAAATTAAAAAATATAAAGTTCATTTTATTGCTCTTATAAGATAAATAAAACTTAAATTTTTCTAAACACAAGCGTAGTTATAACACTACGACAGTGTTTGGGAATGCAGAGTAAACCGTATTCCTTTAAAATTTAAATTTATTTTGTTTAAAATAAAAAAAATTATATTTTGAATCGTTTTGATGTACTAATATTAAAAAATAATTTTTAAAAAATAAAAAATTATATTTTAATATATTTTTAAATAAAAAATACTTTAAACCGTTATTTTTATCATAATTTCAAATACACCCGTAAGGTTATCCGATATAATTGAAAAGTCCCACTCAGATGATTAATTGATTTGTATGTTATTGAAAAGTCTCCCTGTTTTTCTTTTATTTTTTCCTGTCATCGTCATCTACTTAGTTTAAATGTTTTGTCCAAACCTTTTCATGTATAAACGTTCAGGTATACCTCGATTTAGCCCTTAGCATAAAACCTAATCATGAACAGCATCTCAAACAAACAATTCTATCCATTACATCCCTAATATTTTAGATATCTCAATTGGGTCCTTCTCTCCATTTTTGATAAATTTGATGCCAGATTTTATTGTGCGAAAAACGTCATATCACTGACAAGTATGCATACCGGATGGAAAATATTAATAAAATCTGAAAAAAAGGATCCAATTAAAAAAGATTTGAAACATCTGGGAGTTAGTTAATAAAATTTATTACTCTATGAATCAATTGAAAATGGATATACAAGTTAGGGACTAATCTAGGGCTCTCCAAATATTTATATAGGACTTTTTAGCTCTCATGGTGTTTCTATAGGATAGCAATAGCATCGCTCGTAAATATTTGGATCAATATACAATTTTTTTTTTGTTTTACAGTTGAAAATGAAAATTAGGTTTCATTTGGTCATCAAGAATCATAATGAAAATTAAAGAATCCGAGCGGCATCTTGATTCCAGTACTGAGTTTGGAATAATAAAAAAATCTAAATAAAGTCTAAAATTTTGAATATTTTGTTTTTTAGATTAAAAAAATAATAATAATTTTATCAAGATAACAAAAATAATTGAGGTGATTGTCATGATGGTAATGATAAAAAAAATATAATAATAAAAAAAGGAATATATGATATTAATAACAATAACAATAGTATATTTTAATGTCACCACCATGAGGGATGGTGGTGGAAAAAAGTGGTGATGGTCCAAGAAAAATGGTGAGAGTGGTGGAGAACAATGACAGCAATAGTGAAAAATAAAAAGTTATCACTATCAATGGCGATGACAATATTAGTAGGTGATAATGATAAAAATAATTAATATATAAAATTTTATCATTTTAATATATTTTTTAATAAAAGATACTTTTAACTATGAACACAACTACAATCCCGAACAGCTGATGGGTCCTACCTCCCCGTGCAACGTCCTTTTTCTGATCTAGTGCCAACTAATACAGCACGGGGATATTAAAATAATATAAAAATAAAAATTACAATACCGAACAATGCTGTCGAAGTCGAACTTTATGATTCATAATTTTTACTAAGATAATATTATTTTGTTTTTTTCTCTTCTGTTTTTTTCTCCTCTTGAAGTTGACAAAACTAAATTGGTGATAGAGTAGGCCAGGCACGAGAATAACTTTCAAGTGTGTGCACAACGCACATGCAGGAATATGTACTCGTCAAAAAGCAGTCTGGTAAGTTGACAAATCTAGACCAAGGACAGGATGGGCAGCTCAAATTCGAATATGCTCGAATTTGTGCTGCCATTCCTTATTTATTTCATGCTTTTGATGTAGGTGAAAACATCTTCTACATGTTTTCTTATGTAAAAACAAGTAAATGGGTTGAAAGAAAAAATAACTGCTTTTCACAAGCATATATGGGCACCTAGATGTCGACCGAGGCAATTTTTTTTTTATTTGTTATTGTTACCTTATTTTTTTATTATATTACTAAATTAATCAAGATTTTACCCGGTTATGAAATTTCTTTTACTTTTTTATAAATATAATTGTCTCTTAAATTATTTTTTATGTTAAGAGATTTTTTGATCTGAACCACAACATTACACGGATCACTAATTTATTTTATTTACTAATTCATATCAAGTTATCGTATTTTTAAATAACAACCTGTTTTTTTTATGAAGCACACTTTTAAAGAATTTTGATAACTATCTTGTAGTAGCGCTAGAAAATAACAAATTTTAGTAAATATATCATACTTTAAAGGTGTCACAATGAAAAAATGTATTATTTAATTAAAAATATTTTAAATAGTATTATTTTGTCAAAATTTGTAGATTACCGTGACAATTTCTTTTTAAAAAATCAAAGTTAGGAATCGGAGTGGAAAAACTTAACTTTGTAGCTTGCCATTGTTTTTGTTTTCGATTGTCAATTTTGTCTTTGTATTTTTTAATTTGTGTGAGTTAATATTAGAGTTTCGGATGACTTGACATTTAGGAAGTCCAATCAATCAATCAAAAAAAGAGAGCGTTTGTTTCGAGTCCCACTTATACTAGAAGGAATGGGTGACATGACGAGGCAGAGCGAGGTGAAGTTTTTATTTTTAAAAAAAGAAAAAAAAACAGAAAGATAAAATGGTAATGATTTTGATATATTAATATTAAAATCTAGAAAAATTCTAAATTTTTGTTTTTTTAATTAAAATATTTTTTTAAAATATTATATGCCACATTATTAAATACACAATAAATTTATATATATGGTTCACCATATCTTTTAACTTTTTATTATTAATTCTTTTTTTGTTTTTGAATTTTTAGAATCACAATTTTTTAATGATAAAACAAGAAAGTAGTTGTAAGAAATATCAGGGAAAAGAAGAAAAAAAAACAAGACAAGCACATCGTGGACGAGTCACCCTGAGCGCGTCGAAGAATAAAATGAAGAGGCTCTAATTAGCCGGCTTACATTGTTCCAGAAACAATCACCTTGAATCCTCACCATCGCTACCCCTTCTCACTTCCTGCCCTCTCTCTCAAAAAATACGCTCCTAATTCTTTTATTCCTGCAAGGCTGGAACTTTTTTCAGGTACTTTCCTCTTTTTGTTCATTAATTATTTTTCTACAAGAAGAATTTAGAAACCGTGTAAAGTGATTTCAAAGCGCTTTCATTTCGAGGATCATGAAAGCATCCTTTTGTATTCACTGTTTTGTTCTTTTGTAGAACAGCTCTGATAATTTCTATGCTGTCATCATCTTTTTTTCTGTTTTCTTGTTTGTCTACTTTATTCAGTCACCATATATAGCGCAAAGATTATTCTTTTTTTTTTTTCCTTTTTTTCCCCGCTCTTATGTGTATACTTCTGGTGTTAGTAGAAAACAAAAATCTGGACTTTGATACATGGTGAGAGCTATTACTTAGTGGAAAGCTATTTCTTGGAGAAACTACGAGTATGAACTGAAGCTGTATAATTTGGCCTTGTGGGTACTTGGTATTATCATAACTGCAGGCCGAAACATCAAGGTTTTGGAGTGTGTTGTAAGTTGTGAAATTTCTGAGGTATTGATGATCATGGATCAGTCCTTAAGAGGTTTATATGGTTCTGTAAATGGATTGAAACTAAGCAATGAAACCCAATCTGCTTCATCGGTTCAGGATCTTGTTAATGCGTTCAAGTTGGATAACAACTGTGTCAACCAAAACTATGTAAATAGTACTCGTGTTCCGCCTGATTCAACACTAAGTAACTCAGTTCTGTCCGCAAGCATGAGTCAAGAGGGAGATTCTCATGAAGATTTTGATTTCAGTGATGTGGTTCTGAAATATATTAGCAAGATGCTAATGGAAGAGGAAATGGAAGAGAAGACATGTATGTTTCAAGAATCTTCAGCGGCACTCCTAGCTGCGGAGAAATCGTTGTATGAGCTTATTGGGGAGAAGCATCCTTCTGCACCTGATGATCCTGTACAATTTTTAGATCAAAATCATGAAAGGCCAGATGAAAATCATGATTTGAATTGTAGTAATTGTACAAGCAGTACAAGCAGCAGCAGTGGCAGTAGCTTGTTGGATCATGGGTCGACTTGTGATCTTGGCGAGTACAAGTCCTCGAGACATGCTTCTCAGTCATCCTATAGTCCAGGGAACAGCAGTGTTACTGTAGATGGATTTGTCGACTCTCCAGTTGGTCCTAATATGGTTGCTGAGATATTTGGGGAGAGTGAGTCTGTTATGCAGTTTAAGAAAGGGTTTGAGGAGGCCAGTAAGTTCATTCCAAATGGCAATCTGCTTATTGATTTGGAGAGTAAGGGCTTGTTTCTAAAAGACCTGAAGGAAGATGTCAAGGATGTGTTAGCTACGGCAGGGGAGAAGCGTGAGAATGATAATTACGCAGATGGTTCGAGGGGGAAGAAGAATCCTCATCCTGAGGAGTCGGCTTTAGAGGGAGGTAGGAGTAACAAGCAGTCTGCAGTTTACTCTGAATCAACTGCGAGTCCAGCGGATTTTGACATGGTATTGCTCAATTGTGGAAAAGATGACTCTGCCCTCCAAGCAGCCTTGCATAACGGGGAAAGCAAGAGTGTACAGCAGAATGGACAAGCCAAAGGATCGAGTGGTGGAAAAGCTCGAGGTAAGAGGCAGGGAGGTAAGAGGGATGTGGTGGATTTGAGAACTCTCTTGACCCTTTGTGCACAAGCTGTTGCAGCAGATGACCGGAGGAGTGCAAATGACCTGCTGAAGCAAATCAGACAGAATGCTCCATCGACAGGGGATGCCATGCAGAGACTAGCCAATATTTTTGCTGATGGTCTCGAAGCACGCTTGGCTGGCTCGGGAACCCAGATTTACAGAGCACTTATTTCCAAGCCAACATCAGCTGCTGATGTTTTGAAAGCTTACCACATGTTTCTTGCCGCTTGTCCGTTTAGGAAGCTGTCTAATTTCTTCTCAAATAAAACAATTATGAATATAGCTGAAAATGCATCAAGGGTTCACATTGTTGATTTTGGCATCATGTACGGTTTCCAATGGCCCTGCCTTATTCAGCGCCTCTCATCCAGACCTGGAGGACCTCCCCATCTGCGGATTACTGGGATTGATCTCCCAAATCCAGGTTTCCGACCAGCAGAAAGGGTTGAGGAGACAGGACGCCGCTTAGCAAATTATGCAAACACTTTCAAAGTTCCATTCAAGTTCAATGCTATAGCACAGAAGTGGGAAACCATTAAAATTGAGGATCTCAAGATTGATAGAAATGAGGTGCTTGTCGTGAATTCTGGGTATAGATTAAGAAACTTGCTTGATGAGACTGTGGTGGTGGAGAGTCCTAGAAATATCGTTCTCAATTTGATCAGGAATATGAATCCTGATGTTTTCATACAAGGGGTAGTTAATGGAGCCTACAATGCTCCATTCTTTATCACACGCTTCCGAGAGGCCCTGTTCCACTTCTCCACTTTGTTTGATGTTCTGGAGGCTAATGTGTCTCGTGAGGTTCCAGAGAGGATGCTTATTGAGAGAGAGATTTTTGGGTGGGAGGCAATGAATGTAATTGCATGCGAGGGTGCAGAGAGGATAGAGAGGCCAGAGACATACAAGCAGTGGCAGATGCGGGTCCTAAGGGCTGGGTTTAGGCAGCTCCCTTTGAATCGGGAGATTTTTACGACAGCGAAGGAGAGGGTGGAAGCTCTCTACCACAAGGATTTTGTAATTGATGAAGATAGCCAGTGGTTGCTCCAAGGGTGGAAGGGCCGGATTGTTTATGCACTCTCTTCTTGGAAGCCTGATTGTTAAATGCGTTTTGAGTTTTATTTGTGGATCGGAAGGGTGACAGGATTCTCCATGTGGCTGACATGGTGCCCTTGTGCTATATCAACTTTGTTGTAGATTTCTGCTCAGAATTTAAGGTACTGACATTTTCCCATTAAAAATAAGTCTCATTTTTCTTTTCATCACCTTGCCATTTGTTTACTCTGGAATGGAAGTGAACTTGAAAAGAAATTGATGATGTTATTATGTATTTGCTGAGCAGGGATAGTGGGAGTAGAGTTTTGGCTGCTGCTCACCACAATTCTATTAGATGCCCGTTGTTCAAGTAGCAGTAATATTCATCAATTTATAAGAAAAAATTCAACTAATGTGTTGCTTGACGCCTGATATTTCTCATGTCACCAGTCAGAATGGTCTATATCTTGGTGAATATGCACAAAAAGGGCTTAAGAAAAAGAAAGCCACCCCCGACTCTAGTTCAGTGTTGTAGTTAAACAGAAGATATCTGTAGCAGCGATGATGTTTAAAGTTAATGCTGGTGGGTTGTAGAATTATGATGATTTTTAGGAATCTCTGCAGTCAAAGAAGATAATGCATGCGCATTTTTGCCCAGGTTCTTCGTTTCTTGTGCAAGCAGCAATCTTGGTTCTGGAGTCAGAAGTGGTCCCTGTGCATACTGTCCACTTAAATGTGTCATTTTAGCTCTAAATTTATTAATGAAATTGCCGCCAAGAATACTCTTGTTCTTGGTTTTTGTTGTTTAAGATGTGTGTGCAACAGTTTCACCGATCATTTCTTGCCGGAAATGCATGCTGATTCCTCCGACCAGATCCGTACTAGCTTAGTTTAGCAAAAGGCTTGTGAAATGATGGCCCCTACTAACTCACGCCTTCCCATTTCACAGATATTTGAGCATATGTTCTGTAAAGTGTTCTGCAATACAGAATCAGCACCAAAGTTAAAAAAGTGTTTTCATGGTCGTCTATTGCTTGGTAGTTCCCTGTTTAGTTGAATCAGTACACATCTATCAGTTGACTCAATCATTTGTTACCTTGAACTGTTGCCTATTTGCATTCAAGGTGTTCCATTTTTCAAGGTATTCATAGTTTTTTGTGCATTCATGATGTGGAATGGTGCAAGGTTGAAGTAAAGCACACCCTATTGTCTATTGCAATTCACAAGTGAAAACCACCTGATATTGCCAGGGAAGTTTTCATGAGTTTGATGCAGTGTAGGAAATGAGGATGATTGAAGAGAGATCCCAATTGAAAAACAAAAGCAAAGGAGTTAACCACCGCTCAATGGATGAAAGGTCGGTCTACTGTTAACATGAATTTCTTAATCTGATTTTCCTAATACTTGCGCGGAGAAGTTTTACTTTGGGAAGGTATGATTAGTAATTTAAGGAAGTCCCGCCTTCATACGACATGCTAACAAGGACCTTGCAGCGAACCCGTCGTTATCGCACCATCCATCCATTTCATGTTAATATATTATAGACTTGATAAAGGGAATAATAGCAAGTATTTGCTAAGTTCTGTGTTTACTTGATGACATGCACTACGGCATGACGAGATGCAGTGACCTATGATCTACATGATAAGACAGGCACTGTGATTTAGACAATTGTTTATGGTGCTAAATCCATGATAAGACATCTTGACATCATGACATGAATAGAATAATGATTATTAAATTTCTGATTTCTGCTGCCAAGGAAAGAGTTTGGTGGTTTGATTTCCTTTTCAAGTCCATGAATTACCATTGCCAAGCATCGTTGTTAATCTCTCAGGTCACCTACTCTTCTTCTTGACCTCTTCTCAGTAATGCTACGCCCATATATTTATATACCAGCAAAAAACTGCTGTGCTGCAACTGTTATCTTACTCGATGTCATGCATTACGAACATGCAAAATATGATATATAATCTTAAAACATACGATAAGTCAAATGCTAAAACCTAGCAGAATATCTAGTATATCTTGGTGGAAAACTCAATATTGGGTGTGGAAAGGTAGGAAGGGGATAATTCCCAAACACTTGCTAGTCGCTATTCAGGGTATCAACGTTATGATGCTATAAAAGGTGATTTCATGTAAGAATTCGGCAAAAAGATACAATGCTACCTTGTTTTTTTAAAATATTTTTTATTTGAAAATATATTAAAATGATATTTTTTTATTTTTTAAAAATTATTTTTAATATTAACACATTAAAACGAGTTGAAAACACCAAGAAATAATAATTTAAAATAAAAAATAAAATAAAATTATTTTTAAAAAAAAACTTTTAAAAAATAAAAACAAAAAGGGTGTCAATAACGATTCAATGTATCTAAAATTCTATTTACGATATTAATCTGGGAGTATATCTAGTTTTGCAGAATGGGATGGGGAAACAATTCTAACTTTTACGATTCAATGTATCTTCTTTGCTTTTCCTTTTGAGAATTCCATTGAATCGTAAGTCAACACAAAGAAAAACTATCCCCTTCCAACCCGAGTCAGTGTATCTTAAGTCAACTAGAGAAAATTTTGCATGTGATGGTAGATAGCGTTGGGAAGCTGCAGAAACGTGGCAAAAATTTAAAATTTTTTAAAATTTTAAAATTGTTTTGATGTAATGATATTAAAAAATAATTTTAAAAAATAAATAAATATTATTTTAATATATCTATAAATATTATTTTTAAAACAAATTAATCTAAAATAGACTCGATCAAAATTCAATTTAATTTTTTATACTTTTTTAAATAATAATACTTTAATTTTTTTTAATCAAAACAATATTGCAAATTAACCCGTTAAGCCTTAAACGAGCTCTCTTAGGCAAACACATATTTCAAAATACTATTGATTAAATAATATAATAAGGGGTGAATAAAACCAAAAGACCAAAATGGCCCATTGCGTATATGTTGGTGGACTTGA
>Ga0307515_10011462_pt1 | contig 16827 bp, 17 predicted proteins | sample 17_EM_MG_FD_194513 | JGI IMG/M metagenome (GOLD analysis project Ga0307515, IMG submission 194513) | Populus trichocarpa ectomycorrhiza microbial communities from riparian zone in the Pacific Northwest, United States - 17_EM | ecosystem: Host-associated > Plants > Roots > Unclassified | place... | reverse complement strand
AGAACGCGTGCGTCATCAGGTGGAACACCGCGACCGAGTACGCCGAGGCGCCGAGCGCGACCGTCATGTAGCCGAGCTGCGACAGCGTCGAGTAGGCGACGACGCGCTTGATGTCGTTCTGGATGATGCCTAGGAAGCCCATGAACAGCGCCGTGATCGAGCCGATCACCATGACGAAGTTCAAGGCCGTGTCGCTCAGCTCGAACAGCGGCGACATGCGCGCCACCATGAAGATGCCGGCCGTCACCATCGTCGCCGCGTGGATCAGTGCGGAGATGGGCGTTGGGCCTTCCATCGAGTCGGGCAGCCAGACGTGCAGCGGGAACTGCGCGCTCTTGCCCATCGCGCCGATGAACAGGCAGATGCAGGCGACGGTCATCAGCGACCAATCGGTGCCGGGGAAGACCATCTTGGACAGCAGGTCCGCCTTGGCGAAGGTCTCCGCGTAGTTCAGCGTGCCGCCGAAAGCCACCAGCAGGCCGATGCCGAGGATGAAGCCGAAGTCACCAACCCGGTTCACCAGGAAGGCCTTCATGTTGGCGAAGATGGCCGTCGGTTTCTTGTACCAGAAGCCGATCAGCAGATAGGACACGAGGCCCACCGCTTCCCAGCCGAAGAACAGCTGCAGCATGTTGTTGCTCATGACCAGCATCAGCATGCTGAACGTGAACAGCGAGATGTACGAGAAGAAGCGCTGGTAGCCGTCGTCCTCTTCCATGTAGCCGATGGTGTAGATGTGCACCATCAACGACACGAAGGTCACGACGCACATCATCATGGCCGTCAGGCCGTCGATGAGGAAGCCGACCTCCATCTTCAACGGGCCGAGGTTCATCCACTCGTAGATGGTCGCGTTGAAGCGCGCACCGTCGACGGCCACGCTGTACAGCGTCTGGGCCGACAGGATGAAGGCGATCAGCACGCCGAGGATGGTGACGATGTGCGAGCCGCGGCGGCCCACCGTCTTGCCGAAGAAGCCGGCAATGATGGCGCCGGCAAGCGGCGCCAGCGCCACCGTCAGCAGAACGTTCTGGGAGAGTTGTGCAGACATCTTTTTCTCAACCCTTCAGCGCGTCGAGTTCCTCGACGTTGATGCTGGCGCGGTTGCGGAACAGCACGACGAGGATCGCCAGGCCGATGGCCGACTCGGCCGCCGCGACGGTCAGGATGAAGAACACGAAGACCTGGCCGGCCATCTTGTCTGCCTCGACAGGCAGGTAGTGCGAGAAGGCGACGAAGTTCAGGTTGACCGCCAGCAGCATCAGCTCGATGGCCATCAGCAGCACGATCAGGTTCTTGCGGTTCAGGAAGATGCCGATCACCGACAGCGCGAACAGCATCGCGCCGAGCGTCAGGAAATGGCCCAGGGTCAATCCAGCGGCGCCGATCATGCCTGGCCTCCTTCGATGGGTGCGGCGGGCGGAGCCGGCGGCGCGCTAACGGTGGGCGCCATCTTGACGATCTTCAGGCGCTGGGCCTTGGTGACCTTGATCTGCTCCGATGGGTCCATGGCGCGCGAGTCCTTGCGGCGGCGCAGCGTCAGCGCGATGGCAGCGACGATGGCCACCAGCAGCAGCACGGCCGCAATCTGCAACGGGTACAGATAGGCGGTATAGACCTCGATGCCCAGCAGCTTGGTGTTACCCATCCTGATCTGCTCGGCGGTGGCCACCGGCGCGTCGGTCAGCTGGAAGCCGCCCATCAGCACGATGCCCATCTCGAAGGCGATCAGCGCGCCGACGACGGCCGCGAGCGGCAGATGCTTCCAGAAGCCCTCGCGCACGCCGTCCGTGTTCAGGTCCAGCATCATGACGACGAACAGGAACAGCACCATGACGGCGCCGATGTAGACGAGCACCAGCGCGATCGCGAGGAACTCGGCCTTCAGCAGCATCCAGATGCAGGACGCCGTGAAGAAAGACAGGATCAGGAACAGCGCCGCATGCACGGTGCTGCGCGCCGTGATGACACGGAACGAACTCACCAGCAGGATGCCGGAGAAGACGTAGAAAAGGATGGTCGTGATGTCCATACGTATCCAGGCCAGCTGAGCTGGACCGCGGTGCGCCTCGCGGCGCGCCGGCGATCAGCGGTACTTGGCGTCGGCCTCCTTCTGGGCTGCGATCTCGGTCTCGTACTTGTCACCGACCGCCAGCAGGTGAAGTAAAGGTCGCCGCGCTTCTCGCCGTGGTATTCGAAGATGCTCGTCTCGACGATGGAGTCCACCGGGCAGCTTTCTTCGCAGAAGCCGCAGAAGATGCACTTGGTCAGGTCGATGTCGTAGCGCGTCGTGCGGCGGCTGCCGTCGGCGCGCACATCGCTCTCGATGGTGATGGCCATCGCCGGGCAGACGGCCTCGCAAAGCTTGCAGGCAATGCAGCGCTCTTCACCGTTCTCATAACGGCGCAGCGCATGCAGGCCGCGGAAGCGCGGCGACAGCGGCGTCTTCTCTTCCGGGAACTGGATGGTGATGTTGCGCGACAGGAAATGCCTGCCGGTGAGCTTCATCCCCTTGAGCAGTTCCCAGAGGAAGAATGTCTTCGCGAAATTCGTGATTGCAGTCATGGGCGCCGCCTCACTTCCAGATGTTGTACGGCGCTGGCAATTGCATCCAGGCACCGACAACGACCAGCCAGATCAACGTGATGGGGATGAAGATCTTCCAGCCCAGACGCATGATCTGGTCGTAGCGGAAGCGTGGGAACGTGGCGCGCACCCACAGGAACATCGTGACGACGAAGAAGGTCTTGCCGAACAGCCAGGCCCAGTTCCAGAACGCCATCGTGTGCTGGATGAAGCTCGGCGTTTCCATGCCGAACAGGCTCCAGGAGATCGGTGCCGTCCAGCCGCCCAGGAACATGAGGACGGCCAGCGCCGACACCAGGATCATGTTGGCGTACTCGGCCAGGAAGAACATCGCGAACGACATGCCCGAGTACTCGATCATGTGGCCGGCGACGATCTCCGATTCGCCTTCAACGACGTCGAACGGGTGGCGGTTGGTTTCGGCCAGGCCCGAGATGAAATAGACGATAAAGATCGGGAACAGCGGCAGCCAGTTCCAGGACAGGAAGGTCAGGCCGTGCGACGCGAACCAACCGCGCTCCTGCACCTGCACGATTTCCGTCATGTTCAGGCTGCCGGTCACCATCAGCACGATGACGAGCGCAAAGCCCATCGAGATCTCGTAGGAGACCATCTGCGCCGACGCGCGCAGCGCGCCGAGGAAGGCGTACTTCGAGTTCGATGCCCAGCCGGCGATGATGACGCCGTAGACCTCGAGCGACGTGATCGCCATCAGGAACAGCAGGCCGGCATTGACGTTGGCGACCGCGGCATCCGGGCCGAAGGGCACGACGGCCCAGGCGGCCAGCGCCGGCATGATCGTCATGACGGGGCCGAGGAAGAACAGGCCCTTGTGCGCGGCGGCCGGCTTGATGATCTCCTTGAAGATCAGCTTCACCGCGTCGGCGATGGGCGTCAGCAGGCCGTAGGGGCCGACACGGTTCGGACCCGGGCGGATCTGCGACCAGCCGATGGCCTTGCGCTCCCACAGCGTCAGGTAGGCCACACAGCCCAGCAGCGGCAGGATGACCGCGACGATCTTCAGCAGGCTCCAGACCACGGGCCACAAGGCACCCAGCAGGGCAGCGCCGTTTTGGTAGAGAGAGTCGATCATGTGTTCAGGCTCCCTCAGACCTTGCTCAGCGTCAGCGTGCCGAAGGCGGCACCCAGCGCGGCGGTTTGTGCGAGGCCCGCGGGCACACGCGCGACACCGTCGGGCAGACCAGTTTCGAGGCGGGCAGGCAGTTGGGCGGCACCGCCGTCCTGCACAACGCGGACCAGGTCGCCTTCTGCCAGGCCGAGCTGTTGCCAAAGGCTAGTGGGCAGGCCGACCGTGGCGGCTTCGCGGCCGTCGGCGGTCAATTGCAGCGACGTGGAGTTACGCACCAACGCGTCGGTCGCGTAGATCGGCAGGTTGCCGAAGCGCTCGACACCCTCCCCCTTGACCGCGACTTGCACGGCAGCCGAAGTGGCATTACTGAGGCGGCCAGCGATGTCGCCACCCAGCGCTTGTTCACGCACCTGCTCGGAGCTGTCCTGATCGAAGCCCGGCAGACCCAGCAGATTGCCCAGCACGCGCAGCACCTTCCAGCCCGGGCGCGTCTCGGCCAGCGGCTTGACGACGCCGACGAAGCTTTGCAGGCGCCCCTCGGCGTTGACGAAGGAACCCGAGGTCTCCGTGAACGGCGCGATGGGCAGCAGCACGTCGGCGTACTCGAGACCCGACTTGAACGGGCTCAGCACGACGACCATCTCGGCAGCATCCAGCGCCTTGGCGGCGGCAGCGGCATTGGCGGAGTCGAGCACCGGATCGGTGTTCAGCAGCAGCGCGGCCTTCAGCGGCGTGCCGCTCAGCATCTGACCGGCGTTCAGGCCGTCGATCTGCGGTTGCGCCTTGACGAGCTGAGCGCCGACGGTGTTCGCGGCAGCGGTCAGATAGCCGACGCTGGCGCCGGTCTTTGCGCCAATCCACTGCGCCAGTGCGAGCAGGCTGGCGGCTTGCGGGTGTTCTGCGGCGGCGTTGCCGAGCAGGATGGCCTTGCGTTGACCCGAGACGAGGCTTGCCGCGATGGCCTTGGCTTCGTCGGTTGCGGTGCCAGCCAGCGGCGCGCCTTCGCCAATCGCGGCGGCCACATCGGCCAGGGCTTGCACCCAGCCCGAGGGCGCGACGGATTGCGAAGCGGCGAGCGAGATCAGCCAGTCGTCGTTGTTGATGCCGACACGGTGAACGGCAGCACCGCGACGCGACGCGTGACGCAGGCGGGCGGCGAACAGCGGGTGATCCTTGCGCAGGTTGGAGCCGACGACGAGGGCGCGGTCCAGTTCGGAAAGGCTGGCGATGCTCGTGCCCAGCCAGTGCGCCTGGCCAGCCGAGGCGGCATTGCTGAAGTCGCTGTGGCGCAGGCGGTGGTCGATGTTGTCGCTGCCCAGGCCGCGAACGATCTGTGCGAGGAGGTGCAGTTCTTCGACGGTGCTGTGGGCCGAGCCCAGCGCGCCGATGGACGCCGCACCGTGGTCACCCTTGATGGACTTCAGGCCGTTGGCGACGTACTCCAGCGCCGTCGTCCAGTCGACCTGCTTCCAGGCGCCGCCCTGCTTGATCATCGGCGCCGTCAGGCGCGCGTCGCTGTTCAGCGCTTCGTAGCTGAAGCGGTCACGGTCGGCGATCCAGCATTCGTTGACGTCTTCGTTCTCCAGCGGCACGACGCGCAGCACCTGGTGGTTCTTGACCTGAACAACCAGGTTGGCGCCGGTCGAATCGTGCGGGCTGACGCTCTTGCGGCGCGACAGCTCCCAGGTACGGGCGCTGTAGCGGAAGGGCTTGCTGGTGAGCGCGCCGACCGGGCAGATGTCGATCATGTTGCCCGACAGCTCGGAGTCCACCGTGCGGCCGACGAAGGTCTGGATCTCGCTGTGCTCGCCGCGGTGGGCCATGCCCAGTTCCATCTGGCCGGCGATCTCCTGTCCGAAGCGCACGCAGCGGGTGCAGTGGATGCAGCGGCTCATCTCTTCCATCGAGATCAGCGGGCCGACGTTCTTGTGGAAGACGACGCGCTTCTCTTCGGAGTAGCGGCTCTTGCCAGCGCCGTAGCCCACGGCCAGATCCTGCAACTGGCACTCGCCGCCCTGGTCGCAGATCGGGCAATCCAGCGGGTGGTTGATCAGCAGGAATTCCATGACGCCCTGCTGGGCCTTGATCGCCTTATCGCTCTTGGTGCGGACGATCATGCCCTGCGTGACCGGCGTCGCACAGGCGGGCATGGGCTTGGGCGCCTTCTCCACGTCCACCAGGCACATGCGGCAGTTGGCCGCGATGCTCAGCTTCTTGTGATAGCAGAAGTGCGGGATGTAGGTACCGGCCTTCTCGGCAGCATGCATGATCATGCTGCCTTCCTTGGCCTCTACCTTCTGACCGTCGAGTTCGATTTCAACCATGGTGGTGTTTCTCTAGGCGCTCAGGTCGGAGCCACCAGGGGCTTCTTGTGTTCAATCAGGTGCAAGAACTCGTGCTTGAAGTTCTTGATCATGGCGCGCACGGGCATTGCGGCAGCGTCGCCCAGCGCGCAGATCGTGCGGCCCTGGATGTTGTCGGCCACAGAGTTCAGCAGGTCGATGTCCTCTGCCCTGCCCTCGCCGTGATAGATGCGTTCCAGCACGCGGTGCATCCAACCCGTGCCTTCGCGGCAGGGCGTGCACTGGCCGCAGGATTCGTGGGCGTAGAAGTAGGACAGGCGCAGCAGGCTCTGCACCGCGCAGCGCGTGTCGTCCATGACGATGACGGCGCCCGAGCCCAGCATGGAGCCGGCCTTGGCGATGGAGTCGTAGTCCATCGTGCACTGCATCATCACGTCGGCCGTCAGCACCGGGGCAGACGAGCCACCGGGGATCACGGCCTTCAGCGTGCGGCCCTTGCGCACGCCGCCGGCCAGTTCCAACAGCTTGCTGAACGGCGTGCCCAGCGGAATCTCGTAGTTGCCCGGGCGCTCCACGTCGCCGGACACAGAGAACAGCTTGGTGCCGCCGTTGTTGGGCTTGCCGATCTCGAGGTAGGCCTGGCCGCCGTTGCGGATGATCCAGGGCACCGCCGCGAAGGTCTCGGTGTTGTTGATCGTCGTCGGCCGGCCGTACAAGCCGAAGCTGGCCGGGAACGGCGGCTTGAAGCGCGGCTGGCCCTTCTTGCCTTCCAGCGACTCCAGCAGCGCGGTTTCCTCGCCGCAGATGTAGGCGCCGAAGCCATGGTGGCCGTGCAGTTGGAAGCTGAACGTGGAGCCGAGGATGTTGTCGCCGAGATAGCCGGCAGCGCGGGCTTCTTCCAGGGCCGCTTCGAAACGCTCGTAGACCTCGAAGATCTCGCCGTGGATGTAGTTGTAGCCTACCTTGATGCCCATCGCGAACGCGGCGATGGCCATGCCCTCGATGACCTGATGCGGGTTGAACATCAGCAGGTCGCGGTCCTTGCAGGTACCCGGCTCGCCTTCGTCCGAATTGCAGACGAGGTACTTCGCACCGGGAAACTGGCGCGGCATGAAGCTCCACTTCAGACCGGTCGGGAAGCCAGCGCCGCCACGGCCGCGTAGGGCCGAGGTCTTCACTTCGGCGATGACCTGGTCGGGCGTCATGCCGCCGTCAAGCGCGAGGATCTTCTTCAGCGCTGCGTAGCCGCCACGGGCTTCGTAATCCTTGATCGACCAGTTCTTGCCGTCCAGATCCGCATAAATCTGCGGCACGATGTGGCGGCCGTGGAAGCAGGTCTCGGCGCCGGTGCTTTGGAATTTGGAGAGGTCCAGCATCGTCTTCCTCAGGCCTTGGCTGCTTCGGCGCGCAGCACGTCGACCAGCTCATCGAGGCGGTCATTGCTCATGAAGCTGCACATCTGACGGTCGTTGACCAACATCACCGGCGAATCGGCGCAGGCGCCCAGGCACTCGGTCTTCTGCACGGTGAACAGGCCGTCAGCTGTCGTGCCGCCCTGCTCGATGCCGAGCTTGCTGCACAGGTGGTCGAGTGCGTTCTGACCGTCACGCAACTGGCAAGGCAGGTTTGCGCAGACGCCCAGCTTGAACTTGCCGACCGGGCGCTGGTTGAACATGTTGTAGAAGGTCGTCACCTCGTACACGGCGATAGGCGCCATGCCGAGATGAGCAGCGATCACGTCCTCGGCTGCGCGAGGCACGAAGCCCTCTTCCTGCTGCACGATGGCCAGGCAGGCCATGACGGCGGACTGGCGCAGTTCGTAGGGGTACTTGGCGACCTCGCGGTCGAAGCGCGCGCGGGTGGCGTCAGAGAGTTGGTAGCTCATCGATCAATCTCGCCGAACACGATGTCCATGGTGCCGATGATGGCGACGGCGTCGGCGATCATGTGGCCGCGACCCATCTCGTCCAGCGCTGCCAGATGGGCAAAGCCCGGCGCGCGGATCTTCAGGCGGTAAGGTTTGTTGGCGCCGTCGCTGACCATGTAGATGCCGAACTCGCCCTTGGGGTGTTCGACGGCCGCATAGGCCTCGCCCTCGGGCACGTGGAAGCCCTCGGTGAAGAGCTTGAAGTGGTGGATCAGCTCTTCCATGTTGGACTTCATGTCCACGCGCGAAGGCGGCGCCACCTTGTGGTTGTCGGTAATGACAGGGCCGGGGTTGGCGCGCAGCCAGGCCGAGCACTGCTGGATGATGCGGTTGGATTGGCGCATCTCTTCGACACGCACGACATAACGGTCGTAGGTGTCGCCGTTGGTGCCGATGGGGATGTCGAAGTCCAGGCGGTCGTAGACGTCGTAGGGCTGCTTCTTGCGCAGGTCCCAGGCGATGCCGGAGCCACGCAGCATGGGGCCGGTGAAGCCCAGATTCAGCGCGCGCTCGGGCGACACGACGCCGATGCCGACCGTGCGCTGCTTCCAGATGCGGTTGTCGGTCAGCAACGTCTCGTAGTCGTCGACGTTCTTCGGGAAGCGCGCGGTGAAGTCATCGATGAAGTCCAGCAGCGAGCCCTGGCGGTTCTCGTTGAGGCGGTCGATGGCCTTGGCATTGCGGATCTTGCTGGCCTGGTGCTTGGGCATCGTGTCCGGCAGGTCGCGGTAGACGCCGCCCGGCCGAAAGTAGGCCGCGTGCATGCGAGCGCCCGAGACCGCCTCGTACATGTCGAACAGGTCTTCACGCTCGCGAAAAGCATAGATGAGCACGTTCATCGCACCGCAGTCCAGGCCGTGCGCGCCCAGCCACATGAGGTGGTTCAGCAGGCGCGTGATCTCGGCAAACATCACGCGGATGTACTGCGCGCGGATCGGCACCTCGATGCCCATCATCTTCTCGATGGCCAGGCAGTAGGCCTGCTCGTTGGCCATCATCGACACGTAGTCGAGACGGTCCATGTAGGGCAACGACTGAATGTAGGTCTTGCTCTCGGCAAGCTTCTCGGTCGCGCGGTGCAGCAGGCCGATGTGCGGGTCGGCGCGCTGGATGACTTCGCCGTCCAGCTCCAGCACCAGGCGCAGCACGCCGTGGGCGGCAGGATGCTGCGGGCCGAAGTTGAGGGTGTAGTTCTTGATCTCGGCCATGTTCAGATTCCGCCGTACTTGTCTTCGCGGATGATGCGCGGCGTGATCTCGCGCGGCTCGATGCTCACCGGCTGGTAGATGACGCGCTTCTGCTCGGCGTCGTAGCGCATCTCGACATGACCCGACACCGGGAAGTCCTTGCGCATCGGGTGGCCGATGAAACCGTAGTCCGTCAGGATGCGGCGCAGGTCATCGTGGCCGTCGAAGATGACGCCGTACATGTCGAAGGCTTCGCGCTCAAACCAGTCGGCCGAACTCCACACGCCGGTGACCGAGGCCACAGCCGGGAAGTCGTCGTCGGTGGCGAACACCTTCAGGCGCAGGCGCCAGTTCTTCGTGATCGACAGCAGGTGGCTGACGATGGCGTAGCGCTGGCCTTCGTAGCCGCCGTTGCCGAAGTCGCTGTAGTCGACGCCGCAGAGGTCGATCAACTGCTCGAACTTCAGCTCGGCGTGATCGCGCAGCGTCGTCGCCACATCCAGGTAATCGGCTGCGCGCACGGTCAGCGTCAGCTCGCCGAGGGCGGACTTCAACTCGACGACGCGCTCACCGAGGACGGCACCAACTTGTTGGGCCAGGGTTTCGAGATTCAAGCTCATACCTTGGCGCTCAGCGGGCAATGGTGTTTTCGCGGCGAATCTTGGCCTGCAATTGCAGGATGCCGTAGAGCAGCGCCTCGGCCGTCGGCGGGCAGCCGGGCACATAGACGTCCACCGGCACGATGCGGTCGCAGCCGCGCACGACGGAGTAGCTGTAGTGGTAGTAGCCGCCGCCGTTGGCGCAGCTGCCCATCGACAGCACCCAGCGAGGCTCGGCCATCTGGTCGTAGACCTTGCGCAGCGCCGGCGCCATCTTGTTGCACAGCGTACCGGCCACGATCATCAGATCGGACTGGCGCGGGCTCGGGCGAAACAGCATGCCGAAGCGGTCGATGTCGTAGCGCGCAGCACCCGCGTGCATCATCTCGACTGCACAGCAGGCCAGGCCGAACGTCATCGGCCACAGCGAGCCGGTCTTGGACCAGTTGATGAGCTTGTCGACCGACGTGGTGACAAAGCCCTCTTTCAGGACGCCTTCAATACCCATTTCGAATTCCCAGCAGCGTGTTTGGCTTAGCGCTTATTCCCAGTCCAGGGCGCCTTTTTTCCACTCGTAGGCGAAGCCGACGACCAGAATGCCGAGGAAGATCATCATCGCCCAGAAGCCCGTTGCACCGATTTCCTTGAGCGCCACGGCCCAGGGAAAAAGGAAGGCAATTTCCAGGTCGAAAAGAATGAACAGAATGGCGACGAGGTAGTAGCGCACATCGAATTTCATGCGCGCGTCTTCAAAGGCCTCAAAGCCGCATTCGTAGGGGGAGTTCTTGGCCGCGTCGGGCCGATTTGGGCCGAGCAGCGCGCCGAGCACCTGGGGTGCGATCCCGACCACCGTGCCGACCAAAATGAAGAGGATGACGGGCAGGTATTGATCGAGATTCATCTGGGCTTTCTCGGGTCGACTTCAGTGTCTTCGTCAACGTGGCACGCAAGGAGCGGGCCACAAAAGCAAACAGGCGCGCCACCAGCGAATCGAAAGAACTCGCTCGCGGATCGCGCCCGCCGTGAACCTTGCGTTGATCAACCCAAGCTGGGTGATCTCGGCGACAGGTCGCTCTGGCTGACTCCCGCTTCAAGACCAGCGGGAATCCTAGCCGATTGTCTGGTGCCGTCGGCGAGACTCGAACTCGCACAGCTTTCGCCACTACCCCCTCAAGATAGCGTGTCTACCAATTTCACCACGACGGCAGGTATTCAAATATGCCTGGCGGCTAGTGAGGGTTTGCCTGCCAGACAGCCTCGCATTCTATACCGAAAATTCTGGGCTTCCCGGTGAGCAGGCGAGGGTTTTAGTCGGGATTCAGTTCGCTGCGGACGACGCTGCAACCGAGGCCGGCACAGCCGGCGCCACGATGGCGCCCGGGATGGCAGCCGCACCCGAAGCGGCCGGTGCGGGCGCGACGACGGGCGCGCGATCCAGCGCGCTGTCGCTGCCCGACGTGGCCGTGCGGCCGTTCGACAGGAAGGCCAGGCCCAGCGTGCAACCGAAGAACAGCGTCGCCGCGACGGCGGTGGTGCGCGACAGGAAATTGGCGCTGCCGGTGGCGCCGAACAGGCTGCCCGATGCACCACTGCCGAAGGAGGCGCCCATATCAGCACCCTTGCCGTGCTGCACGAGCACCAGACCGATGATCGCCAGGGCCGACAGCAACTGAACGATCAACACCAGATTTGCAAAGAACTGCATTCCAAACACTCCATCAAAACTCGATGACGCGTGCCGTCATGGCACACGCCGGGAAACTCAGTGGGCCGCGGCCCGGCAGATGGCAGCGAAATCGGCCACCTTCAACGACGCGCCGCCAATCAGGCCGCCGTCGATGTCTGCTTGAGAGAACAACTCGGCCGCGTTGTCGGCCTTGACGCTGCCGCCGTAGAGGATGCGCATGACGCCGGAACGGTCCGTCGCCGCGTGCAACTGGGCGCGCAGCACGGCGTGCACGGCTTGCGCTTCGGCGGGCGAGGCGGTCAGGCCTGTGCCGATGGCCCAGACGGGCTCGTAGGCCACGACCATCTCGCCGCAGCAGTGACCCAACGTGTGGATGACGGCGGCGAGTTGGCGCTTGACGACGGCTTCGGTCTGGCCGGCCTCGCGCTCGGCGCGCGTTTCACCAACGCAGACGATGGGCGTCACGCCGTGCGCCAGCGCGGCCTTGGCCTTGTCGGCGACGAGCTGGTCGCTCTCCGCGTGATAGGCGCGGCGCTCAGAGTGGCCGACGATGGCGTAGCGGCAGCCGACATCGGCCAGCATCGCGCTGGACACCTCGCCGGTGTAGGCGCCCTGCTCGTGCGAGGAGCAGTCCTGCGCGCCGTAGACGATGGCATTGCCGGTCAGCGCCAGCGCGGTCTCGGCGATGTAGACGGATGGCACGCAGACGGCGACGTCGGCGTTCCATGGGCCGGCTTCCTTGAGACCTGCAAGCAACTGCGCATTGGTGGCGCGGTTGCCGTGCATCTTCCAATTGCCTACGACGAGTTTTCTTCTCATGTCAGCTCTCCTCACCAGACCAGGTCAGCACGATCTTGCCGATGTGCTCGTTGGATTCCATCAGCGCGTGCGCCTCGGCCGCTTGGGCCGCAGGCAGCTCGCGGTAGACAACGGGCTTGATTCGACCGGCTTCGATCAAGGGCCAGACCTTGTCGCGCAGCGAGCGCGCCAGGCCAGCCTTGAATGCGTCCGAGCGCGGCCGCAGTGTCGAACCGGTGATCGTCAGACGCTTGCGCAGCACGAGGCCGGCATCGATGTCCGACTTCACACCGCCCTGCACGGCAATCAACGCCAGGCGACCATCTTCGGCGAGCGCTTGCACGCCACGGCCGATGTAGTCGCCGGCCACCATGTCCAGGATCACGTCGACACCACGGCCACCGGTGGCAGCCTTGGCTTCAACGACGAAATCCTGTTCGCGATAGTTGATCGCCACATCGGCGCCCAGCGCCTTGCAAGCTTCAGCCTTGTCGGCACTGCCAACGGTCACCAGCACGCGGGCGCCGAGCGCCTTGGCGATCTGGATGGCCGTCACGCCGATGCCGCTGGAGCCGCCGTGGATCAACAGCGTCTCGCCGGCTTGCAAGCCGGCGCGGTCGAACACATTGGCCCAGACGGTGAAGCAGGTTTCCGGCAGCGTCGCAGCTTGCGTCAGCGTCCAGCCCTCGGGCACCGGCAGGCATTGGCCAACCGGCGCTGTGCATAGCTCGGCATAACCGCCACCATTGACCAGCGCACAGACCTTGTCACCCAGCTTGAAACCATGCGCAGCCAGGACTTCGGCGTCACCGGCGACGATCTCGCCCGCGACCTCCAGCCCCGGCAGATCGCTCGCGCCCGGCGGCGGCGGATAGGCGCCCTTGCGCTGCAGCACGTCCGGGCGGTTGATGCCCGAAGCTGCAACGCGGATCAGGCACTCACCCAGACCCACGACTGGATCCGGCCGTTCGGCCAGCTCCAGCACCTCGGGCCCGCCGGGGCGGGTGATCGCGATGGCATTCATCGCTGAGTCGATTACTCCGCGGCGGGACCGTTGTCAGCAGCCGGGGCGACCGGAGCCGGAGCGGCTTCGCGGTCGATCAGCGCCTTCATGGACAGCTTGATGCGGCCCTTTTCGTCAGTCTCGAGCACCTTGACCTTGACGACCTGGCCTTCGCTCAGGAAGTCAGTGACCTTCTCGACGCGCTGGTGGGCGATCTGGCTGATGTGCAGCAGGCCGTCCTTGCCAGGCAGCAGATTCACAAGAGCGCCGAAGTCCAGGATCTTGACGATCGGGCCTTCGTAGACCTTGCCGACTTCGACTTCGGCCGTGATTTCCTGGATGCGCTTCTTGGCCAGCTCAGCCTTGTCGGCGTCCGTCGAGGCGATGGTGATCGTGCCGTCTTCGCCGATGTCGATGGTCGTGCCGGTCTCTTCGGTCAGCGCACGGATCGTGGAGCCGCCCTTGCCGATGACGTCACGGATCTTCTCCGGGTTGATCTTCATCGTGTACAGACGCGGTGCGAATTGCGACACCTCGGTGTTGGCCGTGCCCATGGCTTCGGTCATCTTGCCGAGGATGTGCAGGCGGGCTTCCTTGGCTTGTGCCAGCGCGACCTGCATGATTTCCTTGGTGATGCCCTGGATCTTGATGTCCATCTGCAAGGCGGTGATGCCCGTCGTCGTGCCGGCCACCTTGAAGTCCATGTCGCCGAGGTGATCTTCGTCACCCAGGATGTCGGTCAGCACGGCGAAGCGGTTGGCGTCCTTGATCAGGCCCATGGCGATGCCAGCCACGTGGGCCTTCATCGGCACGCCGGCGTCCATCAGCGCCAGGCAGCCGCCGCAGACCGAAGCCATCGACGACGAGCCGTTGGACTCGGTGATTTCCGAGACCACGCGCAGCGAGTAGGGGAAGTCTTCCTTGCTCGGCAGTGCGGCGATCAGCGCGCGCTTGGCGAGGCGGCCGTGGCCGATTTCGCGGCGCTTCGGCGAGCCCACACGACCCGTCTCACCGGTGGCGAAGGGGGGCATGTTGTAGTGCATCATGAAGCGGTCTTCGAACTCGCCGTCCAGCGCGTCGATGCGCTGTGCGTCACGGTCCGTGCCCAGCGTCGCGATGACCAGCGCCTGGGTTTCGCCACGCGTGAACAGCGCCGAGCCGTGGGTGCGCGGCAGGATGCCGTTGCGGATTTCGATGGGGCGCACGGTGCGGGTGTCGCGACCGTCGATGCGCGGCTCGCCGGCCAGGATCTGGCTGCGCACGATGCGGGCTTCGATCTCGAACAGCAGGCCTTCGACCTCGACCTTGTCGAAGACGACGCCATCGGCCTTCAGCGCGGCGAAGACGTTGGACGTCACGCTGCGGCAGGCTTGCGTGCGGGCTTGCTTGGAGCGGATTTGATACGCCTCGCGCAGCGGACCTTCGGCCAGCGCGTTGATGCTGGCGATGAAGGCTTCGTTCTTGGCCGGAGCGGTCCAGTTCCAGGCCGGCTTGCCGGCGTCGCGCACCAGATCGTTGATCGCGGCGATGGCGACATTGCCTTGCTCGTGGCCGTAGACGATGGCGGCCAGCATGACTTCTTCCGACAGGCCCGAGGCTTCGGACTCCACCATCAGCACGGCGGCTTGCGTGCCGGCGACGACGAGGTCCATCTGGCTGTTGACCAGTTCGGACTTGCTCGGGTTCAGCACGTATTCGCCGTTGACATAGCCCACGCGGGCGGCGCCGATCGGGCCGCTGAACGGGATGCCGGAAATGGCCAGCGCCGCGGACGAGCCGATCAGCGCGGCGATGTCGGCCTGCACTTCGGGGTTCAGGCTCACCACATGGATGACGACCTGGACTTCGTTGAAGAAGCCTTCGGGGAACAGCGGGCGGATCGGACGGTCGATCAGGCGGCTGGTCAGCGTCTCGTGCTCGCTCGGGCGGCCTTCACGCTTGAAGAAGCTGCCGGGGATCTTGCCGGCGGCGTAGGTCTTCTCGAGGTAGTCGACGGTCAGCGGGAAGAAGTCCTGGCCGGCCTTGGCTTCGGTCTTGGCGACCACGGTGGCCAGCACGACGGTGCCTTCGATGTTGACGAGGACGGCACCGGAGGACTGGCGGGCGACTTCACCCGTTTCCAGCACGACGTTGTGACGGCCCCATTGGAAGGACTTCGTGACCTTGTTGAAAATGGACATGCTCATCTCCTGGTTGTTGTGGGCGCGGGGGCACCCGGGGGAACCGGGAACGAGACTGGGTTTGGTCCAGATGCCATTCCAGGGCGGTTCAGCAAACCGTCTTGGAATGATCCGACACCACGACAGCTCGGTTCCGGCAGATCAATGGACAAAGAGCCTGTACTGGGCTTGAGGACCAGACAGGCTCCGTGTCGGATTCGGTGAATTACTTGCGCAGGCCGAGCTTGGCGATCAGCGCGACGTAGCGGCTGGAATCGATGCGCTTCAGGTAGGCCAGCAGGCTCTTGCGGGTGTTGACCATCTTCAGCAGACCGCGACGACCGTGGTGGTCCTTGGCGTGGGTCTTGAAGTGAGGGGTCAGGTCGTTGATGCGGGCAGTCAGCAGAGCGACTTGGACTTCCGGCGAGCCGGTGTCGTTGGCGCTGCGTGCGTTGGCCTTGACGATTTCGGCCTTGTTCAGATCGGCGACGGACATTTTGTTTTCCAAAAGGTTTCGGAAGTCCGGCCGGGCAAGACGCACTCAAGGCGCTGCCGCAGACGGTTTCCGGGTTGACTTGCGGACAAGGGGGAAACCGCCCCAAGCCGTGCTTGATGTGCAGCTCAACTTGCGCTGAGCTGCCATTTCGGCGCCTCGCGGCGCGCAAAACCTGCGGATTCTAGCCCAAAGCGAAGGCAGGACCAATTCGCGCAAGGCCAAGCGGGCGGACGTGGGGCACGCGATGACGCTTTCAAGGGCTCAAACCGCCCTGCCCTGCAAATGCGTGACTTCTCTGCGTTTGCAGCACAAAGGCACTTGAAGCGCCTTCGCGCCGCCCTATCTCTCGGTCATCGGGTGCTGCTCCCGACCCTTCGAAGCAGCGTCAACCGCCACGGAGTTTCACCATGTTCTATCTGACCCACCCCCGCCATGTTGCCCGCGTCCTGCGCCAGTTCGACGCCGATGCGGACGCTGCCCGCACGCCCGCCCTGGACGTCAGCGAGGACGACAAGGGCTATCACGTCACCGTCGACATGCCCGGTGTCGCGAAGGAAGCCGTCAAGGTCCGCGTCGAAGGCCGCCGCGTGCAGGTCGAGACCGTCACCGAAGAGACCGCTGCGCCGACCGACGGCTCCCGCGTGCTCTACCGCGAGCGCCGCGCGGCCCGCTATGCGCGCAGCTTTTCGCTGCCGGTCGAGATCGACCAGGGACAATCTCAAGCCCGTTTCGAGAACGGTGTGCTGACGCTGAACCTGGTCAAGCGCGTCGCCGAGAACGGCGGCGAGCTGACGGTCAACTAAGCCGTGCCCCTACCTGACGCGGGAGCGTCAGGTCCCAAGTTGCCAGCGCGGGCGGACTTCAAAGCCGCCGTCGCGCCTGGACTCTGCCGTGCCGCGCTGCACCCGCAGCGCGGCGGCCATGGCGATCATGGCGCCGTTGTCGGTGCACAGCGACAACTCGGGGTAGTGCACGCGCACGCCCCGTTTTTC